>QLAH01000481.1_pt1 | contig 20259 bp, 17 predicted proteins | sample 4693081 | NCBI WGS metagenome assembly QLAH01 (sample SAMN09425401, study PRJNA476045) | Lake water metagenome, whole genome shotgun sequencing project.
ATGTGTTGGACTTCTTGACCCAGGCCATTCAGGCCGAACGCTTGGGGCACGAGCACCCTGACCTGCGGCCTCAACCCTCGGCTGAGGATGAAACCCCTTTGGCGGCGTAGCCCCCTGAATCTTTACGCAGAAGTAGAGCAATTGCTCAAAGATTTACCCGCGCGTCAATACCCCCAGCTCATCACCATTTTTGATCGCCTCGCCGCTAAACTTGAAACACTCTCTGATGAACCCAATCGAGACGTTTTAATTGCAAACTTAGCGAAGTACTATCAGCAATTGGGACAAAGTGATCGGGCAGCGGCATTGCTCAATCGAGCGATTCAGATGGAGTTGCAAGCTCCGGTGAATCATCAACGGTTTTCTGTTTTGTTACGCATGGTTTTAGAACTGGGATACAGCGAAACAATCGCCAAAAAACTACCGCGAATTGAAACCGCAATCAACGAGACAGCCGATCCGCTATCAATGCTAGCGATCGCACAAAACTATCAAGCCGTGGGGAATTCTGCCAAAGCCTTAGTCTGGCTCGATCGCCTGGCTCAACTGCAAGATAGGGCCAGCATTGTCCAGACAGGCATGGTGACAGCCTATGTTCAGCTCAATCGTCTTGATCGAGCCCAGCCCTACCTGAATATGATGCTTGAGGGCTTCATAAATGCAGAGGATCCTGAATATGGTCGATTGATCGCCGCCTATGAACAGGTAAACCAAACTGCGATCGCCGATCAGCTCTTTGCCAAAACCTGGGAGTCCATCCAAAACACACTGAACGACAACGAAACCCCATTTTTACAGGCTTATTTTGAGGCGGGTGGCAGTCCCGATCGGGTGTTTCAAACTTTGCAAAAGGATGCCGTTGATCGACAATTTCGACATCTTCTCACCGTTGCAGGCGAGTATCGAAAACGTAATCAGCCTCAGCAAAGCACCGAGGCAATTGAGAAATTTATTCGAGCGACTGCTCAAATAGGCAATAGTGATGCGGTCTATGTGCTGTGGCAAGCAACAGAAAACGGCTACGATCTTGAAGCAAAAGTGGCAATGGAACGCCTCATTCCTCTAAGCCGTATTGATGCGAAAGGATTTAGACTGGTGCCACTGGCCACCCAATTCAATCTTCTAGACCAAATTGAACCCCTCATTCAGCAATTGCTCACAACCGATCCCGAAGCGCGCATTGATCTACTTCAGCAGCTAGCCGTTGCCTACGCTCAAACGTCTAATCTTGACCGGGCGGTCGCAATCGCCGAACGCATTCCCCGCAAAACTCCTGGCTACTCCCCTGCCATTGCCACGTTGGCTCAGATTGCCACGACGCTCTACAGTAATGGGCAACCGATCGAGGCTGAATCGGTATTTGCCAAAACTGCTTCGATTGCGGCGGGCATTCAGGAAATCGATACCCGTGCCACCGCCTATGGTGCGATCGCCGTTGCCCAAAATCAAATTGGTCAAACCGATGCGGCTGAGGCTTCCCGTCAGTTAGCGGTGACATGGGCCAAAGCTGCCCCCAACTATCCTAATGCTGTTTTGTCGGCGGTGGTGCAGCAGTTCCTTGATGACAACCAACTCACCCCCGCCTGGGCAACCTTTCAAGCGATCGAGCCAGAGGCGCTGAAAGAAACCAATATTGACAACCTAGTCATCACAGCGCTGTCGGTTGGCGATTTGACCATTGCTCAGCAGGCTGTCTCTCTCATTGACCAGTATCATCCACCTCAGAGTTTTCTCTTTGTGGCTCCGCGTTTAATCCGAGCTTACTTGGGTCGACGTCAAACCCAGGAATCAATCCTCCTCCTCGATCGCGCTGCCGAACTTTTAATTGACCTCCCGGAGCAGGAGCGATCGCCCGATGATTTGGAACAAATTGTGCGGCTTTATGCCCAAACAGGGCAAATTGACCAGGCTCAAAATTTAATTGACCACTATCCCAACGCCGAGCAAGAAGGCTATGCCATTCGCAAGCAACAATTGCAAACCCATCTCGACTGCTATCGAACAGAAAACACAGCACCTTGAGTTTGACAAAGAATAGGGATACAAACTCGGAGTACAAGGATTGCTCGTGAAATAGCTATCTAGTAAGACATCTCAATCATGCAAATTTATAAATCACTCGTTTAGAAACCAGTGCCATCTAACATCCTCATCACCATGTCAACAAATTTCTCACCCCAAATGCTTGATAGTAGCCCACACGATATGACTAGCACTGATGCAATGCCTACTTGAACTAAGCTCAAATCGATGGATGAACCATACAAGATAGGAATAGCTACCAGGAAGGCACCAAGCGCAGCACCCCCAAGAAGTCGATAGATAACCTTAGTAACAGAAGCTTGCTTGGAATCGGTATCTTTAGAGGTCATAAAAGGTTTCTTTAAAATCCTAAACAATAGAGGCTCTATGAACTGCTGACACTATTACATACAGTCGGCTGATATCCATGCGGGTTTTCCGAACCTATAAAAAGTCGTGATCTGATGGAAAAGGTCACGTACAAGTCAACCAAGCCCTTACCAATAACTTACCTGCCCTTAACCAAAGAGTTTTATTTGCTGTCGCATCTCACAAACAATTCTACAACTGTACCTTCAGTAACTCAGTAGGCTAACGGCTCTAGTCAGCGGTTTCCGATACCTTTACATCCGATCTAAGTGGCTTTGATCAATCCGCTGCACCAGAATTGTTAGGTGACTTTTCGCCCGGTAAGACTATACACGATCGGGACATCATTTCCCCTATGATCAAGATAAAATCTCCCTGGCTCCCGCTCATCCATACCTTCGAAACAATTGTATGGACTGAATGGAAATTCACTGACTTGTTCTATTTGAATGCCCACACCTACCAATGCGTTGATCACGTTTGAAATCGGGTGTGGCCATGTGGCTAGTTTTGCTTCAACACCAGCACCATTTTCAGTGTATGTGCCTTCCTCCTCAACATCCGGCTCCTGTTGAGTGAAATACGAATACCCTGATAGAAAATCGTAGATCGGGTGGAATTCAACTATGTAAAACGTTCCGCCGACTTTAAGATTTGTCGCAATAACTTGCGCCCAACGCGTCAGATTAGGAAGCCAATAGATCGTCCCGTATGAAGTGAAAACAATATCGTAAGGCTCGGAACGCTCACGTTGAAAGTCATAGACGTTTGAACATACGAAATCCGCTTCAAGCTGAGTTTGGCTGGCGAGTTCTCGGGCTTTCTGAATCGCCACTGGTGAAATATCTACTCCAGTACAAATCGCGCCTTTGCGCACCCAAGACAATGTATCCAAACCAAAATGGCACTGAAGGTGAAGCATGGTCTTGTCGGTGACATTTCCAAGCTCTGCCAACTCGATTTCCCGAAGAGAGGTATTACCAGAAAGGAACGCTTCTACATCGTAGAACTTTGATTCAAAATGAGCCTTCGCACGCTGATCCCAGCCTGCGCGGTTCATCTCGAAATATTGAGTCTCCGACATATCCATGCCTTGTCACCTAACTCTTTATTAGAGGGAAAATTTCCGCCTAATACCCTTATACGGGATCTTAGGTGAAAATCTGTCTGCCTAAATACCCCTAGAGGGATCTTAGGTGGGAAAATTTCAGCCTATAGCTATAGCCGCTTAGGTTAGGACGCAGCTTGCTGAAGAACCTCCTCCATAGCGGCCCGTAAGCCTTGGGCATGGGGAAGTCGTTTGCGGATTCTAGCGTTTAACCAGGCCCAATAGGTCTCAATCCGGTTGAGGTCAGGGGAGTAGGGAGGCAGATACACCACTTGTCCCCCTGCCGCTTCAATCCACCCGGCAATCTGTCCGCCGTGGTGAAAGGTGGCATTATCCAAGATGACCTAGTCCCCAGGACGAATCTCAGGCATTAAACAAGTTTCAATCCAGGTTTCAAAGACGGTTCGGTTACATCCCCCTTCCACCGTAAACGGGGCCATGAGTTGTGACCCTCGATAGCCCGCAATTATGTTGACACGTCCTTGTCGGGTACCGGATTTGAGGTCATGGCACCGTTGGCTATGCCCCCGACCACTGCTCCGCCATCTCCTCTTGGGTACAGTGGCGATGCTGCTCTACAAACGCCTCAAAAGCCGTTCAGTCGGTAATCTTAGTCGTCTTCACCGGGCCAGTCCTGCGGGCAGTGGCGAGACTACCCGTGGCCGCTTTGTGCTTCAACCAAAGGTCTATCGTATTGCGACTGACCTGAAAGACGACGCTGGCTTCGCTCTTCCGCATCCCATCTCGTTCGATGGCGTTGATCACGTTTTGGCGTAAATCCAGGCTGTAGGGCTTAGGCCTGTTCTGGCATCTTGGCAAAACCTCTACCCTATGATGTCTCAATAACGATGGCTATAGCTATAGCTTGACTCGGGCTTCGCCCGGTTGGCAAACACCGACGACAGCTTATCCAGGTTCACCGTCTCCACCCGGAACAGGGCCACTAGAAACAGGCCTAGAAAGGTCAGTCGGGCACCATGCCACGGTAGATGGGTGCGTAGGGCCGCTTGAAGTCGGTTAATCTGGGTCATAGGGAGGGGAGCCTAGGTGTGTGCTAATTCCTAGCTCACCTCCCTATTCCTCTTTCTGTCAACCCTACACGGAAGGAATCTTCAGCTCTCTCACCCCAAGTTTTGTCCCTGTACCGTGGTAGTGCTGGGCAACAGAGCCAGAAAATTGAGCCAAACCTGGCGGGTAACCATTTCTATTCTAATCCAGGGTCTCTGGGCCTATCCTACCCAGCCATTACGGTGATAGAGTTCGCCGTTATACAGTTAAATGGGGGATGGCCAAGACTGGGTGGTAAGTGCCTGCCTTGGTCGTTGATCTTTACCCGATGACTCACCCCCTGTGGCAGACTCCGACCCCAAACCGTCTTCGGCAAACCGTTCCCTGGCCAATATTGCTGGCATTGTGGCGGTGGCTACGCTGATTAGCAAGCTGGCGGGGCTATTTCGGCAGCAGGCGATTGGGGCGGCCTTTGCGGTGGGGCCAGTGGCGGATGCCTACAGTTTTGCCTACATTATTCCTGGCTTTTTGTTGATTTTGCTGGGGGGCATCAACGGCCCGTTCCACAGTGCCATTGTCAGCGTGGTAGCTAAGCAAGACCGCAAAGATACGGCAGCGCTGCTGGAGGCCATTAATACCCTGGTGGGCTTGGCGCTGCTAGGGGTTTCCGTGGCGCTGTTTTTGCTGGCAGGGCCAATTATCGACACCATTGCCCCTGGGTTGGGCCAAGCCGGAGGGGCCGCCCGCGACATTGCCGTGCTGCAACTGCGGATTATGTCACCCATGGCCATGTTTGCGGGGCTGATCGGCATTGGCTTTGGGGCGCTCAATGCCGATAGCCAGTTTTGGTTGCCGTCGATTAGCCCGATTTTCTCTAGCGTAACGGTGCTGCTGGGGTTGGGCATTCTCTACGGGGCTGTGGGGTCGAATATTACCAATGCCGACTACTTTTTGCTGGGCGGCGCGGTGCTGGCGGGAAGCACCCTGGCAGGAGCGGCGTTGCAGTGGTTGGCGCAGCTTCCGGCATTGTGGAAGTCTGGATTGGGCAGACCCCGGCTGCGGTTTGATTGGAAACTGCCGGGGGTGCGGGATGTCTTTTCGGTGCTAATTCCGGCCACGTTGTCGTCGGGGATGCTGCAAATTAACCTGTTTACGGACTTGTTTTTTGCCTCGTTTATTCCCGGTACGGCGGCGGCTCTGAGCTATGCAAATTTGCTGATCCAAACGCCGTTGGGGATTATTTCCAACGTGATTTTGGTGCCCTTTTTGCCCGTGTTTGCCCGCCTTGCCGCCCCCGAACATTGGCCCGAACTCAAGGATCGCATTCGCCAAAGCCTACTGTTTACGGCCCTGACCATGCTGCCGTTGGGGGCGCTATTCATCGTGCTGGCCTCCCCTATTGTGCGGGTCATTTATGAACGGGGAGCCTTCGACGCCGATGCCTCGGCTATGGTGACCTCGCTGCTGATGGTCTACGGCCTTGGCATGTTTGTCTACCTAGCGCGGGATGTCCTGGTGCGGGTCTTCTACGCCACGGGCGACGGCCAAACGCCTTTCCGGATCAGCCTGATCAACATCGTGCTGAACGGCGTACTCGATTTCTTCTTGATTCGCTGGATTGGCGCACCGGGTCTGGTGCTGGCCACCGTGGGGGTGAATCTGTTTTCTACCCTGGCGTTGACGGCCATTTTGCACCGCCGCCTGCGAGGCTTGCCCCTACTAGAGTGGAGCGGACTGATTGGCCTATTGGTGATCCTCAGCGGCGTAGCTGGAACGGCGGCATGGGGAACGCTCCAGGGTCTAGAACGCTGGCTGGGCACCACCGGGATCGGCCCCTTAATCCTCCAACTCCTGATTCCCGGCGGCGTAGGACTGCTAGTCTTTGTCCTCGGGGCCTCGGTGCTGCCCATTCCCGAAGTGCAACAACTGGGCCAACGCCTCAGCCAACGCTTCCGCCGCCGATAACCCTCCATAGCCTGTCCCAAACGCGGTGGTCTGCCTCCATCCCTGACTCATTCCAAATCCCATCAATCCACGGCCTGTCAATGGTTTTCCTCGATCTAGGCTAACCTGATTCCGGGATAAGTCAGTCGCTGCAATCTTGAGAAACCTGTTAGACCTCACCCTAAATCCCTCTCCCCAAGGGAGAGGGACTTTGAGCCTTTCTAGCGCCCCTCTCCTCGTGGGAGAGGGGCTGGGGGTGAGGTCTAACAGGAGATCTAGTCACTATGTCTAACCCGAACTGAGGTTAGGCTACCGTTCCAGAAAAACAGCCCCCGTATCTCTGACGACTCGCTGCCAAATGAGGTGTGTAACAATGGAGGCTTACCCTCGGTCGTTCCGTTGTTCTTTTTCTGCCGTGGTGGCGGATTATGGTGATTGAAGCCCAAGTCCATCAACAACTGCGTGAGTTTCTGCGGGACTGCGGCGATTCGAGCTGGCCCCATCATTTGACGCTGGCGCGGTTGGTGGCACGGGCGTTACGACTGGGGCGCAGTGCCCTGTTGCAAGTGGGAGGCTGGTCGGCCTACCAGGGCGATTATCGGGTGAGCTACCTGGTGGCGCTGCTGCTGTGGCCGGGGCCAGCGGTGTTGGTAGTGCCCAAGGAAACGCAACAGCGGATCTTGCTGGGCGATTTGCCCCGGTTGCAGGATCGATTAGGCATTACCAAACCCGTACAGGTGAGCGATGCTTGGCCAGGAGGAGACTTTACCGGGGTGCTCATCACTAGCCCAGAGGCTTGGCTGGCCGACCGTTTGGGCAATGCCACCGGCTTTCCTGCCAAGCTGCCCACCCTCATTGACGATGTCGATCACCTGGAAACCTGGCTGGAGAATTTGCTCACGGTCACCCTCACCCATGCCGACTGGGAAACGCTGGGGTTAGCCTATCCTCAGCACCGGGATCTCATTCGTGATACCCGTGTCGCCCTAACCTTTGCGGCCTTTCAGCATCCGCCCAACCCCTACCACTGCCACCTGCTAGACGATAGTGACAGTGCCCGCCTCCACCATCTGCATCAGGTTTTAACCACCGACGGACGCGCCGAGGCTATGCCCCCGGCTTGGCAGCGGTTTTGGCCCGCCTTTACCGAGGTCGATTACCTGCGCTGGTTTGTCACCGACCGTCAATCAGGCCACATTACCCTGCACTGCACCCCGGTAGATTTGTCGGTACATCGCCAAAAACTTTGGGAACCACAGCCTGTGGTGTTGATTGGGGCGTCGTTGGATCACGATGCCAAGGCGGACATTTTTTGTCAACGCTTTGGCCTAGAGGACTTAACCTGCCTAAAATTTGCCCCCGACCGCCACAACGACCTGGTTAACCTCTATCTACCCGACCACCTGCCCTTGCCCAATACACCGCAGTTTCAGAACCGGGTGCATCAAGAAATCCGGCGGCTGCTGGTTTGCGCGATTCGCCCTGGCCCCGCTTTAATTTTGGTGAATGATCTGCCCCTCAAGGGCCAACTGGCAGCGGTTTTGGCCGGGGAGTTTGGCTCACGGGTGCAGGTAGAAAGCCTGGATATCACCGAAAACACAATTCTGGTGAGCGGTTGGGAGTTTTGGCATCGCCATCGCCAGGGTTTACCCCTCCCATCTCTACTCATTATGGTCACTCTACCCCTGCCCTCCCTCGAACATCCCCTAGTAGCGGGCCGAGTTGCTTTCCACAAACGCCGTCGCCAAGACTGGTTTCGGCTGTACCTATTTCCTACCGCCATGGCCGAAATTCAGCGGGCCATTGCTCCCCTGCGATCCAATCAGGGGCTTGTGGCGCTGCTAGATACCCGTGTTCACTACCGCAGCTATGGCCAGCAAATTTTAGAGGCTCTTAGCCCCTCGGCCACCACCCGAACCCTGCGTCCCGATTGGGATTTGACACCGAATTCCCCATCCCAACGTATCTAGACCTAGACAGTTGGTATGATCCAGTCAACCATTACCACCTAAAGAAGGAGGATTGCCATGGGAGAATCGAAACGCCGTCGCGAAAAGCTAGGCGACAAATATGGCCAAGCGGAGCCAATTTTGCCCTGGCTACCTATTACTAAGCAACAGTCCCAAGACTTCATGAAATGGACAACTCGGGGCACTTGGGCCATGATTATTGTCGTCATTGCTTTTTGGATTACGTTGCGGTTTATTGGCCCCAGTCTTGGCTGGTGGAGCTTGTTAGATTAGCACGCTCTTTAGGATTTCCAAAAATTTCAAAACCGTAATTTGGGAATCCTAAAATCACTCTTCAAGATCTTTCGCAAAACATCTCAAAACAACTGAAGAGTGACCGCCATGGCCACTCTTCGTTAGATGTTTATTTAGCGAAAAACAACGGTTTAGTTTGTCCGTGTTTCGAGTTGAATGACTTATCTCAAGAGGCAAACAATACAGAAACAAGTGAAGAAGTGACAAACGTAGGGATTAAGAACCTTGATAGTTCGATGTCTTGACCGACATGAAGGGCGAGATGTTTAACATGGCAAAAGCCTAAGTTAGTGTCTCTAGATGAACTGAACAAGGTTGATTTTTGGGGTTTTGTTGAACCTATCACCAGCCTGCTTTTTCTTTTGGAAAAACCTCAGAAAGGGAGCGAGGCTTGTATGTTTATTCAGTTGTCTTTCGATAGATTCAATTTAGCATGATTGATTGTAAAAAATAAGGCTGTTCATGCTTCTTCATGAGCTTCAATTTGGGTTTTGATTTCGATAAGAAACGACATAATGATGAGAGTGATACTTTATAGCCCACACTGGGAACGCTGTTTGTCGAGGGCCTGCTGTAGCTGGGGCGTGAGGCCGAGTTGGGCGGTGCCATAAAGACGCTCAAACTCACGCTGGAAGTGGGCGGCCACGGTGGGATTGCGAATCACCAGCAGGTTTTCGTCGTTGGTGGTGTTGGCGGCATCACTCCAGTTTTGGGAACCCACAATCACGGTAAGACCATCCACAACGGCGAATTTGTGGTGCAGCTTGTCGCCCTCGGCCAGGGTGGGCGTACCGACGCTGGTGATGGGGGTGGGCCAGGGGCGGTTTTGGCTATCCACCTTGCAGCGATGGTCAGGCAGGCTCAGGCTCATCATGTCTAGCCCAGCGCTGTAGCTGCGGTAGGCAAAGCCGGGGTCAATCAGGGTTTGGATGGGCACGCCGCGCTGGGCCACCGTCCAAAGCTGGTTGCTGAGGGCCTGCTCGGAAAAGACAAACAGCGCTAGGTTCACCTGGCGGGTGGCTTGGCTGAGGGTTTTGGCAATCAGGCCATTGACGCTGGTGGCCCAGGGCTGGGTGGGCGAAGTGGGCGAAAATTGCACCTCCACTGTAGAACCGGGCACGGCGGCGCGTTGGGCCGGACGGGCGGCTTTTTGCAGACCAAACTCGCTGTCCTCAGCTCCATCGGGGCCATCGCCCCAGAGTAGGTCAAATTCTGACCCAAAGGTTTGGGCTAGGCTGGGGCTGTCGATCACCAAAATGGCGTTGGCGTTGCCCCGGCTTTCTTCGGTACCGAGGTCGCCGTGGATGTCGCTCATCGTCCAGTTGGCGGAACCCGTGACCACCCGCCGCCCGTCGATCACCATAAATTTGTGGTGCATCAGGCCGCTGCCCTTGCTGCCGTCGGCGGTGTCGTCGATCCGGGGCACTTGGGCCTGGTCGAGGATGGTGAGGGCGTCGCGCTGGGCAATTTCGTCGGCGCTAAGGGTGCCGTCTTGGTTGAGGTCTACGAACTGATACAGATCGGTGGCCTTGTTGCGGTCGTGCTCATCCAAAAAGGAAAAATCGTTGGGCTGGCGCTGGGCCATGGGGGTGCTGTAACTGTTTTCCACCACCACCCGCACCTGCACACCTCGGGCTTGGCGTTCGCTGAGGGCCTGGGCAATGCGCGGCAGGGTAAATTCGTGAACCGCCACATCCACAGAGGTTTGGGCGCTGTGGATAGCGTCGATGATCACCTGCTCTAGGTCGTCGCCGTAGCGGGTAATGTTGCGGTAGGGGTCGGTGTAGACCGAGGCCTGACTTTGGTTGAAATACGCCTGAATGTAAGGATCTTGGGGCAAGGGCGCGAGGGTGGGAAGCTTGGCGTCGCTGCGAAACTGGCTGCTGAGGCCCACAAAGAGCAACAGCCCCAGGCCAAACCCGATCCCCCAACGCCGACGGGAAGATTTTGATAGGTGCACAGTGATGGGTTGAAATCGTCTGTGCTTAGCAAGCCCCGATAGCCGCTAGGACTATCAGCCCGCCCCCCAGATCCGCCATTTCTTCTACAGACTGGCGCATTTGTAAGGCGCACTCATCAAGACGGACTCAAACCCCGGCTTCTTTGCCGCCGCCCTAAGTTCAGAACGAAGACTAAATCCGGATTGCTTACCCCCGACATTGATGCGGGTGAGGTCTCCTCCCGGTTTTGGTCAACAGAAGCCAGAATCAACGGCGATAAGATAAGAACATCTCCCTACCCCAATTGCCATGTCTTTGTCTGCGCCGCCATCTTCCACCGTGCCGTCCTTTGCCTGGGCGAAGGCGTTATCCCAGCCCGCCACGGAGTTTGCGGCTACACCGCTCCAGAGCTTGACGGGGCAGATTCCCCCAGGATTGCAGGGCACCCTCTACCGCAATGGCCCAGCTCGGTTGCAGCGGGGGGGCTTGGCGGTGGGCCACTGGTTTGATGGCGATGGCGCAATTTTGCGGGTGCAGTTTGCCGCCGGAGAGGCCGCCGCCACCTACCGCTATGTGCAATCGGCGGGCTTTCAGGACGAAGAGGCCGCCGACCAGTACCTCTATCGGGGCTATGGCACCATGGCTCCTGGTTCCCTGTGGCAGCGGTGGCGGGCGCAAATTAAAAATGCCGCCAATACCTCGGTGCTGGCCCTGCCGGATCGGCTGCTGGCCCTGTGGGAAGGGGGATTGCCCCACGGGCTAGATTTGGAGACGCTGGAAACCAAAGGTATCGACGCCCTCGGCGGCTTGCGCCCTAGCGATAGCTTTTCGGCCCATCCCAAGCGCCACCCCCGCACCGGGGAAATTTTCAGCATCGGCGTGATTGCCGGGGGCAAACCCGTCCTGCAAATCTATCGCTGCGATCCCAGCGGCCACGTCAAAGACACCAAACGCATCGACCTCAACGGCATTCCGCTGATCCACGACTTTGCCCTGGCCGACCGCTACCTGGTGTTTTGCGTGTCTCCGGTGCGGCTGAACCCATTGCCAGCGGTGTTTAGTCTGCAAACCTTTAGCGAGGCCCTGCAATGGCAGCCCAAGTGGGGCACCCAAATTATCGTGGTAGAGGCCGAAAGCCTGGAAGTGTTGGCCTGGGAACAGGCCGAACCCTGGTATCAGTGGCACTTTGGCCACAGCGCCCTCAACGGCGACGACACCATTGGCCTAGACCTGGTGCGCTACGCCGACTTTGCCACCAACCAGCAGCTCAAGGAAGTCGCCGCTGGCCAAATCCTCACCCCCGCCGAGGCCCAGCTTTGGCACTACCGCATCGACCCCCACAGCGGCAAAATTCTGGAGCACCACTGTGCTGTGGATCGCCACTGCGAATTTCCCGTTGCCCACGTTCCCAGCGAAGGGCCAGCCCTTACCTACCTCAGCGCTCACCGCACCCTGCCCACCCCCAAGGGCGACTTTTTCGATGCCGTGGCCCAGTTCAATCCCCAAACCCAGGAGACTACCCTAGCCGAGGCTGGCCCCGGCTATTACCCCTCCGAGGCTATCCCCGTGACAGATCGCCATGATGCCCACCAGCACTGGGTCGTCACCGTGGTCTACAACAGCCACGACCACCGCAGCGAAGTGTGGATTTACGACGGCAACGCCTTTGGCACCGAACCCGTGGCCCGCCTGCGGTTGCCGGAAGTGATTCCCCACAGTTTCCACGGCACCTGGCGATAGGGCGACTTGAGAGAGCGGCCTAGCCGTTGTGCAACGCTAAATCATGCAAGCCACACCAACCGAAGAGACCTGTTCACCCGCTAGGCCAATTTTCAGCCAGCAGGTTTCTCCCTCAACGTAATACTCCATGAACTGACCGTCCTCGCGCTCGCTCATGACTGGGTCTCCATAGATTTGCCGTACGGCTTCCGCCGTCATGCCTGGGCAGACTCCGGATGGCGTGCAGTAGTTGGCACTGGTGCTTTTGATATCGACGAGATAGTCCTGATCAAACCAGAGGGTCAAACCCGGAAACTCGTAGCGGGTGTAGTATTCCTGGGCCATGCGCTGCGGTTGCCCCAGCTGTTGAAGGACGTTGGGACGCTGATCGCCGGATCGAAATCCGCCCACCGAAAGTTCGCGGCTGGCAACGGTTACGGGCTGAGGTTCCGTCGATGCCCCAGGCTCCGAGGAGGATTCGGTTTCTTCAGCTTCCTGTTCTGCTAGGCGTTCGGCTATGGTGCGCCAGCCCCGTTCGGTGCAAACCCCTGGTTCGGTGGGGGTATTGATACACCAATAGTTGCGGCCATCAAAAATCAACCCTGGCTGGATCAAGGTGAGGTCAGAAACGGGTTGCCACTCTTCTTCGCCGCCCTCACTGTAGTAGCGGTATTGGTTGCCTGAGACCTCTAGGCCTTGGCTGGTGCCGCCCATAATGTACAAGCCATCGGCAATCTTCGCGGCGGTTTCGCCTTGGCCTTGGGCGATTGCCTGCCCTAGCGCAGAGGCTTGAGTTTGGGCCATTTCCTGTGTTGACATCACAGCCGAGTCCTGATTTGCCCTATGAGCTTGGGGCGACTCGACACGTCCGCAACTAATCAGCAAGCCAGACAAACCCATCGCGGCAACCACCGCCCAACCGGGGGAACGGGGCAGCCGCCCAGACAATCTTGGATAACGTCGCATCTTGGTCGGGGGGTAACGATGGCAAGTACTTCACCGTGGGTGCGCCCTTTTCCTGAATCCCCCAGCACCCAGGTTGATGGGGCAGGCAGTGAACCTTCTCTTAACCTGACCCTGTTTTATTTCGATTACACTGTACCTGCTAGGGGGCTACCCAACGATATAACCTGGCAAGAGAGGCAAGAGGAATGACGGCACAGCGCGTATTAATCATCGGTGCAGGCGGTGTAGGCAATGTGGTGGCACACAAATGTGTGCAGAATGAGGCGGTGTTTTCTGAGGTGTTGCTAGCCACCCGCACCAAGGCCAAGGCCGATGCCATTGCCGCTCGGATTAACTCCCCCCGCCTCTCTACCGCAGCGGTGGATGCCGATAATGTGGCGGAGACCGTCGAACTCATCCGCGCCTTTAAGCCCGCTATCCTGATTAACGTCGCCCTGCCCTACCAGGACTTGCACCTGATGGAAGCCTGCCTGGAGACTGGGGTGCATTACCTGGATACGGCCAACTACGAGCCCCCTGATGTGGCCAAGTTTGAATATAGCTGGCAGTGGGCCTACCAAGATCGTTTCAAAGAGCGGGGCCTCACCGCCGTTTTGGGCTGCGGGTTTGACCCCGGTGTAACGGGGGTATTCACCGCCTATGCCGCCAAGCACCACTTCGACGAACTGCACACCCTCGACATTGTAGATTGCAACGCGGGTGACCACGGCAAAGCCTTTGCTACCAACTTCAACCCCGAAATTAACATTCGCGAAATCACCCAGCGGGGGCGCTACTGGGAGAACGGCCAGTGGCACGAAACCGACCCGCTCTCCGTGCATCGCCCAGTGACCTATCCCGAAGTTGGCCCCCGCGAATCCTACCTGCTCTTCCATGAGGAGTTGGAATCTTTGGTGAAAAACTTCCCCACCCTGCGGCGGGCGCGGTTTTGGATGACCTTCTCCGAAAACTACCTCACCCACCTGCGGGTACTAGAAAACGTCGGCATGACCCGCATTGACCCAGTGATCTACGAAGGGCGGGAAATTGTGCCGCTCCAGTTCCTCAAGGCGGTGCTGCCAGAACCCGCATCCCTAGGCGAAGGCTATTCCGGCCAAACCTCCATCGGTTGCCAAATTCGCGGCATCAAGGACGGCCAAGAGCGCACCTACTTCATTTACAACAACTGCCACCACGCCGCCTGCTACCAAGAAACCGGGGCGCAGGGCGTGTCCTACACGACGGGCGTGCCCGCCATGCTCGGTGCGGCCATGGTGCTGAGCGGCAAATGGGGCGGGGCCGGAGTATGGAATGTGGAGCAGTTTGATCCCGATCCCTTCCTAGCCCAGCTTGGGGAATTTGGACTGCCCTGGGTAGAGCAGGTGGGTTATCCCATCGAGTTTGAGACGGCTTAGGGATTAGCGGTAAATAAAGCCACAGCGGTCACCCCCCATACAAACGCGGGCAAAGCCATCGGCAAAGGAATAGGCATCCCCATAGGTTGGCCGAATGGCCCAGCGGCCTTGGCGATCAATAAATCCCCACCGTCCGCCGAAGCCTCGATCATCGGCCCCCACGCGCACAGCGGCTAGCCCTAGCCGAAAGTCCATGGCGCTATCGAACCGGGGTTTGACCACCCAGTTTCCGGTTGAATCGATGTAGCCCGATGACGGGTTGGTTTCCACGGCGGCCATCCCGTCGGAAAACTCAAACGTCCAGCCAAATTGAGGCGGCACTTGCCAGGTGCCCGTGGTGTCGATGTAGCCCCAGCCTCCGCCTATGCCAGTGGCCACGGCGGCTAAGCCCTCGGAAAAGCCCCAGGCCGACTGGTACTGAGGTGGAATAGCCCATTCCCCATTGCGATCCACAAAGCCCCAAAGCCCACCGTCCTGGGCCGCCGCCAGCCCTTCTTGAAAGGCCCATAGCATCGTGAATCTAGGCTCCACCACCCACGCCCCCGTGCGATCAATGATGCCCCAGCGGTCGCCCACTAGCACCGCTGCTCGGTCATCTACAAAGCCATCTGCGGCATCAAACCGGGGCGGAATCACCCAGCGCCCATCCCGGTTGATATAGCCCCAGCGGTCGTTGTGATACACCGAAGCCACCCCCTGCTGAAACTGATAGTCGGCCAGCGCCCGACGGGGGTCTGGCCCTGGCAATGGCGTGCGCTGAAACCGGGGCTGGATTACCATCTCCCCCGACGGATCAATAAACCCATACCGCCCATCCTTCATGACCGCTGCCAGCCCCTCCGAAAAGTCCTGGGCTAACTCAAACTCAGCCGGAATCACCAATTCGCCCTGGCGATTGATGTAGCCATAGCCTTGATGAAAAATTGGCTCGACTTGGGCCAGCCCCTCCCGAAAGCTATGGGCGGAATAAAACCACTGATTGCCCAAGATTTGCCCTGTTTGCGGCGTGATCTCGCGGGAGCGCACGGCATAGCGATCACAGCCGCCCAGGCCCAGGGCGATACCTATTACCAGCGCTGCGCCTGCCAGCCCCCAGCCTAGCCGTTGCCTCCACGGTCGCCATCGTTGATTTCCAATCATTTGCGTTCTAGCCAAATCTCAGGTCGGGTTAAACTCAGCGGCCCTATGGCCTAACCGCCCACCCTTACAGGAACAAGCCACACCCTACATCCCTCTGGGATTTTCATCGACTCTGTCTCCCCTCTCCTTGTGGGCTAGAGCTTATACACAGATCATCTCCGTTCATAACAGCCTGGGAGATCTCCCTAAATCCCCCTTAAAAAGGGGGACTTGGGAAAAAGGGGGACTTGTAATCCAATGCCCCCTTTCTAAGGGGGGCAGGGGGGATCCACTCTCGGAGCAAAGAGGAATAGAGACCTATGTATAAGCAGTGGCCTTGCGGGAGAGGGGCCGGGGGGCCAGCGTCGAAGCCGCTCGACTAGGCCAGAAATTCGCCCGGTTTTAGGCCGGATTCTCCTCGCCGCTGGATGTCATAGCCCTTGCATGGGCAGGGTCGCCTGAAGAAACTCGCGGTAGGGATGTTGACGCTCTAGGGTGGCGGCGGTTTCCGTTAGGCGATAGATGGCTGGGGGCGGCAGACCGTTGAACCAGCTATAGGTGACATCGACGTAGTGACCCATGTTTTCCATCACGAGGCGATCCCCGACGGCGAGGGGCTGCTCAAACTGGTAATACTCCTTAGAGTCGCAGGTGGCGCAGGACAGGCCCCCAATGCGATAGGTATGGGCACGGGCCTCGGCGGATAGCTGACCGTAGGTTTCCGGCGACACATAGGATGCGCCTGTGATGGTCAGCGGCAAATCCGCCAGCAGCGACCCAATCAAAAAATCGTTCAGGTGGGCGCGAAAGGAGCAGTCGATAATGGCTGTGGCAATGCCGCTGGGGCGCACGATATCCCGCACGGTGGTTACGAGTTGACCCGCTTCCCAGAACCAGGCGGCACCGGGTTCCAAAAACAGTTCCAGATGAGGATGAGCTTGCTTGAGGTCAGCGATCACCTGGCCCAGACGCTCATCCTCGTAGTCCTCAGCGGTCATCAAATGGCCCCCTCCCAAGTTGAGGTACTGCACCTGGGAGAGCCAATGTCCGCCCTCTTTGAGCAACACGGTGACCACCTGGGCCAAGTCTGCCGCCCCGTTTTCGCAGAGCACATGGGCGTGCAGTCCGGCGATGTAGTCCGGCAATGTTTGGGGCAGTTCCGCCAGGGGCACCCCAAACCGACAGCCTAAGGCTCCGGCATCGTAGTCGCTGTGGGACGAGACTTGCACCAAAGGATTCACCCGCATCGCCGCTGCAATGCCCGCCGCCGCCGCCCTAGGCCCAAACTGCGCCGCCTGACTGAGGGAATTAAAGGATAAATGCCCCACGCCCTGGGCAATTTTCTCCCATTCTTCCTCAACAATGGCGACAAAAAAGCCGTGGGCAGGCACCCCCGAAAAGAGCTTTTGCGCCAGCCGCAACTCGCCCAGGGAACCCACCTCAGGAATCAGCCCCGGCACCTCCGACAACACCCCCAGCCCGGCATAGGAGGCCTTCATCGCCAGCAGCGGCGTGAACCCATGGCGCTGCCCAAGGGTCTGAATCTGCTCGGCATTGGCCCGCAATCGGGCTTCGTTGTAGGCCAATGCCGGGGTGACAACGGTGGCTAGGGCCGGATGAAGGAAGCTTGGGGCAGACATGCGGGGCAAGGGCTGAAGGCAGGGCAGGCTGAGATAGAAACGGGGATGGGGCTTGGGATCGCGGTTTAACCTTCCCACGGCTAGAGCCAGTGGGAAGCTTGGTTCAGCGAGACTATCTAAGGGCAATCTTGACGCTAGTATAAACGCGATAGGCTCGACCATAGCGATTCACCGCCCTAGCGCAATTCACCGATATAGCCATGTCCCCCCCTTTAATTGAGTTTCGCAATCTGCAAAAGGTCTACGGCGAAGGCAATACCGAGGTGCGCGCCCTTTGGAACGTAAACCTGGCCATTGAACCGGGGGAATACTGCGCCATTATGGGGCCGTCAGGGTCAGGTAAATCAACGGCGATGAATATGATCGGCTGTCTGGATCGGCCCACCGCTGGCGACTACTACTTCGACCAACAAAATGTGGCTACCCTAGCCGATACCGACCTGGCCCACATCCGCAACCGAAAAATTGGCTTTGTGTTCCAGCAGTTTCACCTATTGCCCCAGCTTACGGCACGGGAAAACGTGGAACTGCCCATGGTCTATGCCGGAGTCACCAAGGCAGAACGGCAGCAGCGGGCTATCACCGCCCTAGAGCAAGTGGGTTTGGCCGCTAGGTTGAACAACCGCCCTACCCAGCTCTCGGGCGGTCAGCAGCAGCGGGTGGCCATTGCCCGCGCCATTGTCAACCGTCCCCTGTTGCTCTTAGCCGATGAGCCCACCGGAGCCTTGGATACCCACACCACCGAAGAGGTGCTCAAAATTTTTGCCGAACTCCACGCTAGCGGCATGACCGTGGTAATGGTGACGCACGAACCCGATGTAGCCCGCGCCAGCCAGCGGATTATTTGGTTCAAAGATGGCGAAGTGATGAACGATCATCTCCATCCCGCCGACCTCACCTCGTTGACTAGCCTCAGCCCTACGCCCTAATCTACGCCTAACCCAGTCCTATGACCCAACCCCCTCACCCCTCGCCATCCTTTAGTCTCGCCGCTGGACAGTTGCGCCGGGTGCACCATCTGGCCCTCAACGTCCAAGATATGACCGCCTCGCGCCAGTTCTATGGCAACCTGTTGGGGCTGCGCGAACTGACCGGAGACGAAGTGGATGACACGTTGAAAGACCTGGTGGCGGCGGGCCAAGTGGCCAACTTTTTGCTACCCGACGGCCTAATTCTCGACCTATTCCACGCTCCAGACCTGGAACCGCCCCACCCCGACCCAGAACGCACCTTCACCCGTGCCTATCACCTCGCCTTTGACATTGCCCCCGACCAGTTTGATCAGGCTTTGGCGGTGCTGCACCAAAACCACATTCCCATTGCCCACGGCCCTGTGAGCCGCCCCACCGGGCGCGGGGTTTATTTCTACGATCCTGATGGGTTTATGGTGGAAATTCGCTGCGATCCGGCCTAGATAGGTCAATTCCCTAGGGTAGGCACCACCACCATCCGCCCAACCAGGAACCCTAAACCTGTGTCCTGCGGTGCCTCTCCATGCCCAACTATTGCTGTGCCTAAGACCGATTCATGGGTTAGTGCAATGCCCCCACGAGTGGGAGTTTTCAAATTTTCGGCGGCTTGGGGAGGATGGACTGTGTGAGGAGGATTGGGGCTGTGCGGCTCAGTACGGGGACAAAAGTTGAAGCGCCTGGTCGAACTCGGTAGACCGTAGAGACAGGTCACAGCAGGTACGGCGAAGAAAGTCACAGCCGTAGCGGAACAGACTCTTGGCCCTGCGTCCATGAGATTTGATGGCAATCGGATCATGCTGATGGTGCCAGAGTCCGGTGAGCATGGCCCAACCGAAGCCCAAGGCGAGGAGAGCGACGAGTTTACTGAGGCGTTCTGCCTGGCAGAAGTGGGTAGATTCGAGGTTGAAGCCTCGGGTTTTGAGAGCGGAAAACAAGGTCTCGATGTCCAGGGTTGAGGAATCTGGCTCCAACTCACCATCGCCCGGGCCATATCATCGAAATCCACCGGAAACTCCCGCAGAAACCGCATCAGACGCTTGTAGCTTGACTCGGGCTTCGCCCGATTGGCGAACACCGATGACCGTTTATCTAAGTTGACCGTCTCCACCCGGAACAGGGCCACGAGAAACAGCGCCAGAAACGTCAGACGGGCACCCTGCCATGGCAGATGACTGCGCAGGGTCGCTTGACGTCGGTTAATCTGAGGCATGGGGAAGGTCTGGCTAAGGGTGTGGCAATCCCTAGCCCACCTCCCTATTCCTCCTTCTGTCAACCTTCTGCTGGACAGGCTTTCAGCCCCTCACCTCAAGTTTTGTCCCTGTACCGTGGCCCAAGGAAGACCATGCCTCAGATCAGTTAGGTTAGATTAGTCAGTCTGTAGGTGCTGACTGCCTGACACATCTCTGGAAACCCCTGATTTCTCGTGGGGAACGTTAACCCGAAAGCCCCTTCAGCTAAGCCTTCCGGCTCCGACCTAGGGACTATGGGCTTCAGCTCCAAGACAACGTATTTTCAAGGTTTTTGGGACTTGTGTCAGGCAACCAGCTGTAGGTGTCCCAAAATCTCAGAATAGTGGCAAGATCGTGTAATCTCTCGGAAGTTGACAGGTATAAAAAAGAAGACTGCTCTACGAAAAAAAATGTACTCATTGTGAGGTTTAATCTATCCTCAGTAGATCACAAACTCATGTAGACATCGGGAGATAGACAGCTTGGGCGAGGGGGAAATGTCGTTCAATGACTTGGCGGATGAAGGAGAGCATGGTTTTGAGCGGGAAACGCTCTCGAAAGACCCG
>QLAH01000482.1_pt1 | contig 20236 bp, 16 predicted proteins | sample 4693081 | NCBI WGS metagenome assembly QLAH01 (sample SAMN09425401, study PRJNA476045) | Lake water metagenome, whole genome shotgun sequencing project.
CGGGTCTTTCGAGAGCGTTTCCCGCTCAAAACCATGCTCTCCTTCATCCGCCAAGTCATTGAACGACATTTCCCCCTCGCCCAAGCTGTCTATCTCCCGATGTCTACATGAGTTTGTGATCTACTGAGGCTAGGGTAGCGGATGAGCTTGATCGCATTACGGTCGCGCTCATCGCAGCTCACCATCACATCGGGGTAGTGGTAAGGCCCATGTTGAGAAACCTCCACCTTGACATCGGCCATCATCACCAGACAGCCTTTCCCTCGCAGATGGGCCTTAAGGGCAGAGGCTAAATTCAGCGCAATTTGATTGTGGGGAATCGTCCCCCCCGTCATGGCAAAGACTTCCCCATCCACAAAGGCGTATTTAATGTCCTGGGTAGCTTCCCATTCCAGGTATTCCTGGGGAGCCATCGGGGTGAAGTTGAGCCTTGCGATCATAGGTTTTGCCGATCCCTCATAGGCTGAAGGGGAACAGAATTGAGCCTTGCTCCCATTGTGGCACAGGGGTTTTGTCTCAATATGACCAACCTTGTGGGTTGGAGTTAGTGACCATCGTGCAGCGGGGAGATCAGGCGATGGACGCTGTTGACCTTTGCCCTACTCATTTCAGCGACGGTGGCCCTGGTGATAAACGCAACAGCCTTCCTGGTCAAGCTTTGGTTGCCCGGTTGAGGTCGCTAAACCCATCCTGGGGCGACGGTTCTCACTACTCCCGATAGATGAGAGCTTAGTTAACAGTTCGTTACAATAAAACCTATGGACAGGATGCAAATTCCAGGATTTCACCCCCTGTCCTCAGGTTTTATGCGAGAGGTGCCCCATGAACGGCAACTTACGGGTCGGGAATCTATTTGGTATTCCCTTTTATGTGAACGTGTCTTGGTTTTTGGTGTTGCTGCTGGTGACTTGGCAGTACGGAAGCGGGCTAGCCGCCGCCTTTCCCGCCCTAGGGGGGACATTGCCCTGGGTGCTGGGGCTGGGTTCGGCGTTGATGCTGTTTGCCTCGGTGTTGGCCCACGAACTAGGGCACAGCTTTGCCGCCAGGCAGCAGGGCATTGGTGTGAACTCAATCACGCTGTTTTTGTTTGGCGGTTTGGCCGCACTAGAGAAAGAATCCGAGACCCCCAAAGGCGCGTTTCAGGTGGCCATCGCTGGCCCGCTAGTGAGCTTTGCTCTATTTGGTCTGTTCTCTGTGGCGGGTCTGGCCCTGCCCCTCTCTGGCCCGATGGCCGGAATCGTTGGACTTTTGGCCTATATCAACCTAGCCTTGGGGGCCTTTAACCTAATCCCCGGTCTGCCCTTGGATGGCGGTAATGTGCTGAAGTCGGTCGTGTGGAAAATTACGGGGCAGCCCCATAAGGGGCTGGTGTTTGCCAGCCGCGTGGGCCAACTGCTGGGCTGGACAGCGATTGCGGTCGGTGGGGCCTCGGTTTTGGGGCTTAGCTCCGTGGGTAGTATTTGGACACTGTTGATTGGTCTGTTTTTGCTGCAAAATGCTAACCGCACGGCGCAGTTTGGCGAAGTACAAGGTCGCCTCACGGGCCTTACCGCCGCCGATGCCGTGGCGCAGGACAGCCCCATCATCGAAGTGAACGCTTCTCTACGAGAGTTTGCCGAAAATGCCCTACTAGCGGCCCCTTCGGCCTGGCAAAAGTTCCTAGTGGCCGATGAAACGGGTTTGCTGGTAGGCACGGTACTGGTGGATGCCCTGAAGCAGGTGCCCCGCGACCAGTGGGACACCACCACCGTAGCGGCCATCATGGAATCGGCGGGAGACATTCTTACGGTGGGGGCCGAGCAACCGCTGATGGAGGTAGTTAAGACCCTGGAAACCCAAAAGATCAACGCTCTGGCAGTGATTGATAACGATGGGTCGCTGGCAGGTCTGCTAGAGAAACGCTCGATTCAGGCGCTACTGCAATCGCCCCAGGCGGCTTAACTTCGACTAGTGCTCAGTCAAGAGAACGATGACAAGTAGAGGACGCAAGATTACGTCAGTTTTCTTGAGGTTGCAATAGGCTTAATCCACCTCAGTTCGGGTTAGACATAGTGACCAGATCCCCTGGTAGACCTCACCCCCAGCCCCTCTCCCACGAGGAGAGGGGAGCTAGCAAGGCTCAAAGTCCCTCTCCCCAAGGGAGAGGGATTTAGGGTGAGGTCTAAAGCGCAAGCTGGAAGCAGGTTTCTCAAGATTGCAGCAGCTGGCTTATCCCGAACTCAGCTTAATTAGAGTGTTGCTGGATAAACGTATGAATTGAGCTCTGTAGGTATTGAAGCCTCATTTAAATTTTCGCAAGATCATACTGTTATCCAGCAACACCCTTAATTAAACCTGGTCAAAAGACAGACTTTTTTTCAGTCAGCCTCTAGGCGTCTAAAATGAATCGGCTAGATTGACCTAAAAGCCTTTTGGCAAGGATTCTAGAGAAGCTGATATGCAACTTTAGACGCACATTAGCTTACCCAAGCGCAGTAGATCACAGAAGTCTTTTTGACCCCCAAAACTAAAAGCTAACTTCTCCATAGAATCAGCTTTGATCTGGATCACTGATGAGCATGATCGGAATCACACCAAGCACCCCTAGTATGTCACCTGATGGGGATGTATCCTTTTCTACCATGGAGAAAAGCGTAGGAGGGTAACTCTCGTGGCCAGCCCTTGCAATAAACCCTTAAAGGCGAATCCCTTTATGACTCTGCGGGATCCACAGACGGGGGAGTGGCGCGTGGTAAAGAACATCCCCAGGAACCGTCGATAATTCCTGGGGATGAAAAGCAGCCACTTTGTATTTCTGAACATCGTGGCCAGCGATAAAATATCCCCATCGTGCCGGGACGGTTCATTCTAGGTTAGAGATTGAGCCAACGACGGTACGCTGTTTTTTCCGCTGGTTGCTATGCGCACCCTCTATCCTCCCATTGAACCCTATACCACCTTTGGGCTTCAGGTCTCGCCCCTGCATCACCTCTATGTTGAGGAGGTTGGTAATCCCTACGGTCAGCCTGTGTTGTTTCTCCATGGCGGGCCAGGAGGCGGTATTGTGCCCACCTATCGACAGTTTTTTGACCCACGACGGTGGCGGGTGATTTTGTTTGACCAGCGGGGCTGTGGCAAAAGCACGCCCCACGCCGAGCTAGAGGACAACGACACCTGGGCTTTGGTTCGCGATATTGAGGCTATCCGTACCACCCTGGGCATTGAACAGTGGACAGTCTTTGGCGGCAGTTGGGGCAGCACCCTGGCCCTAGCCTATGCCCAAACCCATCCCGACCGTTGCAATGGGCTGATCCTGCGCGGCATCTTTACCCTACGCCGCCAGGAAATTCGTTGGTTCTACCAAGAAGGAGCCAGCTTTTTATATCCTGATGCCTGGGAACACTATCTAGAACCTATCCCGGAGGCCGAGCGGGATGACCTGCTATCCGCCTATTACCGACGGCTGACCAGCGAGGATCGGCAAACTCGGCGGGCGGCAGCCCGGGCCTGGGCCATTTGGGAAGCCAGTACCAGTATGCTGATGCAGGATGCGAACCTGATGCGTCGCTTTGGGGCCGACGACTTTGCCCTAGCCTTTGCCCGTATTGAATGCCACTACTTTGTCAACCATGGCTTTTTCGAGCAAGACGACCAGCTTTTAAGAAATGTGGATCGCATTCGCCACATTCCGGGCGTGATTGTGCAGGGGCGCTACGATGTGGTGTGTCCGCCCACGACCGCTTGGGCGCTGCACCGGGCTTGGCCAGAGGCAAAATTTGTTTTCGTTCAAGATGCGGGCCATTCTGCCCTAGAGGCGGGTATTGTTCACGCTTTGATTGAGGCCACCGATGCCTTTGCCAACCGCCCCTAACGGATCTAGAAACTCCGCCAGGTAGCCCCTTCACATTCCCACCGTGCCAAGGGATGCCCTAGCATGAAGCCGGGGCATTCTAGAACTGCCCCTCTCATACCCTCGCCCTGAAGGTTTCTGCCATGCGTGTGTTGGTGCTAAGCCATACTTATATCGTTGACCTCAATTGCGAAAAGCTGCGGGCCTTAGCTCACCTCAGCCCCGATCTCAAAGTGAGGGTGGGTGTGCCTCGACGCTGGAGCCCCGGGGGGGTGCAAAATCGACTGATCGAGTCCCAGGGATGGGAAGACGGCAACTTTCATCTGGTGCCCCTGGGCAACTTTAGCCAGAATCACCAAGGGTTGCTCGGATTTGGGCCAGACTTAGTTACGCTCATGCGCGAGTTTCGGCCCCAGGTAATTCAGGTAGAACAGGGGGCCAAGTCTCTAGCCTATGCCCAAACCATCACCCTCAACCGCCTACTGGGCCTGAACGCCAAGAACGTCTTTTTTACCTGGTGGAACTTGCCCTACGACCTCAAGGTTCCCATTTCCTGGCTAGAGTCCTATAATCTGCGCCACACCCACGGATTAGTGGCCGGCAACCAAGATGGAGCCGATATTCTGCGCCAGCGGGGCTACCAGGGGACATACCAAGTCATGCCCCAGCTTGGGGTCGATGAAACCCGCTTTTTCCCGCAGGCCCAGCCCGATTTGGCTCAGCAACTCAATATTGCAGAGGGCACCTTTGTCGTGGGGTTTGTGGGGCGGTTTGTGACCGAAAAAGGGTTAATTACCCTCGGCAACGCCCTGGCCCAGCTTCGGGATCATCCCCATCCCTGGGTGTGGCTGCTGCTGGGGCGAGGCCCCCTCAAGGAAGCCCTACAGGCCCAACTTGAGGCCGCCGGATTAGCCGACCGGGTGCGCTGGGTGGAAAGCGTGCCCCACACCGATGTACCCCGCTACATCAACCTGATGGATACCTTGGTGCTGCCCTCAGAGACCACCTACCAGTTCAAAACCCTCACCTCTGTGGGCTGGAAAGAACAATTTGGCCATGTGTTGATCGAAGCCATGGCCTGCGCCGTCCCGGTCATTGGGTCAGATTCCGGCGAAATTCCCCACGTCATCCAAGACGCTGGTCTGGTCTTTCCCGAAGGCGATGCCACCGCCCTAGCCGACCGTCTGCGCCTGCTACTCGACAACCCCAGCCAACGCCAAACCCTAGCCGAACGGGGCTATAGCCGCGCCATGACCCACTACACCAACACCGCCCTGGCCAAAGAACTGCTGACCTTCTACCAAGACATCGGCGTTAACGCCTAAGACTCCCAACTCCCAACTCCCAACTCCCAACTCCCGACTCCCCCATGCCCCCCCGCATCCTCCAAATCGTTCCCTCCATCGCCCTCGTCTACGGGGGGCCGAGCCAGATGGTGCGCGGTTTTTCCCAGGCCCTCGCCCAGGCCGGAGCCGACGTCACCGTTCTCACCACCGACAGCAACGGTGACACGGGGCAGGCTCCCCTCGATGTGCCGCTGAATCAGCCCGTGGAACAGGACGGCTACAGGGTGCGCTATTTTCGCTGTTCGCCCTTTCGGCGCTACAAGTTTTCGGTGGATCTGCTGCGATGGCTGTCCCAGAACGCCCAGGACTACGACATCGCCCACATCCATGCCCTGTTTTCCCCCATCAGCACCGCTGCCGCTACCGTCGCCCGTCGAAGGAACCTACCCTACGTTCTGCGCCCCCTCGGCACCCTCGACCCCGCCGACCTGGCCAAGAAAAAGCGCCTAAAACAGATCTATGGTCAACTCCTAGAGCGCCCAAACCTAGCCGGGGCTGCCGCGATTCATTTCACCAGTCCCCTAGAGGCGGAGATCTCTCAGCGGTTTGGGGTGGCCACTACGGACTGGGTGATCCCCCTCGGCGTTGATCCCCAGCCCCCGGTGTCTGTGGCGGAGCAGGATCAGATTCTAGCCAAGCTGCAAGTGCCGAGGGATCGCCCCCTAGTGTTGTTTCTGTCGCGGTTAGACCCTAAAAAAGGGCTGGATTTGCTGATTCCGGCCCTGGCCCAGGTAGCTCGAACGGATCTACCCTTTCACTTCGTGCTGGCGGGAGATAATCCCCAGGATCTGGCCTATAAGCAAGCTGTTGAGCAACAGATCCAAGCCCTAGGACTTGCTAGCCGTACGACGATGACCGGGTTTGTGCGCGGTGCCCAAAAGCAGGCGCTTTTGCAGGCGGCGGCTTTGTTTGTGTTGCCGTCTTACTACGAAAACTTTGGCATTGCCGTGGCCGAAGCGATGCTGGCGGGTTTGCCCGTGGTCATTTCTAAGGGCGTTTACATTTGGCCCGATATCGTGGCTGGTAATGCAGGCTGGGTCTGCGATTTATCGGTTGAGTCCCTAGCTGCCGTCCTAAAAGAAAGCCTCGACAACCCAGACCAGCGCCAACATCGTGGCCAACAAGCCCAGGCCTACGCCCAATCTCACTACCGATGGGATGCCATTGCCCAACAAACCCTGGGGGCCTATGGCCAGGTGTTGGGAGGGAAGGGCGGATCTCGTTAGAGGCATTGGTGTCAGCCCTGTCGAGGTGGGTCAATGATTTTCAAAATGCCCAGAGACTAGGGACTCCGGCCACGACCACCAGGGAGTAAACTCCCTGGCTCATCACAGAAGTCTGCTAAAGCAGACTGGGTACCTCGGCTCCTAATCCTCTTCAGAGGATTTCTGCCTTGAGCCAGGGACTTTTAGTCCTTGGCTCAAGGCCAATCCTAGGAATTGCCCCAAAACCTACCTCACCTTGACAGGGCTAAGAGGATATTTGAAAACACGGAGATGAGGTATTAAACCCCTCACGCGAGCCTCCGTAGCATGAGGCGAATCATGGCGATGTGAATGAAGGCCTCCGAGGATTCAGGTAGCCGCTCGTAATCGACATTCAACCGCCGACACCAATGCAACCACCCATAGGTGCGCTCCACCACCCACCGTCGGGGTAGCAGGACAAAGCCCTTGGCTTTTTTGGGTCGCAGCACCACCTCCAACCCGATGGCCAACCCATCAATCACCGTCTTGAAGAAGTGCTTGCCGGAGAATCCGCCATCGACCCAGATCAGGCCCAGATGGGGCAGACGTTCCCGCTCATCTTGAACCGTCTGAAGGAGTTGTTTGGCTCCTTCTCGCTCCGGGACGCTGGCCGCGACGACCTTCACCGCGATCAATAGCCCCATCGTATCAACCAGGGTAAAGCGCTTGCGACCCTTGATTTTCTTGCCCCCGTCATAGCCCACTGATTGGCTCACCATCACCGCACTGGGCACCGTCTGGGAGTCCAGGGCTCCAGCACTGGGGGTGGGGAATCGGTCTTCCGCCACCCGCACCCATTCCACCAGATGGTCATGCACCCGTTTCCAGGTACCGTCGTTTCTCCATTGCCGAAAAGAGTAGTAGACCGTGGAATAGGGTGGAAAGTCCTCGGGTAGCAGCGACCAGGCACAGCCCGTCACCAGCACATACAGAATGGCGTTGACGACCGCGTATAGGTCAACCGTGCGGGGCCGTCCCGTGGCTTTTGGGCCAGGGAGTAGCGGGACGAGCAGTTCCCACTGGTCACGAGTCAGGTTGCTAGCATAATCTGATGACATGGCTTCCAAGGGGCTACAGTGTTCATGATTCTGAGCCTAATACCGAGGAAGCCTTTTCTGCGATTCGGGTCGCTGGGTGCTAATTGATACTTTCTAAATATCCTCTAAGGCATTGAGGTGCATTGCTTCGCGTTGGCGCTAGCCTTGCCTTGGCGTTAGGCACCCTACAGATCTTTGAATGGCAGGACTATTGCCCGAATTCTAGGCGCACCTGCTCCACAATTTCCGCCGTAATGGCGTCGGCGTCTTGCTCTCGGGCCACGTCTTCAATGCGTTTGCGGGCCTGGGCGCGAACAAAAAAGGGAATGTTTTTAAGTTTGGCCTGGGCCTCTGGCGTCCAAGCGGGGGTATCTGACATGGGCGGACGGAAATCAACGATAGCGAAGGGCAACGGTGAGACGATGGGCCACTGGGAGTCAGGTTATGGCCCCTGATCCCAATGACCAGCGAATGCTCACATCCTAATCGGGATTGGCCTTACTAATGTGAGGTTTTAGCTAAGGTGTAACGTTCTGTCAGGAATGGGCGGCAACCTTTGCGTAGATTACTCTGTCAGTGCAATTACCCAACCTACCCTGGGCTGGGGGCGATGCATGTTTTGGCTTCCGTTCAGATTGGGGGTCTCCCTTTGTGACTGGTTTTCGTAACACTGTTTCTAAAAATATGCCAGTGGGGAACACTAACAGCATCGCCAACTGATGGCCCATCTGTACGAGTTATTCGAGAGTGTCATGGTAGCAACATCGCGCTATAGCCGAGACGACGATGCCCAGCGGGCCACCCGCAAGTTGGCCCTGTCTTTAGAACGGGGGAACGCCATGGAGACTGATTGGAGGGAAACCGCTGATCCGGCAACTGAGGCCGACGAGATTGACGCCGATGGGCCAGCCTACAACGCCTTGGATGATGAATCTACTGACGATGATGCCCTAAATCTTGAGGATGCCGCGATGGACACCGTCAATTCGGATATGCCCCCTGCTGATGTGGATCCCGCTGAAATGGAGGATCTAGCCACCGATCACTTTGAGGCTGACGCGGCGGCGTTACTGAAAAATCGGCGGACGACCGACCTGGTTCGCCTGTATTTACAGGAAATTGGTCGGGTGAAACTGCTGGCCAAGGATGAGGAAGTTGCCGAGGCCCAGTGTGTTCAAAATTATATGCAACGGCTGCAAACCCTAGAGCAGGCAGCCAAGGTGGAGGGCGGCATCCTCAGCATCTACCACACCCTGCTGCAAACGCGGGATCGGCTGTCGTCACAGTTGGGCTATCGGCCTTCCCTAGAACGTTGGGCCACGGAAGCCCAGGTGCCCATAGCCGAACTCAAACCCACCCTGGCGGCGGGTAAGCGGGCCTGGGCCGACCTTAGCAACCTCACGGTGCCCGAACTAGAGCAGGTGATTGCCGAGGGCATTCGCGCCAAGGAGCATATGATTAAGGCCAACCTGCGCCTAGTGGTTTCCGTCGCCAAAAAATACCAAAACCGGGGCTTGGAACTGCTGGATCTGATCCAAGAAGGTACCCTCGGCCTAGAGCGGGCGGTGGAAAAATTCGACCCCACTAAGGGCTACCGCTTCAGCACCTACGCCTACTGGTGGATTCGCCAGGGCATTACCCGCGCCATTGCCACCCAAAGCCGCACCATTCGCCTGCCCGTCCACATCACCGAAAAACTGAACAAAATCAAAAAAGCCCAGCGCAAACTGGCTCAAGAAAATGGCCGCACCCCAACGGTAGACGACATCGCCAAGGAACTAGATATGACCGGGGCACAGGTGCGCGAGGTGCTGCTGCGGGTGCCGCGCTCCGTTTCCCTAGAAACCAAGGTGGGCAAAGACCGCGATACGGAACTGGGCGACCTACTCGAAACCGAAGGGCTGTCGCCGGAGGACATCCTCATTCGCGAATCTTTGCGGCGCGACCTGCAACAGCTCATGGCCGACCTCACCACCCGTGAGCAGGACGTAATCACCATGCGCTTTGGCCTCACCGATGGCACGGCCTATTCCCTGGCGGAAATTGGCCGTGCGCTGGAACTCTCCCGCGAACGGGTGCGCCAAATCGAATCCAAGGCACTGCAAAAACTGCGCCAACCCAAACGCCGCAACCGCATCCGCGACTACCTCGAAGCCCTCGGCTAGCCACTCACCCCTAGGGTGACGATCCTTCCACCTCCTCCCTAACATCGACCCTCGGCCCTGGGGGCTAAACCTGGCAGCAATTCTCAGTTTGGTAAATTTGCCGTTTGCCCGGTTCGCGTAGCGGCCCCAGAGGGGCAACCTGTCGAAGGGTGAAAAGGCTTCGACGATTCGACAAGCTCATAGCTCAGCCTGAGCGGTATTTTAGCAACCAGCCTAGCCCCATTGAGAATTGCTGTAAACCTGCGGCAGGGCTAGGGATCGCCGTCGCTGCGTGATAAAATGCTCCATAATTCTGATACATTTCGATGGAAGCCAGGGGCATGGGTTGCTCCCCTGCGCCCACTGGTCTGGTTTATTTGGCTGTGTAGAGAGAGGATTAACCGTTCATGGAACTTGTAATGCTGCTGGCTAAGCTGCCCGAGGCCTATTCACTGTTTGATCCCCTGGTGGATGTGCTGCCGATCATCCCTGTTTTCTTTCTGCTGCTGGCCTTTGTGTGGCAAGCAGCAGTGGGCTTTAAGTAAGCTACTGGCCTAGCAACTCCTCTTCAAAGGTGGCTTTTGAGGCTGTCATAGGTGCATGACAGCCTTTTGAGTGCTCTTCTCCGCATCGGCTGTGGCTTCAATGCCTAGCCTAGCTCCACCTACTCAGCCGTTAGGAACTTCAGATAGTCGTTCGCCAAATCCTTCACGGCGGCTTCATAAAGCTGTTGGCCATGTTCTGGAGTGGCTAGGGCTGGGTTCGACCCCATGCGGCCATCGGGGTAGTGCTGGCGAAAGTCGGCGGCACTGTAGATGGGAAAGCCGCTGGGAGCCACGGGCGGATCGAAGACAACCCGCTTAATGTGGTCGGGATAGACATACTGGGTCAGGGCCACTTCGCTAGGCGTGGCGTGGGATCCTTCCTGGTCGCCATAGAGTTCCTTGGCTAGGGTATAGACTGAACGACACATATACCAGTTGGCCACGGCACAGCGCACCGTTTCGGCCTGGGGAACCTGGGCTTCGGTGAGGGCGGTGTAGGTCTCAGCAAAGGCGGCCTTGAGGGTGGCCACATTGCCACCGTGGCCGTTGATAAAAAAGAATCGAGTAAAGCCGTAGCGCACTAGGGGTTTGAGATAATCTTGAACAAGGGCAATCAGGGTGCTGGGGCGCAGGCTCATACTGCCAGGAAAGCCCGTGTGATGGAGAGCCATGCCCACGTTAATAGTGGGGCCAACTAGGGCCTGGGTCGCTTCGCCCACTCCCTTCGCCACCGCCTCGGCACAGATGGCATCGGTACCGATGAGACCGCTGGGGCCGTGCTGTTCAGTCGAACCAACGGGCAAGATAATCCCCTGGGAACGGGTGAGGTAGGTTTCCACTTCGGGCCAGGTGCAAAGATGGAGCAGCATAGGGCACAGGATAAAAGGACATGCTAAGGTACATGGCTAAGGTTAGCTAGAATGAGTGCCTACAGGCCACTAGCCAGGCCCGCGAAGCGTTGATGTTACCTGTATAGGAGACGCGACATGCTACATCGCAAGATCTACCAACTCTGTTGTGACGGTCGAGAAGTGTCGATTTATCTGCGGGATCAACAGCGTTGGATAGAGCGGGCGCATATTTTGGACATTGAAGGCGATCTCGTTACCCTGCGCTACGAATTGGAGGAAGATGACGAAATTTCCTCCTGGGAAGAGATGATTCGCCTGGAAAGCATTGGTGCCGTATCCCAGCGGCTGGCGGCAGTACCCCGGGGCAATGTAGATCTTCCCATCGCCGAAGACTGCCCCGAAGCCGAACAAATCAGCGATCCATCGTCAGAAGCCAGTACCGACTAATGGCATAGGGCATCCCCAGGAACGCCGCACCCGTGGGGCATCCTCACCGTTGAGGATCGTTTGGGCAATCAGCTTAGGAAGGGCGCTCCTAGGGGCAGTCAGGGGCAAGCGTGGCTAATCCTCAGGGCCATTGGGGTTTGAAAACGTGTGAATATAGCCGCCTCCAATGTGAGAACCGGGGGGCCGAGGCGCAGAAAAAGGCGCTGCCTCTGGGACGGAGTAAGGATCGGTGTAGCCACTAGAGCCAGAGGGTGGCAACGTATTCCCGACACGGCTGGGGGTGGTCGGAGATGGGATGCTCGACGAAGCGGCCCCAGGGCTGAGATTGAGGGGGGCAGCGGTGGGGGCGGGTAGGCCTAGATTGGCGTTGGGCAGGGTATTGGGGGCAGGGGGCAAGCTCGCTGGCGGACGATAGCCCGTGGTGCCAGGGGGCGGCGACATTTCAGGGGTGGTGCGAATGAAGGGCTGATTCACTCCAGGGGTGGCACCTTCCACGGCCCAAGGTGGCGGCGTGAGCCCAGTGGTGGGGCTGGCATTCGGGCTGGTCGTCGGGCCTGTGGGCGGCAAGGTGTTGGTGTTGGCCATTGAAGATCGGGGGGTGGTCTCTGGCGTTGTGGCGGGCTGGGCCGGAGCCAACAGTTGTTGCAGGGGGCTTGGGACTGGATCGTCCGGGATAGCAGTTTGTCCAAATCGGGGGCGGCCTAGACCCCTTTCCTCAGGGGTGGCGGCGGCATTGGAGCCCGCTGGCGTTAGGGAACTAACCCGAAATTGGGTGCGCTCTAGATAGGCGGCAAAGGGACTGGAGCCATCGGCGGAGGCAGCGAGGGGCGTAGGTCGTGGCTCCCTCAGAGTGGCGTTAGGGGCTTCGGTGTTGGGGTCAGGGGTCTCAGAGAGGGCGCTGGCGGTGCGGGGTTGAAGCTGATCTAGCAGTAGCCCTAGGTTGTCAATTTCGGCCAAATTCGCCAGTTCTTCCTGGGATAGATCGGACAAGTCTTCGGTGGAACGAGAGGGATCTGCCTCGTTGGGGGTAAAGCCCCGCAGCCATTCAGGATGGCTAAAGTATTGCTGAACCACCAAGCCCAGCAGCAACAATCCTAGCCCGCTACCCCAAATGACAGGGCGGTTCAGGGCGCGCAGACGAACCAGCCAATAATGTAGAGGCGTTGGAATGGCCATAAGACTTCCCTGGATGCTGAGGTCTGGGTTGCAGTGGGGTAGGTGGTGGCAGCTGGCCAACCTGCGCTAGCCCTTCGCTTAACTACCTTGCCCCTAGTACTACTATCATAGCGAGGGCGAGCCACCCTCCGCTCACCGATTGCCCCAGTCTGGGGTTAGGGGCAAGGAATCTTGATCGGTCTCCCTGCTCTAGTCACCCCCCGACAGCCTAGGCCTGATCCCCTTTGTTAGGTAGTTACCATGCCAAGCACGTTGGCTTTATTAGCCCACCCTGCCCAAGTCAACACTCTAGTAGATTGGCTGCTGCATAATCCCCAAGTTCTCCACCACTTCGATCTACTTGCCACGCCGAACATTATCACGCTCCTAGACCAGCAGTGGGGCAGCACCAAGCCTCGCTGGACTACGCTTCCCGGCATCGAGGCGGGTGGTGACATCGTGCTGGCCAACCGAATTTTGGCGGGAGAGGTGGCGGGGGTGTTTTTCTTGGCCGACCCCCAGGCCATAGCGACGGTCTCACCCAATTTTCCCCTAGTGCTGCGGGCCTGCCAAATTCAAGATATTCCCATCGCCTGCACCGAGGCTTCGGCCAGATTAATGCTGCGTGGCTTGGCCCAAAGCCCGGTGGCCTACCTGATCTTCAACCCAGTGGCGGGGCAGGGCAATCCCAACATCGACCTAGCCACCATTCGCGAACTGCTAGAGCCGCAAATTCTGGTGAATGTGATCATGACCCAGCCCAACGTGAATCCAGCGGATCAGGCACGGGAGATTATCGCCACCATTAAGTCGAAGCAAGAGAACGACATCGGCCAGAGCTTCATCATTGCCTCCGGGGGCGATGGTACCGTTTCCGCCGTTGCTGGGGCCACCATCGGCACGGGCATTCCCCTGGGCATTATTCCTCGCGGCACCGCCAATGCCTTTTCTGTGGGCCTGGGCATTCCCACCAACCTGCGCGCCGCCTGTGCCACGATTCTGGCGGGCAATACCCATGTGGTCGATGCCGCCCGCTGCAACGATATTCCGATGATTTTGCTGGCGGGGCTAGGCTTTGAGGCGGGCATGGTCGATAAGGCCAGCCGCGAACTGAAAAACGAACTGGGCAACCTGGCCTACCTACTGGCGGGGGTAAAACAACTGGCCACCGCCCAACCCTTCACCGCCACCGTAGAGTTTGAGGGCCAAGTCACCCAGTTCACCACTACTGCCATCACCATTGCCAACGTGGCTCCTTCTACCTCGGTCTTGGCCCAGGGGCTAGGGCGGGTGATTCCCGACGATGGCCTGATGGAGGTCACTATCGCCACCGGGCAAACTCGCTTTCAAAACCTCACAGCCCTGGTTTCTCTGGCGGCCTCGGCTACGCGGGGCAACCCCAGCCAGCGCGAAGATATCTTCGGTTTCCGCACCCCCAAACTCAAAATCACCACCGACCCACCGCAAAAACTGGTGATCGATGGCGAAATGGTGGAGGCTAACCCTGTCGAGTTTGAGTGCATTCCCAACGGCCTGACTATCTTTGCCCCCCTGCCCACGGTTTAGCCTTGAAGGAGGGTTAAGGGGTAGAGGGAGCCTCCCAGCCCAGGTGATTGGACACTTGGGCGGCTAGGCTGAGGGGGTTGAAGGGTTTGGTAATCACCCCAGCGAGGGGTAGGGCGGCAAAGCGAGATCGATCCCGTGCCAACACCTTGGAGGTCAGCACAATCACCGGGATTGCCTGGGTGACGGGGTTTTGTTGAAGCTGGGCAAACAGGTCAAAGCCGTCCATGTCGGGCATGGAGATGTCGAGCAAAATGGCGTCGGGTTGTGCGGTGGTGGCCCACTCCAAGCCCTCTCGTCCTGAGGCTGCCCCAATGACCTGCCACCCGGCCAGTTCCTCTAGGGCGGCCTGCACAATGGTGCGAATGTCGTCTTCGTCGTCCACAATCAGCAGGCGTTTAGACATAGGTTTTCTCCTCTGTTAGCAACATTCTGGGGATCCCCCTAAATCCCCCTTAGAAAGGGGGACTTTGACTCTGGTCTCCCCCTTAGAAAGGGGGACTTTGACTCCGGTTCCCCCCTTACCAAGGGGGGCTAGGGGGGATCTTCCCAGAGCATGGGCTATGGCTGAGACTTGTGGGTCATGCGTAGCTCCTCTTGGGCAAGGGTGAGGGGGAGAGCCACGTAGAAGGTGCTGCCTTGGCCCAGTTGACTCTCCACCCAAATGCGGCCCCGGTGTTGTTCCACAATGCGTTTGCAGATGGCAAGGCCCAGACCCGTGCCGCCCCGTTGGCGCGAATCTGAGGCATCGACCTGTTGGAATTGCTCGAAGACGGACTCGATTTTGTCGGCGGGGATGCCGCGTCCTTGGTCTTGGACGGTGAGGAGGAGGGATTGGGGTGGGGAGTGGGGAGTCGGGAGTGGGGAGTGGGGAGATTGAGGGGATTTGGGGACGGTTGGGACTGGGGAGAGGGTGGTTGATGGGGGAGTCGTGGTCTCGACCGGGGCTTGGTCGATAGGAATGGGAATGTGATGGACGGTTGTGGCCCGCAGGCAGACGGTGCTGCCAGGGGCCGAGAACTTGATGGCGTTGCTGAGCAGGTTGGTGAGGGTTTGCACGATGGCGTCGGGGGCGGCTTGTAGGGTGGTGGGGATGGGGTGGGAGTCTAGGGTGATATGGGCTTGGTGGGCGAGGGCTTGCACGCTATCGAGGGCCTGGGCAAAGAGGTCTTCGACCTGGCAGGGTTCGGGCTCGAGCTGCACTCGGCCCGATTCTAGCCGCTCGAAGCTGAGGATGTCGTCTACCAAGTGCACTAGGCGATCACTGTTGTTGATGGCGATGTCGAGCATGGTTTTGGCCTTTTCGGGGCGGTTTTTATAGACGCCTGCCCCCAGCAGAGCTAAGGCTCCCTGGATGGAGGTGATGGGGGTGCGCAGTTCGTGGCTGACGATGGAGATAAATTCGTCCTTCATCCGGTCGATGGCGAGGCGTTCGCGGATATCCTGCACATGGCCGACGGAGTAGAGCAGTTGGCCGCTGGCGTCGTAGACCGGGGCGGTGTTGATGATCACCGGGATGGCCTCCCCCTGCTTGGTGAGGTAGCGCTTTTCGATCTGGCAGGCCGAGGCATCTCCCGCCATCATGCGCTGAAAGGCGTCCCAGTCGGCAGCGCGGTCGTCGGGGTGGGTGATGTCTTGGAAGGTGATCTGCCGCAGTTCGGCTTCGCTGTAGCCCAGCAGGGCGCAGTATTTGGGGTTGGCCATCACAAACTGGCCCGTGGGCGACACCAGGGAAATGCCGTAGGGAGCGTGGTCAAAGGCGCGGCGAAACCGGGCTTCGCTCTGGCGCAGGGCGTCTTCCGCAAGACGACGTTCGGTAATGTTTTCCACGGTGCCCACAATGCGCGTCACCTGTCCGCGCTCATCCCGCAAGGGAAACGCCTTGGATCGCAGCCAGCGCATCTGGCCTGTGGGCGTGAAATAGCGATATTCCTGGTCGAAGTTTTCGCCCCGACGCTCCCGCAGCAGGGCGGCATCAATGCGGGGCCGATCCTCCGGGTGAATGCCGGAGAGCCATTGATCCATGCTGTCGGGGGCGGCGGTGGGTTCTAGGCCACGGACGACCCAGTAGGCGGGGTTGACGTAGGAATATTCCTGGCGGTCGAGTTCGTAGACAAAAAAGCCCTCCTGCACGGTTTCCGCCAGTTGCCGAAAGCGAGTTTCGCTTTCCTGAAGTGCCCTGGCCATACGGTGTAGGTCGGTGAGGTTACGCACCACAAACAGCATTTCCTCGCTGTCCATGGGCACCATCCGCACCTCCTGCCAGAGGATTTCCCCCTGCACCTCGATGGCGTATTCGTAGCACTGGGTTTCGCCCGTGGCAAAGGCCCGCTCCATGGTTTGCAGGTAGGGGGCCAGCAGGTCAGGGGGGAGCACCTGGCGTAGATTGTTGCCCACCACAAAATGGGGCAACGCCGTGGGGAAGGTGGCGGCGGGCTTAATTTCCAGGTAGGTGCCGTCTCGACGGGTACGCACAATCAGGTCGGGTAGGGCTTCTAGGATGGCCCGTTTTTGGGCCTCGCTGTCCTTCAGGGCGAGTTCCATGCGTTTGCGGTCGGTGATGTCGTGGAAGGTCAGAATCACCTGATCCTGGCCCGATAGCGACTGCACCTCCGCCGACAGCAGCACCGTGAGAATCTCCCCCGTTCCGGTGCGCACCTCCACCTCCAGATTCTGCACCCGTCGCTGTTCCGTCAGCAGTTGCCGACACCGTTGGCGCTGGGTGAGATCAACCCACAGATGCAAATCCAAGGCCCTATGACCCACCATTGCCTTTTGGGATTGGCCCAACACGGCCAGCAAGCTATGGTTGACCTCCAGAATGCGCCCCTCGGCCAGGGTGGCGATGGCCATGGGCACCGGGCTGGTGCGAAAGATGGTCGTGAATTTGGCCTCCGATTCATCCAGGGCGGTTTGGATGGTGCGAAAGGACTGCTGCAACTGGTCGGCCATCTGGTTAAAGGCCTTGGCCAAGCCATTCAGTTCGCGGATGGGGCTATCGGTGGGGAGTCGCTGGCTCAGATCCCCCGCCGCCAAGGCCTGACTAGCCCCGTGATAGTGCCCCAGCCGCCGCAAAAACAGCTTGGCCACCACCAGCCCCAGCCCCAGGGCACTGACAACCCCCAGCAGCCACAGCAGCATTGCCTGCCGCTGATGGTCGGCTAGGTGGCCCAAAAAGTAACTCTCCGGAGCCACGGTGATGATGCGCCAATCTAGCCCGTAGGAGTCTTGGAAGCGGGCTACGCTGACGTACTGCACCTCGTCTTCGTAGCGAAACTGCACCATGGGCACCGCTGTTTCCGTGGCCCGCAAGAGTAGATCTTCTTGCCGCAACACCGGGTCTAGGGCGCGTAGAAACGGGTCTTGGCTGGTGGCCAGGGTTATGCTGTGGAACTGCTTATTCGCACCGCTGCCCCCCTCTAGGCGATAGGGCGGCTCGGCGGTGGAGGTGGCCAAGATCCGGCCCTCGGCATCGGTCAAAATCACGTGGCCTACCTGGCCAATTTCCAACGATTGCAGCACCGCCCTCACATAATCGAGGCGCAGATGCACCGCAAACACCCCCAGCAGTTTGCTATTGGCATCGTACACAGGCTGAGAGGCATTCAACGTCAGGTGATCCGACGTGCCCTGCTGAAACAGAGGATTCCAGCCCAGCGCTCCCCGTTCCACCGCCGCCCCATACCAGGGCCGATCTCGCCGCACGTCAAAGTTCTCCACGGTCTCCACCAAGGCCCCCCGTTCCCCCGCTGGCCCTAGGTCGTACACCTGCACCCGATTCGGCTGATCCGGTTCCGCCACCACCAGCCGTCGGTCGGGGAAGCGCTCCATCACCCGCAGCCGTCCGGTGGGGCTGGCAAACATCACCCCCGTTACCTCGTCAAACTGTTGCAGCCGATCAAACAGCAGTTCCTCCAGGGCGGCGGCATCCTCCACATTCAGCCCGTACTGATCCACCGCTTCGGCGTTGATCTGGTTCATCAACAGCGGCATTTCCAGGTAATCCTCCAACTCCTGATGGATGATCTGATGGGTTTTATCCACCAGGTCCTGGCCCAAATCCTCGACGACGACCTGATTGTTGCGGTAGGCAAAATAGCCCGCCCCCGCCAACGACCCCAAGGCCGACACCGCCAGGGGAATGGTAATTACCCAAAACAGCGGAATGCTGGCCAACTGACGCAGGGGACGGGATAGGGGTGGCTTCATGGACATTGGGCCATCAATCAACGGTGGTACATCTGTGCGATCGCTGTGCCTAGACGCATTAGATCATTAAGCAGATCGTTAAGCCCTCATCCCCCAGCCCCTTCTCCCAAAAACGGGAGAAGGGGAGCCGGAATGGGTTAAAGCCCCTCTCCCAAGATTGGGAGAGGGGTTTGGGGAGAGGGCAGAGCCACGACTGAGCGCCATCGCTTTCATTTCCTAGGCTAGGGTAAGTCCGCCGCAAGGGCTTGTTTGAGCGTAGCGAGGTGCTGCTGCATTTGGGTGGCCAGGTGGGGGAGGTCGGCCTCGGCGGCGGTGGCCTGGAGGAGGGCTTCAATCTCCTCGGCGGCTTCGGCGGCTTGGCCATAGCCAAACATGCCTAGCCCTCCAGCGAGGCGATGGGCTTCGGTGAAGGCCCGCTGGCGATCCGCTGGGGTGAGGGTGCCCCTGGCGGCCTCGGTGGCCACCTGGTCTAACAGCGCCAACCGCAGGGCTAGGGCCGTCTGGAAGCGCTGGGTGGCTCCGGCTAGGGCATTGGCCAACCGGGGCGGCAGGGTATCGTCTGCAATCAGAGGCCCAGGTTCCGGGAGGTCGGCCTCCAGGGGGTCAGGAAAATCTGACGCCTCTGGGGCGGTGGTCGCCGGAGTCCGTAGTCGATAGCCCAGACCGTAGACGGTTTCGATGGGGCTTTCGGTAATGCCCGCTCGTTTTAGCCGTTGCCGTAGATCTTTGATTAAGTTGGTAATGGATCCTTCCACCGGGGTATCGGCCATGGGCCAGAGGTGGTCAATGATGGTGCTACGGGTAAGCAGCCGCTGGGGGTTACGCAGAAATAATTCCAGTAGCTCATACTCCTTGGGTCGGCAGGGGATGATCTGTTCTTGGTAGCTAACCTGGGCCTGGGCCGGGTCTAGGGCTAACTCACCCCAGCGCAGAATGGGATCGACATCCGCCACAACGTTACGGCGTAGCAGTGCCCGCACCCTGGCCAGCAGTTGAGACGGTTCTGAGGATTTTGCTAAATAGTCATCGGCCCCGGCATCTAGCCCCGCCACAATGTCGTCGTTGCTGTCTCGCACCGTCAGCATCAAAATGGGGGTGCAGTAGCCTTGCTGGCGCAGTTGTCGGCAGACCTCCAATCCAGGCATTGAGGGTAGTTGCCAATCCACAATCAACAAATCGTAGGGCCACTGCGTGGCTACCTCCAGTCCCGCTGCGCCATCCGCCACCGCATCCACGGCATAGTGATGACCCGACAAAATAGCGACCAGGCGTTCGCTGGTGGGCAGATCGTCTTCTAGCAGCAGAATTTTCATCGGCACACACACCCTAGCAGGTCGGTCAGCATTCAGAATATCGATCAAACAAAATTGTGGATGAAGATCGGGTTGAGTCGCCTACTCAGGCAGGCCAGTCTTGGGTAATCACTAGGAAAGATGGGCGAGGGCCATCTCCTGCTGGCATCATTTGGATCTGAATCTTAATCACCTGAATCTTAATCGACTGTCCCCTGGTCAATGTCATCGAAGGGGGGCAACCTTTATGATTGTTCAACGGTCAGCGGTGCCTCCCGCTGTCAAGATGTGAGGATACAGCAACCCTATGAGTCGATCTCAGCTTGAATCGTGGCCCACGTCAGATCATGCCGATACCCCTGCCCCCATTGCCCCAGAGGGGCCACCCTCCGACCCAGATCACAACCTACAGCAGTGGCCAGAAAATCCGGCCACTGCTGCCGCCCTGGTTGACTGACAAAACTTAGTCGGCGGCATAGCGGTACGTGTGTATTTTGAACTCAATTTGATAGGTGCGCTGCTCATGCTGCTTCCGAGAGGCGATGGCGGGTTCAGGGTCCCGGTTGTGGGT
>QLAH01000484.1_pt1 | contig 20169 bp, 22 predicted proteins | sample 4693081 | NCBI WGS metagenome assembly QLAH01 (sample SAMN09425401, study PRJNA476045) | Lake water metagenome, whole genome shotgun sequencing project.
TGCTGGGCGAGACGTGGCGGAAATTCGTTATCTTGCGCGCGCCGGAGGTGGGGGATCGCGTGGTGATCGTGCCCAACGCCGCGGCGCAGCCGACCCTGAAGCACGTCGGCGGCGGTGAGCGGGCGCACATCCTGTTCCTTGGCCGCCTCAACGACATGAAGGGCGCTCCGCAACTTGGCGAGGCGCTGAGCCGGATGCGCGACCTCCCCAACTGGCGGGCGACCCTGGCCGGTGACGGCCATGTCGAGGCGGCGCGGGCGAAGACGACAGAGTACGGTCTCGCCGACCGGGTGGACCTGCCCGGCTGGGTCGGCCCGGACCGCGTCGCCGAACTGATCGCGACCGCCGACATCCTCGTTTTGCCCTCGTTCATCGAAAACCTGCCGCTTTCCATCATCGAGGCGATGGCCTCGGGGGTGGCGGTGGTGGCGACGCCGGTGGGCGCCGTGCCCGACATCGTCCACGACGGCGAGACCGGCCTGCTGGTGCCGGTTGGCGATGTCGATGCCCTGACCACGGCCCTGACCCGGCTGGTCAACGACCCTGCCCTTCGGCTTCGCCTCGGCGCCGCCGGCCTCGCGCTGCATCGCGAGCGGCTGGATCTCGCGCCGTTTGCCGACACGATGCAGCGTGTGTGGGCTGACGCAGCGGCGCGCCGTGAACATTAACATTAAGGTAACCTTTTCGTTTCCGGTGACGGCTTCCGGCGGTACCAGTCGAGCTGCGGGCACCTCATTTCAGCGCTCGCGGATGCGGCCATGACATTTGAGACGATTTCCAGATTCGCGACCTCGAACGCCGATTCGCCGACGATCGGCGAAATCGTGGTGCGCGAGGTATCGACGCGCGAACGCTGGGATGCGCTGATCGCTCAGGCACCCGCTCCGCACCTGCCGCAGAGCTTTGCCTACGGCGCCGGCAAGGCCGCGACGGGCTGGCCCGCGCGACGGATCGAGTTTGTCCGCGATGGCAGGACGGTGGCTCTCGCGACGGTGCTGCAGGTGAAGCGGCTGGGTGTGACGCTGCTGAACCGCGTGAATCGCGGTCCCGTCTTCCTGGAGCAGACCCCGGACGACGAGACGATCGTCGGCGTCTACCGGGCACTGCGCCGGCAGCACGGCCATTTCTGGCAGGGTCCCCTGCTGATCGCCCCTGCCCTGCCCCGCGGCGAAGACGCCTCGCGCCTGCTGCGGCAGGCGGGCTACCGGCTGCGCCACGAGCGGAGTTGGACCTCGGGACGCATCGACCTGACCCGCAGCGAGGACGAGATCTGGCGTGGCCTCGGCTCGACCTTCCGCAACCGCGTCCGCAACGCCGAGAAATCCGCGGCGACGCTCGACGTGGCGACGGGGGGCGTGGCTTACGAGTGGATGCTCGCCCGGCACCGCGAGAACATGCAAGAGAAGGGCTTTTCGGCCGTGGACTCGACGATGCTGCGTGCCCTGCGCGCCGCGGCGCCCGAGGCGGTGGTGGTAATCCGCATGATGGTTGGCGAGATGCCGGTTGCCGGCATGTCGGTCGTCTCGTTCGGCACGCATTGCGAATACCATATCGGCTGGTTCGGCCCCGAGGGGCGCAAGCTGAACGCCGGCAATTTCCTGATGTGGGCCGTGCTGCGCGAGATGAAGCGTCGCGGCCTGCGCACATTCGACGTGGGCGGACTGAAGCCCGGCGACGGCTACACCCAGTTCAAGCAGACCATGAAGCCGGTCGCCTACGAACTGTGCGGCGAGTGGATGAGCTTGTGAGGTGGGACGCATGAGCCTGATGGATATCGCGCGCGGCGCCTATGTGCGCAGCCCCAGCCTTGTCCGCCGGTCGCTGGCGCCGCTGGTGTCGCTGATCCCGACGAGGACCAAGTTCGGACCGGCCTACCAGAGCTGGCGTCAGCGCATCGCCGCGGCTGCCGCCGATCCGGCGCTGTCCGACGCCGAGCACCGCAAGGCGCTGCGCGCGCTGCTGAAGACGGCCCATGCCGGCAGCCCGTTCTATCGCGATCTGCTCGACAAGGCGCTGGGCACCGGCTTTGACTTCGACAGCTTCGGGCCGGCCGACCTCGCCCGGCTACCGGTGCTGACCAAGGCCGACCTGCGCGAAGCCGGAGACGCCGCGCTGACGGTGCCGCGCAGCCAGGTTGACCGGGCCGACACCTCGGGCTCGAACGGCGAGCGGCCGTTCAGCTTCTACCTCGATCGCGACCGCTCGGCCCGCGAGATGGCCTTCGTCTACTCCGGCTGGAGCCGCGTCGGCTTTACCGAAAACGATCCCAAGATCGTGCTGCGCGGCTTCGGCCTCGACCCCGGCGGGCGATACATCCACGAATGGGAACCCGCGCTGAAGGAACTTCGGCTCTCGGTGTTTCCGATGACGCGCGCCGACGCCGAACTGTATCTCGACCTCATCGACGCCCGCGGCATCCGCTACCTCTACGGCTACCCCTCGGCGATCGAGTTGCTGTGCCGGCACATGTGCCGCCTGGGCCGGACGCCGAAACTGCCGTTCAAGGGCATCATGCCGATCTCGGAGCCGGTGTTTCCGCACCAGCGCCGCGTCATCGCGGCCGTACTCAAGGCGCCGATCGCCAGCTTTTACGGCCTGAGCGAGAAGGTGCTGTTCGCAGTGGAGAATGACGACCTGACTTACAGCTTCGAGCCGCTGTACGGCGCCGCCGAACTGGTGGACGACGCGGGCTTGCCTATCACCGATGTGGGCAGGGAGGGTCGCATCGTCGGCACCGGGTTCCTGTCCACCGGCATGCCGTTCCTGCGCTATGACACCGAGGACCGGGCCGTTCTGGTGGAAGCCGCATCGGCCGAAAATGGTCAGCGGCTGCGCGTCGGTCAGATCATCCCGCGGCGCAAGCCCGATTTCCTGATCTCGGCGAACGGCAGCCGGGTGGTAACCATCGATTTCACCCCCGAGAACCCGCGCTATTTTCACGGCATCGACGAGTATCAGTTCTTCCAGGATACGCCCGGCAGGTGCACGATCCGCTACATCCCGTCAGAAGACGGCTCGCCAGAAGACGCATTGCGGATCGCCGCCGACCTCCATCGCCGCACCCACGGCGGCATTGTCTTCGAGGTCGAAGAGGTGGCGCAACTGGCGGGCGGCCGCGCCGGCAAGCGAGCCTATATCGACCAGCGGCTCGATATCTCCAGGTACTGAGCTACCTCAGCCCCAGCGCTTCCAGCATCGCGGGGTCCGGCAGCGCCGGGCCTTTCGGCACGATGACGCTCATGCCGTAGGGATTGGAGAACTCCCAGATCGACCATGGAATGTCGTGTTCCTCGGCGATGGTTCGCAGGGTCCTGAGGTAGCGCAGCCGGTCGGCATTGAACGCGCCGGTGCGGCCATCATCCGACATCAGGATCGTGCCGAACTCGCCCATGAACAGCCGCGAGGTCGGGATGCCGTGGGTTTTTGCCCAATCGACCGCCTGCCCCACCCGCGCCCGCATCTGCGCCTCCCCCCAGCCCTCGGCGAAGTACTCGTCGATATAGGGTCGCACCACCGCCAGTTGCCGCGCCTGCTCGTCGGGCGACACGCCGGCTGCCTGCATGTGCACTTCGAGCATGGCGCGCACCGCCTCGGGCGTGCCTTCGCTTGCCGGCCAGGGGAGACCGGAAGCAAAATCGCCCCGCCGGTCGGAACGCTGGTGGGTGAACAGGTGCGGCTCGTACATGTGGAAGCTGTAGAGGATGTTGGGATCGTCGAAGCCCGGATCGAGGTCGGTAACCCCATCAACATTGCCGCCGCAGGCGCCCGTCGCGACGATGGTCATTTCCGCCGACACCGCGCGGATCGCGGCAACGGTCGACGCCATGATCTCCTGCCAGTCATTGCTGCCCCACGCGTCGCAGGGATAGTGCGCCGGCTCGTTGAAGGGCTCGATCGCCACCTTGTCGGTACCGAGCGGTTCGAGGGCTGCTGCGAGGTCGGCGATCATCTCACGATACTGCGCGACGCCGGGAGCGTTGGTCGGGCCGTTCACGAGACTATTGCTGTAGGCGGCGACTTGCGTGACCGGGTGGATGTTGAACACCACCTTCAGCCCCGAGGCGGTGATGGCGGCCACAGCGTCTGCCAGCAGCGCCAGCGCCTGCTGCCGCCGCTCCCCGCTGCTCGCGAGCAGCGGGCCGGGATCGACCGTGAGGCGCACGAAGTCGAAGCCGAACGACCGCATCAGCACAAACTTGTCGCCGGCGGCCCAGTCACTGGCCGGACGAGCGCCGGCGAGCCACTCCGCCTGTGTCTTGTACGGCGGCCAGCGGTAGCTGCCATCGGGCTCGAGCGGCGACCAGTTGAGCCATTCATGCACCGCCACGCCCCGCTGCAGCTCGAGCGGCGCCGCCGCGGCGGGGCTGACGGCGAGAACTGCGGCAAGGGCGAGGACAGCGATACGCATGGCGGGTCTCCGGTTTGGCCGCCACATTAACCGCGCGCGCAGAACAGCGTGTTGCACAGCACCGAGTTTTGCTGCCGATGGTATATGGAAAGTCAAACGTAACCGGGGATGTAGGGCGTGAAGCTCGGCTGGTACATCAATCGCCTACGCTCGATGGGTCCGGCCGAGATCGCCCACCGTGTGCTCGAAGCGGCCCGCAAGCGCCGTTCGCGCGGCCGACACGAGGGCTGGGACCGCTTCACGCCGGAGCCACTGCCGGCGCTGCCCGGCCTTCGCGATGCGGTGCTCCGCGCCGATGCGCCGCTGCGCGCAGCCATCGCCGAGGCCGCCGCCAGCGTGATCGCCGGCCGCTTCGAGGCCCTGGGGCGACGTTGGCCTGAGGAGCAGGTGAGCGGCTTTCCGGCGGCGCTCTGGCGGCTCGATCCGGTGACCGGCGGTCAGTGGCCAGGGCCGGAGACCTACACGCACGACATCGACTTCCGCCATGACGGCAGCCGGGGCGACATCAAATACGTCTGGGAGATCAACCGCCTGCAGCAGCTGATGCCCCTCGCATCGCACGTCGCGCTGACCGGCGACGCCGCAGCGCTGGCGGCGATCGAGCGCATCATCGCCAGCTGGTACGATGCCAATCCGCCGTTCCGCGGCGTCGGCTGGGCCTCGGGCATCGAGGTGGCGCTCCGGGCCATCAGCCTGGTATTCGCCGCCGCCCTGCTCGGCGACCGGCTTTCACCGGCCGCGCGCGAGCACGTCGGCCGCATCCTCTCCGCCAGTGCCTTCTGGCTCGAGCGCTTCCCCTCGCTCCACTCCTCGGCCAACAACCACCGGATCGCCGAACTCAGCGGCCTCTACCTGATCGGCCTCAGCCGCGGCGACGAACCGGTGGCCACGCGCGCCGGGCTGATCGCCGAAACGCTGAAGCAGATCCTGCCCGATGGCGCCGGGGCTGAGCAGACCCCGACCTACGCCGCCTTCACCGCCGAAATGGCCCTGCTCTGCGCCCTCGCCGCCCGCCACGCCAGCCGGCCCTTCCCGCCCGAGTTCGATCAGCGACTTGGCAAGTTTGCAGAGTTCATCGGCTGGTTTGGAGAGGCACCGGCGCCAGCCCTCGGCGACGACGACGAGGGCCGGGTGCTGACCCTGCTGCAGCCCGAAGCCGGCTATGCCCGCTCGGTCGCCACCGGAATCGCCGGCTACCTCCACACGCCCGGACCCGACACCGGCGACTTCCGCGCCCTGGTGTTCGGCAAGCCGCCAGGCCCGGCCGCGCGCCCGAAGCGGTTGCGGACCTTCCCCGATGGCGGACTCAGCGTCTGGCATGGCCGGCAGAACGGTCGCGATGCGCGCCTGACCTTTGACCATGGCCCGCTGGGCTATTTGTCGATCGCTGCGCATGGCCATGCCGACGCCTTGTCGTTGACCCTGAGCCTCGATGGCGAACCGGTGCTGGTCGATCCCGGCACGTATCTCTATGGCTCCGGCGGCGAGTGGCGCAGCTGGTTTCGCTCGACGCCGGCGCACAACACGCTCAACCTTCAAGGCATCAGCCAGAGCACGATGTCCGGTCCGTTCAACTGGTCGGAGAAGGCCGGCGCACGGCTCGAGGAGAGCGGCACCTCCCCCCACCCCTGGCTTCGGGCCACACACGACGGCTACCGCCGCCGCTTCGGACGCGTTGTGCAGCGCACCCTGCAGATCGAGCCGGGCAGGATTTCCGTCACCGACCAGTTGCTCGGCGGCCCGCCGCTCCCCGCCGAACTGGTGTTCCAGCTGGCGCCGGGGCTGGTGGCGACCAGCGTCGGCAAGTCGGTCATGGTGAGCCGAGGCACCGACCGCCTGCTCCGCATCGATTTTCCCACGGACGCGGTAACCATGGCCACAGGCGAGGACCGCGTGGATGGCGGCTGGGTCTCGCCTCGCTTCGGCGAAAAGCTGCCGGCGACACGGATCTGCTGGCGCGGCGAGATCGGCGAAGGCGCCGTCACCTGCTGGCTCATGCCGCTGATGGCCACGCGCCCCCCATCAGTGCTTGACACCCACCCGACCCAAACCTAATAAGGCGCCGCGCCCAAGGGTCGGCTCTGCCACCCGCGTACCGGGGCGGAGTAGCTCAGTTGGTTAGAGCAGCGGAATCATAATCCGTGTGTCGGGGGTTCAAATCCCTCCTCCGCTACCACACGACCCCCCAACAATTCGGCCTCCCGGCCGATCAGGGCGGCGAGGTGGCCAATCACTTCGGCTTCGACACCGCCATCAGCCGCGTCGTGGATCACGACGCTGTCCACCAGTGTGCGGAAAGACGCGATGGTTCCCCCGTCGATCCGGGCGTCCAGCGACGACAGATGCCCCGCGAGATCATCGACCGCTGCCTTGTATCGGCTGACCGCCTGCGGGTGGAGCTCGATCACGTCGGGCGCGTCCTGATCGGCCAACTCGCCCCGTAGATGCTTGCGCTCAGTCTCCAACGGCCCATACTGCGCCTCGATGGCGTCGGCCGAGATCACCCCGCGCGCGAAAAGCGACATCATGCGATCCATCTGGCCGGTCAAATCGATGATCCGCCGCTCGATCCTCCCGCGGTCGCGCGACACCCGCTGGCTCTCCTTGCGGCGCTCCTCCCGATAGACCCGGACATACTCGGCGAGGTACTCCGGGTGGGCCAGCTGAGTCGTCAGTCCCTCGATCACGGCCGCCTCGATCTTGTCGAGCCGATACTTCCGGTGGTTGTCGCAGGTGATGCTCTCGACCGAGCGCGAGCACTTGATGCGGATGGCGCCGGGGGGATAGTTCGGCCTGTCGTGGATCGACATCCCGCCCCCGCAATGCCCGCACCGGATCAGTCCCGACAGGAGGCGCTTTGGGCGCTTCACGTACTCGCCCCCGCGGGCCTTCTTCGCGCGGCCGTCGAGGGCGGCAATGGCCGCCTCGAAGTCCTCGCGGCTCACCAGAGCCAGATGGGGGGCGTCGGCCTCGCGCCACTCGGTCGCGTCGTTGGCGCGGCTGATCCGCTTGCCGGTGTCGGGATCGCGGACCATGCGGACCCGGTTCCAGATGATCTTCCCGGCATAGACCGGGTTCCGGAGCATACCATAGCCACGCTTAGCGTTGCCCGCGATGGTCGAGGCGTTCCACACCGAGCCCCTCGGCGGGGATATCCCGTCGGCGTTAAGCCCGGCGGCGATCTCGCGCGGGAGGCACCCGGCGAGCGCCTCGGCGAAGATGCGGCGCACCACAGCCGCCTCGGCCTCATCGATCACCATCACCCCCGGCTGTCCCGGCGTCGGCCGGTAGCCGTAGGCTTTGCCGCCCGCGTGGCGCCCGTCGCGGACCACGCCATGCATCCCCCGACGTATCTTATGCTTCAGGTCGGTGAGGAACAGCGTCGAGACGAGGCCCCGGATGCCGACCTGCATGGCGTCGGCCTTGCCGTCGTGCACCGCCATGATCTCGACGTTGGCGAAGGACAGCCGCTTGAACAGCCCTGCCAAGTCCTCTTGGTCGCGCGAGAGCCGGTCCAGCGCCTCTACAACAACGACCTCAAATGCGCCCGCTCTGGCGTCATCCATGAGGCGAAGTAGACCGTCGCGTCCGAAGATGGACGCCCCCGAGCGAGCCTTGTCGAAGTAGTCCCCCGCGAGGCGGTAGCCCTGCCGCGCGGCATATTCCCGGCAGAGGGCAAGCTGGTCGTCGACGGATCGTTCGGACTGCAAGTCGGTCGAGAACCGAGCGTAAAGAGCGGCGCGTTGCATCTATCATCCATCCCGGCCCGATCGGCGGCCATATCCCGGCGGGCGTCGGCCCGCGCCATCGCCCGCACAAATTCAAGGATCGCCGGGTCCACATTGGCCATCGTTAGCGTCCCTTTCCGGACTTCGCCATGGCCCGGCCGCGCCCGATCAAGTCGGGCGCCTCGGCCAGCCGGGCGACCATCTCGATGCGGCTGCGTTCCATGGTCCGCTACCTCGCCACGATGACGCGTTCGGCGGCCCGCGTGATCGCGGTATAGAGGTGCCGCGCGGCGTCCTGCTTGAACACGAAGCTCTCGTCGAGAATGACGACGCTGTTCCACTGCGAGCCCTGCGACTTGTGCACCGACAGGACGTAGCCGTAGTCCACCGGGTCGTACTCGCGGGCCTCGCTGGGGGGGAGCTCCTTCTCCCGGCCCTCGATCCAGAGGTGGCTTGTCCTGACCTCGACGGGTGTCTTGGCCATCCCTGCGTCGAGGGGGAACAGGACGAGCTGGCTTTCCTCGGTGTCGCTGAAGTCGACCTCTTGCACCGTCCACATCGAGCCGTTCAGGAAGCCCTTCTCCTTGTTGTTCTTGAGCCCGACGACGCGCTCGCCCTCGGTAAACCATCCCTCGCGGCCGAGCAGTTTTCGGATTTGCGCGTTCTTCGCCCGCCGGGTCCTGTTGGTGCCGCAGAGAACCTGATCGGCACCAAGGACCATATTCCGACCCAGCTCGTCGCGGTGGATCACGAGGCTGTCGCCATACTCCCCATGGCGCCGGACCAAGGGTCGGCAAGTCGTCCTCCTGACACCGCACTACGACGTGATCGAGTGGCTGGAGCCTGATTGGGTGTTCGACACAGCGAAGAAAAGCTTCGCGAGGGGGCGTCCTAGACGACCTTCTTTCGATCTCGAAATCTGGTCGGTCGACGGCAGTTATTGGCCGCTGTTTGAGCCGCATCACTATCTGAAGCTCCCCCGGATGGTGGGGTGCAAGTACTTCGTCGGCACCGTCGATGGCGAGCTCGCCGTGCACATGGGTGTCTCTTCCATGAACAAGGGCAAGGGCGTCGAGGCCCGGGCCTGTCGGCTGGTAGTGATGCCCGAGTGGCAGGGGGCCGGTGTCGGCCTCCGGTTCCTCAACGCGATCTGCGAAATGCAGGAGCGGGGCGACGCGGAGGCCCGCCTGGGCGGCCGCCGGACCACGACGCTGTTCCACACCAGCCACCCCCAGCTGTGCGCCGCCCTTCGGCGCGACAAGCGGTGGCGGCAGATCACCGCCAACCTCTACGGCGGCAGCAAGGCCAAGAGCGCCTCCTCGATCTCACGGTCACAGGCCAAGTCCGGCCGCGGCATCGTCCCCGGCGTGGGCTCCGGCTACGGGGGCCACTTCCGGGCCGTCCAGGGGTTCAGATTTTATGGAGCCAAGGGCATTGAAGCCGCAGAGGCAGCTAAACGAAACGCAGCGGGCTAAGGCACGGGCACGCGCCGCGGCATGGCGCGAGAAGAATCCCGAACAGAAGAAGGCCGCCGACGCCGCCCGGTATCAGGCAACTCGTGGCGACCGGCTAGCCCTAGCGGCCACCCCGGAGGCCAGGGCGAAGAAGGCCGCTCGGATGCGGGCCGCCCGCACCGCCGATCCCGAGGGCCACCGTCTCAAGTTCCGCGCCTGGAACTATGGGCTCTCAGTCGCCGAGCTCGCAACCATCCTCGAAGCGGGCTGCGCGATCTGCGGCTCCAGCGAGAGCCTTCACATCGTCCACGATCACGCGTGCTGCCCCAACGGTGTTTCGCCGCGCTCCTGTGGCCGGTGCGTTCGCGGCGCCCTCTGCCACAGCTGCAACACGGCACTTGGCCTGCTTGGCGAAAACGTCGGGCGGGTCGAGGCCATGGCCGCCTTCATACGGAGCCGATCATGAGGCTTTACATCGCCGGGCAGAAGGCGTTCGGCGCCGCGGTCTACGACATGGTGCGGAAGCGCGGCCATGAGATCGTCGGGGTGTCATCGCCCGCCATGAACGGCCGGGGGGAAGTCCCCGACCGGCTCCGGACCGCCGCCGAGCGCAACGACGTCCGGTGGCTCGAAGCCGGGCGCCTCACGGTGGACACTATGCCGGACGGGGTGGACCTGATCGTCGCGGCCCACAGCCACGAGTTCATCGGGCGCAAGACGCGGAACAAGACCGCCCTCGGCGCCATCGGCTACCACCCCTCGCTGCTCCCCCGGCACAAGGGGCTCGACGCGATCCGGTGGACGATCCACATGGGCGACCCGGTTACGGGCGGCTCGGTCTACTGGCTCTCGGAGAACATGGACGGGGGCGACATCGCCGCGGCCCGCCATGTGTTCGTCGAGCCGGGGGAAGCCCCGGAGGACTTGTGGCGGCACAAGCTGATGCCGCTGGGCGTCGAGCTCATCGGCGCCGTGCTCGATGACCTGTCGGTGGGCCGTATCGTCCGGCTCCCGCAGAACCCCGCCTTCGCGACATGGGAGCCCTCATGGGATCGCCCGCCAGCGTTCCGCCCCGACCTTGATATGATCGGCGCGCTCCCGATGGGCTACGCGGTGGTGCGGGAGACCATAGAGTGAGCGCGGGGAGGCCCCCGCTCACCCCCACGCCCTCTTGTTGGGCGGGGGGGGTGACCCCCTCGCTAACTTTTCGGCGGCGTAACGAGCCATCGGAAGGACGGTAAGGGATCACGTCGACGGTGTAACAGCACCAAGCTCTATGTCCATGTCGATCATTAGCAGGAGCAAGTCTGGCGCGTGAAGATCGACGCCTATAACCCGGAGCCCATTCTGCGCAGGGCCATAGGTGAGGCCCTGCCACGAGACCGGTGCGAACTTTGCGTCGCGGATTTCGATCTCGCCGCCATGGGCAAGAGCGTTTCTGACAACCCGGCCAAAACCCCAGCGCGGCGGGAACGCGCTGATCTGTCCATACCGCGTTTTGACGTGATCGATGTGAGCCTCGCAGTAGAGCACGAACGCCGCAACAGCCGCGTCGACGTAGATCGAAGTCCACCGGGTAATGTCGAGGTTGGGAACGCCGGTCCCGTCGTTCTCTGAGGCAATTGGGACTTTTGTTAGCACCAACTCCACTGGCGGTGGCGGTTCGTTTCGCAAAGCCGAGGGCAGAAACACGATGGTAGGCACGCGGATGGCGAGATCGGTCCGGCCACGCAGAAGCGAGTTCTGAGGCTTGCTCCAGTCGAATTGACCGTGGGGGAAGGCCAATACCGATGCAGCGATGGCGTCATGGATCAGGTAGAACCGCCTGAAGTGTTCCTTGAGGCGGGATGTTTCGAGACTGATTACAGTGTCGAGAGGCCAAGTGAATACAGACTCGAATGGCATATCGCCCTGCCCTCCTGGGTAACGCGCGCTCTTCTACTTTAGGCATCGCAGCCTGAACAGGCGGGGTCAACCTCTCTGCCAGGCCGGCCGGTGAGTGCCTATCGCCCACGCCCTTCCATCATCTGTGGCCCGTTAATTCGAACTGGTCGAACCGGATGGTGCCCAGTTTGGCGGCGACGAGCATTCGCTGGATGGCACCGGCCCGGCCATCGGTGACCTCGGCGTGGCCTAGCAGCAGGTGGAGGAAGTCCCGCGGGTCGGTGATCTCCAGCGACCGCATGACCTGGTCGAAGCCCTGCTTGCGGATCAACTCGAGCATGGCCGCGGTGCCGGCAGCCGATAGGCGAGGATCATGCCCGCCGTCGCTCTCTCAGATGTCGCGGCCCACCGGCTGACTTGGTGCAGGGGCGAGGCGGTCGAGCAGTTGACGCAAGGCGTCGCGGACGAACTTGGAGCGGCCCTTGGGGCCGACGATTGCGTCCATTCTGTCGAGCAGATCGCGCGGCAGATTCAGGTGCGTGGTGATGTTGTGAAGCGGTGGCCGGCCCGTGGCGGCAAATAACCGTGGTCAGTAAAGGATTACTTGGCGTAGTGTCTCTCGGCTAGTTGAGGGGGACATTGACGAGATGGGCTGGTTTGATCCGCCACATACAGCCGTGTTGAAAAAGCTGCCGCCCGAACTCGCTCGCGGGGCGCAGATTATCCAGCAGCGTGTCGAGGCCGACTGTTCTCATCTCGACGCCACCGACAGGAGTTTCTGCGTGGTGCTTGGGCTGGCAGCTTGGGTATTCGAGTTAGACCAGAAACAGGCATCCGGAATGCTGCCGAACCAGCTCGCGTACGTGTACGAGGCGGGCAGACTGGCTGCCAAGGGCATGCGCCGGAAGGATGTACTGCCCTATTTGGATAAGAGACTCTCCAAGCTTGGGCTGTCCGAACTTATGCCCGACCCTTCATAAAAGGGCCAAATCCCCCGGAGCACGGGCGTGGGGTAGGCTTCTGCGTTCGCCAATGGCTTATTCGACCTCAACCCTGGCGGGGGCCCCCCGCCATGTGGTGTCGCCCTTCTCACGCACCCGGGTCAGTTCCAGCCCGGCCTTCTTGGCCGCGTTGAAGAAGCCGCCCAGCTTCGTCCACCCGGTGAGTTCCTTCATCTTGCCGTTGGTGACGCCCTCGGGCGTCTGCGCCAGACGGAGCAACATGGCGGTCTTGCTCTCGGCCTTGGGCTCCTTCGCCGCGGCCGCCTCGGGCTCGCCCATCACTCCGGCGATCTTCTTCGAGCGGCCGCCGAATGCCGCGATTCTCTCGGCCTCCGGGCGGCGGGCGGTCCAGACCGGGCCGTCGTCGGTCTGCTTCCAGCGGCCGATCTCGCCCTCGCTGGTTTCCTCGCCGGGCTGCAGGTAGAGTTCTTCGTCGCTCAGCGGCTCCGAGCCGTGGTCGCCGACGCGGGTGTCGGTCGTCTGGTTGGCCTCACAGGGCAAGGACTCCAGCATCGCGGCGAGGTTTTCGCGGTCGAAGGCTTCGGCGTCCGTCTCGGGCTCGGCCTCGGTGAGCGAGGCGTCGGCCAGAGCCTCGGGGATCGAGGCGTAGCCGCCCTTGTTGCGCTCCACCAGAGCGTGATGGGCGGTGTCGAAGCCGTACTCGTCGCCCAGCAGGGTGGCGGCGTCCGCCATGCCGACTTCTTCGGCGGTCTTGAGGTAGCGGGCGACCGCCGCTTCCTTCGAGGCCGCACGCTTGTAGCCGCCGCCGGTCATCACCGCGGTGAGCTTCGAGACTTCGAGGGAGGTGAGGTTGGTGTTGGTGGTCATCGGTCTGAATCCTTCATCCATCCGACTGCCTCTTGCAGTCGTTGGACATTTTCCTACTCGCCGGATTCGGACAGAGCCAGCGGAAATGCGAGCACAATCATATGTCTGATAAAGACGCTGCAGTGCCAGCGGACAAGCCTCCGACCGCAGGCGACCTGATCCCGTTGGAGACCGCGGCCCGTCTGCTGATGATCAGCGCCGAGCGCGTGCGCCAGCTGATCAAGGACGGCTACATCCCCCGCCCGGGGCCCGGCCGCACCACTCTGGTCGGCGCGGTGCAGGGCTACATCCGCTTCCGCGATGACGCCGATCGGCGGGCGACGAAGTCGGCCTCGGCCAACCGGGTGACCGATGCCCGCGCGTCCGAGATCGAGCTCCGCCTCGCCGAACGCCGCCGCGAGGTGATCCCCCGCGAGGAGGCCGAGGCGGCTAACGCATTTGTGGTCGGGCTCGTCAACGAGGAGCTCAACGGCCTCCCCGCGCGGCTCACGCGCGACGTCCCGACCCGCCGAAAGTACGAGGCCGAAGTTGATGGCTCGAAAGCGCGCATTGCAAAAGCTCTCACCAATGCCGCCGAGCATCTTGAGACTAGCAAGCCTCTTCCTCACTCCGACACCACGGACGACACCTGACGAGTGGGGCCGCCAGCGGACGTACAAGTCCAGCACGGGCGTCCCCGGTCCACGCGACCCCGGCTTGACCGGCTACATGATCCCGCTGGGCCGCAAGGCCCACGAGGGCACCTATCGCCGTGTCGTCGGGATCACCGCCGCGCAGAGCGGCAAGACCGACACCATCCTCGACTGCATCGGGGCGCGGCTCGATCAGCGCCCGGCGCCGATCCTGTACGCGGGGCCCTCCAAGGAGTTCGTCTCCGACCAGTTCGAGCCCCGGCTGATGGAGCTCCTCGATCAGGTGCCCAGCCTGTCGGCCAAGACGATCCGCGGCCGCCGGATGAAGAAAACGCTCAAGACCATCGCGGGCGTCCGCGTCCGTCTCGGATCGGCGGCGAGCTCGACGTCGCTCAAGTCTGATCCCTTCGCCTTCGGCATCGTGGACGAGTACGACGAAATGGTCGCGAACATCAAAGGCCAGGGCGACCCGCTAGGTCTGGTCGAGGCCCGCGGCACCACCTACGCCGACTTCGTGACGCTGATCGTCTCGACCCCCTCGCAGGGGATCGCCGAGACGGAGATCGACCCGGTGTCCGGGCTCGAGCTCTGGAAGATCGCCGACAAGGAGCAGGTGCTGTCGCCCATCTGGCGCCTGTGGCAGCAGGGCACCCGCCACCACTTCGCGTGGCGGTGCCCGCATTGCGGCGAGTTCTTCGTCCCGATGTTCAAGCACCTGAAGTGGGCCAAGGGGGCGACCCCGGCCATCGCCCGCAAGACCGGCCACCTGGTGTGCCCGAGCAATGGGTGCGTGATCGAGGACGACGCCGAGGGCGTGACGAAGCGCCTGATGATCGACGGCGGGGTGCAGATCGCGCCCGACCAGACCATCGAGGACGCCTTCGTCGAGCGCAACGTGCCGGACAACGCCATCTGGTCGAAGTGGACGTCCGGCCTGTGCACCCCGTTCGTCACCTGGGGCGAGCGCGCCGAGCAATACCTGACCGCCTTCCTCTCAGGGGAGGAGGACAAAATCCAGACGGCGATGAACGCCAACTTCGGCGAGCTCTACACCGCTGGCACGTCCTCCGGGCTCCCCGAGTGGAAGGCGGTGCTGAACCATCGGATCGGCTACCCGCGCGAAATGGTGCCTCCGGGCGTCCTGCGCGTCGTGGCCGGGGTAGACGTTCAGAAGCGGTCGCTGATCTACGTGGTGCGCGGCTTCGGCTCGCGCGGCACGTCATGGCTCCTCGACCACGGCTACCTCCTCGGCAACACCGGGGAGCAGGCCGTGTGGGACGACCTTTCCCTGAAGATGACCAGCCCCATCGGGGGGATGATCATCGAGCGGGCGTTCGTCGACAGCGGCTTCCGCCCCGACAAGGGCGATGGCGGCGACGAACACATGGTCTACTCGTGGGTCAAGCGCCACGAGTGGATGGCGTTCGCCACCAAGGGCCGCGACACCATCGCGGGCAAGCCCTACACGGTGAGCACCATCGAGGTGAACCGGGACGGCTCGAAGCTGCCCTACAGCCTCCCCCTGGTGTTGCTGAACACCGACTTCTTCAAGAGCCTCGTGCACTCCCGGCTCGGCACCCCCGCGGGCCAGCCGGGCGAGTTCTTCCTGCACAACGATGCCGACGAGGACTACGCCCGGCAGATCGTCTCCGAGGCGCGGGTGATCGGCGACAAGCTGAAGCCCGAGTGGGTCAAGCGGCAGAAGGCGAACCACTTCCTCGATTGCGAGGCCATGGCCGCTGCCGCCGCCTACTCCCTCAACGTCCAGGCGATCCCCGAGGGGATCGAGCGGACGTGGAACCTACCCAACGAGGTCGCCCCGGTTGAACCGGCGGCACCCGCGCCCGAGCCCGCCGCTGCAGGAGCCTCGGCCCTGTCAATCCGCGACCGCTTCCGAACCATGGGAGCTCGCGCCCGGAGGTAATCCATGGAACGCGTCCCCAACTCGGGCCGCGGCCGGAGCGTCATGGCGTCCATCGCCAACGTCCTCGGCCTTGGCACCGCCTCCGCCCCCGTTGCCACCAGCACCGACCGCCCGCGGGCCCGGGCTGGCTACATGCGGGACGGCCGGGGGATGGTGTTCTCGCGGTGGGTACCCGCCCTCCGGTCGTCACAGGACGACGTGGCGAACGCCTGGGACGCCGCCACCGCCCGCACGGTCGAGCTCGCGCAGAACAGCGGCTGGATCGCCGGGATGCTCGATCAGGCGACCGCCAACACGGTCGGCCTCGGGCTCCGGCTCCGCGCCACCCCCGAGAACGACCTGTTCGGCATGGACGAGGAGGCCGCACAGAAGTGGCGCAAGAAGGTCGAGGCCCGGTGGAGCCTGTGGTCGTCCAGCCCGCTGGAGTGCGACATCGAGGGCACCCGCACCATCGCGCAGATGCAGGAAGCGGCCTTCAAGTCGTGGATCGCCACCGGGGAAATCCTCGGCGAGATCGTCTGGCGCACGCGGCCGCAAAGCATGAGCAAGACCAAGGTCCGGCTCATGTCCCCGACCCGGCTGGTCAACCGCACCGACGAGACGACCCGGCTCTACTCGGGCGTCCGGACCAACGCGGACGGCCTGCCGATCAGCTACGTTGCCAAGGCCCGCGACTCCGTCCTTGGCGACGTCGAATATGAGGTCGCCGCCCGCGATCCCTACGGCCGCCCCAAGGTGATCCACGTGTTCGCCGGATCGCCCGGCCAGCGCCGGGGGATCACGATCCTCGTCCCCGTGCTTAAGGTCGCGAAGCAGTTCGACCAGCTGTCCGACGCGACGCTGCTGGCGTCGATCATCCAGACGGTGTTTGCCGCCTCGATCACGTCCGACCAGCCAACCGAGGAGGCGCTCCGGTCGCTGCTCAACCCGGTCGAGCAGGCCAAGCTCCTCGCCTCGGGCGGCTCGTCCTTCGACGCGTGGTTCGAGGCGCAGGCGGGTTGGTCCGAGGGCCATCCGATCGACGTCGGCTACGCTGGCCGCGTGGCGCATATGTTCCCCGGCGAAAAGCTGGAGTTCCACAGCCCGGAAATGCCCGCCTCGTCCTACAAGGACTTCTCTCTCCACCTCCTCCGGGAAATGGCGCGGTGCCTGGGCATGACCTACGAGAGCGCGACCGGGGACTATTCCGGGGCGACCTACTCGTCCGTCCGGATGGCGGTCAACGAGATCTTCGCGATCACGCGCGCGCGCCGGATGTTCATCATCGCCCCCTTCTGCCAGCCCATCTACGAGGCGTGGCTGGAGGAGGAAATCTTCGCCGGTCGGATCGAGTTTCCCGGCGGCCCCGACGCATTCATGGCGAACCGGGCCGCTGCCTGCCGGGCCACGTGGGCGGGCGCCCCCAAGCCGGTTGCCGACGACCTCAAGGCGGCCAAGTCGCACGAGGTCTACCGCAACATGGGGGTGCTGTCCGATCAGGACATCGCCGACGATCTCGGGCTCGACATCGAGGACGTCTACGCCCAGCGGGCCCGCGAGAAGTCGCTGCGGGAACGCTACGACCTACCCGACAACTTCTACCCCACCTCGCTGTCGCAGACCGAGGCCATTGAAAACGCGCCTGAGCCCGATCCGGCCGCGCTCCCCGGAGGTGACTGATGGCGACGACCATCCCAACGCTTGAGGCCGACCCCTGCGGCCGCGCCATGAAGCTCCGCGAGATCAGGGACAACGTCATCAGCGGCGGCGCCGTGATCGAGGCCGAACAGGAAGCCGGGCACGGCGGCCGCCGCCGGGTGAAGTTCTCCCCGGCCAGTGTTGGCTCCCTCGACCGGGAAATCGCCGCGGCCGACACCGCCTGCTCCGCCCTGACCGGCGGCCGGGCCCGGCGCTTCGCAATCGGAGGGCGGGTGTCGTGACCACGAACCTCCTCCCCCTTCTGACCCAGCGGGTGTTCAACCGCCCGCTGCTGATCCACCCCGGCATGGCCGACGCCCTCTACGGGATGCTCGACGGCCGGATCAACGTCGGCTCGTTCGCGGCCGACGTCCTGCCTCCGGCCCCCGAGGCCAGCCAGTTCAAGGGCACCCGCGTTCGCGAGGACGGCACCCGCCGCAATGTGCGGGCGTCCGGCAAAACGGCGCTGATCACCATCGACGGCTCGCTGGTCAATCGGGGCGCCTGGATGGGCAAGGACTTCTGCACGGGGCTCGTCTCCTACGAGGGGATCAACGCGCAACTGGACGAAGTAGCCGTCGAGGCGGAGATCGAGAACGTGATCCTCGACATCAACAGCTACGGTGGTGAAGCGAACGGTATGGCTGCCACGGCCCGGAAGGTCCGCGAGCTCCGCAAGACCAAGTACGTGGTCGCGGTTATCAACGACGTTGCGGCGAGCGCAGGCTACGGCCTTGCCTCCGGCGCCGATGAAATCGTGGTCAGCGAGACGTCGGTGGTCGGGTCCATCGGCGTCGTCATGCTCCACCTCGACCGATCCGCGGAAATGGCAGCGAAGGGCGTCCGCCCCACCTTCATTCACGCGGGCGCCCACAAGGTGGACGGGCACCCCTTCGGGCCGCTGCCCGAGAACGTCCGCTCCGACATGCAGCGCGACGTGATGGCCTTCTACGACCAGTTCCTCGGGGTCGTCGAAGCCGGGCGCGGCAAGTCCCGACTGAACGTCAAGAGGGCCCGCGAAACCGAGGCACGCACCTTCATCGGGCAGGCGGCGGTCGACGCCGGTTTGGCCGACCGGGTCGCCTCGCTCGACGATGTTCTCGCCGAGCTCTCCAAGCCCCGCTCGCGGGGCCCCTCGCCGATCTCGGGCTGTTCAGCTATACCCCCGTCTCGACGCTCACGGTCGCCATCGAGCGGATCGGCGATGTGCTGCAGCTGGTCGCCCCGACCCCGCGCGGCTCGCCGGGCGAAACCCGCGAAGACCCGAAGCGCACGCTCGAAGACATCCGCATCCCGCACTTCCAGCGCGACTGGTCGGTGTATGCGGACGAAGTCCAGGGCATCCGCGCCTTTGGATCCGAAACCGTCCTGGAGACGGTGATGGGCAAGGTCGCGACCAAGATCAGCGATCAGATCGACGACCTCGACCTGACCGACGAGTACGCGCGCCTCGGCGCCGTGCAGGGCATCGTCACCTACAAGGGCGGCCAGACCCTGAACCTGTTCACCAAGTTCGGCGTCTCCCAGCCCGCCGAGATCGACTTCGATCTCGACAACGCGACCCCGGTTGACGGCGTGCTCCGCAAGGCGTGCACTCAGGTGATCCGCGCCATGCGGAAGGCCCTCGGCGGTCTGGCCTTCTCGAAGGTCCACGCCCTGGTCGGCGACAACTTCTTCGACGACCTGCTGCAGCACAAGGAGGTCCGCGCGACCTACCAGCACGCGGGCCAGTCCGAGTTCCTGCGCACCTCCTATGTCGGCCCGAACCGCGGCTCCAACCCGATCTTCGAGTTCGGCGACATCGTGTGGGAAAACTACGGGGCCATCGAGGACACCGGCGACGGTGCCCTGCTGGGCATACCCACCGACAAGACACAGTTCTTCCCGCTCGGGATGCCCGGCCTGTTCCGCGGCTACTACGCCCCGGCGGACTACGAGGAGACGGTGAACACCCTCGGCCTCAACACCTACGCCAAGCAGTGGCCGATGATGAACGGCAAGGGCCGCCACGGCGAAGTGCAGCGCAACGTGCTGCACCTCTGCACCCGCCCGACCGCGCTGCTGCGCGGCAAGCGGACCTAACCGGCCCGCCTCCCTCCCACCCCACTGAGGAACCCCCGGAATGTCTCTGTTCGACGATATCGACGGCTCGCTGCAAGCGGCCATGGATAGGGTGTTCGGCGAGGCAATCCGGGTGCTCCCCCAGCGGGTGGGAGGAAATTACGGGGCCGGGGCCCCCGACCCGGCCCGCCCCCCGCTCGACACCCGAGCGATCGTCAGCCGCGCCCCCAACACGGGGAAGCTCGACTTTTCCGGAACCAGCCGCGCGGGGGTCGAACTCTCGGTCGCGCCCTCCGAGTGCTGGATGGACCGGGCCGCCTACGCCGCCCTCGGCTATGCCATCTGCCCCGGCGACATAATCGCGCTCACCGACAAGGGCGGCGTCCGCGTGACGGTGTCCAACGTGGCGCCGGGCGATCACCGGGACATCGTGATCCACTTCACCGCCGGAGCCCCCGCCCCATGTCCACGCAGAAGGTCTTCCCAGCCGCCGCCGACGCCTTCGCCGACCTCAAAGCCCGCGGCGTCCTCCGCGACGGCATGACCGTTATGGTCGGCGGCTTCGGCCTCTG
>QLAH01000485.1_pt1 | contig 20154 bp, 18 predicted proteins | sample 4693081 | NCBI WGS metagenome assembly QLAH01 (sample SAMN09425401, study PRJNA476045) | Lake water metagenome, whole genome shotgun sequencing project.
AGGCCCCTCCAGGAAGCCGGATGCCACCAATCTCAAGCTCAGAGGGGTCGTCAACACTCATAGCATCAGCTTACCTGAAGAGCTGCAATTGAAACCCCGACTCTTTCATCACCCCCTGAACAGTTACCTTGGCCAAGGGTATTTTGCAATGGGATAACAAATCCTAGAATCTGAGAATTCAGGCAACCCTAGAGAGGAAACCCTATGTGGCGACGCACTTTGTTAATGGCGGCTACCCTATGGAGTATGAGTTGGGTGGGGCCAGCAGCAGCGGCCTTTACCGATACCACGGGGCATTGGGCCAGCCCTTGCATTGACCAACTCCAGGCCAGGGGTAAAATTGCAGGCTATCCCGATGGCACCTTTCGACCCGATGGGCCAGTAAACCGAGCCGAGTACGCCGCTGTGCTGCTCAAGGCCTTTCCCACCGTGGATCATTGGCTAACGGCTCCTACGGCCCCGGAAGCACTGCGTAATCCGGGCTTTGTCTACTGGTATGAAGACCCCCAGCGACCGGAAGAAGACCGCAACTCGCCCTATAGTTGGAACCCGCAGCCCGTCGATTTTGTGGATATTAGGCCCGATTTTTGGGGCTACGATGCGGTGCGACGGGCGGCAGGACGGCAGATGTTTGTGGGATATCCCGACGGCACCTTTCGGCCCAACCAGTTGATTCCTCGGGTGCAGGCCATCGCGGTGATGGCGAAGGAAATGCGCTATGCCGATGCTGCCACCCCAGAAGCGGTGCTGACTCGTTATTTTGATGATGCAGCGGAGATTCCCAGCTATGCGCGGGCCGCCATTGCCACGGCAACGGTGGGACGACTAGCGGTAAATGGCCCCAACGTGCGCCAGTTCCGGCCCAACCAAAACACCACCCGTGGCGAGGTCGCCGCATTGCTTTGTCAGGCGATGGGCCTAGCCCGCACTGTGCCCCTAAACTACATTGCCGCTGGGGATCAGTTTGCCATTCCCCCAGAGGCCGGGGGCCGTCGTCCCTTTTCGGAGGGGCTAGCGGTGGCCGAGGTGAATGGCCAGTTCGGCTATATCGACACCGAAGGCAATCTGGCGATTCGGCCTCGCTACGAACGGGCGGGAGACTTCAAGAATGGCTTTGCCCAGGTGGTGCAAAGTGGCCAACCGGGCTTTATCAATCGGGCCGGAGCCTTGGTTACTCCCCCGGTGGGCTATGTGCCCGCTTCGGAGGATTTGAATTTGTCAGAACCCTCGGATGGGCTGTGGTTCCGAGCGCACAATGCCCGCAGCGTGGGATTCATTGTTGGCTTTGATGGGGGGCAGATACCTCAATATTCGGCAATGGATGTGGGGGGCATCTGGGGCTATTTTTCCACGGAACCCTAATCACTCAAACGAGTCACAGAATCGATGGGGCGAAGGACGCAGAAGGCTATGGCCTGATGCAGAAACCGCCCCGTCGGGGATAACACAGCCAACTATCGGTACCAATGGGCAAGAAAACCTAGCCCCTACGGTTTGTCGGGTTGAAAATCGGGCTTTTCTGCCTCATACCCAATCCGAATGGAAAAACCCTCTAAACGAATTGAGGATTCGACCCGCTCAGGCTGAGCGGGATCAGCGTTTGAGTCGGGGGTAAGCAACCGGGATTTGGTATCAGACTTGCCCTTAGCGTGGCGCGCCAGCGGCATGGACAATTGGTATGATCCAACGTCGAAAAGCCTGGATATCTTGTAGTTTCGGTAGATCACAAACTCTCTTTACTGCCCTCAGCTTGGCCCTCACCCTAAATCCCTCTCCCAAGCTGGGAGAGGGATTTTGAAGGACTTCCGGCTCCCCTCTCCCCCCTAGGAGAGGGGCTGGGGGTGAGGGCCAAGCCCATACGAAGAGACATCTTTGTGATCTACTGAGTTTCGGTGGTGCGATAGCAGAACCCAACAAGCCCTAACTCCTCGGCAAGTGTTGGGTTCCGCTTCGCTGTATCCAACCTACAGGGTCGAGGTGTCAGGCAATTAGGGATTCACCTCGATGGGTTTGACGTGCCAGATGTCGCGGGCGTATTCGGCGATGGTGCGGTCGGCGGAGAACTTGCCGATGCGGGCCGCGTTCAGAATCGACATCCTGGTCCAGCGGGCTTGGTCTTCGTAGCAGCGGCTGACGTGTTCCTGGCACTGCACGTAGGATCCAAAGTCAGCCATCACCAGGTAGGGATCGTCTACCAGTAGAGAATCGAGGAGGGGCAGGAATAGATCAGGGTGGTCAGGGGTAAAAAGACCACTGGCGATGCTATCCAGGACGCGCTTCAGTTCGGGGTTGGTGTCGTAGTAGAACCAGGGGTTGTGGCCTACGGCCTTGCAGGCGGAGACCTGTTCGGTGGTGAGGCCAAACAGGAAAAAGTTGTCAGCTCCGACTTCTTCGCGGATTTCGACGTTGGCTCCATCCAGGGTGCCGATGGTGAGGGCACCGTTGAGGGCGAACTTCATGTTGCCCGTGCCGGAGGCTTCGGTGCCAGCGGTGGAAATTTGCTCCGACAGGTCGGAGGCGGGGAAGATGCGCTGGGCTAGGGAAACGTTGTAGTTGGGCAGGAACACCACCTTCAACCGTCCGGCCACGATGGGATCGGCGTTGACCACATCGGCCACGGCGGTGATCAGCTTCACCACTAGCTTAGCCATGGCGTAGCCGGGAGCGGCCTTACCGCCAAAGATCACAGTGCGGGGCACCACAGGCTGGTCGGGGTGTTGCAGAATCCGGTGGTACAGGGTGATCACATGGAGAATGTTCAACAATTGCCGCTTGTACTCGTGAATGCGCTTGATTTGCACATCAAAGAGGGAATCGGGGTTGATGTCGATCCCCAGTTGGTTATGGATGATGTGGGCTAGATCCCACTTGTTGGCCTGTTTGATGGCGTGCCATGCCTGCTGGAAGGTGGGGTTGTCCAGGTGGGCTTCCAGGTGGCGCAGGTCGTCGAGGTTGGTAATCCAGCTTTCGCCGATGGTTTCGGTAATCAACTGCGACAGACGCGGATTGCACTGCAACAGCCATCGGCGGGGGGTGATGCCGTTGGTTTTGTTGGTGAACTTGTCGGGCCAGAGTTCGTAGAAGTCGCGCAGCACGTCCTGTTTCAGCAGTTCCGTGTGCAGGGCGGCAACCCCGTTGATGGCGTGGCTGCCCACGCAGGCAAGGTTGGCCATCCGCACCTTGCGCTCAGGGGTTTCGGCAATTAGGGACAGTCGCTCTAGCCGTTCGGGATCCTTGGGATAGCGCAGCTTCACCTGGCTAAGGAAGCGGTGGTTAATTTCGTAGATGAGTTCTAGATGGCGGGGCAGCAGTCGCCCAAACAGATCTACCGACCAACATTCCAAGGCTTCGGGCATGAGGGTGTGGTTGGTGTAGCCAAAGCAGCCCTGGGTAATGGCCCAGGCCGGATCCCAGTCAAAGTGGTGATCGTCCAGCAGAATTCGCATCAGTTCGGCGACGCCGATGGCCGGGTGGGTGTCGTTGAGCTGTATGGCGGCAAAATCGGCCAGGGTTTCTAGATGGCCATGATCCCGCAGGTGCAGGCGAATGATGTCTTGCAACGAGCAGGCCACGAAGAAATACTGCTGCTGTAGCCGCAGTTCTTTCCCCTGGCGGGTTTCGTCGTTGGGGTAGAGCACTTTTGTGATGTTCTCGGAGATCATCTTGTCGGCCACGGCCCCAAAATAGTCTCCGGCGTTGAAGGCATGGAGGTCAAAGGCGCTGTCGGCTTCTGCCTTCCACAGGCGCAGAATGTTGACGTTCTCGGTGCCGTAGCCCGGAACCGGGGTGTCGTGGGGAATGCCCACCACCGTTTGTCCCGGCATCCACCGCACCCGGTAGTCGTTGTCGATGTCTTTATAGACCTCGGTGTAGCCGCCGAATTTGACCTCTACCTGGTAATCGGGACGGGCGATTTCCCAGGGGTTGCCAAAGCTGAGCCATTTATCGGGTTGCTCGTGCTGGAAGCCGTTGTGGAGTACCTGGGTAAAGATGCCAAATTCGTAGCGAATGCCGTAGCCAATGGCGGGTAGGTTTAGCGTCGTCAGAGAATCCATAAAGCAGGCCGCCAGCCGCCCTAGGCCACCGTTGCCCAGGCCCGGTTCCGCCTCGCGCTCTAGCAGTTCATCCAGTTCCAGGCCCATGCCCGCCAGGGTGTGGCGCATGGTTTCGTGCAGGCCCAGGTTAATCAACCCGTTGCCCAAGTGCCGCCCCATCAGAAATTCTGCCGATAGGTAATAGACCGCCTTGGCCTTAGAGTCAGCATAGGTTTTGGCAGTGCGAATGCGCTTCTTCATCAACTCGTTGCGCACGCTGTAGGCCAGGGCCATGTAGTAGTCGTGGGCATTAGCAAACTGCTCATCCTTGCCCTGCTCGCAGTAGAGATTGCTGAAAAGCGCCTGCTTAAGCTGATCTGATGACTCGCTGTAGGGCAGTTGAAGGGGTGGTTTTGGGTAAGCGGTACCTGCCGCAGGGTTGGCAAGCATATCTAAAGGAGGACTGGACGCTTGGGAGATCTGGGTCGATGGTCTAATCATGGTTGGCCCCTAACTACAAAGTGGTGGTTTGTCCATAGAAATTCTGGGTTGGAATAGCCCAAGGCCGACTCTAAGGTAAACCAGGGTGAACAAGGGATAAGAGCAGAATAAATGGGCTGAAGACAAAGGGGCGATGGCCATAGCACCGACCGATGGAGAGGTCATCATCCTGGACTGGAGAAAATCGGGGAAAGCTCTATCCCATACGAAGGGGAAACCCTCGTTCGCAAACATACAATAGGCAAGCAACTGATCGAATCAAGTTACTCATTAATTTACTCAATCGATAAAGCCAAAGCAATTTCAGTGATTTCATGGTAGCGGCTTTCAAGTCGAAGCGCACTGCCCTTCGCAAAGCCTTTATTAAAATCGCAATAGACTGATTTTGTCATCTCCACCCTCGATGCCTCTTGATCGAGCGATTATCCCTAAAAAAATGAACGCTATTACCCTAGGACAGAATCTTCAAAACCTCGACTTGATAAGCCTTAGGAGATTTTAAACACCATTTTAATTATGAGAGAGCGATGTAGCACTATTAAGATAGTTTAATCAATGCGTCTATCCATAAATTTTTACTGCCGTCCAAATTCTAAAGTCTTGGTATATGGAGTCCTTAAAGATGTTGCGAAATGTTGCAGGACTGAGCTTGATGGACGATTTTTCTCAGATTGGCTTAGCCGCTCAGCGTATTCAAAATGAGAGTTAACGAAAGCTTTGGATAGATCTGTGGATCCTTGGGGAAGCTCGTCGTCAACTTGATTCATGGGGAAATGTATCAATCTGCAAAAGAGAATAACGCTGATTCAAGCATTGATAAAAAACTGAACACATATCGTCTCTCTTGAGAGGAGATGATCCCTAAGGTTTTCTAAAGGTCTTCTTTAGTGTGCCGACTATTACAGATAAACTCCAAGGAGCTTAGAATTGATTCCAATTAAAGAGCGCGAATCTGGACAAACCCAGCCCAAGCATTACGATTAAATCCTCCGTCGCCATCTGGGCTAAGTGGCCTCAATGGCGAAGGGTTTGACGGGCAAACGATAGCGTAACCAACCATCCTGTAGCTAATAATACGGAAGCGTTGATGCCCCGTCCCCTACCGTCCTTGTGATGATGTCTACCTGTGTCAAACGCAGGTCGGTCGCGGTTCAGTCTACACCCACCCAAGCTGCGCGGGCGTCCCTCGCGGGCTTTCCATTCCCTCTTTCCTTGCCCCATGTTGACCACCCAACAACCCGTTTTGCGTCGCTTTTGGTATCCCGTTATCCCTTTGGATAACCTGATCAACGGCCCCCAGCCCTTCACGCTGATGGGGCGATCCTTGGTGCTGTGGCTCGATGGTGAGGGCAAACCAGTGGCTTTGGATGATCGCTGTTGCCACCGTTCGGCACGGTTGTCGCAGGGAATTGTGAAAAACGGCTGTGTGCGTTGCCCCTACCACGGATGGGAATACGATGCGGCGGGCACTTGTACCACCGTGCCCCAGATCGATCCCGGTGCCGCCATTCCCAAAACCTATCAAGTGCCGTCCTACCTGTGCCAAGAGCGCTACGGCTATGTGTGGGTGTGCCTAGACGAGAACCCGCTCCAATCAATCCCTGACATTCCCCAGTTTGCCGATTCTAGTTTTCGGTTCATCCACGAATTCTACGAACCCTGGAAGGTGGGAGGTCTGCGGGCGATTGAAAATTCCTTCGACAGCGCTCACGGACACTTTGTCCACGCCAGTTCCTGGGGCGACCAATCTAACCCTCAGCCGCCGCCAATTGATGAGGTGACGGAAACCGACTTTGGCTTTGTGATGAAGCATTGGCTGGAGGTGCTCAACCCCGACCTGCAAAAGAAAAACCTCGGTATCGCAGGCGAAAAGACCATCCGCACCAACACCCGCACCTGGTACATGCCCTTTGCGCGCACCCTGCACATCGAGTATCCCAACGGCCTAATTCATCTGATTTTCACGGCCTACACGCCCATTGACGATCAGCATTCCCAAGTGGTGCAGTTCTGCCTCCGCAACGACACCGAAGCCGAGGCCAAAGCCGCCGACATCATCGCCTTTGATCGCCAAGTTACCTCAGAGGATCGGGTGATTTTAGAAGGCACCGACTACGATGCGCCTCTCTCCTTGGCCGAAGAGCAACACATGGCGTCCGACCGTCCCGGCATCCTCATGCGCCACCGACTGGCCAAGCTGCTGAAAGAGCACGGCGAGGTAGAGCAACGGCGACCGGAGAATCAGTCCATACCGCAGTCATCTTTAGAGAATGTGGCGGTCTAGGGCAAGGTCTAGTCGCTCTAACTGCCATTTTTAGCAGAGCGAGCCTTTCGATTCGCTGAGATTCCAGAAAATAAAGACCCCTATACAAAGAAATCGTTACATTACTGCTGATGCCGTAGTTTGTGAGAGTATGACCAGCGGATTGGGAATTCTAGGTTTGTCATGGGATGAAGACTGTGATTTCTATACACCTCACAGCCTTGAGCCATGTTCCACTACATGAGGAAACATTCAAATGGTTGCCAGTCCTGACTATGCCAAGCTCGTCATCGGTAGCGAAGATCAAACGTTGGCTGAGATTGAGCCGCTTATTCAACCTGTCAGAAATCTAGGGAAGGAGTTATCTCTCTCAGATAGGCAGCTCAAGCAATTTGGGGCAGTTTTTCAGCACGTCCCTAGCTTGGCCAGCAATCTTATGGTTGCAACCAGTACTACCTATGTGATGCGGTTTCCGCCTGAGGCCATCAAGGGCTTAGCGGATGGCTCACTCAAAATCATGGATGCTAAACCAGGTGGACTGAGGGGTATTATTGTTGACGCCAAAACAAACGAGTTTTTTAAGCATGTCAGCCTCCACGAAGCAGAAAATTTAAGATTTATCGCTGGTGCAACGATTGCGTGGCAAATCTTAGCTCTCATAACAGCCCAGCATTACTTGCCAGAAATCTCTACCAAGCTAGACCAAATTCAACAGGGCATAGAAGAAGTAAAAGATCACATGGAATCAGGTGATCATGCTTTAATTCAGAGCATTGTCAAACAGATGGAGTCCATCGCTCGGTTTGTTGATAACATCTGCATTGATGATCAACTGGCTGCTTCAAATCTCAGCACTCTTGACTCAATTGATCGGGAATGTAGCAAGGTTACGTTCCATTACCTTGAAAAAATGGATCAATATTCTAGTAAATTCAGTGCCTCAGACTTTTCGGGCTTCGCTGGTGCAGACTTCAAAAAAGCTGTTGAACAGGGCTTGAAGTATGTTTTCTATGCAGAGATCGCTATTAAGTCTCTTTTTTTACAAGTCATGTCAGCCTCTTTTCGCCTAGCCATCCCTGGGCAAAAGTCAAGGGCAACCTATCTACTTGAAAAACTGTATGATAATGAGCTAGAGAAGTGGAATCAACTGCAAGCAGACTTTTTCCCAGTCTTCCATGACAAAATTGTGAACAATACCAATTCCTTCCTGCCAGTAGACGCTTTTTCTAAGCTATTTGGACAAAAGGAGCATATGGCGCAAGCACGTTCCGATATCCTGAAAGGTGCCATCGCTAAACGGGACGATGCAATGGAACTCTATCGGGAACTCAGAGTTTCTATTCAGGAGAAAGTCAATGAAGCAAATTCTCCTTTCGCATGGACTAAGACTTCTAAGTCACTATTAGTAGAAGTAGATGAAAATCATCAAGTCCTAAGGGTTGAAGAGTACAAAGAAAGCTGAACTTAAGAGAGCATCGCGTCTGGGGGAAACTCAATGCTGGTCACACAATATCCGGTGTTTCAACGATTTTGGTATCCGGTGATGCCCATGGCAGACCTAGCCCATGGCCCCCAGGCGTTTACCTTGCTGGGTCAGCCCTTGGTGCTGTGGCTTACGGACACAGGGAAGCCCGCCGCCCTACGAGATCGCTGCTGCCACCGCTCCGCCCAGCTATCGATGGGGATTGTTCAACATGGCTGTGTGCGCTGCCCTTACCATGGTTGGGAGTACGACCGCGAGGGCACCTGCACCCATGTCCCCCAACTCGACCCCGGTGCCGCCATTCCCAAAACCTACCAGGTAGAAGCGTTTCAGTGTCAGGAACGCTATGGCTATGTATGGGTGTGTTTATCCCCAGATCCCTTGCTGCCCCTGCCGGAAATTCCCGAAGCGGACGCCCCCGAAAACCGCCTGATTCCCCAGTTCTACGAACCCTGGCACTGTAGCGGTCTGCGGGTGATGGAAAATTCCTTCGACAATGCCCACTTCAGCATTGTCCATGCCGAATCCTTTGGGGTGACGGAGCAGCCCAAGCCGGCCAAATCCGAGATTGTGCCCCAGGAACTCGGCCTCAAGGTCTACGCCACCGTGCCCGTGGTCAACCCCCCCATCCAGCAGCAAATTCTCAACATTCCCGACAGCCTCACCGTGCGGGAGGTGGAATCGACCTGGTATGTGCCCTTCAGTCGCACCCTGAAAATTACCTACCCCAACGGGTTGATGCACCTCATTTTTACCGCCGCCACCCCGACCAGCGACGGCACCTCCCAAATTGTGCAATTCTGCGTTCGCAACGACACCGAAGCCGAGGCCAGCGCCGAATCCATTATCGCCTTTGACCGTCAGGTGGTGGCTGAAGACAAGCGGGTGCTAGAAACCACCGACTACGACACCCCCGTGGATGTATCTGTGGAGCAGCATATGCCCTCGGATCAGCCAGGAATTGTCATGCGTCGCCAACTGGCAGCGCTGATTAAACATCACGGCACCGAAACTCACCCACAACCCGCCCTCACCGAGGCGTCATAATCGGATCCCCCCCTAGCCCCCCTAAAAAAAGGGGGACAGAAGCATGAGGAGAACCGGAGTCAACGTTCCCCTTTGTAAGGGGGATCTAGGGGGATTCCCAAGTTTTGAGCCAGACATTAAGGCAATTCCACAGAGGTTGGCTTGGCGATGTGGGGGAGACCCCAGCCCAGTTTTTCGCGCAGCACCTTGAAAAATTCTGGCGACCGTAGCCGAATGAATCGAGCCGTGTAGGGGGCGCGGCAGGTGCTAACCCAGTCTCCAGGCATCACATAACATCCGGCATTGCCATCCACCGTCATGACGAGGGGGTCGGTGTTGGCAGAATGGATAGCCACAGGCTCATGATCTGGGAAGACCAGCCCCCGTGAAGCCAGGGAATGGGGACAAATGGGGATCAGCTGCGTGACGGAAACCCCAGGGGTAATCACCGGGCCACCGGCTGAAAGGGCGTAGGCGGTAGAACCCGTTGGCGTCGAAATAATAATGCCATCGGCGGCAATGTCTACCGGAGAATGGCGACCGATGCCTACCTCAAAATGGCACATACTGGTCAGGGGTTCGCGATGCAGCACCATTTCGTTGAGGCACAGGGCTTCCCAAATCAGGGCTTCCCCATGGCAGAGCTTCACCGCCAACATGGATCGCTCTTCCACTTCGTACTCTCCGGCCAGCACTTGATCCATGGCCTGGGGCAGTTGGTTGAGATAGGCTTCGGTGAGAAAGCCCATGTGGCCCGTGTTAATCGTCAGCAGCGGAATACCAATGGGGGCTAACTGCCGAAACGCCGCCAGCACCGTGCCATCTCCCCCCAACACCAAGGCAAACAGCATGTCTGCGTCAAAGTGGGGTGGCACCAGACTATCTAAGGGCGTATGGCACATGGGCCGCTCTGGGCTGGAATAGCCTAGGATGCCCCCCGCCCCGGTGGCCAGCACGACCTCCATGCCTTGACCCTCCAGCTTTTCCTGCCACGCTAAGGCCACCTGCTGGGCAACGGGTTTGATGTCGTTATAAATGATGCCGACCTTGGGCACAGGCAATTTCCAATGGTACTCGAAGGAAAAAACAGCGCCATCCCGGCCTGTGGCACCCATGCATGAGGCTGGGCACGGTAAACCGACAATAGGGCTTCATCCTAGGCTACCGTTTTTTCGCCGTGGATTAAACGGTTCCCAAAAATTCCGTTACTTGAGGAAAGCGGACAGCCCCGCCCTAGGGGATTCATCCCAGGCGTTGACAACAGGAGGCAGGATACCCCATCAAGCGGTAGTTCCAGAACCCTGGGAACTGGGCTGAATCAGAACAGTAGCCCAGTTCACTGTAGCGGGGCCACCCTCGCCCTAGCCTAGGGGGGTATGGTACCTATGGAAAAGGGACATTCAGCACCGCCTGTTTGTCTTTTGGCCGCTGTTGTCTGCCCGCTGTTTTCTCTGACTTTTAATTACCGTGTCCAGACGCCCCTCCGAAACCACCGCCTATGTGCGCATCACCCATCAATCCTGGAGCCAGGGCCGCATTGAAGGGGAAGTACGCGCCAGTGACTATGCATGGCAGTTTCAGTGGCGCTTTCGCCAGGGGCAGTTGCGGATTGAACCCTCCCTGGGGCGGGCGCTGATTTGCGAACCCCTCAGCCGATTTTTAGAGCGCTGCGACTACCAGCTAGAACCGGGGGGCGACTATTCCTTTACCATCCGCGCCAAACTTTAAAATCTCCAGAACCCAGGCCAGAAAGCGGTAGGATCGGCTACGGCCTTGTCTTGGCCTGCTTCCTGCTTCCTGCCATTCACCCTTGCCGCTATGACTGCCCGTATCCACCTGACTGAGCCCACTCCCCACCAAACCCTGACGCTCACCTTTTCCGGTGAGGAGGTCGCGCTGCGGGGGCGGGTAAAGATTCCGGGAGATAAATCCATCTCCCACCGGGCGCTGATGTTGGGGGCCATTGCCCAGGGCGAAACCCGCATTCAAGGCTTGCTGCTGGGGGAAGACCCACGCAGTACCGCCGCCTGTTTTCGGGCCATGGGGGTGCACATGTCGGCTTTAGAAGCCGAGTGGGTAACGGTGCAGGGGGTAGGCCTGGGAAATTTGCAGGAACCCACCGACGTGCTGGATGCGGGCAATTCTGGGACGACCCTGCGGCTGATGCTGGGCCTGCTGGCCTCCCATCCCGACCGTTTTTTTGCGGTGACGGGGGATAGTTCCCTGCGGTCTCGACCCATGGGACGGGTGATTGATCCGCTGCGGCAGATGGGGGCGCAGATTTGGGGGCGTCAGGGAGATCGACAGGCACCCCTAGCCGTGCGGGGTACGACGCTGAAGCCGATTCATTACCCGTCCCCCGTGGCCTCGGCCCAGGTCAAATCTTGCCTGCTGCTGGCGGGGCTGATGACCGAGGGCGATACCACCGTCACCGAACCCAGCCTCTCCCGCGACCACAGCGAACGAATGCTGCGGGCCTTTGGGGCCAACCTCAGCATTGATCCTGACACCAGTAGCGTCACCGTCCACGGCCCTGCCACATTGACGGGGCAAACCATCGTCGTGCCCGGAGACATTAGCTCAGCGGCCTTTTGGCTGGTGGCTGGAGCCATTACCCCCGGCTCTGATCTGGTGGTGGAAAATGTGGGCATCAACCCCACCCGCACCGGAATTTTAGATGCCTTGCAGGCCATGGAGGCTGACATTACCCTAGAAAACCCCCGCGAAGTCACCGGGGAACCCGTGGCAGATCTGCGGGTGCGCTACGGCCCTCTGAAGGCGGCCCACTTTGGCGGTGATTTAATCCCCCGCATGATCGACGAAATCCCCATTTTGGCCATTGCCGCCCTCTTTGCCGAGGGCATCACCGTGATCACCGACGCTGCAGAACTGAGAGTCAAGGAATGTGACCGCCTCGCCGCCATGGCCAGCCAGCTCACTGCCCTAGGGGCCAAGGTGGAGGAAGCCCCCGAAGGGTTGACTATCCACGGCCAAAGCCCCCTCAAAGGGGCCACCGTGGAAAGTTTTGGCGACCACCGAGTGGCCATGAGCCTCGCCATTGCCGCCCTACGCACCGAGGGCCAAACCGTCATCCAGCGGGCCGACGCCGCAGCGGTCTCCTATCCTACCTTTGTAACAACCTTGGAACAACTGTGTGGCCTAGGCCCTGCCCATTAACCTAAAAACCTTTCAGAATTGATACCTAGATCATAATTTGTGCCACGGCCTAGGGAATACTGAGGGCAATGCCCCAAAGGCATTGTCCTCATGTTCTATATGGCAACCGTTGAGAAACTTCCTTAGCAGCATCACAACCTACGAGCTGCTCAGTCCAGATCAGGCTATGCGAGAACAAGTCAACCAATGGCTCTCCTCGCGCCCATGCCTGACCTGCGAAGACTGGTTTCACCGTCACTGGGCTAGCCCTTCTCTCGGTATGCCAAAAGCGTTGGTCGAATTCATCTATGATCGTCTGTCCACCTATAGCGGCCTCACCGTGGGCTGCATTAATCCCACCGATCGCCTGTTGGAAGATCTCCACTTCCCAGCGGTCTGCTGGTTTGATTGGGGCCTCACCCTCTGCGACGATTTCTACCACGCCTTTGGCATCGATATCCTCGACGACTTCGACGAAACTCAATTCACAACCTGTGCCGACCTGATGACGTTTCTCCAAACTCACCTCCCCCCCCACCCGTCCTAAGGTGCTCCCTCAGGTTCCAGAAGGGGGGATAGGCGTCTCGACCTTGGTCGGGTCGTCGTCGTTGGGATGGCCCTGGGCTCCTTACCCCGGGGGCGGTGCGATCCCCTCAAGCTAAGTGCGAGCCAAGCAGGCTCCCTGTGACAGGGGGTCTGCTTGGTCTAGGCGGGATGCATTAAAAAACCCTCAGTTCGGGTTAGACATAGTGATCAGACCCCCTGGTAGACCTCACCCCCAGCCCCTTTCCACAAGGAGAGGGGAGCTAGAAAGGCTCAAAGTCCCTCTCCCTTAGGGAGAGGGATTTAGGGTGAGGCCTAAAGCGCAAGCTGGAAGCAGGTTGCTCAAGATTGCAGCGGCTGGCTTATCCCGAACTCAGGTTAAAACACTAAATCTAGGCCAAGCTGGGCTAAATCTAGGACGTAGAGTCGGCTCTGCTGGCCATCGGGCACACTCCAGATGAACTGACTGGGGGATTGTTGCGCCATGGCTGTAGGACAGGGCAAATCGGTGACGCGGTTAATGATTTGGCCTTCTTCGTTCATCAGCGATAAATGCCCCTCCGTGTCAAGCAGGCCATAGCCCACCGCCGTCTCAAAGATCCAGCGAGGGCAAATATCGGCCCGGTAGCGCACCATGCGCAGGGGCTTGAGATCCACCACTAGGATCGACTGGGGTTGATCGACCTCTAGGGCCAAGTAGCGGTAGGGGCGACGGGTGGGCACCCAATGATACAGGGGAACGGGCAATGACAGCGGCCCCAGATAGTGACCCCGCCGCGTCACCAGATGAACGATGGTTTTTTGGGATTGTTGCACCACCAGACCCAGGTGGTGGGCATCTAGGGCCAGCAGGGCATCAATCTGGCCCTCCACGAGGGAAATGGAGACCCGGCAGGCCGCTGAGATTTTGATGGGAGACTGGGGCTGGTTACGCAAATGTCGAATCAGCACCTCGGCGGTGGTGGGCTGGTGCTGCTGCACCGTGGCAAACCACTGTCCGTGGGTCGGTACGGCCACCCATATCGGGCCAGTTTCTTGGGCAATGCGGCCCAGCCCATGGGGAATCGACAACAGATGGAGGGAATGATCGGTGGCCAACATGCCCCCCTGCGGCATGGCAATGAACCGTTCCACTGGCCCCGATAGGGTAAAGCCTTGGGTGAAGCCAGGGGGCACAGGCACCCCCTTTTCCGGCCAGTGGTAAAACCAAACCTGTTCCTGGTGGGTTGTCACGAGCAACCGAGGACTAGCGGCTCCAGGGGCCGCTGCGTCGGGGGTGGGGGGGCTGGCCTCTGGGACGGGGACAGGCCAAGAGGACAACCCCATCACCTCAATGGGGTGGGGCATGGCCACCCAGGGTAAGTCAGGGGCCGACACCGGGGTGGGCAAGACTTTTCCCCCCAGGGTAATGGCCACCATCGCCTCAGATCGGCAGTCTTGATAGAGCTGCCCAACGGCCTGACGCATGGCCTGGGCGCTTTGGAATCGCTTAGGAGCCAATTTTTGCAGCGCTTTACTCACCACCGCCCTCAGTGGTGCTGGGAGTTCCTCAGGAAGATCCGGCGGCTGGTTCATGTGGGCCACCATCAACTCCATGGGCGTGCCCGAAAAGGGCCGCTTCCCAAGCAGCATCTCGTAGAAAATGATCCCCACCGCATAGAGATCGGAGGTGAGGGGATGCTGGTTATAAAAGCGTTCTGGGGCCATGTAGGCGGGCGAACCAGAATGTCCCATGGCCGACTCACTCACCTCTTGGCTGAGGCGGGCGATACCAAAATCGGAAATGCGGGCCACCCAGCCCCTAGGGGTAAGGGTGAGCAGGATATTTTCCGGCTTAATATCGCAGTGAACAATACCCTGCTGGTGGGCATGATCTAATCCGGCCAAAATATCTAGCATGAGCCCCAGCATTTCCTCCCACGACAGCACCGTGTCGCTCTCTAGGATGGATCGTAGGGTGCCCCCTTCGCAGTAGTCCATCACCAGATAGCGCCCGTTGGCCGAGTGCTCTAGGGCTTGGCAGGTCACGATATTGGGATGCTCTAGGCTGAGCAAAAACCGTAGTTCCCGCAGAAACTTGTGGGTCGGAAACCGATCCCTATGCAGATACTTCAGGGCCACCAGTTCGCCCGTTTTGCGATGGATGGCACAATAGACCTGGCCAAACTGCCCATGGCCCACCAGCCCAAGCAGTCGATAGTGGGATCGTCGGATCGGTCGGGTAATGGCCACTAGGCGTTCATCCCTGCTCCACCAAGGCTTGCATAATGCTCTGGTGAGATTGGCCATTGGCCACCAGGGCAGCGGTGGTCTGAAGGCGTTTACCGAGACCTAGCACAAACCGATTGGCGTCATCGCCTCGGGTGGTGCAACTGGTTTGCATACACACAAGCTCGCGTCCGGTCAGTTGGCTAAAGAAAATTTCCAAAATACCGCGCTCTAGATCGCCGGAGGGACTGGGGCTATTGGGGGCAGCGGCGGTGAAGGGGGAATGGACAATTTCAACGCACAAAAACCCCTGATCGCGGTAGCTAATGTCTAGGGTAATTTGGCCCCAGCCGTGGGTCTTCCAGCACTGCTGAAGGGACTGCAAAAATTCGGCCATGGAAAGATTGGCCATGGGCTGGCTGTAGTAATCGGCCAGTTCTTCGCAGAAGCGGGCGTAGAAATTCTTGCCCCACCAGCGTCCACAGTTATACAGCACCAGCTTCGAGGATTGCCCCGTTTCTTTGTCGAGGCCAATATAAATCGCTTGCAGCAGGGGTTCTGGAATAGCCAGGAGCCGATCCCCACGGCGGTTTTCGAGCAGGCCCAGTTCGGTGGAGCCACGCACATAAAGATCCTGGGCAAAGTAGTTCCCAGGCAGGCGGCCATCAACGAGTAAATCGGCAACGGAGACCATAGGATTGATTCTCTCACAGGTACAGGAAAGGGGATTATTGGGATTCGGGCCGACACACCCCCTAGGGATGAGACAGACCGATCAGCACGAAGGCGAAATGCTACAGCAGGCCCGCCAGAGGATCGAGATCTACCGCAGGGGTAGGGGCAGGGGCGGATGAGCCCAAGATTAAATTGCGGGCCTTGGTTAGCCCCGGTTTTAGCAGGTTAACCTGGGCTGGGGTGAGCACCTTAGCCAGTTGTTGATCTAGAAACTGAAACAGTTGTTGATCAAGCTCTTGGGTTTCGTGGGCTTTGACAATTTCCGGTAGCCACCCCTGTAACCGCCCTGCCACAAAGGCGCTGTCATCCAGCAGCATGGCCATGGCTACGTAGCGGAGCACCATCAAGCCATTACGCACACTGCGCTCAACCTTGTCCTCCGCAGCCTGATTTCGCTGCTGGAGGGCATCGGCAATGGGCTGCATAATGGCAATTTCCTGATCGCGCAGGATGCGATAAACCGCAATGCGTTCGGGAATTGAGCTAACGTACTGACTCAGCAGCGTCAGGTCGTTAGCATCCAGGTAGGGCTTCTCTGCGCTTTCAAACAGGCTGTCGAGTTTGAACGTCATGATCCAAATCCTTAGTGAGGCGTGCAGGGCAGCAAAAATCAGGAACCATCAGGGCCGCAGACCTAGCCAAACAGGCTAGAGAAATCATCTAGGGTCAGGTCATCGGCGGGAGATTCGGCGTCCGCCGATGGGGCTTCCAGGGGCGCAATGGGCACGCCAATGGTGGGATTGCCCTCCCAGGACACCCTCTCGAAGAACTGCCCCACGGTCATTGTTAGTGGGTCTTCGGTGGCTAGCCCCGGCCTAGCCATGCCGGGGCTAGCCGCCGGACGGGGAGCAAAGCCAGTCCAATTGACCCCCTCAAAGAAGGCTTGAACGGTTTCCCGTAGCCAGGGGTGGGGGCTATGGTGGCCGTTGGTTGCGCTTAGGGTTGCAGACATCATGCGCCACCTTCCCCGGCTCGTAGGCGCTTCTCAATGTCGCGGGCATTGGCCCCTTCGTTCATCCAAAAGGCGGCAGCGTCAATGCGTTCGCGGCCCCCCAGCAGGAATTTGCAGTAGGTTTCGCCCATGGAATAGCACTGAATTTCAATGCAGCTCAGTTGCTTGCGCACCATTTCGGTGAAAAATCCGGCAAACAACCCCGCATAGAGGTGACACACGGGCTTGCCCACGTCCCCTAGGGTGCGGGCTACGGCAGAATCAAACAGGTTGATGAACATAAAGCCCTGCTTTCGGTCGCTCATGTCCACCTCCCAGCGGCCCCAGCCCTGGGAGATGAAGGGCCACCACCAGGTTTCTAGCAGAAACATCAGGTTGGCGCGGCGAGGGCTCATGGCAAATTCCTTCTCAAACCAGGCTTCAAACTGGAGGGAATCGAGCTTGCCCCACTCTAGCCCCACGGTATACATGATGGCGGAGGACGCATCCCCCACCTCCTCCTGAAGCCCCTCTAGAAGGCCAATGATAAAGTCCTCACTGGTGAGGACGTTGCGGGTATCGTTCCAGTCGGTGATGGTGCCGTACTCGGTGTTGAACTGGAAGAAGTCCTTGAGAGCATAGTGATTATGCTTCCTCGGCATCTTTTGGTGTAAGCGATGGGCTGTCTCTGGGGTCATAACCATGGTCTATTGGGCCTTGAAAGACGGTTCTCACTGATTCTCACTGATAGTAATGTGCCCACGCCAGACTAGAAATAACAGGTTTTTTAATCAATGTTGACGCTTGCCCCCATTTCCCCATCCCCTACCCCATCCCTAGGGTAGGGCATCGCCCGGTTCTTGCTCCCGTCTCCTCCTACCCAACGGACACAAAACTTATCTGGATGGCCTCGCTGCTGACCATCCCTTCCCTTGCTGGCCTGGATCCTTCGCCCCAACCCCTCCCCGCAACAAAACTTAAACCCCTGCCCCCTACGAGAACTGTGCAGTCGTAGTAATCTGTTGAACGTGGAAGTCAACTCTATTGAGGTTCTAGCTCGGTTCTTGTGTTTAGAACAAGGATAGATAAGGGTTTGAGCTTTATATAGATTGTCATAAATACTTGATTTTCAAGAGGGCATTATTCATGGTTCAACGCGGTTCTAAGGTTCGGATTCTCCGCAAAGAGTCCTACTGGTATCGGGATGTGGGCACCGTGGCCACCATTGACCAAAGCGGCATCAAGTATCCTGCCGTGGTGCGCTTTGAGAAGGTGAACTACTCCGGCATCAACACCAACAACTTTGCACTCTCTGAGCTAGAAGAAGTGGAAGCGCCCAAGGCGAAGAAGTAAGCTTCTTACCCCAGACGGCTTCACGCTCTGACGGTTATCTCATCACACCATCCTTGCAGCCAATCCTCTATCCCCTCTTGACCATGGGTCTTGGTGGGTCTGAGGAAGCGTTGCAGGGGTATTGTGTCTCTAGGGATGCTTCATCTCGCGATTCCCTGGGGCTAAGATCAACCTACGGTGTCTTAGCTGTTGGAGAATCCTGTGCCCGAACTGCCCGAAGTTGAAACCGTCCGACGGGGACTAAACCGCGTTACCCTCAATCGGCCCATTTGGGGAGGGGAAGTTTTGCTGGCCCGCACCCTTGCCCATCCCGCCAACCCAGAGGACTTTTGGGGCGGGCTAGTCACAACCCACCTCACTGAGTGGCAGCGACGGGGTAAGTATTTGTTGGGGCGATTGGCGAATACCGAGGGAGAACCAGCAGGCTATCTGGGGGTTCACCTGCGGATGACCGGGCAATTGCTGTGGGTCAATCCGGCGGAACCCGTACCCACCCATTGCCGGGTGCGAATTTTCATAGCGGATAACCACGAACTCCGCTACATCGACCAACGCACCTTTGGTCGCCTGTGGTGGGTGCCGCCCCAGCAAGACCCGGCCTCGGTGATGACAGGGCTGCAAGCCCTAGGGCCAGAACCCTTCGATATTGCCTTTTCCCCCGCCTACCTAAAACAGCGCCTTGCCCGCAGCCAGCGACCGATTAAAAACGCCCTCCTGGATCAATCCCTGGTGGCGGGTATCGGCAATATCTACGCCGATGAGGCTCTCTTTCTCAGCGGCTTGCGGCCCACGGTAATCGCGTCTTCCCTGGGTTCTCGCCGCCTCACCAAACTACACCAAGCCATCCTCGACGTACTCACCACCAGCATCGAATCGGGGGGCACCACCTTTAGCGACTACCGTGACATCTACGGCGTTAACGGCAACTATGGCGGCGTCGCCTGGGTGTATGACCGCGAAGGCCAGCCCTGCCGCGTCTGCCAAACCCCCATCCAGCGGTTAAAACTAGCCGGACGTTCAGCCCACTATTGCCCCCAATGCCAACGGTAGGTCGCTGTTGTCTACCCTAGTTGAGAGGAGGTTATACCCATCGTCCATACCGCTAGCGCAGCACCCCCAAGGATAAAAAGCTATGTTTAACCTCAGTTCGGGTGAGACATAGTGACCAGATCCCCTGGTAGCCCACCCTGCGGGAAGCAAGCTACACCCCCAGCCCCTCTCCCAGGAGGGAGAGGGGAGCTAGAAGGTTCAAAGTCCCTCTCCCTTGGGGAGAGGGATTTAGGGTGAGGGCTAGAGCCCAGGTCGAAAGCAGGTTTCTAAAGATGGCAGTCCTTGGCTGATCCCGAACTCAGGTTAGCATCAAGGAAAATTAAGCGGCGTCAGCGGGAGAACGGCCCCATCCTAGCGAGGTAGTTGGGGCGACGCTATACAATCAGGGTAGTGTTCATCAGCAAGTATCCAGAACAACCATGGCAGCCACTCTCAAACGCGGTGATTTAGTCAAAGCCCTGCGGGACAAGCTGGAAAATAGCCTGGAACTTCAGGCCAGCGATCCTCGGCTTCCCCCCTACCTATTTGAAACCAAGGGAGAAATCGTAGACATCAACGATGACTATGCCCTCGTGAAATTTGGCCAGGTGCCCACCCCCAACATCTGGCTTCGCCTCGACCAGTTGGAAAAGGCAGCTTAGGGGCTGTCTAGTCTCAGGCCTAATTCAAGAAGGCCCATCCAAAAGCTCAGAACGGGCATCTTAACGGCACCTGCGGGAACCGAGATCACCGTTCTAGCCTAGATCAGTAGATCACAAACTCTCTTTACTGCCCTCAGCTTGGCCCTCACCCTAAATCCCTCTCCCAAGCTGGGAGAGGGACTTTGAAGGACTTCCGGCTCCCCTCTCCCCCCTGGGAGAGGGGCTGGGGG
>QLAH01000486.1_pt1 | contig 20138 bp, 14 predicted proteins | sample 4693081 | NCBI WGS metagenome assembly QLAH01 (sample SAMN09425401, study PRJNA476045) | Lake water metagenome, whole genome shotgun sequencing project.
GGTCAGCAGGCGTGCGCCCGGCGAGCCGAAGGCATGGAAGACGGCATGGATGGCCGCGTCCACGCCGTTGAACAGGCCGATGTGGGGGGCGTGAGCGCCGGGGCGCCGGGGGATGGGCCGGGGGAGCGGCCGGCTTCGGCGAGGAGCGAGGCCACCACCGCCTCCCGCAGGCCGTCGTATTCGGGGTAGATGGCGTAGTGATCGGCCGGGATGGAGCGGATCGCCTCCACCACCGTCGGGCTGGGCCCGACGGTGTTCTCGTTGAAGTCGAGCCGCAGCAGGCCACGGCGGCCCTCCAGGGGGGCGCTGTAGGCCGTGAGGGTTTCCACCTCGGGGCGGGCCAGGGGGCCTGGGGGAACGGCCGGGCTCTCGCCGGGGGTCGGGCTGCTCAAGGCGCCGGGGTCGGATCGCTACGGAAGCCATCCTGCTGCGCAGCCCTACCGTTTGATCACCTGCGCGTGGAATCCGGTGGAGAAAGCGGAGCTGGCCCTGCGGGCCCTGGAGCGGGGCGATCTGCGGTTCATTCACGACCAGGTGAACAACAGGAGCGTGATGGCCTACTGGTTCGAAGAACCCTATGAGTCCTTCGACGAACTGGAGGAACTCTACAGCCGCCATATTCACGACAATGCCGAACGTCGTTTTGTCGTCGAGAACAAGGACAAGGAACTGGTGGGCCTGGTGGAACTGATCGAGATTGACTACATTCATCGCCGGGCGGAATTCCAGATCATCGTGGCCCCTGCGCACCAGGGCAAAGGCTTCGCACGCTTCTGCATCCACAAAGCCCTCGACTACTCCTTCACCATCCTGAACCTGCACAAGATCTACCTGTCGGTCGCCGTCGACAACGCCAAGGCCCTGCACCTGTATCAGCAATGCGGCTTTGTCGAAGAAGGCCACCTCGTGGGTGAGTTCTTCATCGAAGGTCAGTATCGCGACGTCAAGCGCATGTACATCCTTCAGGAGGATTATCTCGCCAGAACATCGTCAGGCTGAGGCGTTTGGATCGGTGCCCACCCGGTGGCGTTCTGCCACCGGGGAGGGCTGGAACGGAGGTGGTCAGCCCCCAGGAGAGTTCAGCGAATCCCGGAAGCCGCAATCGTGGCCGTCGAAATGTCCAATTTCTGCGCCAGTTGATTGGCGATCTGGGCACCAAGCCAGACGCCACCGATATGGCCGAGCTCACTGGGGGTGGCGGGAATGCCCAAAACATCCTCGCTGGTGCCGGGCAGGCGGGTGGTGATGCCATCGAATTGCCAATGCACACCCAGGTAGACCCGGCTCACCGAGTTATCGACCATCGCCTCCCACAGGCTGTCGTAGCTGAGGGTGAGCAGTTCCCGTGGCCGCTGGGTGCGGGGATCCCTGTTGCGACCATCGAACTCATCGGAGACGAATTCGAAGCGCACATCATCCAGGCCACTGCCGGCCGGATCGAAGCTGCTGACGCCCCGTTCCACCAGGAACAGCCGCAGCAGCTGGAAGGCCGCCGCACCGAAGGTGGCATGGCCGGAGGGGTAGGCGGGAAAATCGGGCGTCAGCCCCTTGCCGGCGCCGTTCGCATCCGGACGCCCCTGGGGCAGCCAGCTGGGGTCAGCGACCCCGTTCCCCGGAACGGCCTCGCGAATCCCCACCGCCGGGCGCCCCATCCTGTGGGTCGGGGCGTACTTGTAGTGCCAGGCATCGATGCCCGCATCGGCCATGGCCACGGCCGCACCAGCGATCACGGCCAGTTCATCCAGTTCATCGAGCTGACCGGGATGGCGTTCCTCGATCGAATCCAGAACGGTCAGCACCACCTGCAGGTAGAGACGGGGTGGGGTTCCGAGCTCCTGGGGGCCGTCGTAACCCCAGGCGATGCCGATGACCTCTTCGGCGAGGGTCCGGAAGGCCGGATCGCCCGGGGCGCGGTTGATCTCCCCCTTGGCGGCGACTTTGCCGAAGTCATCGCGATAGTGCGGGGTGGAGACGACGGTGGTGGCGTCGAGGCGACCCAGTGGAAACGGGAAATTCCTCACACGGGTCGTGGCCAGCGGCATGGTGTTTCCCCAGATGCCACCGAGAAAACCATGGGTCGGCTGGTTGGGTGGAGCCTTGTGGTTGTAAGTCACGCCACTCTGTGTGTACGCGGCGCGCGCATTCGACATGTCGTCCTTGCCGAACTGATGCACGGCCGTGCCATAGGCCCTGGCGGCCACCTCCACCGACGTGTTGATCGACCCCATGTCGAAGTCGTCGAGCCATTGGAGCCAGGCCGGCTCCAGCATGGAGACCTGGTTGGGATAACGAAGCCGGAGCACCTGGTGACAGGCGGCCGCGGCGGCCAGATCCCTCTCCATCGAGCTGGTGAGAGGGATCAGGCCGGTGGGGATGGGAAGGCTGAGCAGCCTGGTGGCGGAGCCAGCGACGATGGACCTGACGTCATGCAGAGCCGCCAGCGCCATCCCGAGGGCCCGCGCCGTCAGAAAGGGGCCCCTCTGGTCACCGAAGGAAAGGGAATTGGTGTGATCTCTGCGAACGCAATCGAGGCACGTATCAATCCAGAAGCGAGTTCTGATGCCACCTGCCGTCAATGTCCTGTCCGCGAAAGGCCCCCCGATTGTGAAGAGAACGGTCGGCAAGGTACGGACTCAACATCACGATCCACCGTCCTGTTGATGGTTGATGGCTGTCATCCAGATGACAGCTGGCTGGGCTTCAGCGGCGATCCTGCTGGACCAGCTGGCCCCGCGTCCCTGGCCCTGGCTGGATCCCGATCGAACGGGCGGGGCCGAACCCGACCGCTGGGGCCATCGGTGCGGCGGCGGGCGACAGCGTCCTTCGGCTCTGGGATTTCCACCAGTCGAAGCCCAACCCCGGGAAAAGGGCCACCCGCCGGGCCATGGCGTGGAAGAACGCATAGGCGGCCAGCAACCGCCGCAGGGATCCGAAGCGGGATTCACGGATCGCTTCGATGCCATCGACGCTGGGGAGACGGACGCCGTTGCCGCAGCCCCCATGGATCGGGCTGGGGATCACCAGGGCCCCCTGGAAGGGCTCAGCAGCGATGCAGGGGTCGGAACTCAGGGCGACGATGTCGGGGCCGGCGCCCAGATGGCGGAGGGCCTCGGCCTGCCGCGCCACCTGGATCACCGCATTGGCGTGGGCGCGTTGTCGCTGGCTGCAGCGGCCGTCCGGCACGCCCAGGAACAGCAGGGAGCCCCGCACCAGCCGATGGGCATAGCCGTGCAGCAATGGGTCACCGGGATCAGCGCCATGCACGTCGAGGCCCGTGAGGCCATAGCTCAGGGCGAAGAGCTTGCTGACGTAGCTGTTCAGCAACTGGTGCAGCCCCTCGGCCTCGCCGATCACCAGGGTCCGCCGGCCGGTACGGGCCAGCAGCTGGCGCCCCTGGACCAGCCTCAGGCCCAGGGTCCAGCACCAGGGACCCAGCAGGAAGAGGGCCGCATCGGCGGGCAGGCTCAGGGCCAGCAACAGGGACCCGATCCCGTCCCCTTCGGCCAGGCCAGCGAGCGGCAGCAGGGCCAGGGTGAGGCTGCGGAACAGCGGCAGCCCCAGACCCACGCTGACGAGGATGTACAGGGCGTGGATCAACCAGGCGGTCGGGGTCTCGAGCACATGCCACGCCCATTGCCGCCCGCCCTGCACCAGCTGGCGGGAGACGGCGCTGGGGTGGGGCTGCCCCCCTTCGTCGACACCCAGGATCTCGCGCACATCGTTGACCAGAAGCTGGTCCTCCATGGTCTCCAGCGCCAGCAGCGCCTCGGGTCGAAGCCGCAGGCCCAGCGGTCGCTGGCCTGGAAGGGCCTGCTGGACCTGGCGGCAGAGGCAGAACAGCAGCTCGGTGAGCGTCTGGTGCATGGCGGCCACCGTGGCGGTGGCCGCCGCGGAGGTGCGGCGTCCCGCGGCCGTGGTGAACATCCGTTGAGCGATGGCCAGGTCCGGACCGTCGGGGGCCAGCAACGAAGACCCCAGCAGGCTGGCCGGATCGCCGATCACCAGGAAGACCTCCTGGATCGCGGACTGGCGCGCCAGCCGGTCGCAGGCGTCCAGGACCTGCCGGCAGGCGATGCTCTGGCCGGAGTCAGCGAGCACCAGCACGATCGTCTGGGGGGAGACCTTCAGGGCCGACACGTCGTGCTGCAGATGCTGGAGGACGGTGCTGGCGGCGAGGGTCCTCACGTTGAGCATGGGCATGAGCCCCTCCAGGTCCCGGGCGAAATGCTCACCCAGCCAGCGGTTGTTCGCGAAGCCGGTGATGAGCAGGTCCACCGTCCTGGAACGCGCCAGGTCCGGATCTGCCCCCCCATGGCCGGCCCGCTCCTGCGTCTCGATGTGGCGCATCGCCTTGGCGATGAGCAGCCGGCCCAGGGCCCTCGCGCTGGCCCGATTGGCCGAGAGGGGGTTGATCCAGTCGTCCTGGATCCTGGCCAGCAGGCCTGGGATGGCCGCGAGATCTGCACCGACCGGATCCAGGCGCCGACGGCCGGCCCCGGACGGGGGGCCCGCCGGTCTGGGGTGTTCGGCATAGAGATGGCAGCGGCGGTGAATCTCCTCCAGGGACAGTTCACGCTCCTGGGCGAGGGAGTGGATGGTGAGGTCCCCGGCGGAAAGGACGGCGATCTCGCCGGCGACAGGATCCAGATCGATGCGGTGGCAGCCGGTTCGCCCCGACAACGCCGCATCCACCGCGGCGGGTTCGGAGGCGTACAGCGCCACGGCGCCAGGGCCATCGAAGCCGATGCTGATCGGCTCCCCCAGGCTGCAGAGCACCAGTCGGTCGGGCCAGGTCGAGGAGATCACGACCAGCCCGAAGCGGCCCCGCCCGCAGGCCATCAGCTGGCGGGCCGCCGCGTAGGGATCGTGATGCAGGAACGCCCCGATGGCCGCCCGGATCCATCGATGGATCCGATGGGAGGTGTAGCGCCGCAGCTGGGGATCGGCCTCGAGCCGCTGGTGGATCTGCAGGGTCATGTCCTCGAGCACCGCGGGGTGATGGAGGGGAGCGTCGGGGCAGGCGGCGATCTGATCCTGGAAGACGGATTCGAAGCAGGCGGCCCAGGACGCGAAGGCGCCGGTGGCCGGGGGAGTCTCGGGCTCCGCGAGCAGCCACAGGGACGCCATCCGCACGGAGGCGAACCAGTCGCCCTTGCAGATCAGCAGATCCATCAATCCGGAGATCGTCGCTGCAGCTCCGGCCGCCGGCTGGCCGCAGCGGAGGGCCACGCCCAGCCAGGCGGCCAGCTCGCCGCCGGTCATCTCGGTTCCGAACAGGGTGAACCCTTCAAGGACGCCGCTGTGGGTGATGCGGTGCTGAACGGCCTGCCAGCCACTCACCCACAGACCGTCCTGCCGTGACCAGAGACGGCGCCGTTGACCTGGACACCATTGGTGCCAGTGGGTGTCAGGGATCTCGGCCGGACCGCCGATGCCGTAATGCCAGGCCGCGATCAGCCCGGAGGGCAGCGGTCGCCAGCCCGAGCGCGCGGCCCGGTGCCGGACACGGCGGAAGCTGCGCTCCAGGGAATGGGTGAGTTGGCCGCGCTTGCCGGTGATCCGCTTGTGGCCGATGAAGCCGATCTGGCCGTTCCTGTCCCGCGCGAGCACCAGACCGCCGCCCGCCGGCGCCCCCCGGGTTTCCGTTTCCAGGCCCATGGTCCAGAAGCGGTCGATCGCCGGTGGTGACAACAGCTCGCCCTCTGCCACCGGGTCAGCACCACTGATGAAGCCGAAATTGCCGCAGTGGAAGCGGGCGGCCCGGCCGCTCCTGATCGCCTCCCAGTCGCTGCGGGAGGCCAGCAGCAGCACCGCGTTGGCCGCGACCACGCTGACCAGCAGGGCGCGAATCAGGGCGGAGTCGTCGGTGGCGGGGGACGACGCCAGGCCGCTCCAGGCCAGGACGACGACCAGCAGGTTGGCCAGCAGACCGCCGCTGGCCTTCAGTCGCACCCGCCAGGGGGCCCTCTCCCCCACCGCCACCCAGGCAACGGCGCGCCCCCTGCCGTCGGGCAGACCGATCGGTGCGAGAGGAGCCAGGGCGCGAAGCAGGTCGCCAGGGGAGCGATGCTCCAGCACGTTCTCCATGGCCAGGGCCGAGCGGTCGTTGTCGACCAGGGCCCGCAGCAGCCCGTGGCCGGCCCCGTGCAGCAGTTCCGCTGCGCACCAGCTGAGCCGGATCAGGCACACCAGCAGCAGCGACGCCGGGACGCCATGGCCGAACGGCCCTGCGGCCATCAGGGCGAGCAGCTCCGGCCAGCTGCAACCGACCCAGCCCGGCATCCCAGCGGGCGCGGGCCAGCGGCGCCAGACACTGGGGGCACGGGACGTCATTTCAGGCGGACCATTCCAATGGCGCCACTGTCCGGGGGATGGCCCCGTCGTGTGTTGTTCCCGGTCGCTTCGACGGGGGAGATTGGTGCCATCCAGCTGTCACCTGGATGACAACCCCGGCAAACCATGGGATGGTGGCCCCACCGTCGGAGGGTGATGGGCGGCTTCGAGGCGGGTGAGCTGAGGTCGTTCCCGCTCTTTGAGGGTCTGGAGATCAAGCGGCTGGAGAGCCTGCTCCAGGAGCACAGGACCCTGCTGGTGCCGGCGCAGCACCAGCTGGTCTTCGAGGGTGATTGGAACGATGGATTGTTCCTGATCCGGTCGGGGGTGGTGAAGGTCCGACGCCTCACCCTGCAGGGGGAGGAGGTGGTGATCGCGCTGATGGGTGCCGGCGAGATGTTCGGGGAGCTGGCCATGCTGCTCGGCAACAGTCGGCGCTCCGCCGATGTGGTGGCGCTGACGCCGCTGGAGGTGGTGAAACTGCGCTGGGCAGCGGTCCAGGCGGAGCTGGATGGCTCACCGGAATTCGCCGTGGCGATGGCACGGCTGCAGGCACGGCGACTGCTCAGCCTGGGGCGACGCTTCAGCCTGCGGGGTGAGGATGCGCCCACCCGTGTTCTGGCAACGCTTCTGGAACTGGCCTGCTGCGGTGGCTACGGCAACGACCCGTTCGCCCCGATTCCAGACCTGAAACAGACGGAGATCGCCGCAATCGCCGGCCTGGCCCGAGGCACCACCTCCCGAATCCTCACCCAGCTCCGCTCCCGGGGAACCATCGTCGCCACGCCCGAGGGCTTGCGATTCGCCGATCTGGAACCCCTGCGACGCCGGGGACTGGTAGAGCCCTGAGCGGAGAGCCGCCATCCCCTGTGGGGAAGCCAGGCTCAGGGTCGCCAAGCAGACAGAAAAGCCTCGGAAGAAGCCAATGAAGGCTATGGTGGCCCGGAGCAATCGGCACGGTTCATTGTTGACCACAGGCCCGAGCACGGCGGCGGATCAGCCATGGGCACAAGGGTGAAACCTGTCAAGCGGCCGGCGGAACGGCGACAGGTGACGGTGTTGTTCTGCGACCTGGTCGGGTCCACCTCACTCGCCGATCAACTCGACCCTGAAGAGTTGATGGAACTGGTCGACGCTTACTATGCCGTTTGCGATGACGTCATCGCCTCCCATTCCGGCTATCTGGCCCAGTATCTGGGGGATGGCATTCTGGCCTACTTCGGCTATCCGGATGCCTCCGAAGAAGCCGCTCCCAATGCCGTCAGAGCCGGCCTGCGGCTGCGCGACGCGGTTCGCAAGCTCCAGTCCCCCACCAGCGAGCCCCTGCGCTGCCGCATCGGCATCGCCACCGGATCCGTGGTGGCCACCCCCGTCCGGAACATGGAGGCGCCCCACAAGTCCGGGTTGATGATGGGGAAGACACCGAATCTGGCGGCCCGGCTCCAGTCGACAGCAGCACCCGACCAGATCCTGATCTCGGAGAGCACCCATCGGATCACCCGCGAGCTGTTCCACCATCAGAGCCTTGGGCGAAGGGAACTGAAAGGCTTCGATAAGGCCGTCCAGATCTATGCGGTCAGCGACGAGACCGAGGTGTCCTGCCGCTCCCAGGCACGCTGGAAAACCAGCGATCTGCCACTGATCGGCCGTCAGCAGGAGATGGAGCTGCTGCTGCAGACCTGGCAGAAAGCCGTGGATGGACAGGGCCAGCTGCTGCTGCTGCAGGGGGAAGCCGGCATCGGCAAGTCGCATCTGGTGGGTGCACTGAAGCGCACCCTGCTCGATCAGGGGTATCGGCAGATGAACTGGTACTGCGGCCCGAACACCAGGGAGAGCACGCTCCATCCCATCGCCGAGCAGATCAACCGGGCGGCCGGCTTCGAGAAGGGAGAAGCCGATGGGAGCCGCCAGGACAAGCTGGCCAGACTGATGGAGCGCTACGGCGCCACCGAGGCCGGAAGCCTTGAGGTGCTGGCCGATCTCATCGGCCTGCGGGGAGCGAATCGGTCGGCGCTGAGCGAGGTGACTCCCGAGAAAAAGCGCCAGATCCGCCTGGACACCCTGCTGGCCATGATCCAGGCCTGGGGCAGCGGTGAACCGAGCCTGATCGTCGTGGAAGACCTGCACTGGATCGATCCGACAACCCTGGAACTGCTCCATCGCCTGGTCACCACAACCCAGCACCAACCCTTGATGGTTCTGACCACCGCGCGACCCGAGTTCATCGCGCCGTGGCCATCGGGCGACCACTGTGTCCAGCTCAAGCTGCGGCGCCTGGATCGCCAGGATTCCGAACTGATCTGCTCCTGCCTCAATGCCGATGAGGCTCTCTCGCCCCAGCTGACCAGGCGCATCGTCGAACGCTGCGATGGGATTCCCCTGTTCGTGGAGGAAACGACCAGATCCATGCTCGAGCTGATCCGAGCCAACGGGGGCGATGGCACCGACCACATCCCCGAAACACTGCAGGATTCCCTGGTCGCCCGCCTCGATCGATTGGGGGCGGCACGACGACTGGCCAGCCTCGCCGCCGTGATCGGGAGGAGCTTCACTTACGAGTTGCTGGAAGCCGTATCCAGCCAGCCGGAGGCGCAGCTACGGGAGCAGATGGATGAACTGCTGGATTCCGGACTGCTGCAGGTGTCTGATCAGACCGCCGGTGAGGCCTATGCGTTCAAGCATGCGCTGATTCGCGATGCGGCCTATGAAACGATGCTGAAGCGGGAACGACAGAGTCTCCACGAACAGATCGCCCAAACGCTCTCCGGTCAGTTTCAGCAACTCGTTGATGCGGAGCCCCAGCTGCTGGCCCATCACTTCACCCGCGCCGGTTCCTACGAGCAGGCGATTCCCCACTGGATCAGTGCCGGGCAACGGGCCGCCGAAATGGCGTCCCATGAAGAAGCCGTGCAGCACTTTCAAACCGCCCTGGATCTGCTGCGGCAGGAACCTTCTGGGGATGGAAATCAGCCAGCCTCCCTGGAACTGTCGCTGTTGCTGGGTCTGGCCATGAGCCTGGCGGGATCCCGCAGCTATTCAGCGCCGGAAGTGGGCCTGATTCTGGAGGAGTCCCGCACGCTGGCGGAACGGCTGGCCGACAGCCAGTCCTCCTTTGCGATCCTGCGGGGTATCTGCAATTACTCCATCGTTTCCTGCGATCTGGATCACGCTGAACGCTCGGCAGGCCAATGCATCCAGCTCTGGGAGCAGGGCCGGGACCCGATCCATGGCATTGAAGCCCATTTCTCGATTGGGTACGTCCATTACGTCAAGGGATCGATGACCCTTGCCCGCCAACATCTGGCGGAAAGCATTCGTCTATACCATCTCCACGACGGATGGCAACTGAGCTTTCCCTCCACCCATGATCCCATGATCGGATCCCTCACCGCCCTCGCCATGGTGGAGCAGGCCGCAGGGGAGGCGGAGGAGGTGGCCGCCACCCTGGAACAGGCGAAGCGCCATGCCCTTCGCCTGGGAAGAAACTACGAGACGGTTTATACGATGAGCCATGAACTGCTGATTCATGTGCTGCAGGGTCGCTACCTCGAGGCGATCGCCCTCAGCGATGAGATTCTGACCATCTCCGATGCCTATGGCTACCTGACCTGGCGCGCCATCGCCAAGGTGTACAAGGGGGTCGCTCTGGCCCAAGCCGGACAGGCCGACCCCGGCGGGGAGGCCCTGTCAATTGCGATGGAGGGCATGAAGGAACAGCAGCGCCTGGGCGTCATGACGCTGGAGGGATTCCGACTCGCCGAGATAGCCACCCTTCACGCTCTGGCTGGTTCCATGGCCGAAGCGCTGTCGACGATTGACGCCGCAGAGGAAGCCGTCAACCGTTCGGGCGAGAATTACTTCATGCCCCTCGTCCATGTGCGCAAGGCGGAGGTCATCGCCAAGGCCAGGGGCCGTGACAAGCCAGGGGTGCTGGAGGCCCTGGATCAAGCCCTGGCGATGGCCAGGAAACAGGGAGCCTCAAGCTTCGAGACCCTGATCAACGAAAAAAAGCAGGTCTACGCCCGGGACCTTGTGGGCTGAATTGCATCGCGACCAGGGGCCACACCCATGGGCTCAGGGTTTCAATCCAAGCGCTTGCCGCGCCAGGGAAACGGACAAGCTCCCCCATTGGAAGTAGGCGTCAGCAACGTCGGCCGTCAGCGACAGGCAGCCGATGGGGATGTTGACGAGATCGCGGAGCAGGCCACTCGCCACCGTTGGATCACCGGAACGGGCCTCCGCCAGAACTGAGGTGCTCACCATACGAAGATCGGTGGTGAGAGAGTAACTGGATCCCAACCCCTCGAGCTCGATGAAGTCACCATCCTGCTTATACTCTCCCAGGCCGAGCTGGTTGACCAGGGGCAAGCCCGCATTGTTGAAGATCTGAATTCTGAAGTGACCGAGCCTCCAGAATTTCAGCTGGCGAATATTCTCCGACTGCCACGTCGATTCAACGAGAGCCTGGTAATCCGAATAGGCCGGATCAACGTTGCTTCTTGTCTGCTTGAGGCTGTTGGTGACAAGCCTGGGAGACAGGAAAGAGAATCCCTCCAACAGCTCCACGACCCGGTTCCACATGGCCCCCGCCCCCGCTTCGGAAGGGGCTGGCCATCCACGCCCCGCCGCGCCGCCGGATTCGGCGGCGCTCCTGTCGAGAACCGGGGAGCTGTTCAGCTCGGAAGCCTCCCCGTCCTGCAGGCTTTCGGCCTGGAACTTGGGATCGGCCTGGATACGAATGATGGGCAGCATCTGCTCATGGCTTTCACGGCCATACCGCAAGTAAGTAGGAACACTGATACCCATACAGTCCGTATCCTCCCGGAACAGCTCTGCGGCGAGAGAATCACGGGATGGGGGATGCGTCTTGGCAGAATAGAGGGATTCAAGACAATCAAATCGACCCACAAGCTTGGACATGCCAATCACTTCACGCCCCGTGATCGCGGAACGGATGTTATCGACGCAGATGAATGGGTAGACCCAGCAGATCTTGTCCGGGATCTCGTTGTTGTAGCGAAGAACGGGAAAGGAGAAGAAGACTTCGTGCTGCTGCGTGGAGCGCTCGGGATGGAAACTGCCGGAACGCATCTCCGGATAGAACAGGACCCCGAGGACAACGAAGGGGCTGCCAAACCCGCCACCCACCAGCGGCAGGGACGTGAGCGGGCGGTAGGTGAAGGAGTTGGAGGCCGGGTTGAGATATCTTGCGCAGAAATTATCCAGCGCACCGGCCTGGGCCTTGAGCTTGAAGGAGTGGGACTGGACCCCCTTGAAGAGGTAAGGAGGAGCCTCCTGCTGACCATCAAGGGGATTATCCAGATAGGGAAGATCACTCACAGATCCAGGTGTCTCTGCCTACGGCACGTCAAATTCATCCTACTCGGACAACACAACCGGATTCCGCCAGTAACGAACCTCCATAGAGGTGGGCGGGCGTCTGGAAACCTGGGCTGACATGGCCCTCCAGCACCCGCCTGACGATCGCCGTTGCGGTGGCACCCGTGACGCTGTAGCCATCAGCGGTCTGCATCCGGAGGCAGCGGGAGCGACGCCAGCGATCCTCCGCTTCGACGACAAGAATGAAGCAGGAGCGCTCCCGCTGGGCCAGCGATGGTGCCTGGGGCCAGCCCTGGCTGAGAACGTCCAGCAGGCGCTGGCCCAGGGCCGACTGATGCAGGGGGGCCATGCTGGAGCCGGCCCGATAGGCCAGCTGAACGGCCCAATCCGCCTGGGCATAGACCTCCAGGCACGCCACTCCAGCGGTGACCTGGCTGATGAACACATCCGGCCAGTTCACGGCAACGGCCTCTTGCAGACCAGAGCCAAAGTCGAAGGATCGCGACAACGAACCTGCCGGAATGGAGGTGGGAATTCCCTGCCGGCGCACCATGACGGTGGCACTGGTGAGTCCCATCATGCTGCGAAAGGTGCCCCGTGACATCACATCAGGGGTCGAGAGGGCCAGACGCAGCGCCACCGCATCGGGGAACCGGGCCAGGGCCAACGCCAGCAGGCAGTCCGAGGCGACGATCGAAAAGCCGATTCCAGGCATCAGCATCACACCCTGGCTGGCCGCCAGGGGTCCCTGGTCCATCGCCTGCTGAAACACGGGCCACTCTCCGGCCAGATCCAGGTAATGGGTGCCGGTACGAATGCAGGCCGCCATCATCGGCAAGGCGGTGCGCTGAAAGGGCCCGGCGGCATGCAGCACAACCTGAATGCCGTCGAGGCAGGCCTCCATCCGGGAAGGGTCGTCCAGGGAAAAGACGCGCCAATCCAGGTTGAATTGTTGCGCCATGGCCGCAACCCTGCCGGGGTGCCGGCCCGCCAGCACCACATCGAGGCCCTGCTCCTGCAGGCACTGGCCCAGCAGGCGCCCGCTGAACCCCGTGGCGCCATAGAGCAACACCCGGCCCGGGGGGCGCTTGACACCGGCGACGGGTGATGGCGGCATCAGGTCGCCCGGTTGACCACCCAGGGAACCAGATCCTGGATGAAGTCCTTGTCCTGCGAATCGGGGAGGTGCCCGTAGGCCCTGCTGAACTCGTGCTGCGCGGCTCCGGCCAGGGACTCCGCCACCATGCGCGCATACTCCAGAGAGCCCTTACGCAGCATGAGATCCGCCAGCCAGGCGACGGAATCGGCGCTGCGCTCATCGCGGCGCAGACTCATGAAGTGATCCAGTTGCTGACGTTCGCTGTCATTGCAGTGGTCACGAACATGGATCAGCAGCAGGGTGCGCTTGGCTTCGAAGAGATCTCCTTGCAGTTCTTTCCCGTAGGAAGGTTCAGCAGAGAAGTTCAGGAGATCATCCTGGATCTGGAAGGTGGCACCCAGAAAGAAACCGAAGCGAACGACGGAGTCGGGGTCCGCCAGGCCATGGCTGCCGAGCAGCATCCCCACCTGTGCCGGCCAGATCGTCGCCATCCACGCCGTCTTCTTGAGAACCATGGTCAGATAGTCGGCCGTGGTGATGTCGTTGCGGTTGTCCTTTCTCCAGCCAATATCCAGCGCCTGGCCTTCCGCCGTTTCCCTCGCCATCCGTCGCGTCACCTCAAGAATTCTTCTGGAAAAGAAACCACCTCGGCTACCGAGATGATCCAGCAAGGGACCAAAGGCCATCAGCAGCATGGCATCACCAGCGTTGATCGCCAGGGGCACACCATGCAGGGAATGCAAGGTGGGAAGCCCGCGACGTTCCTCGCTTTCATCCTGGATATCGTCATGAATCAGCAGGGCATTGTGCAGGATCTCCACGGCACCGGCGAAGGGGACGGCGTCCTCTAGCCGTCCCCCGAAGGCACGGGCATTGGCCATGCAGATGCACGGCCGCATCATTTTCCCGCCGCGGCTCGGATAATCCGCCAGCAGTTCATTCAGATAGGGAGCCTGGGGCTGGCTCGTCAGATAGCGATCAACATAGTCTCGGATCAGCTGCCCATAGGAATCGAGAATTGGCTGGATCGTTCCGGTCATGAACCCTGGGCACCGAAAGGGCGATGGTCTCCACTAACGCGGCCCGTTGGGGTCGTCGCTGCCAGGGTTCCCGGGGGCATCCCGTCGCGCCTGCGGGCCCTCACGCTCGGCGCGGCGCTGATCGACCTCATGCAGCAGGGTGTCCATCGCATCGAAGTAGGTGTTGGCCATGTCGCGTCCCAGCTGAATCATGCGGCTGGTGAGCACACCAAGGTCGCGGGAGGCATCGGCCGTGCTCCGGTTGCTCGTCTCCTGGCTGTAGCGCTCGGCGGCGTCGTGACCCTGGCGAAAATTCTCTCCGATGACCTGATAGGCCGTACGAATGGTGTCTTCAACGGCCTCGCTGACGCTCCGAACTCCCCCCTGCGGCCCGCCTTCCGACCAACCGCTCCGGAACGGCGTCTCACGCTCGAGTGGGGGGCGTTGCCAACGGCCATCCGGGGTTGCCTCCTGCTCCTCCCCCGGCCATGCGTCTGGCATCGATTCACTTCGGCACACTTTGGTTATTGTAACCAGACCAAACCTTCATGGATGGTCGTATCCGTGGATATCGGCCAGAGCCGGTGCACCCGAAAGGGCATGGGCAGCCAGCCGACCGGAGATCACGGCGGCTTCCGTGCATCCCTCATTGAATCCACAATCGGTCCAGTCTCCCGCGATGGTCAGGTTGTCGTAGGTGGAATCCAGCGGAGAAATCCGATGCTGCAGACTGCCGGGTAAAGCCAGAACGTAGCGGTCGGAAGGGTTGACGTTGGCCCGCCAGTACTGGCTCAGGAATCTCCGCTCGCCCTGGAGCCCGTCGGCACCCTCCGGTGCAGCGGGATCGGCCAGCAGGTCCCAGCGGAACTCCCCAGACGCGCCATAGGCCCGGGGCCACAGGACCGCGCCAGAGTTTCGCAGGAAGGCGATGGCCTTCTCCCGGACCTCATCCGTGCGGCGGAACGGGTAAGCGCTGTCGGCATCCGCGGGCGGCACAGGGGGATCCCGGAGCACGCCGCAGAAGTAGATGGCGGTGGCGGGTGGCGTCGCCCACGCCTCCTCGGGGATGACATGGGCCATGTCACACCAGGTGTCAAAGGGTTTGTCGAACGCCGACACGATGTAGGGGGGACCCTGCCATCCCAGCTGGGACAGATCCTCCTGCAGCCAGATCTGAAAGGCCTGGGTCGCCGTGGTCTTGACCTTCTCCACCATGGTGGCCCAGCGCCGATCCCTGGCCAGGATCTGGGGGCAGACATGGGGGACGGCACCGATGCTCACCCCCAGGACCACGGCATCGAAGTCACGCTTCACTTCGAGGCGGCGCCTGGAGGTGAACGAGCGATCCCAGTGCGACTCGAAATCCCGCGGCTCGAGGCGGAGGCGATCCCCGCCGACCAGCTGATCAAGGTCGGGCTGGGAGGGCCAGCAGGGGCGATCGCCCACGCGGATCAAGGGGGAATACTCCAGGTCCTCGAGGATGTCCGCCTGAACATCGAAGTCGAGGGCATCCACATGGCAGCGATCACCGGGCTGGATCGGAGGCCCGGAAGGGATCTGAACGTTGGTGAGTTTGTGGAAGAACTGGAAGCGCACGCCCCGACGGCGGAGCAATTCGTACAGCGGCGCAAACACCACATCCCCCATGCCCGCCCGCAGGCGCCAGAACAGGGAACCGCGATAGCCGAAGAACATGCGCAGGGAGCCCCGTATCGCCTGGCCGGCAGCGAGGGCCGGCTTGCTGGAATCGCCGTCCTCATAGGCCAGGGCAAGGTCGTAAAGACCAACGACGAAGGGAGAGCGCACGGCGCGCTCCGAGGCCCCGTTCAGGCGCAGCCATTCCCTGCATTCGTAGTGATCGATCGAATCAAGTCCCCGGGGGTCATGGAGCAGATTGAAGCGAAAACATCCCACGATGATCGCCAGCACCAGATCGACGATCTCCCAGATGAAGCGCTTCGGGTGATCCACCAGCCACCGCTCCTCCAGCCAGGATCGGATCGAGGCGTTCAGTTCCTCAACGAAGCGGAGCAGGGGGGCCTCCAGGGGCAGCGGCAGGATCTTCAGGGCGCTGCTGAGCAGACCCAGCCCCTCCACGATCAGGGCCGCCCCGGTGAACGTGCCCCCCGACAGCAGCCCGGCCATGGCCTCGAACAGGTCCCTGGCCTGCCCCGTGGGCCGGGGCGTTCCGGCCTCGGCGGCGGACGCCGCGGGGCCGCCACTTCCGGTTGAGGTGCTGACCTCCACGTCCAGGATCAGGGTCCGGAGCATGGCGATGGCCTGCTCCAGATACCCCGCCATGGAATAGGCGGCCGCGGCTGGCAGGGGATCCCCCGGGAGGCCCGGCCGAGGTGGAAACCGTGCCGCCCACTTCTGCCAGCCCGTCGATCCGGCCCTTGAGAACAACCCCACATCCATTTCCGGCAGAAAGGCGTCCTGCCAGGGGCCGAATGGTGAGCCTTCCGGTGACGCCTCCAGGGCGGCGTAACACTCCCGCATCATCCGGAAGGAGTTCTCATAAAAGCCCAGCCAGACATGCAATCCATGCTCCTCCACCCGACCGGATGGACCACGGCCCGACGCCCCCTTCCCTCCCAGCCTCCACCCCTGCTGATAGACGGTGACGGCGTAGCGGCCGTTGTGCTCAGGCCTGGACAGTTCATAGGCGGCGGTCATGGCTCCGCAGCCACCGCCGATGATCACGACTCTGACGGGCTCCTCCACGACCATCCGGATCCATCAGCCGCCGTGCCGGCAAACGCTACCGGACCTTTCCGCAGGCCTCACATCCTCTCCAGGGTGGGGATGCCCAGCAGGCCGAGGCCAAGCTTGAGGGTGTCGGCGGTGAGGCGGCAGAGCGCCAGCCGCGATCCACGGGCGGGCTCCTCGGCCTTCAGCACCGGCACCTGGTCGTAGAAGCGGTTGAACACCTGGGAGAGCTCGAACAGATAGCTGCACAGCCGGTTGGGCAGCAGCTCCTGCTCCACCTCCAGGATCACGGCATCGAACTGCAGCAGCTGGCGGACCAGCGCCCACTCCTGGGGTTCGCCGAACACCAGGGGTTCCGGGAAGGCGACACCGGCGGCATCGGCGCCGCCCCGGCGGGCGATCCCGGCGATCCGCACCACCGCATAGAGCAGATAGGGGGCGGTGTTGCCACTGAGGGCCAGCATGCGATCGAAGCTGAACTGGTAGTTGGTGATCCGGTTGGTGGACAGATCGGCGTACTTCACCGCCGCCAGCCCCACGGTGGTGGCGACGTCGTTGATGAAGTCCCCGTCCTCCTGGCGTTCTTCCTCCGCCAGACGGCGGCGCAGGTCGGCTTCGCAGCGCTCCACCGCCTCATCCAGGAGCTCCTTGAGCCGCACCGTGTCGCCGGATCGGGTCTTGAGCTTCTTGCCGTCCTCCCCCTGCACCAGCCCGAAGGGCACGTGCTCCAGCCGGCCGGCCTCGGGAATCCAGCCGGCTCGGCGGGCCACCTGGAACACCCCGGCGAAATGGCTGGCCTGGCCGGCGTCGGTGACGTAGATCATCCGGCGGGCGCCGTCGCCGTCGGGTGGAGCCGCGAAGCGGTAGCGGATGGCGGCCAGGTCGGTGGTGGCGTAGTTGAACCCGCCGTCGCTCTTGCGCACGATCACCGGCGGCGCCTGGCTGGCCGTGCCGTCGTTTCCCTCGAGGAAGACGCACTGGGCGCCGCCATCGCTCACCAGCAGGCCCGCGGCGGCCAGATCGGCCACCACGGATTCCAGGTAGGGGTTGTAGAAGGACTCGCCGCGCTCGTCGAGGCGGATGTCGAGGCGGTCGTAGAGGCGCTGGAATTCGCGGCGGGACTGGTCGCACAGCAGTTGCCAGGCGCGGCGGCTGATCGGATCGCCGCTCTGCAGCTTCACCACCTCCTCGCGGGACGTGGTCTGGAAGGTTTCGTCACTGTCGAAACGGGCCTTGGCCTGGCGGTAGAAGGCCACCAGGTCGCCCAGGTCCACCGCGTCGGCGGTGGTGAGGGCATCGGGGGCCACCTGCTTGAGGTGGGTGATGAGCATGCCGAATTGGGTGCCCCAGTCGCCGACATGGTTGAGCCGCAGCACCGGATGGCCGCGGAACTCCAGCACCCGCGCCAGCGCGTCGCCGATGATCGTGGAGCGCAGGTGCCCCACGTGCATCTCCTTGGCGATGTTGGGGCTGGAGAAATCCACCACCACCGGGGCGCCGCCGGGGGCCACGGGCTCCACCCCGAGCCGGGGGTCCGCCAGCCGCCGGCCCACTTCGGCCGCCAGCACCTCCGGCCGGAGGGTGAGGTTGATGAAGCCCGGGCCGGCGATCTCCGCCGGCAGGCAAAGGGCGGCGAAGCCGGGATCCGCCTCCAGCTGGGCCACCATCGCCGAGGCAATTGCCCGCGGGACCTGGCGCAGCGGTCGGGCCAGGGCCAGGGCGCCATTGGCCTGGAAATCACCGAACTCCGGCTTCGAGGCGGACCCGAGCTGGGGATCCAGTGGCGTGCCGGCCTCCCGGGCGGCGGCGGCCGCCTCGGGGAATGCGCTCTCCAGGGCCCTCTGCAAAAGGATGGTCAGGGCGTGGGCGAGGCGCAGCATGGGGCGAAACCGGTGAAACGGCAGGCGGGGGCCGTGATCATCCTCCCTGGCGGAGCATTCAGATCAGAGACCCTCTGCAGGGCTCCTCGCGCTGATGGCCGGGATCGACTGGACGGGCAACCATGGCGACAGCAGCGCCCAAGGCCCCGGGCAGCGGCAGAGCACGGGGCTCGTTGGTCGTGCGATGGCCCCAGGCATCGGCGCCGTCACTTTGTGTGTTCGCCCTCCGCGGCGGCGCTCGGGATGGCCAGACAGCCAGTCCGGGCGCCGAACGCTCCCGCACCGTTCTGAGCGTCGCGGCGGGAGGAAGGCGGGCGGCGCCGACCGGTGGGCCCTGTCAGCCAACGCTCACTTTTCAGCCCATGCCAGTGCCCGTACCGGCTCAGGAATGGCCATCCGCTTAACGGCTGGGGCCAGGAAAAGAAATCTTGTGCTAGGTTTTGGTGAGAAATGATGAAACGAGCCGGACCTCTGTGAAAGCGCTCCACGCCATGCCCCTGGTGAGCCTTGCAAGCCTCGCCCTCCTGGCTGGAGCCCCGGCGCTTGCGGCCAACAGCTTCAGCATTAATCTGAACAGAAGCTTTGGCGACAATACCGGCGCAACTGCCAGGATGGACTTCCTCTTCGGCGGTGGACCCAGCGCATACACCTTAGATCTCACAATCAACAACACCTCTGCTCCTCCAACCACTCCTGGAGGAGATGGTGTTACCGCCTCATCCATCACCGGATTTGCCTTTAAAATCCCTGATTCCATCAACCTGACCAACCTTTTGTACGATCAAAAGGCTACCAATTTTACCATTGCCAAGGACCTTTCCATTGGCACCTTTGATTTTGATTTTTGCGCCAGTAGCGAAAAGCCTGACAGCAAATCTCCCCAAGCTCCCCAATGTGGAGCCGGATCCGTCAAAGATGGCTTGACTCTTGGCTATACAGATCTAGACAAGCCCGATAGACCATCTGGGGCAGTCAAGTTCACCTTCAACAGTGATGCCGCCGATGTGAGCGCCGTAGCGGACGCTTTCAACAAGCTCTTCAGTGAGCCAACGCCAGCCGTCAACATTGCGGCCCGGTTCCAAGAGGTGCAATACACTCGCAAAGGAACATCCGTCACCGGTGGGAGCGATAAGGTCACCGGCGGTGGTGGAGGCAATGCTCCTGGCGATCCAGTGCCAGGCCCTCTCCCGCTCCTCGGTGCGGCAGCCGCTTTTGGCTACAGCCGAAAGCTGCGTCGCCGTCTGAAGGGGATCGCGCCGGCCTCCTGATCGGTCTCCCTGCAAAGGCCTCGGCCGGTTTGGCCTTTCTACAAGGGCCATCCACTGAAAAGGCCTTGGTACGGCACTCTCAAAAGAACGACTGATCCCAGACTCCCCCATCGTCTGAGACCATCAATGCGTTTCACAGCGAGGTGGTCTGCGGAGGACATCATGCCAAACTCGGCGATGAAAAGATCATTGCAGGGCTTGATGAGGGGCGAGTCTGGGACGCGAGCTTGAGGATCGTGGATGTCTTCTGAAGCAGAGTCCAGGGCTGGCGGAACGGCCATCCTCGCCAGTCGGCTCTCTGTTTTCTCGCTCGCCCTGTTCGTCATCTACGGCGTCAGGGCGGCCGCCGCCGCGATTCCCCTCCGTCCCCTCGACACCCTCTGGCAGCTGACCGTCAGCGCCGCCCTCATCGAGGCCGCCGCCATCCCCCTCGTGGGCCTGGGATTGCTGCATCTGGCGGCCTATCTGAATCCCGACGATCCCGCCCTGG
>QLAH01000488.1_pt1 | contig 20079 bp, 12 predicted proteins | sample 4693081 | NCBI WGS metagenome assembly QLAH01 (sample SAMN09425401, study PRJNA476045) | Lake water metagenome, whole genome shotgun sequencing project.
TTATCTTTGCGAGAATATGTCTCTTTGAACTATTTAGACGCAAATGTTCTCTCATCCTTTTTCACTTTATTATTGCAAATTTAGAACTTATAAAAACTTGTTATTCTCTGATTGCAAACATAGGAGGAAATAAAGTTTAGCGTTGATTTTATCTGTTTTTTCCGTCAAGATATAAATTTCATTCGTATACCAAAAAGAAGGGGAGAAGACACCTGCTTTTCCAAAGGTATCAGGATGTTTTAAGATGGCATAATACGATATTAATCCACCCAATGAACTCCCGAAAATAGTGGTGTGTTTCGCTTTTGTTTTGGTACGGTACGTTTTATCCACATGTGGTTTTAAGGTGTTTATAATAAAATCCAAATAGGCATCGGCATTTCCTCCGCCATGTTTTTCGTGTTTATAAGGGGTTAATTCCTCCAGACGTTTTTCGTTTCCGTGTTCGATGCCAATGACAATCACGTTCATTTTTAAACTGTCTAAGGTTTCATCCACATTCCATTCACCGGCATAAGCAGTTTTGGCATCAAACAAATTTTGGGCGTCATGCATGTACACTACAGGGTATTTTTTGTTGGATTTTTCATAGTTCAATGGTAAATACACCCATATTTTTTTTGTTGTCTGTAAGGAAGGAGCTTCGATGTCAAAAGTTGTAAACCTATCTTGAGCAAACAGCTGTTGTTGCACAAAAAGGAATAGTCCGAATAAGAAAAGTAACGTAAAAAAAAACTTCATTTTTTGTTAACTAAATTGAAAAAACTAAATTAGCCAAAAATTCGGTTACATGATTACGTATAAAGAAAAATTAAGTTTAATAGGAGATATGATTGAATTGTCTAAAGTAGATGGACAATTACATCAACGTGAATATGAATTTATCAAAATGGTGGCAGAAGAACTCAACGTTCGCGATGCTGATTTTGAAGAATTGTTTACAATTCCAAACGAACTATTAGTTTTTAAATCAGAGTTTAAACGCATTGAACATTTTTATCGTTTGGCTTTACTTTCGCATTGTGACCAACATCATCATGACCGTGAACATGAATTTATGTATCAATTGGGCTTGAAATTAGGTTTAAACCCGTTTTCTATTAAAAGAGTGTTAACCGAAATGGAAAAATCACCCACCCGTATGTTGGAAGGAGATGTCTTATTTCGCATTTTTCAAGAACAACACAATTAACTAAAAGAACAATTGCCTAATTGGCATATTACTCTCTATATTCCAAAATATCTCCAGGCTGGCAATCCAATGCCTTACAGATGGATTCTAAGGTGCTAAACCGAATGGCTTTAGCTTTTCCGGTTTTTAAAATGGACAAATTAGAAAGGGTCAAATCCACTTTTTCGGACAGTTCGTTTAATGACATTTTTCGTTTGGCCATCATTACGTCAAGGTTGATAATAATGGGCATAGCTTAGATGGTTAATTCGTTTTCGTGTTGCATTTCGATACCACGTTTAAATAAAATGGCAATTACTAATAGGGTAGCTCCCATGAAGAACCAAACACCTGCACCGTCTAATTGCATCAATTCAAGAGAGGGTAGCTGAACTCCTTTAGCAGATAATGTTTTACTATGACTGGCACCCCACACAGAAAATAATCCAATGCCAAAGGAAAGATAAACAACACTCATAAGGAATTTTTGTACACTTTCTGTAAAAGGTAGCTCGACATTTACTTTTTTATCATGAAGTATTTTCACTATACTGTAAAACAAGATGGCTTTTAACACTGTCAAAATACAAATCAACACCACTTGTGTACCATAACTACTCCTGCTGTAAGTATAAAGATCAGAAAAATCAATATGATTCCAAAAATCCACCACATTTTTATCACTGATGAAAAAAGTGTAAATTGTATTAAAGATAAAACCACCGGCATCAATGCATAATCCAATGAAAATGATCCATGAAAGGATATACAATGCCTTTAAAATTTGAGATGTTCCAATTTTGATTTCCATAATAAAGTAATTTAATGAAGCAAAAATAATAAATATTTATTGATAAACAATAAAAATATATTTATTTACATTAAATTATTGAAATATTATACAAAATTAATTTTTCTCAAATGAGTTTGTAAACTAAACTAATTTTACAAAAATCAAAAAGAGATATTTAATAAATAGATTTTTATAATATATTTTTAAGTATGATAAAGATAATGTTCTGTAAAATTTTTGCTTAAACAAAACCCAAAATTCTAAGATTCCAATAGAATAATTGCCTTAGTAATAAAATTATGACTATTTTTGAGCATAGTCATTTTCAAGAAAAGTTGTTTTTAAAATCGATTTAACACCTCTTTTATTTAACATCAATCACTATTTATGCTTATTAGCTTATTTGGGAGAATAGAAATTGGAAAAAAAAAATATTTTTTTTGTTTACTACTTTTGATCAATGTAAATTGGTTTGCTATGCTACCAAGCTATAGTCAACAGCTGCAACAACGTAAAATTATTAATACATATAAATTAAATCCAAAGTGGTTAAACCATAACAAAGTTTTTTTACCAATTGGTACCCAAAAAATTCGTTTAAAAGCGGGTTGGACAATTACTGAGAAAAAAGCAGGAATTACAATACAACGTATAGTTGAAAGAGATACAATCGTTGTTTCTACCCGAGATAGTGCTGTAACACTAGTTTCCAATTGGAAAATAGAAGCCATTAAATTTTCTCCTGAAAACCCGGGTAAAATTTTCCTCAATCCGGTTCCGTTTACAACAGAATCAGATTCCCTTTTGAATCAATTAGTTTATATTCCTATTCCCGTCAATGAAGAAATTCATGTTACACATCTTCATACCAAATGGAGTGCTATAACCATTCCGTTTTCAATAAGACCGGCTATCAATCGATTAAACAATCAAATAACCAATGAGTTTAAAGTGGGTACAGCTTTTAGTCTCAACCATGATTGGGAATATTATAAAAACCGACGATTAGATATTAAAGGCAGAACATATGGTATATCCCTGGGATTAGGATTTGGATTAGGAAGGGTTAAATTAGATGAAGCTTCTACTCAATTATCTGAAGCCAATTATGAAAATGAAGAAGAAGGACTAATTTTCTTCTTTACTCCAGGTTTAGGTTTTAATATTAGGGGGTTTAAAATTTTAGGATTTTATGGTTGGGATATCGGTTTGACTCAGAATACCAAAGACTGGAATTATAACCGAAGGCCTTACATCGGACTTGGTTTAGGTTTTGATTTTTGGACGCTTAAAAGATAAAGATCACTATTTTTTCACATCACCTATTTTAAAGTTAAAGTAAAAAATATGAAACAGTTTATTGCATTTCAATTCAATATTGGCAAGCTTGTTTTGTCCTTGATTTTCTTTCAACTATCAACTGTCATAGTTTGGTCACAGGAAGCCTATGAAAGTGTTGTATTCCAGAACGTTTCGGTGTTTAATGGGTCAACAAATAAAGTATTGACAAATCAACACGTACTCATCAAAGGAAATCAAATCGCGGCTATTTCTGTAACTCCAATAAATGTTACACCCCAAACAAAAGTGATTGATGGTAGTGGCAAAACACTAATTCCGGGATTAATTGATGTTCACGTTCACATGGTTTTTGGTTCGTTAACCATGAGAGATATGATGATGCCGGATGCAAAACCGGAAGATTTGTTTAAAAAAGTGTTTGTAGAGGCAGAGAAAATGTTACTTCAAGGATTTACTTCAGTTCGTGATGTGGGAGGCCCCGTTTTCGACTTAAAAAAAGCAATAGATAATGGTGTAACAAAAGGACCCCGAATTTGGCCATCAGGAGCAATGATCAGTCAAACTGCAGGTCATGGTGATTTGCGAACACCCGAGGAGCGTTCGCGACGGTTTTTTGGCCCCATATCAAGAGCAGAAAATTTTGGTGCTACGTTTATTGCAGATGGTCGTGATGAGGTGCTAACAGCGGTGCGTGAGAATTTACGATTCGGAGCCAGTCAAATCAAACTCATGGCGGGTGGAGGAACCTCATCGGCTTATGACCCTGTTGATGTTACCCAATATACCTTTGATGAAATGAGAGCAGCTGTGGAAAGTGCAGAAGATTGGGGAACTTATGTAACGGTTCATGCTTACACACCAAGAGCAATTGAAAGAGCCATTAAAGCAGGCGTAAAATGTATTGAACATGGACAATTGTTAGATGAGAAAACCATGCGACTCATAAAGAAAAATAAGGTTTGGCTGAGTTCACAAAACCTTGTGAGCGATACTCCGGATATGGATGCTTTGCGAAGAGAAAAACGCAAACCGGTTATTGATGGACAAGAAACCTTATGGCCATTAGCAAAAAAAATGAAATTACAACTGGCTTGGGGAACTGACTTTCTGTTTGAGCCTTGGTTGAATGAAGAACGGAACCAATATCTTTTGAAGCTTAAGAAATGGTTTACACCATATGAGATTTTGAAGATGGCAACCTACGATAACGGACGTTTATTGGCTCTTTCAGGGAACAGAAGTCCTTATAAAGGTAAAATTGGAGTAATTGAAGTTGGTGCTTTGGCCGACTTAATTTTAGTGGATGGAAATCCTTTGGAAAATATTGATTTGATTGCCTATCCTGAAAACAATTTTTGGGTCATTATGAAAGACGGACAATTGGTAAAAAATAAATTTCCTAGTGAAGGAAAATAACGTTAAGAGTACTTTTCAAGATAGATTTCGACGAGGTTTGTGAAGGTGAATATGTTTGAAGGTGTAATGAACTGAATAGGGATAGTTACGATTTAATATTCACAGATTTACCGGTTGAAAATTAGTGTGAGTAAATCAAGCAACGTTAGTTCGTCTTAAACACTCCTTCAAACTGATTTGAATGAATAATTACTTAAATATATTGGTTTTAACGTACAAGTAAAACCTTTTTTTAAAAAAGGACAAGCAATAGATTCAAAAATAAAAAGGTGGTAAAAACCTTCATACTTCCATCCAAAAATAAACCTAACCTAAAATCCCGAAATTTCGGGAGAAACGAGGTTGTTTTTGGTTTTTTTGAAAATTTAGTTTTGGATGAGGTTATAAAACGGTTACAGTTGTTTTGCATTGCTTTTATTCAGTTAACCTTCTTTTTATATCCATTCTTTCATGAAGAACTCTTATAACTTCTATTTCGTTAAATTTATTCTTCTTAAAGAAAATAAGATGCGATTTCACTTTTGAACATCTATACTATTTTCTATTGTTTCCAAAATCTCGAGCCATTTCGAAATTCTTCACAATGAATTCAATTTCATCGAGTATTAAATTATAGTAACGATCAGCTTGTTCTACAGACCAGTTTTCAGCAGTAAAAACCCATATTTTATTAATGTCTTCAATTGCTTTTTCGCTAATTATGTATTGTGACATTATTTCTGAAAATTAGCTTTAAGTTGTTCAAGGTTTTTATTACGGTCAAAATTTTTAACTCGACCACTTTTTTCACCAATCTTAAGCTCATTTATTAGAGATTTTGTTTTATTTTCTTCTTCTGCAAAAATTCTCAAAGCAGTTCGAACAACTTCGCTAACAGAACTATATTTTCCGGAAGCAATTTGTTCATTAATGAAATTTTCAAAGTAATCACCTAATACTATTGAAGTATTGCGTGCCATATCTTTTTTTTGCTAAAATACCAATTTTTGGTATTTGAAACAAATTTTTCTAAAATATTTAGGAGTTAAAGTAATGCATAACGGCAGTTCGTCTAAAAACCACTATCCGAACTGATTTGAGTTAATGATTATGTAAATATATTGGTTTTAATGTACAAGTAAAATCTTTTTAAAAAAAAAGGAGAAGCAGTTGATTCAAAAATAAATAGGTTGTAAAAACCTTCATGCTTCCATCCAATAATAAACCTCGCTTAGAATCCCGGAATTTCGGGATAAACGAAGTTGTTATTTATGATTAGAATGAAAATTTAGTTTTTTGTAGGGGTTGTGCAACGGTTACCGTTGTTAGCGGCTGGTTCTTTGGATTCTTTTTTCAAACTCAATATTGAAATCTAACTTTTGGATTTTTCCATTTCTGTAGACTTCCATTATCAATGTTCCTTTCGGTTTTGATAAACTATCTCCAACTTCTACATTGTCATAAAAATTCCAAAGATTTATTTTCTGCTTTGACGTTAAGATTGCAATTGGGTCATTGTGATTTTCACTATCAATGTATTTCTTCAAAACTATTCCATGAAATTCTTTGTCACCTAACGTTTGTGCAACTTTCTTCCAGCTTTCTTTGTCGTTAGTTCTGAAGATTAAAAGTGCTCCAATTAATATCAAAACTAAAACTACATAATTTAAATATTTTTGATTTATCATGATTGGTTGTAAGGTTGGTGAGTACTCGCAGCTAACTAGTAAACATCCTCAAATCTATGTAACTTTTTTTACTTTTTCAATATTTATTCACGTTTTTCTGATGATTTTATGCTGCTATCCGACCTTCTGAACACTTTTTGTTTTCTTAATGATTCTTACAAAATTTAATTCCTTACTATTTAAAAAAAGAAAAATAATACTACAAAAAATCTCAAAAAAATACCCCTTTTTAGGGTTTTCTTCTACATTTGTTCGGAAGAGCTTCTGTATTTGTACGGAAAACAACCCCTTTTTCCGAACACGGTTCGAACAAATCTCGAACGAATCTCCAACAAAACCTCTTTTTCAATTGAGAATTTTGTAAGAATTGAAAGGTTGGTTTAGAGAGGTGCTTAGGGGCTGAGTAGCTGAGTGGCTGAGTGGCTGAGTTTTGTTATTGCTTAGAAAGAGAGCCATTTTTTAAAAAGGAAAAAGATAGCACTTACGAATCCGTCCCGAGACTTCGGAATCATCTGCTTTCGCAAAGCGAATCAAAAAAAATCAGTGTGAATTTTTAAAATCCGTGTCATCCGTGTTCCAATTACACCAATTATGATGTTTACCACTACTCCTTGAACGAAGATAGCAAATTGACACATTGCCGAATTGGCACATTGACAAATTTTGATGAGATGTCTCCTATCGTCGACAAGACACAGTAGGGGAAGAGATAATTTTTTCAAATGAAGTAAATATCCCATAAAAGCGTAGCGTCTTAGCGTTCTTAGTGCCTCCTTTGTGCCCTTTGCAGAAAAAAAAGAATTTTAAAAAAGGAAAAAGATAGCACTTACGAATCCGTCCCGAGACTTCGGAATCATCCCTTTTCGCAAAGCGAATCAAAAAAAATCAGTGTGAATTTTTAAAATCCGTGTCATCCGTGTTCCAACTACACCAGTTATGCAATTAATCACAACTCTTTAAACGAAGATAGCAAATTGACACATTGCCGAATTGGCACATTGACAAATTTTGATGAGATGTCTCCTATCGTCGACAAGACACAGTAGGGGAAGAGATAATTTTTTCAAATGAAGTAAATATCCCATAAAAGCGTAGCGTCTTAGCGTTCTTAGTGCCTCAATTGTGTCCTTTGCGGTAAAAAAAAAGAATTTTAAAAAAGGAAAATGATAGCACTCATGAATCCGTCCCTAGACTTCGGAATCATCCCTTTTCGCTAAACGAATCCAAAAAAACATTTACATCCACAAAATCCGCGTTATCCGTGTTCCAAATACACGAAACGAACAGTTTACCGCCAATTCGCAAATTAAGCCCACTCAATCAACCGACAACCGACAACGGACAACGGAAAACAGATAACAGACAACGGACAACGGAAAACAGACAACAGACAACCGACAACCGACAACCAAGACATATACCAATTTGACAATTTATTCCAAAAAAAATAAACATTTCAGAATTTGTTTCCTATTTTTGTGGCACTTTTTAACAGACAAACGTTTTACAACTATGAACATACACGAATACCAAGGAAAAGAAATTTTAGCGAGTTATGGCGTACGCATTCAACGTGGAATAGTGGCGAATAGCCCTGTAGAAGCTGTAGCGGCTGCTAAACAGCTTACCGCAGAAACCGGTACCGGTTGGCACGTAATCAAAGCCCAAATTCACGCCGGAGGAAGAGGAAAAGGAGGCGGAGTAAAATTGGCCAAAAACTTGCAACAAGTAGAGGAACTTTCTGAGCAAATTATTGGGATGCAATTAATTACCCCGCAAACGCCACCGGAAGGGAAGAAAGTACACAAAGTATTGATTGCAGAAGATGTATATTATCCCGGGGAAAGTGAAACGTCTGAATTTTATATGTCTGTTTTATTAAACAGAGCAAGAGGTAGAAACATGATCATGTATTCTACTGAGGGTGGAATGGATATTGAAGAAGTAGCGGAACACACTCCTCATTTGATTTTTACAGAAGAAATTGATCCTGCTGTTGGCTTACAAGCTTTCCAAGCCAGAAGAATTGCCTTCAACCTTGGTCTTTCCGGTAATGCCTTCAAAGAAATGGTGAAATTTGTGGATAGCTTATACAATGCCTATATCGGTTGTGATGCGTCAATGTTTGAAATCAATCCGGTTTTGAAAACATCAGACAACAAAATCATGGCGGTAGATGCAAAAGTGAATATTGATGATAACGCATTGTACCGTCAACCGAAAATTGCCGACATGCGTGATGTTAGAGAAGAAAATCCGATTGAAGTAGAAGCGAAAGAAGTAGGCTTAAATTACGTAGACTTGGATGGAACTGTTGGCTGTATGGTGAACGGTGCCGGATTAGCGATGGCTACGATGGATTTAATCAAGTATGCAGGTTTTGAGCCGGCTAACTTCTTAGACGTAGGAGGTACAGCGGATGCAAAAAGAGTAGAAACTGCGTTTAGAATTATTTTGAAAGACCCGAATGTAAAAGCGATTTTAATCAATATTTTTGGGGGAATTGTGCGTTGCGACCGTGTAGCACAAGGGGTAGTAGACGCCTATAAAAACATGGGGGATGCGATTAAAGTGCCTATCATTGTTCGTTTACAAGGTACAAATGCTGAAATTGCGAAAGAATTAATTGATAATTCCGGTATGCCGATTTTATCAGCGGTTCAATTCCAAGAAGCAGCTGACCAAGTGAAAGCAGCGTTGTCGTAACAATACGAAAATAGATAATTGTAAAATCCCGATTCGTCGGGATTTTTTTATGGCTAAAAGTAAGGTGTGAAAAAAATTTATCAACACGAAAACGTTTTCGTTATTATGCTGTTTTAAAATAGAAAATGGCACAAATTGGTTGACAAAAAAAAGTTTGAAAAAAATGTAATGCTTGCCATTATAGTATTCATCGAAGATAAATGATTTTCAAGATAAAAAAAACCAAATAGGAAGTGATAATTGCGGCATTATAATCAACATTATCTCTCTTAAAATGAATTATATAAAATGAATTTTTGCCTTAAAAAAAATGGTTTTATCGACCAAGTGTAAATTTTATCGATTATATTTGCCATCGCTTATACCACAAATTTATTTTAAAAGTAAAAAAAACTAAATTTTTTCTTATATATGAAAAGCTCTTTACAAAAAAAATCCAGATTTTTTCTAACCATAAAATTTGCAGTTTTACTGTTTGTTTTATTAAATGTTAATGAAATAATTGGTCAAATTCAGCCTAACATGGTTGTAAGAGGTACAATTAATTCCTTTGGTAATAGTGCCATGACCTATAGAGGTTCGCTTAATCAAACATGGATTGCAACAATTCAAGCTACAACAACAAACGCAACAGCCGGGTTTTTATTTTCTAACAATGGATCTTTTAGTCCAAAATGGGCTCGAGGTGCAGCTGTTACATTTAATGCTCAAACAGATTGGTTTAATAATGGAGCTGATGGAACATACAATCAAGTAAATGGAAATTTTTACACATTTATTATAAGAGATGTAGCAAGTTTCACAAATACAAGAGGCTATGTTTTTCAAACTTCTGCTGCACCGGTTTCTGTTAGTACTGTTGCACAATCTCCAGTTGCTGGAAGCGTTGCTACAGGTAACGCAGTTGTAGTAACAGCAACAACTTCTGCAAATTTACCAACTGGTCAAGGAGTATTTTTAAGGTATTCAACGAATAACTTTAGTTCTTCAACAATACTTAACATGACAGGTTCTGCTTCAACTTACACCGCTACTATTCCTGCTAGTGCAAACACATTAGGTGCGAATGTAGTTTATTATGTGTTTACTTCCGGCGGAACAACTCCAATGGCAGTTGCAGATGCTGATTTTGCCACTATTAATTTAAATAATAATTCAGGAAGTAATTACAGCTATACAGTTGTTGCACCATTTACTTATACTTGGAACCAAACGGGCACAGCTTCTTGGGCAACAGCGACGAACTGGACACCAACAAGAACAACACCCAATCCAGCTGATATTTTACAATTTAATAACGGTGCTACGACTACTGTTACAAATGTACCTGCTACTCAAACTATTGGAGGAATTCTAGTTTCTAATAATACCAATGTAACTTTAGCTTCTACAACTGCATCTGCATTAACAATTGGAAACAGTGTTTCTGGAGCTGACCTTTCGGTTGGTTCGGGATCATCATTAAATGTATTAAGTAATGTTGTACACAGTATTAATGTTGCTACTGGTGCTTCGGGAAGTATAAGTGGAAACATGACTTTTGCGGGTGTAACTTCAAACACAGCTCACGTGTTAAGTGCAGCCGATGCCAATGGTATTACATTTGCTACTGGATCTTCTTTTACTCAAAATACTTTTAATTCGGGTAATGTTTTTGGAAATGGTACAAATAATAGTGTGGTATTTTCTAATGGAGCAACTTTCAATCATTTTGCAGGTTCTAATCCATTTCAAAAAACACAACCGGCGTCTGTTGTAGTGTTTCAATCCGGAAGTACGTATGTTAATAATCAATTAAACGGAAACGGCTTATCTTTTTCTGGTAGAACTTATGGAAATATTGTGTTTTCAGGAACAGGAACAGTTAATGGTTCTGGTTCAGCTGGTCTAACAATGGATAATTTAACAATTAATTCAGGTATTTTCAATTTAAATTTAGATATAATAGCACCAAGCATACGAGGAAATATAGTAGTTGAAAGTGGTGCAACTCTTGGAATAAATCAAGCAAACACTGGGGTTGTTAATTTAAATAGCGGTTCAACACAAACAATTACTAACAATGGTTCCATTATAATTGGTGCAAATGGAAATCTAACAGTAGTTTCAGGCACAACAGTTGATGTTGGAACATCTGTAATTACTGGTACTGGTACTTTCACAGTAGCTAGTGGAGCAACATTTAGAACTGGAAATGTAGCTGGTATTTCCGCCACAGGTGCAACAGGTTCAATTCAAACTACCACACGTACTTTTAATGGTGGTGCTAATTATGTTTATAATGGTGTTGATAATCAAATTACCGGGACTGGTCTTCCGTCAACAGTAAATACTTTAACGATAAACAATACCGGAATTTCTCCAAATAATATTGTGACACTTTCAGGAATAACGGGTATTTCTTCAACTACCAATTCGTTGCGATTACTATCTGGTAGATTAGATTTAAATACTAGACAGTTAACAATTCCCGCTGGTGGAACAGTAACTTCAACAGGAGGTGACTTTACCACAACAGCTGGTCCTTTGTATTTTATTGGTGCAGGAACGGTTTCAGGTACTGTAAATTTCCCAACAGTTCGTTTGTCGGGTGGTGTTAATTTTGGTACGGCATCAACCATTGTTACCTCTATGTTGATGGAAAGTGGTTCTTTTGTCAATACTAATCCACCAACGTATGCCTCTGGTTCAACCTTAATATACAATACAACCGGAACTTATGGAAGAAATCTTGAATGGAGTGCTACAAGTGGTGCGGGTTATCCACATCACGTACAAATTCAAAATGGTACAACGGTTGATCTTTCTACTAATGGCTTTGCAAATAGAGCTATTGGTGGAAATTTAAATTTAGGAGTAGATGGTGGAGTGAGTGCTGGTTCATTGACAATGGGTGCAACAACTAATCGTTTAACAATTGGTGGAAATATAGTTATTGGAGGTAATACTACAGGTAGCAGTGTTTTAACATTGTCTTCTGCAATTGGTGGTGATATCTATTTATCAGGCAATTGGGATACAAAAACTAATGGTTCTTATAATTCAAATACTAGAGCAGTTTTCTTTGAAGGAGCAGGCACATCAACTGTAAGCACTATTGGTTCAGCAACTTTTGATTTTCTATTTGTAAATAAAACAAGTGGTGGTATTGTAAATCTTGCCAATGATATGACTGTCAATAATAACTTAACTTTGAACGCACAATTGGTGACAAATTCTTTTAAAGTTATTATTCCGGCTTCATCGGGAGTAACAGCAAATGCCAATGGATGGGTTCGTGGTAATCTTCAAAAAAATATACCTACGGGAACTGTCTCTAGAACTTTTGAAGTAGGAGACTTAAGTGTTTATACTCCTGTAACTACAGCATATTCTGGTGTAACAACTGCTGGAAACATTATTGTAAGTACTACCACAAATGATCATCCACAGATTGCAAATTCAAATATTGTAGAATCAAAATCTGTTAATAGAAATTATACCATAACAAATAGTGGTGTAGCTGGTGGTTCTTATGATGCTACTTTTACTTTTGTAGCAGGAGATTTAGATACTAATGCTGATACATCTCTTTTTGGTATTAGTAATTTTACTAATCCTACTTGGACACCTTTAACTGTTAGTACTAGAACAATGACTTCAACCAGAGCAAATGGAATTACCATTTATGGAGATTTTCAAATTGGTGAAACAAGAACAGTTTGGACAGGAGGTGCAAGTACAACAGATTGGGCAACACCAGGAAACTGGTCATTTGGTGTTCCTACTTCAACAACAAATACATTTATTGATACAGCAAGTGTCTATCCGATTATTTCATCTACAGCTTCTACAAGAACATTAACGGTGAATTCTGGGACTACTCTTGAAGTAGCTTCTGGATTTAATTTAACGGTTGTAGATGTTTTAACCAATAATGGTACATTTACTGTAGCCAACAATGCCAATTTAATCCAAGTGAATGATACCAATAATGTTGGTGCAATAACGGTAAACCGCAATAGTTCAGCGTTAATGCGTTTGGATTACACTATTTGGTCGTCTCCGGTAGCAAGTCAAAACTTATTGTCGTTTTCACCTTTAACCATGGCTAACCGTTTTTATGTGTATAACCCGTCTAACAATCAATATGCAGCGGTAACGCCTTCTACAACTAATTTTGCAGAAGGAATAGGTTACTTGATTCGTATGCCGGATAACCATCCCACTTCGCCAACCACTTGGAGTGGAAGTTTTGTAGGTGTGCCTCACAATGGTGATGTGACCATTACGGTAGCTAATAATACCTATAATGCAGTAGGTAATCCTTATCCATCAACCATTGATGCGGATGATTTTATCAATGATAACAACCTAACAGAAGCTCTTTATTTCTGGAGAAAAACCAATGCTGCTGCAGGTTCGGCTTATGCTACCTATACGTTAGCCGGTGGTGCCGGAACAGGTGGTAGCGGTAGTAGCTCACAAATTCCAAACGGTATCATTCAAGTAGGACAAGGTTTTATTGCCCGTTCAACTTCTACTTCTTTAGTGTTTAATAACCTAATGAGAGTAGCCGATAACAACAACCAATTCTTTAGAAGTGCTACTAATAGTTTGTCTAAAAGTAGAATTTGGTTGAATTTGAACCAAGAAAACACTATTTTAGGTCAAACAATGGTGGCGTACATGGAAGGAACTACTACCGATTTAGATGCTAAATACGATGGTAAATACATCAACGATAGTCAAACAGCGATTACTTCAGTAATTAATAATGAAGAATATGCCGTTCAAGCCAGAGGAGAATTTGCAGCAACTGATGTTGTACCTATGACTATCAAACTAGAAACAGCCGGAAATTATACCATTTCACTTGCACAAGTAGATGGCGTATTTTCAACCGAACATGACATTTTTGTGAGAGATATTGAATTAGGAGTTGAGCATGACATAAGAACTGCACCTTATTCTTTTTCAGCACCTGCAGGAGTGTTAACCAACCGTTTTGAATTGGTGTATCAATCTACGTTGTCGGTTGAAAATCCAACATTCAATAACGTAGTAGTATTCTCTAAAAACAAAGCTCTTGAAATCAATGCCGGAAATGAAATAATTTCTTCTGTATCCGTATTTGATATCAGAGGAAAAAAAGTAGCGGCTCAAGAAGAAGTGAATTCATCTGCTACATCATTAGATTTATCAGGTGTTGCCAATCAAGTATTGATTGTTCAAATCAAAACAAATAACGGTCAACTGATCACCAAGAAAGTGGTGCATTAATCTTTTTTTATAAAATATTCCAAAAGCCTGTCATTTTTTTGACAGGCTTTTTTGTTTACTACAAAAATTTTTTTTGTACGTTTGCACCCAATACCACAATTCCCAAAAAACATTTCCAACCTATTAAGCTGTATTTTAGTTACAAAAACAAGATATTTTATTCTTGTATTTGAAATATATAACCTAAAAATATTGTTAATTATTGCATTTCATCGATGAAATATGTATTTTGTCGATAAATTATTTAGTTTGAATATATAAGGTGAATTACATTTGTTTAGTTTTTAATATAACAAAAAGTAATGAATAGTATAAATAATTTTTATCATAATTACGTTTTTCAAATCAACTAATAAAAAAGGATATGAGTAAATTTTTACATTTTCTAATTTTAATCGTCTTGTTCACAGGCGTGTGTTCAGTTCAGGCACAAAAAACATGGGTAGGTGCGAACAATGGTGACTGGAATACAGGAACGAATTGGTCTCCTTCGGGAGTTCCTGGTGCTGGAGATAATGTTATATTTAATACAACCAGAAATGTCAACGTTGATGTAAATACTACTATCAATCGTTTGACAATTACCGGCAACGTAGCAGTAACTTTTACTTCCAGCGGTGGAGGTCGTACGGTTACCATTGATAATACAGGAAGTTCTATCGATTTAGGTTCTTCATTAGAATTAAGAGGTTCAACAGGATCAGGTACACGTTCAATGACATTGGCTTATACAGGAAGTAATCAAACGATGTCAATTGCGGGAGCGTTAACGTTAACGGATGTTGGTGAAGGAACAATTTACAATGCCACAAACAGTATCACTACTGTTTCCGGTACATTACGAAATTTTGATTTTAGTACAGGAACTGTTGGTGTGATTACTTCAACGGCTGCCAATTTGCAATTTGCTTCCGGAGGAACTTATCAACATGATTTAAATGGTGGTTCAATTCCTACTGCCACATGGAATACGGCATCTACATGTTTAGTTTCCGGAATAACTAATACTATTCCTACTGCAGGATTTGGTCAATCGTTTGGTAATTTTACTTGGAATTGTACAGCACAGTCAGGTGCAATTAACAACATAGCTAGTGCTTCCGGTGGCTTAACAACCATTAATGGAAACTTTACCGTTTCTTCAACAAACGGGCAAATACTTAATTTAAATAGTTCTGGTACAGCCAGAACCATTACTGTTGGAGGAAATTTTGTTAACTCAGGCGGTGTAATTGATTGGACAAGTGGAACAGCAACTACAACCATGAATGTAGCGGGTAACATTACTGTTTCAGGCTCGGCAACTTTAGATACTTCAACCCCTGAAACAGCCGTTGTAAACGGTACTTTTGTATTGACCGGCAGTGCTCCACAAACGGTTACTTTTTCAACTCCGGGTAATGTGACTTACACTAACTTTACGGTAAACAATACCAGAACTTTAGTAATGGGCAGTAATATCATATTAAGTCGAAATAATAATGCACCTTGGAGAGGAAACATTACGGTAAATTCGGGTGGAACTATCAATTGTGGTACTTTTGTAGTTGACGGGGGTGGTTTAGTTCAAACCAATGGTAATTTTACATTAAACTCCGGTGCCAAAATGATAACGGCTAATGCAACCGGCGTACAAGGTTCGGTAAATACTACAAATGTAAATGCTACCTACAACTCCGGTGCGAGTTATGAATTTAGAGGTGATGCAACAGGTGTATTTACCTTATCAACAGCCAATACCATTATCGGTACAATGACCATTAATCGTTCAGCAGGTGTGACAATCAATCAAAATTTTACCGTTTCAACTCTAGAATTTTTAGATGGTTTGGCAACAACCGGAAGTTTTGCAATTACTATTCCTTCTACCGGTACAATCACCGGTGCTAACGCTTCTCGTTATGTAAACGGTCGATTAAATAGAATATTCAACTCGGCTAGTAGCTTTACCTACCCAATTGGTAAAGGTGGCGTTTACAAACCGGTTACATATCAATATACAGCTTTAACCGGAACAAGCACAGTGGGTATCGAACAATTCGAAGCCGCTTTACCGGGAACCTTACCGTCATCAATTAATTTAAATAATAGTCGCTATTGGGAAATTAGTCAAACCGGCGGTTCTTCCATTGGTTATAGGGTAACATTAGATGGTACAGGTGATACTGTTTCAGGTACAGTAGTAATGCTTAAACGCGAATCAGGTACAACTACAAGTCATGCAGTTACAACTCCTAATTTTACGAATACAACAGCTTTTACTACTTTAACCGGAACAAATCAATTCTCATTAGGAAGCAATTGCACTGTAACTTCAAACGCTGGTAGTAATCAAACAAATTGTATTGGAACTGTTTTCACTTTAGCAGCAAATACCCCCAGTTTTGGAAACGGTGCTTGGACGGTTAGTGGTCCTAGTAACTCTTTAGCACAGTTTTCAAATGTAAATAGCCCAACTGCATCGTTTACTCCGAGTGGAGGTCATGGTTTATATACTTTAACTTGGACAATAACTAATGGAAATTGTTCCGCAAATTCAAATACTACTATTACAGTAAATAACCAATCAAGTGCTGCTGTGTTGTCAGGTACAGCAACAATTTGTTCTGGTAGTTCAACTAATTTAAATGTGGCTATCACAGGGGGAACTTCTCCTTATACTGTAATTTATTCAGACGGTACCAGTAATTTTACTGTAAACAGTTATGTTTCCGGTTCAAATATCTCAGTAGCACCATCAGCAACAACTACCTATACTTTAGTATCAGTACAAAGTGCAAATGGTTGTTTTGGTACAGGAAATTCAGGAACGGCAGTAGTTACGGTAAATAATCCATCAAGTGCAGCTGTGCTGTCAGGTTCAGCATCAATTTGTCCCGGAAGTTCTGCTAATTTAAATGTGGCTATCACAGGGGGAACTTCTCCTTATACTGTAATTTATTCAGACGGTACCAGTAATTTTACCGTGAACAGTTATGTTTCCGGTTCAAATATCTCAGTAGCACCAACAGCAACAACTACCTATACTTTAGTATCAGTACAAAGTGCAAATGGTTGTTTTGGTACAGGAAATTCAGGAACGGCAACACTATCTATTGAATCAACTACATCTACAGACGGAGGAATAAGTTGGTCAAATGGAACCCCAAATTCCACCAAATCAGCTATTTTTGATGGTGGTTCGGCAACAATAACAGCTAATTTTTCTGCTTGCTCTTTACAATTAACGAATAATGCAATAGTTTCCGTTTCCTCAGGTAATATAGTTTCTTTATCCGGAAATTTAACTGTAGCTTCAGGTAGTTCATTTACGTTAGAAAACGAAGCCTACTTACTACAAGAAGGATCTGGTAATCCAAACAGTGGAAACATTACTGTAAAACAAGAAAGCCAAGCCTTAATGCGTTTGGATTACGGTTTATGGTCATCACCGGTTGAAAACCAAAATTTATTGTCCTTTTCACCTTCAACAATGGCAAATCGTTTCTATACCTACAACACTACAACGGATGCGTATGCTGCAATTGTGCCAAGTACAAATAGTTTTACTACCGGAAAAGGATATTTGATCAGAATGCCGGATAATCATCCAGCCTCACCAACCGTTTGGGAAGGTAACTTTATTGGTAAACCAAACAGTGGTGATTTGACTATTGCACTTTCAACAGCCGGTGGAGGTTATAATGCGGTGGGTAATCCTTATCCGTCGCCTATTAGCATTGATACGTTTATTGATGATAACAACAGTGTGATAGATGGTGATTTATTTTTCTGGAGAAAGACAAATGGTGCAGCCGGTTCGGCCTATGTAACCTATAGTGGTGGAGTATTTAGTGATGGTCCTCATGCTGTAGATAACATTCAACCGGGTCAAGGTTTTATCGTTAAAGCAACTGCTGCGAGTAACCTACAGTTCAACAATGGACAAAGAGCAACCGGAACCGGAGTGTTTTATAGAAACGCACAAGAATCAGCAGCCTCTCGCTTATGGTTGCAATTGAAAAATAACAATGCAGTGGTGGGAAGTATGGCCGTTGGTTACAGAGTAGACGCTACAAACGGTTTAGATAACGGTTTAGACGGAAATTACATCAATGACAGTGCGTTAGCTTTAACATCAATTGTTGAAGGAACCTTATTAGCGGTTCAGCAAAGAGCTACTTTTGAAGCAACAGATGTAGTTCCATTAGCATTCAAAACAAATAGTGCCGGTACGTATGAAATCGCTTTGCATGCCTTTGATGGTTTGTTTGCCAACGATCAGAATGTATATGTGAGAGATAATGTTACCGGAGCAGAACACAATTTAAAAGACGGAAGCTACTCATTTACAACAGGGACAGGTGTATTTAATGAGCGTTTTGAATTGATTTATCAATCTACGTTGTCTGTTGAAAATCCTGTTCTTTCCTCGAATGTTGTAGTGTATACACAAGAAAAAAATATGCATGTGGCGGTTCAAAATACAACCATTTCAGAAGTAAAAATATTTGATATGCGTGGTCGTTTGGTAAAAGCGGCGACGGATGTAAATGATGCTACTTTCACGGCTGATTTAAGTGCAGTGGCCAATCAAGTATTGATTTTGCAAGTGAAAACAGCAGAAGGGGAGTGGTTAACCAGAAAGATTGCTTTGTAATCTGCCTTACTCATAACAATAAAAAATGTCCTCTGTTTTCGGAGGACATTTTTTTTATTTCTTCAACTTACCGTTTTTGTATTTTACTTTTTCCACTACATCACTTTTCTTGATTTTCGGTTTTGAATTAGTAGCTTGAAAAGGTTTTTTGGGTGCTGTACCTTTTTTTGATGGCGTATTTTGTTTTGGTTTTTGTTCTATTGTTTGGGATGGATTGGCTTTATGACTTTTGATAACGTCCATCGGGTTTTTTGGGTTTTCTTTTGTTCCCCTGAGGTGAATGACCAATCCGTTTAGAAAATTGCGTAACACCTGATCGCCACATTCCATATAATTGGGATGATCAGCATTACGAAAAAATGCTCCTAATTCCGCTTTCGAAATACGGAAATCAACCAATTGCAAAATGTCAACAATTTGGTCGTCACGAAGTTGCAAAGCGACACGGAGTTTTTTGAAAATATCGTTGTTGTTCATGGGTACTGTGGTTAAATTAATTTTCAAAGGTAATAACAAATAAGGAATATCAAATGCTGAAATTGAATAAACAATTATCATACAACCATCAATCTTTAACCTATCATTGATAACCTAAAATCCTTTATTTTTTATACCGGAAATAGCATGACGAACAGTCTTTAATGACCAATGACACAAAATAGCTTTTATCTTTCTCTTTCTTCTGTAGAAATAAATTTATAAAATTTTCAAAGAACTTCCTCTTGCAAACATAGGATAACACAGCCGGAGAAGAAAGCTGTTAAAATAACAGAAAATGATAACCCAAACCAATCTGTGTTCATCCGCCTTTGCGAAGCAAATCCAATAAAAATCCGCGTGCATCCATTCCATCCGCGTCATCCGTGTTCTATTGCCTTAATGCCCCTTAATGCCTTAATGGTAAAAAACAAAAGCGAGCCTTCTTTGCGACTTTGCGTCACTGCGAGAAACCAAAACAAGCGTAGCGTCTTAGCGTTCTTTGTGCCTCCTTGGCGACCTCCTATGTTTGCAATCAGAGAATAACAAGTTTTTATAAGTTCTAAATTTGCAATAATAAAGTGAAAAAGGATGAGAGAACATTTGCGTCTAAATAGTTCAAAGAGACATATTCTCGCAAAGATAA
>QLAH01000489.1_pt1 | contig 20014 bp, 16 predicted proteins | sample 4693081 | NCBI WGS metagenome assembly QLAH01 (sample SAMN09425401, study PRJNA476045) | Lake water metagenome, whole genome shotgun sequencing project.
GATGTGTTGGACTTCTTGACCCAGGCCATTCAGGCCGAACGCTTGGGGCACGAGCACCCTGACCTGCGGCCTCAACCCTCGGCTGAGGATGAAACCCCTTTGGCGGCGTAGCCCCCTGAATCTTTACCACTAGACAAACAGGGATTGTAGCCTGAATCGCTATTAGAAAATTTTTCGTCCTAACAGGCCAAATATTGGATTTTAGGCAGAAAACCTTACTATAAAGACTCGGCTGCTAGGATATCCTACAATTTAAGAAAATTTTCTGTTTAGCCTAGAAAAACCTATTCGTGTATCTTTCTCTTTACCAACCTGTACCCATGTCATGTACAGGCTAAAGCCCACATTAACGGCAGCCTGTACGGCTCTAAAGCAGTTGAACGCGCGGATGGGCGTACCACTGGTAGGTGGGGCTAGTGGGGTCGGAGTCAATATCGAGGGGGCTTTCGGCTCCATCGATAATCAGACGCACCAGGTAGGTACCGGGTTGAATGCCACGGACAAGGGCCGTGAGTTGGTCGGCATCGTGGGGGCGAGGGGGCACTTCAATGAGATAGCTGGCGGGCTGCTGAGTAGACCATTCGTAGAGGGAGATCATCACCCCTTGGCCAGCCCCCACCGTGGGGGACACGGTGAGGCGAAGGCGGGCGGTGCAGGTGTCGCCATCGTGATCGGTCACGTCTTCGACCTGGACGGATTGCAGCACCGGGCAAAGGGTGAAGGGGACGGGGTTGGAACTCAAGCCCAGGGTAGGGGCCTGGGCTTGACCCAGGTTGGCGGTGCGATGATGAACCACCTGCAAGCTTTGGATCCCAGCCCGCAGGGTGGGAATGGTAGACAGGGGCAGGCGCAGTTGGTTATCCGTGAGATGTTGGGGGGCTAGGTCTGGCATTACCTCCTGATGGCCTAGGCGAATTTGGGTATGGGTGCCCTTGAGGTGCTGCCCCTGGATGTGGAGGCAAGTGGTGGGCAGAATGGGGTGGTATGGCCCTTCTTCAGCCAACACCCGATCTACCTGGGGCCGACTGGGGAAGGGAGCGATGCCCTGGATAGGCCGTTCGCGCACCCGTAGGGCTCGTTCAGCGGGGTCTTCGCCATCGATCACGACGGCCATCACCTTATAGGCAATGGAGAGAGCATAGGGGGTTTGGAAAAACACCGACCACACCTTCGACAAGTCCTCTAGGGTCAAGTCCTCCGGTGTGATTTGAAGTTCCTGCACCTGCTGGCTGAGGTCGGACTGATCGAGGTAGCTAAAGGTGGAGTCGTTGAGGGTGTCTTGGATCAGATCGGCGGGGAGGAGGGTGCGGTCGTTGAAGGTGCGAACCACGCTGCCCATTAGCTGCTGGGGTTCGAGTTCCGCTTCGTTGCCGTAGAAGCTGAGCATGTAGTGCAGTTCGAGGGCAGTTTGTCGCCAGGGGGTGCGTTTGTTGCGGGCGCGCTGGGCCTGGGCATCGGGATTTTTGAGGGCGTTGTTGCGGCTGACGTGGTAGAGAAACAGGTTAATGCCCGTTTCGGGGGTGCCCTGGCCAATGCGGTGGGGGGTGACGGTGGAAATGCGCACCGATTCTACATGGCGCTGCACACTGGCCTGGAGGGTACGCTGGAGAACGGCGGTGACGGTGGCAATGGCGAGGTGGTTGCTCATGCGGAAACAAGTCCCAATTTGAGGGCTTTGACGATGGCTTGGGTGCGGCTGGTGACGTTGAGCTTTTCAAAAATCCCGGTGAGGTGGGCCTTCACCGTGGCCACCGTGACATGGAGGTGGCGGGCAATGGCATCGTTAGATGCGCCCTGCACCAGCCAGTGCAGCACTTCCTGTTCCCGATCCGTGAGGTGTACGGTGTGGTCGCTGTGACGAGGCTGGCCCCCATAGAACCGAAACAGTCGGAAAAAGCTAGCGGCGATCTGTGGCGATAGATACACTTCGTCCCGCAGCACCGTGGCGATGGCTTCGACCAATTGATCGGCCACTCGGTCTTTGCACACATAGCCCTGGGCTCCGGCCTGCATGGCCCGAAACACCCAATCATCCTCCCGATGCACCGACAGCACCAACACCTTAGGTGGCTGGGCCATCTCCCGCAGGTGGCCCAGCACCGCCAAGCCATCCCCCTGGGCCAGTTCCATATCCAGCAGCATGAGGTTGGGGTGCTGAGTTTGGACGAGTTTAACGGCCTGGGCCTCGGTTACGGCCTCCCCCACCACCGCCAGCGGCGGCGAACCGCTGACATTATAAAATTCCAGCAGCGTACGAATGCCCTGGCGGAAGGGCTGGGAATCATCCACCAACAGCAGTGAAACAGGGGTATCCATAGACCATCGCCAACAACGACCAACGAACCAACCAAACACGCCTTGAGTCTGCCCCCTACCGACCTCCCTCCCCTGAGCCGATTGGCCCACCTAGGTACTAGAAAGGGGCAACACCATCGAAAACTGTGCGCCACCCTGGGGCAGGTTCTCGGCCCAGAGTTTGCCGCCGTGCTGCTGCACAATTTGGCGGGCAATGGTTAACCCGATACCGCTGCCCTGGGGGCGGTTGGAATAGTAGGGCCGAAAGAGGTGCTGAAGGTCGGCGGGGGAAAGCCCCGGCCCCTGATCGGCGAGGGTGATTACCGCCTCCTGGCGATAAACCCGCCATTGGGCAGAAATTTGCCCCTGGGGCGGGCTAAAGCAGAGGGCATTGTGGAGCAGATTGGTAAACGCCTGGATTAACTGGGCGCGGTCTCCGCAAAGGGTCAGGGGGTGATCTGCCAGCCTCAGGCTGACCGCTTTATCCTGGGCCATCAGTCGCAACCCCTGCCAGGCTTCCGCCCATAGGTCAGGGATGGAACACACCCCCGTGCGCACCTGGGATCGCTGACACCCCGCAATCAGGTCTGTCAGGTGGTCATTGAGATGCCCGACGGCCTCGCGAATGGTTTGGGCCTGCTGCCGATCCCGATCCTGGGTTAGCCCATGTTGCAGATTCGCCGCATAGAGGTGAATCATAGCTAGGGGATGGCGCAGTTGATGCTCTAGGCCGCGCAAAATGGTTTGATAGCCATCTATCCGTCGCCGTTGCCGCTGGTGTGTCCGATCCAGCCGAATCGCCGCTTGCAACATCCCCACATCCGCTAGGAGATCTGGCATCTCCATCCCCAGGGTCAACGGCTCTGCACGGTCTCGACCATCGGCAGCCAAATGCACCGCCCCACGCCGCCATAACAGCAGGTAAGCCCTGTCCTCCATAGAGAAAACTGGAAACCGCAGCCCATAGATCCAACCCTCAGGTTCGGCAAGGCGATGGCAAAACCCATCTATTTCCAGCGGCAATTCCACGGCCTGGTAGGTAAGACTATATAAAAAAGCGGTCGAGGTGAGGAAGGATTCGTTGGGCACCGCCGCCGTCGCCCCTGCGGAGACCACTACCTGGCGACTTGGCAACTCCACCCCATCCTCGCCATCGTCATAGATCAGCCACCCTGCTGCCGCCCAACCTTGCCCCACCATCCGCATCAACGGCAACTGACAGACTGATTCGCAATGTTCCCAATCCGCTTCTTGGGGCTGAGGTGATAGAGGGAGAGGCACGACAGGGGAGACTTGGGGCAAAGGTAGGGCCGCAGAGGTCAGCATAGATGGAGTTTCCAAAGGGCTAGGGGGGGATCAAGAGGGCGGATTAGAGGTTGGTCGTGCCAATCTGGAGAGCAAGCAAACAGGGAATCAAAAAGAGCGTAAAAGGCACATTTTCCCTTTAAGAAAGATTTTGAAATAAAACTTGAGCCTAGGGCGTGTCATCCATTGGATGAGATGAACGATGTTTCGACGCTCTAGCTGTCCAGGCAAGGGGCTTAAACCCCTTGTTCCATTAGGATAGTGGCGGCAAAATGAGGGTTTGAGCTTATTGGATGACAGCCCCTAAGTTTTAAAGCAAGATTTTAAAAAAGGTTGTAAGCAGGAAAGCTAGACCTAGAGCTATGGCTAGTGTCGCTTCTTTTAGAGGTGAAGATTAGATTCTTTCAATAAAATTTAGACTTGCCTCTGTTGAGGGAAGGTGGGAAAGAGATGATTTCCCATCGCCAGGGTCAAGGTTTCCCACGTAGACTGGGCTTGGCACGGCCCTAGGGGCGTCATCCCTGGGGGGGCTAAAATTTCGACCTAAGTCTAATCGTGATTACTGGGGGATCAACCTAAGCTAAACCTGCGAACCTATTCGGTCAGGTCTATGATCTCTGCGATTGCCCAGGCGGTAGCGAACCTACTGGCATCCGGCCCCACCCTTACGGGCACCGAGCAGATTGACTTTGGATATCCGGGGCAGATCACCGATACGATCAAGCCCTGCCTACACCTATACCACTACGAGATTCAGTCTGCCCAAAGCCCTTACCCCCAGCCCTACGCCGTGCCGATTGTCGAGCGGGGGACAACCTGGGAGGGCAGCGGTCAGCCGATTTGGTTCAACGTGGTGTTTGCGCTAATGGCCTGCGACCACACCGCCCTAGGCGAGCAAACCTTGCTGTCAGAAAGCCTCAGCCTGCTGCTGCAATCTCCCCACCTACCCCGGCGGTTCTTGTCGCCGACCCTGTGCCACTACCCTGCCTTGCCCCTGCGAGTGGCCCCCCTTACCCTGACCGCCCAGCCAGCCTTCTGGACAGCCCTGGGCATTCCCCTGCGTCCGGCCCTGCAAATTTCGGTGACGGCTCCCTTTGAGATTCCCTTAGGGAATCGACTGGGGGTGAATGAACTGCCGCTCCCCCATGCGCCGCCCTGAGCCCAGCGTATTGGGGCCTTCCCCGGTGGATTCGAGACCCATCGTGCCAAGACTTAACCTCTAGATTAAAAAGGATGGCGGCCCATGGCCCTAGATTATTTTGCTCCGGGTGTATACGTTGAAGAGGTAGATCGCGGTAGTCGCCCCATTGATGGGGTCAGCCTCAGCGTGGGCGGCTTTGTTGGCTTTACCGAAGATGTGCGCGGTGATGCCGAACTCTTCAAGCCCATGCTGGTGACCAACTGGAACCAGTACCTCGAAGCCTTTGCCAAACCGGGTTCCGATGGCTTTACCGACTTCGATGCCTACCTCCCCTTTGCGGTCAATGGCTGGTTTATGAACGGTGGCGGTCGCTGCTGGGTCACCAGTATCGGCACGCGGCTACCCGGTTCTCCGGTGCCCCCCCCAGAGGACACGGGCCACAAGCTGATGACCTCCAGCGGCAAGCCTGCCCTGCGGTTTAACCTGCAAGCCGCCGAGGCCAGCGATGCCCCCGCCTTGCCCCCCTCCGGTGGTAGCCGAGTGCGGGTGGTGATCATCGACGGCGAACCCAAGCCCCTGGGCGACGATGCTGACGAGGATGCCGAGCCACCCCTCAACACCGGGGAGTTTTTCACCGTCATCGTCACCCAAAACGGCCAGGAGCTAGAGCGCTACCCCAACCTGACCATGAACCCAGAGCCGGAAGCCGACGTGGCCGATTACGTCGTCACCGCCCTGGCCGATTCGGAATACGTCACCCTGGCGGATATTTCGGTGTCTGGGCAGCCCCTATCCCGCCGCCCCGCCAATGGGATCTATGAAGTGGCCCCCCCACCCTACATTTCCCCCGAAGGCCGCCTCTCCCGCGACATCCAGGGTCAACGAGACGACCGCACCGGGATGCAGGGCATGTTTGAGGTGGATGAAGCGGCCATGATCGCCTTCCCCGACCTGATGCGGGTCTACCAAAACGGCCTGATGGATATGGACCAAGTGCATGGGGTGATGGAATCCATGCTCAGCATGTGCGAAAATTCCTTCCCCGGCCCCGCCTACCGCATGGCGGTGCTGGATGCGCCCCCGGTCAAACCCGGTAAGAGCATGGATCCGGTGGCCCCAGAGCAGCAAAAGCCCCAGGATGTGGCCCAGTGGCTCAGCCTGTTCAACCGTCGCTCCATGTTTGGGGCGCTGTACTATCCCTGGATCAAAGTCGCCAACCCCCGCAACGCCGGACGCCCGATTATGGTTCCCCCCTGCGGCCACATGATGGGCATTTGGTGCCGCACCGACGAATCCCGTGGCGTGTTCAAAGCCCCCGCCAACGAAACCCCACGGGGCGTGATTGGTCTCTCCTACGAAACCAACATGCGCGAGCAGGAATTGCTCAACCCCATGGGCATCAACTGTATCCGCAACTTCGCCAACTACCAGCGCGGCCTCAAAGTCTGGGGTGCTCGCACCCTGGTGGAACCCGACAACGTGCAGTGGCGCTACATCAGCGTGCGGCGCTTGCTCAGCTACATCGAAAAATCCATCGAAATCGGCACCCAGTGGGTAGTGTTTGAACCCAACGACCAAGACCTCTGGGCCAGGGTAAGCCGCACCGTTAGCAACTTCCTCGAACGCCTCTGGCGCGAAGGTGCCCTGTTTGGTGCTTCCCCCTCCGAAGCCTTCTATGTGAAGTGCGACGGCGAACTCAACACCCACGAAACCATGATGCTGGGCCGCCTTTATGTAGAAGTCGGTGTTTGCCCCGTGCGTCCGGCGGAATTTGTCATCTTCCGCATCAGCCAGTGGGCACCTAACCAGTAAAGACCCCCATTCCTCTCCCTGAATCTCGAATTAGATCGGGGAGAGGATATCCCATTTTGTGTGACTCTCAGGAGGAAATGTTGTTATGGCAGATCTCAATAACCCCATCGCCCCAAGTAGTTTTTACTTAGAAATTAAGGGAATTGCAGAAGGGGAAGCAGCCGTCTTTAAGAGCGTCAATATTCCCAACTATCAGCCCAAAGTGCAAGGTGGACAACAGGCAGTAGGTACCACCAAGGGCGGCAAAACCATTTGGCAAGTTAACTCCGCAGGTTTTGAAGGTCTGTTCACCTTTGACTGTGTTTGTATTGCTAGTGGTGATAGTGCAAGCACCAGCATCAAAATGTATAAGTGGTTTCAAGACTGTTTACCCGCCTCTAATGGTGGTAAAAGCAAGTGGAGAGACAGCACAAAGGAAGGCAGCATCACTGCCTACGATACCGATGGTAAAGAGGTGGCTCGCTGGGATTTTCTCGTGGCTTGGCCCTCTAAGTATAAGTGCGCTGACTTAGACATTACAACCGATAACTACATTGAGGAAACCTACACTATCACCTGCGAGAAATTTAACCGCACCAAATAGGCAATGGATGATAATGTTGTTTATTTTCTAGGTTTTAGGTCGTGATTGGTATTCATCCCAACAATGGCTAAAATTCTCGCATCAACTCAGTTTCACCGCAGATTCTTTGAGGCATAGACAGCCATGACTCAGTATTTAACAAGTTCGCGATTTTACTTTGAAATTGATGGCGTCACCAGTTTATTTGTAAAGAAAGTAACTGGCCCATCCATTGCGCTCAAAGTGGCCGGGGGTGATGCAGCTATTGGCGTATCAAAGGATGCCAAAACCCAGACCCAAGCCACCATTGGCGGCGTAGAGTATGATTCCCGAATTACGCTTACCTATGTGGGGGGCAACGAAGCCGATCAAAAGAAACTTTACGATTGGTACAACAAGTGCCACGTTGACACCTACTCTGGTGGTGGTTCCGAAGCTACCAAAAGCCGAAAAACAGGGTCTTTAGTGATCTACGATCCCGACGGTAAAGAAGCCATGCGCTTTAATTTTACGGATTTATTTCCTGGCACAGCCACCCAAATCAACTCACTATCCGTAGATAGTGGTGGCCAGTTAGCAGAAGACAGCCTAGAGTTGTACTTTACTCAAGTTATCCGCAAGGTAAGCTGATGTGCATTTAAATTGCATGGCAGTCTTCTCTGAAGTCTTTGTTTTAATTCTTTTCGAGAAAACTAGCCAGTGCATTTTAGATGACTAACAGTTTATAAAGGGCCAAGCTATGCCAGCATTTCCAGAAATTCTCACCAGCGCTCGGTTCTACCTAGAGATTAAACTCGATGGTAGCACCGATAGCGTTGATGGGATTTTTATGGATTGCAGCGGCTTTCAGTCGTCCCAAGATGTCATTGAAATTAGCGAAGTCACGCCCCAACTTTGGGGCAAAAATGGTGATGCTAAGGGGCGAGTTGTGCGTACTAAGCTGCCAGGAAATTCTACCCATATGAATCTTACCCTGCGTCGAGGACTTACAACTTCCATGACCCTGTGGAACTGGCTAGATAAGGTACAATCTGGCCAATGGGCTGACCAACGACGGGATGGATCATTAGTCATCTACAATCAATCGGGGGAAGAACAGTTTCGATTCACCTTTGAACGGGCTTGGCCCATGCGCTACAAAATCTCTGATCTAGACGTTAAGAGTGGTGACTTTAACATCGAAGAAATGGAAATTGTAGTGGAATCCCTCAAACGCTCCGAAGTCAAACCTGCATAAATCATGTAGGGTGCATTTACAAAGCAATGCACCGCCCCGAAGCAACGCACCATTCACGAAGCTAAATCCCAAGAGGCTAGGTGAACGATGGCTATACAGATGAGCAATAACCTAGACTTGCCCCCCGTGGTCAAGTCTACCCCGGCCCAGCCCTCGGTTGCGTCGGGGACTATGGCGTCTGGGGTTCCTACCACAGGATTACCCGTCGCCCCAAACCCCGGTTCGGTGACGCTAGAGTTTGCCTTTGAACTGCCCAAGGGCTACCTAGACAATGCTGGCAACTGGCATCGTCAGGGCGTGATGCGTCTCGCCAAAGCCATGGACGAAATTGTACCCATGCGCGATCCCAGGGTGCGAGCCAACCCCGCCTACGCCACGGTACTGATCCTGTCGCGTGTGATCACCCGCCTCGGCACCCTATCCGAAGTCTCGCCCCTGGTCATCGAAGACCTCTTCGCCTGCGACCTCGACTATTTGCAGCGCTTCTACCGCCACATCAACGACCTCACCCCCTAATCCCGCCTCCCGATTTTCTCTTGCCAACCCCCGAATCCCCGCGCTCCCATGTCCTCCCCGCTCCCCCCCACCGAATTTCCCTTTGAACTTCCCCGTGGCCTCGTGGGGGCCGATGGTGTGCTGCATCGCCAGGGAATCATGCGCCTCGCCACCGCCCGCGATGAGATGACGGTGACGCGAAATCGTCAGGCTCAAACTCAACCGGGCTACGGGGATTTGGTCATGTTCGCCCAGGTCATCACTCGCCTGGGCGATCTCACCAATCTCACTCCTACGACACTAGAAGACCTATTCACCGTTGATTTGGCCTACCTGCGCGAGTTCTACAACCGCATCAACCAATCCGGCGAAGCCCATATCCCCACCCAATGCCCTCAATGCCAACACACCTTTAATTTGGAGCTTGCCTATGCGGGGGAATAGTAAGCTACCCCGTCGCCGACCTGCAAGCGGAGGTAGCCTTTCTATCCATGCAGGTTCACTGGACGCTAACAGAAATTCTTAACCTAGAGCACCGTGATCGTAATCGTTGGATTGACCAAATTGATCAAATCATTGAATAACTTAAATTTCCTATCTAGGCATCTTCAAAGTCTCAATACTTACCTTCCAATGTTCGTTTTCTAATGCTCCCATCCAGAAATATAGCCATTCATGTCTACTTCTACGAAATCCTATGGCAACTCACCTAGACCGCACGACTCTCACCGATAGTTTTTCCATATTGCCCGATCTAATCCATGGGACTGTTCCTACTGGATCTTCGCTGTTTTCCCAAGATCACCTAACCCATGAAGACAGAACTGTCATAGAACAACTTGCCGCCGAGCTTTTAGAGGATCCCATTGCCCTCCAACATTTCTGCGACCATATCTATGATCTTTTGAAAAAAGATATCGTTAGCCAATATAATCGCTAACTTCTTTACAATTCACTACTAACCTGCTAAGTAATAACTGATCCTATGCCACTATCTTCATCAAATAATGTAAAAAATGGGGCTGATACCTTCGGATTAAACTACGTTACAGCTAATCGTTTCTATGTAGAAATAGAAAGTCAAATTACAGCTTCCTTTAGCGAATGTAGTGGTTTAGGTGTACAAATTAAGAAGGAAATATTAATGGAGGGAGGTGTAAATGAGCAACAACGAATTTTATTAGGCCCAGCAGAGTTTTCTGAGGTCACACTGCAACGAGGACTCAGCGATGATCCTGTATTCTGGAACTGGATTTCACCTCTTCTCGTTCAGCAGTCTGGAGGAACTAGTTCTCCTAGTCATCGCCGTAACGTCAATATTTTGGTGTTTAACCAAGCGGGTGAAACCATGCAATGTTGGACGCTAATTGGAGCAGTGCCTACAGGTTGGAAAGCGCCAACCCTTCAAGCCGATTCCTCCACTGTAGCCGTCGAAGAACTCACGCTTGCCTATGAAGGGCTTAAGGTTATCTTTAAGGGCAGTAGTGGCGGTGCATCAACGAACCTACGACGCGACTCTTCGGGTTACTTTTCTAGCAACTAAGTTTTTTCTATTACTTTACTATGGTTGATGACTTCTCCACTAATGCTAGAAATCCTCTAGGTCACCATCAACCCCTAGGGAGACGATCCCTAAGCGTGCTTGATCTTGCCTATTTTTTCCCAACTGGCTTACCCGATATTGAACCCATTGATGAAGAGGTAACTTTATCCACCGAGACATCTCGCTTGCACAGAAAATCTTCTCCAGAGAACGCTGAGCCTACATCATCCTCATCATTTAGCTCTGAACCATTTTTTCATCAACATTTCCCTCTATCCGAGAGCACTTTACCGCAGCATTATTTTTCCATCTTAGAGTCTTCTCTCATTCAAAAACAATCCTCATCAGAGGATAGCCTGCCAGAAAACTATCCTTCTATCTTTACGGCAAATTCAAACGATGTATCGAACCCGAAAAATATTTCATTCGCGGATAGTAGGGTAGGGGATCTTCCCCCTAAAGTTTCCTTAAACTCTGAATTGACAGCTATTCAACAACCTATTCAGACAAAAGCCTCTGAATCAGAATCTCTCCAGCATAAAACTGTGATAAATTCTGAAAATTTACCTATTCAAAATCATAACTTTTCCCAAAACATTACTTCAGGAGAAACGGCACTCAACACTACGTTGTCATCCGAAGAAAATTTTCCTCACGGACATTCTTTTCCAGAAATCTTTAAATCAGACAATATCTTACCCGAAGTAATAGCATCCTCAGGCAATAGCATCATCCCAAAAAATAGTGAATTAGATGATTCTGCCTCGAAACCTTCTTGGCCTTCTGTCATTAATTCTGCCGTATCTGCTGACCTCAATAATCACACATCACCAGAAACTATTATTCCGGATAGCGACCTAATCCAAATAGTATTGGATGGTCAATCTAATACTGTTGAGAATAGTGTACTATCCAAGGAATTTCAGTCAGAAAAAACCTTATCTAATTCCATTTCAGACTCTCAAGAGTTAGTTAGCAAACAACAATATGAATCAGAATCTAAATCTATAGCTTCTGATTCAGGCATTATTGATAATTCCTCGATTCAAAGACTCTCCTCTCTAGAAAATAACAGACAGGAGAATAATATCTTTGGAGCAATACCATCGAGTGTGAATGCCAATAAAGATGTGCAGGTTAATGTTCCCCATAGTCTCAAGGGAGATCAAAATTTAGCATCTTCTCTAAATGCTGAAGAGAGCCATGTATCAGCTGCAGAAGATTATATATCGAAAGCCAATCAGCCTCAAATTCTTAGTGATTTTATCTCTGAAAATTCTGTTATATCTGCTCAGTCTATTGAGTCTAAAAAAGTTTCTCCAATATATGCACCTACATCCCAAATTACAACTGAAATCAGCCCATTGCCGGAGACGCCAGTTCATACTCCGATAAGTCATGATTATTTGCCTGTTATTGTCGACTTCTCTACACCCCCTGCACCACTTCAGCCCCAACGAATGGTTGACAGTAGAATGGTTAAAACAACGAATTTATTGCCAGAAACAACAGAAGCCGAATTATTTACTCAGACCGATTCACAAAAGTCAGAAATTCTGCTTAAGTCCGATTCAAGCCAGCTTGAAGCTTCACCATCTAAGTCCTTTCATAGCATCGCTGAAACTAGTTCTGTTGTCTCAACAGAGATAGGATTAGAGCGCGTAGAAAATTCTCTAACCCCTACCAAATTTTCGGCAATAGATTCAATGGAAATTAAGTCTATTCAAAGGGTTAGCGAAAGCGATTTAGCAGCTTCTGTAGGTAAGGAACTAAACTCTGGGATAAAATCTTTAAATGATGAAACGTTAACTAGAGACGAAGACTTAGCTCCTAAAAACTTGATTGCTGAACCTCATCAAGTCTCCATTGAAAAAAATAGTCTTTTGTCATCAAAGGATATAGCATTTCCTGCTAGAAACTCAGCATTTTCTGAAGTTTCATTGAAATTTAGCGAGCCAGATTCTGGAAAGATTCAAAGAAATAGTGAAAGCCTTTCTGAATGGATCACAGATGGTAGTTCATCATCCTCTACAGAACAACTATCCGATTCTAAAAGCGTCGCTGAAATAGAGCTACTATCTCATCAAGAAGTCCAGAAACATAGCGAAAGAGATACTCAGAACTCTACAGAAAAAATCTCTTCTTCCGAAGTAGACCTCTTAAAATCTGCACCTTCAACAGATCTTGAATATCCATTTCCTTTGCCGATCCGGAAAGCTACGGAAGAAGGTTCAATATTGTCAGAAGAATCTGTAGCTACGCCTACGCTACAGCCCTTTAAGACTACAACAAATTTCCAATATGCTGAAAATTCTTTGCCAGGGCAACCACAGCAAGAGATTAATATCGATTCTACTTTCTCCACCGATACCACTGTATCGGCAACCTTAGATACGGAACTTTCTGCTCGCACTCAAAGTATACTGCCTAGCCATATGCAGAGGACGAGTGAGGAAAATTCTGTACCCGCAAGAGGCGTGGAGTCTGCATTGATAGCCAAAGACTCATTCTCGGAAGCTGTAAGTAAAGGTCAGATGCCATTATCTAGTCAGGTTGAGAAGACTGGTAAGGCGGAGCTAGATTCCTCGCTAGGTATAGCGCCTAAAACACCTTTATTTACTGAAATACAAACTGGGATTGAAGACTCAACACCTCAGGCGCCTCAGGAAACTAATAAAGAGCCAGCTGTCCTGCCGCTGAATAAAATCTCTACATCTCCAATAGAAGAGATAGCCTCTAATATCGTAGGGGCTATGGAGAGTTTAGAACCTGATCAGATTCAGAAATCTAGTGAACCAAGTTTCGCCTTCTCCGTGGATTCAGATCTTGAATCCTACGCGACAGATCTAGTTGATGAAAAAAAGCTCCGCATTCAAGAGTTATCATCGATTCAGGTGCAAAAATCCAGCGACGAAATTCTTGCATCATCAACAAATATCTCCATAGATAAGGTTACTGTTCCTGAGGTCAAATATCTAACTCAAATAGATCTAGATATCGAGGAATCTGTTCCTAAGCAAATTCAGAAATTAGGTGAAAGTAGTGCTATATCCTCAACAGATATAGCCTCTATAAATAGTAGAGAAAACCTCACCGAAGAACCTCTAGTCAATATTAATCAGACATTATTTGAGCAGAGTCAGGCAGTTCGTGAATCAAGTCCCATGATTCACACAGATACAGCACCTATACCTGCAATTTCAGTTTTAGAGTCTCAAGCCCTAGTTATCCATGAACACCTATTATCCCAACCCGTTCAGAAGACTGCGGAGGACTATGCTATATCCTCAACACTCTCAACGGATTTAGTCTCTGATTCTGCAACAACGCATTTGACTGAAACACTTTTAGAGATCGAGAAATCTATCCCTAAGCAGATTCAGAAATCAAATGAAAGCAGTTTTACATTCTTAACGGATGCCGTCTCTCAATATAATACAGAAAATCTCGCCGATGAACCTCTGGTAAATACTGGAAAGGCATCATTTGAGCAGAATCAAGCAATTTATGAAGAAAATACTGTATCTCCTGTGAATGCAGTGCCTATACCTGCAATCACAACCTTAGCGCCCCAAACCTTAGTTACTGCCGAAAACCTATCCTCTAACTCAATTCAAAAGATTGAGGAGAAGCATCCCACATTTTTAGCCAATGTGGCATCTGAGACAACGGAAGAAGCCTTATCGACCAAAACACAACCCATTTCGATACCTGAGTACATTCAGAGGTCTAGTGAAAGCAGTTCAATATTCTCAAAGGGTACAAGCCTTATATATCAGTCAGATAACTCAGATCGTGAAATTCTAACGGATATTGAAATATCATCACCTAACAACATTCAGGAGGCTAACGAAGTAAGTTTTCCGCACTCAACGAGTGTAGAATCTTTGCCTGCAATCTTAAGGCCAGATTCAAAAAATTTTATTACCACTGAGAATACATCTCCCGAACAGATTCAAAGAACTAGCCAAGCAAATCATGCTCTCATAGATATAGAATCTGCACCTAAAACTGATTTAGTATCTCAGCTCAATTTAGGTGCTGAGATAGCCAGAGATCTTAAAGCTTCGTCCTTGAGTCAAATTCAGAGTATCGTCGAGGATGACGTTATTTTACGAGAACACAATATTCCCGTGTCTGAACCTACACTACGAGAGCCTCAATTGCTAGATTATATTGAAGGAGAGTTACCTCGTCAAATCCAGAGAGTAGCCGAGGACAACACACTTTCTTCAGCAGACACCCTATCTGAGGCTGAAGTAATACCGTCAACTTCTCAAGATTCAGCTTGTCTTCAAACAAGATCAGACGAGAAAATTCAGAGCGCTTTTGAAGAAAATACTAATTTCTTAACAGATGACCTATCCACATCTTCAAAATCAGATTTTAAATTTGAACTTCAAGCAGACGTTAGAGATATATCTAATCAACAAATACAGAGAGTCGTCGAGAGAGACAGTAGTTCTCTAATAGATAGCTACTCTAATATTTCAGTAGGAGACTCCATTCCTAAGGCTGAATCTAATCTTCAGATTTCATCTCCCAATCAAATTTATAAAATAAATGAAGGAAATAGTTTTTCCCAAACAGACTACTTATCCACTCCTAGAACTCCATCTTCAGAATTTAAATCTTTTAACGATTACCAAGAAGCATTACTTCAGAGCAAAAAAGATTCTGATGACACGTCCTTAAATCATGCAGATCTTCCCTCTAACACTATCTCCAAGAAAGTATACTTAGACAGTCAACCCATATTCAACGCTGAATCATTATTGTCTGATAGAGTTCAGAAATCTCAAGGGGAGGAATCAACCGTATCAGCAGATTTGTCCTCTACATCTTCAGAATCAATTCTAGCGTCTAAAGGATTAACAAGCGCACATTTGGTTAACGTTGACAGCTCATTACCAAAACAGATTCAGCAGACCGACGAGAAAAATAATTTTGACCTCGGAGATCCTAGAACTACAACCTTGAGCGCAGATTTAGCACCTGAGTTTTTGTCAGACATCAAAGAAAAATCTGCTGAGCAAGTTCAAAAATCTTCTGAACAATCTTCTGAATTTCCGTCACATGCTACATCTTCTGCACAGACCACAATTCCCACTCCTCAGAAAATAAGCGTTACTGGCTCAGAAGATGAACCGACTGCGCTAGAGCTTGAAGCCTCGTCTAAACTTGCACAAAATCATCTTGTTATTCAGCAACCCCAGCAGACCTTTTTCAGTAGCCAAAATCCTTCCCTAGAAAATATCCAACTACACAGGAATTCTGATTCACACATTTCTTTAGACCGCTCATCTCAGATACTCACATCTTTTCTCAGTCCTGAGATACTTCCAGATTTTGACAATAAGCTATCTAACACTATTCAACCCTCCTGGGATACAAAGTCTAGCGCTCCAGTCAGCTTCATATCCTTACCTACGGCAGCTACCCCAAGGTCTGATGAATGGCGTACGATTGTTGGTAACTCCTCTGAGGCTTTTCAAGAATCTAGTCAAGCTCATCTTCCTAGCCGACCTAACTCCGAGGGTTCGCTGCCAGACATCATTCAAAAAAACAGTGAAAACAAGGATATTGTCGAGCTAGAAAAAAAATCTTCAGCCAGTTTTTATCCTGCTGAATCCCTATCCAATTTCGAGAACATTCAGCCCCATAATATTCAAACGTCTGATATCCAAGATTTTGACAAAGGAAGCGCTACTGTCAGTGCTCAAACGGTTCATCAACATCCTATGTCAATTTCGAAGACCAAAGCTATACTTCCTAGTCAAATTCAGCGAGTTAACGAGATCAATTTCTCAGCAGATATCGAAACCAATCTAGGAACAATGCCTGTCGTAAGTTCTCTTGCCTCTGAAAGTGTGGCACACTTTCAGAATTTCCCTTTCCACAATATTCAGAGAACACACGATAGCTATTTTGATAATTTAACAAGTCTATCAACTAATAACCCTGAATTTTCAGAAAATGAAAGTCCCCTAATTCCTAATCAAGAACAATCATCTACTCAAGACAATTCAATATATCGTTTTGGAGATCGCACTTTCCCATTCAGTGCTACATCAACATTCATCGCAAATGTACTAACTCCTGGTAATCTGTTGTCTGCAGTGAATCCGTCGTCCAACAGTATTCAGCGATTGAGTGAAGGCGATTCTAGCATTTCATCAGATATTGAATCGATGCATTCAGCTTTGGAGGCACCGTCTAGCCATTTATTGAAATCAGAGGAATTGGCATTAGACAGTTTCTTAGATAGGAATGTGTCAGAAGCTATAACTATTCACCCCACGAGTGTAGATATTAATGCTGCCCAAGAACAGCGCGTAGGCAAGAGATTAGATCAGGATAAGGTTATCCATGAGACTATTAAACCCTTGCCGACTTGGCCTGAAAACCTTGCATCTTCAAAAGATGTAGGTTTCCATCAAACTTCTGAAAACTATGAAACCTTACCTGTTGTGATTGATTTTCAGGCTCCACCTAAATCGCTCAACAGAAAAGCTGAAATTAAGCAAAAAGCAATTGAAAATAGATCCGACCTAGATACCTTAATGCACCGAGAAGAAGAAACACACTTATCGGCAAGCCATGGCCACGGCTTAGATCAAAGTCAAGATCTCCTGGCAGACGCTGACACTACACAGGATCAGGAAAACTTAGGTGAAGCTGGAATTCAGTCATCGTTAAGGGCAACACCAACGGTACAGCCTCAGACTGATTTACTTAGCAGGATCCATTATTCTAAGATAAATCAGAGCGCTCAAGTACCTAGTGCAGATTCAGAACTGATGGAACAGTCATGGTTCAGTCAGAAGACTGAATCTGATTTATCTAAACCAACTCAGTTATCTGAGATAGATGACACAATGGTTCAGCGTTTAGCGGATGATACTGGCTCAGTATTACCATCAGAGTGGCAAAATTTAGCGGACTTAGTAGCATTTCAAACTCAGGATAATTCCCCACCAATACAACCAAAAACTGAGAATATACCGAAACCAATATTATCACAGGAAATCGTAGAGCCATGGCCAAACTCATCTTCTGTACCACTAACTACGTCATCGCCGTTATCAACCACATCAATTCAACGAAAACTCTCTATTTCTCGTTCTAAGTCTGTCCTCAAATTTCGCAATCCGCCTTCTATTCAGTCCCAAAATACCTCTAATCCTCATTCGTCTACGCCCAGTTTCTTGATTCAAGCTAGGGAGGATACGCCGTTCACAACCATTGAGGCTAACCAGAATTATGTGTCGGAAGATCATGCTGGAAAAACCTGGGCTTTGGAACAACTAGCCCAGGAAATCTACTACAGAATGCGCCAGCGACTAATCGTTGAGAAAGAACGCCACGGAAGACTGTACGGCAAACGTTTGAAATGACTTTATTAAGACTATGACAAATCCAGTTAAGGCTAAGCTAATTGCACGAGAGGGCAACAGCACGATTGATACGATTGAATTTATGTTTAACCCCACCGAGTTAAACTTTGATCGCACTGTCAATCTTAATTCATCCCCTGGCTCTCGAACAGACTCTGGACTACCAAAAATTAGTTTTGGCTCTCCAGAACCTTGGCGACTCATCATTAGTAATATTGTCTTTGATACCTATGAAAGTGGTGGCAATGTATACACTGAATATATTAGTAAGTTTCGGCAAGCCGTCGAATTTTTAGATGGGAAAGATCGTCCACCTATTTATGTCTTTACTTGGGGAAGTCAGGAGTATCTTCGCTGTTTTGTACAATCTCTTAGCTACAAACTGACGATGTTTTTGCCAGATGGTACGCCAGTGCGCAGTGTTGTCAACCTCACGCTTGTTGAAGTTGCATCGGTATGATGTAGCATTAGTTCTCCAGGATCTATGACAGGATTAATGTGTGTGGGAACTGAGGCGAGAGACGATAACTCGGTTTTTCTGAGGCAATCAAAGTTGCACATAAAATGTATAAGAGAGTACATTTATAATTTCTGAAAGGGCTAGAGATCCTACTATATGTCGTTATAAGTTTGACTTGTCACAGAATGACTAGAAAACTAGCGATATTTTAAAGTCTCTGCGATCTTTTACGATCTAGAGTGAATTTTTAGGGCAAAGAAGGGCACGCTAAGGGTATGGGCTGAATGTGCAGGGTGCCTATCGGAAAAGACCACCTCTTGTTAGAGTATAAGATCATGAAATGGACAGATATTCCTCAGAAGGACTGGCAAGATTGGCGCTGGCAGCTCAAAAATCGACTGAGTTCCACTAAAGACTTAGAGAATCTAATTCAGTTAAGCACGGAGGAGCGCGTTGGACTAAGCGCTCCTCATCACTTTCGAGTCGATATTACTCCCTACTTTGCTCAGCTCATCGATCCTATCGATCTCAACTGTCCTATTCGTCGTCAGGTCATTCCCCTAGGGCGAGAACTCGAACAATTTAAAGGAATGATGGCTGATAGCTTAGCAGAGGATGCTCAAAGTCCAGTGCCTGGGCTAGTTCATCGGTATCCCGACCGAGTGTTAATGATTGTGACAACTCACTGCGCTAGCTATTGCCGCTACTGTACCCGCAGTCGTATGGTGGGAGACTTTAACCAAAATCCAGGGCTAGATAATTTAGAGACTCAGATTAACTATCTAAAACATCATTCTGAAGTTCGAGACGTATTGATTAGCGGTGGAGATCCGCTTACCTTATCTGATGTGGCGCTTGGCCATTTATTGAAGGAGTTACGCGCTATTGATCATATTGAAATTATTCGTATCGGCAGTCGAGTTCCAATTTTTCTGCCCCAGCGCATTACTCCCGAACTTTGTCAGTTGCTTCGTCAATTTCATCCTCTCTGGATTAATATCCATGTCAATCATCCTCGCGAAATTACTGATACAGTGTCATCAGCTTTAGCGCAGCTAGCTGATACAGGGATTCCTCTTGGTAATCAAAGTGTTTTATTGGCAGGAATTAACGATTCTTTGGAAATTCAGCGCCAACTTGTTCATACCTTAGTCAAAAATCGTGTACGGCCCTACTATCTCTACCAGTGCGACTTAGTTGAAGGAGCTGGTCATTTCCGAACATCTATTACCAAGGGTCTAGAGATTATATCAAAATTACAAGGCTATACTAGTGGCTATGCAGTGCCTAAGTATGTTGTCGATGCCCCCGGCGGCGGTGGTAAGGTCGTAGTAGCACCTCAAACGCTCCTGGGTGAACGCTCTGATCACCAGATCATTCTACGAACTTACACCGGAAGCGCAGCTATTTATCAAGAGCCCGCTGATTACTAGTTTAACTTTTGCCCTGATATGCATAATTACCCTCAGTATTACTGGCTTAGGGCAGTAGCTACAGGGGTTCTGAATCAGTGAGAGATGAATTAGAATCTAGAATCGCTAGATGGCAAGCAGTCTCGGAAGGTAAACATATATCACCGGATTCAGGAGCACCCTGTAGCGTTTCCCTAGCAGCTTCCTAGTAGATGAGGTACCCCTAAAGGGCGCATCCCAGTCTTGCAAGACTCAGGATGAGAACTGGCCATTGAGATAAGCGCAACGATGCCGGAGGACTTGTGGAACGTTGTCTTCCTTCCACTGAGCGCCTGAGATTTTCACGCGTCTGCCA
>QLAH01000490.1_pt1 | contig 20004 bp, 19 predicted proteins | sample 4693081 | NCBI WGS metagenome assembly QLAH01 (sample SAMN09425401, study PRJNA476045) | Lake water metagenome, whole genome shotgun sequencing project.
CTTGGCCAGCCAGATGCCCCCCAGGCCCAGCACGGCCGGATTGACCACGTGAACCAGATCGGGGCCGAAGCGGTCGAGGGCTTCCGAGACCGCCGGCCGCGGCAGGGCCAGCTTCAGCTCGGGATAGAGGGGCAGCGGCATGGCCGGCACCCCCACCACCCGGGCCCCCATGTAGCCGTCGGGAGCGCCTTCGGGGCAGAAGATCAGCACCTCATCGCCGGCCAGCACCAGCTGCTGCACCGTCTTGGTGAGCCGCGTGACGATGCCGTCGACCTTCGGCAGGAAGGTTTCGGTGAAAAAGGCGATCTTCACGGGGGGGAGATCAGGCGAAGGCCTTGATCGCTTCGGCCTGGCGCTGGGTCCAGGCCGAGAGGCAGGGGATCTTGGAGCGGTCGCAGCGGTCGGCCCAGCGGCGGGCCACGTCCACCACCTCGGCCAGGAGGCCGTCATCGAGGGTGGTGGGCTTGAGGCCCAGCTCGATGAAGCAGCGGTTGTCGACGATCAGATCGTTCTCGATCGCCTCCTTGCGGGGGTTGGGCAGGTAGTTGATCTCGGCGTCGGTGAGCGCCGCCACCTTGCGGGCCAGTTCGCCCACCTGGTGGCTCTCGGTCATCTGGTTGAAGATCTTCACCTTCTCGCCGGGCTCGGGGGGGTGCTCCAGGGCCAGCTGGACGCAGCGGACGGAGTCGCGGATGTGGATGAAGGCGCGGGTCTGGCCGCCGGTGCCGTGGACGGTGAGGGGGTAGCCGATCGCCGCCTGCATCAGGAAGCGGTTCAGCACCGTGCCGTAGTCGCCGTCGTAGTCGAAGCGGTTGGTGAGCCGGGGATCCCGCTGGGTGAGGTCGGTGTTGGTGCCCCAGACGATGCCCTGGTGCAGGTCGGTGACCCGGATCGCGTCGTTCTTGTTGTAGTAGAAGAACAGCAGCTGATCCAGCGTCTTGGTCATGTGATAGACGCTGCCCGGATCCGTGGGGTGCAGGATCTTCTCGGTGAAGCAGGTGCCGTCGGGCTGGGGCACCTCCACCGTGAGGTACCCCTCCGGGATCGTGGCGCCGCGGTGGGACCCGTAGCCGTAGACGCCCATGGTGCCCAGGTGCACGATGTGGACGTCGAGGCCGCTGTCAACGATCGCCGCCAGCAGGTTGTGGGTGCCGTTGACGTTGTTGTCGACGGTGTAGCGCTTGGTGGCGCTGCTCTTCATCGAGTAGGGGGCGGCCCGCTGCTCGGCGAAGTGGACGATGGCCGAGGGGCGCTCGCTGCGCAGCAACTCCAGCAGCCGGTCGTACTCCCGGGCGATGTCGAGGTGCACGAAGGTCATCGCGCGGCCGCCCACCTGCTCCCAGGCCCGCAGGCGGTCCTGGATGGTGGCGATCGGCGTGAGTGACTCGACGCCCAGGTCGATGTCGATCTTGCGCCGACTGAGGTTGTCGACGATGACGACGTCATGTCCGGCTTCGGCCAGGTTCACGGCACAGGGCCAACCACAGAAGCCGTCGCCGCCGAGAACGAGAACCTTCACCCGAGACTCCTGAACGAGCGGTTGCTCAGACGGGCAAGCTACTACAGGCCTCAGATGGCCCCCGTGTCTCAGCTGATCCCGGCCGCCACCGCCACCATCACGGCCACCAGCACGAGGCCGCCGATCAGCAGGATCCGGTTGGCGCCGTTGGTCTCGCCCTCCTCCTGGAGCACCATGCGGGGCTCCTTGGCGAAGGCGTTCAGTTTGCCGCCGTCTTCTTCGGTGACCTGCATGGAGGGGGAGTCGGTGTGCGCCAAACCCTATGGAGGGCCGCCGGGATCGGTTTGATCGTCAATGGTTCGTCACACGGCCCTCCAGCGGTGAACTGGCCCGGGCTTCCGCCCGCAGGGGCAGCCGGCCCGCCAGCAGGGCGGTGCGGCCGGCTTCGGTGGCCAGGGCCATCGCCCGCGCCATCGCCGGCGGATCCCCCGCCAGGGCGATGGCGCTGTTGATCAGCAGGGCGTCGGCGCCCATCTCCATCGCCTGGGCGGCTTCGCTGGGCACCCCGAGGCCCGCATCCACCACCACCGGGATGCCGGCGCCCTCGATGATCAGGGCGATGTTGGCGGCGTTGCGGATGCCCTGGCCCGAGCCGATCGGGGATCCCAGGGGCATCACCGTGGCGCAGCCGGCCTCCTCCAGCCGCCGCGCCAGCAGGGGATCGGCGTTGATGTAGGGCAGCACGACAAAGCCCTCCTTGACCAGCTGTTCGGCGGCCTCGAGCGTGCCGAAGGGATCGGGGAGCAGGTGGCGGGAATCGGGGATCACCTCCAGCTTCACGAAGTTGTTGTCCTCCTGGCCCGCCAGGCGCGCCAGCTCCCGGCCCAGCCGGGCCACCCGCACCGCCTCCTCGGCGGTGGCGCAGCCGGCCGTGTTGGGCAGCATCCAGATGCGGCTCCAGTCGATCGCCTCCATCAGGCCGCCGTGGCCCGGGGCGCCGCTCTGCACCCGCCGCACCGCCACGGTGACGATCTCGCAGCCGCTGGCCTCCAGGCTGGCCTGCATGGCCTCCAGGCTCGGGTACTTGCCGGTGCCGGTCATCAGGCGGCTGCGGAAGCGGCGGCCGGCGATCACCAGATCGTCGTGGGCGGAGGAGGTGGAGCTGGAGGGGGCGATGGCGGTCAAGGTCGGAGGCCTGCGGCGGACGGGCGCATCCCGATTAGTCTGCCCCTTGCCTACGAGACCCACGTCATGCCGGTGCCTCTGGCCGCCCTGCCCCTGCTGCTCGCCGCCAGCCCGGTGCTTGCCGCCAGCCCCCTGCCGGCCGATGGGTTTGTGCCCTTCACGCCTCCATCGATGCAGGCGATCGACCAGGAGGGCGGTGAAAGTGGTGGTGAGGTCGAGACGTTCGATCCGATCGCCCGGGCCCGGCTGATCGCCGAGCAGATGCCCCGTCGCTGGAGCGGCCGCTACCAGTCCTTCAGTGGCGGTCCGGCCGTTCCGGTCCAGCTGCGCATCGATGGGGCCACGGCGATGGGTCAGATGGTGGATCTGCGCGGTGCGATGGCCATCGGCGGGATCGAATCAGCGGTGCAGGGGAACCTCAACGCCAAGTCCGACCAGCTGGATCTGCTGGTGCTGGGGGATTCCCTCGGCGGCGCCCTGGAGCCCGGTGGCGCCTTTCAGAGCGTGCAGGGCCTCTCCCTGAGCGGCTGGCGCGCTCCCCGCCTCACGACCCCGGGGGGGCGCCTGCAGTTGATCCCGGAAACGACCGCTGCGCGGCCCACCGCCCCGGTGGGGGGTGAACCACCGGTGCGCGGCCTCTGGTGAGCCCCGGACCTGAACGTCAGGAGGCCTTGCCGCCGGCCTTCTGACCACTGCGACGTTCCAGGAGGGAGAGCCGTTTTCTGGCGGTCTTGTTGGTGGCCTCCAGCTGCAGCACCCGCTCGTAGAGGGTCCGCGCTTCGTCGGGCTTCGACTGCTTCTCGAGGGCGAAGGCCAGGTTGTTGATGGCCACGGGATAGTCGGCCTTGGCCCGCAGGGCGGCCCGGTAATGACGGACGGCGGCGGCGTAGTTGTTCTGGGCCGCCAGGGTGAAGCCGAGGGCGTTCTCCATCAGGGCCCTGGCCTCGGCGGGGGCGTTCTCGGCGTCGGCCAGCTTCAGGGCCTGCTTGAGGTTGACCTGCGCTTCGCCGTAGAGGCGCTTGCGCAGCTGAACCGACGCCAGCTCGTAAAGCGTGGAGACATCCCGCGGCGTGGCGCCGGCCTTGTCGTTGCCCCCGAGCCGCGCCATGGCGAGTTCGTCACGGCGAACCCGGAGGATCTGGCGGCCGACAACGGCCGCCGCCACGCCGAGCAGGGCGATCAGTCCCAGCAGGTAGGCCTGGGGCAGCAGGTCGTTCATCGGGGCCGGCCGGACGGTCGGAACGGGGGGGACGGCGTCAGTGGCCTGCCGCGGTGGCCACGGCGGTGAAGCTGGTGGGATCGGCGACGGCCAGCTGGGCCAGCATCTTGCGGTTCAGGCGCACGTCGGCGCGCTTCAGGCCACCGATCAGCTTGCTGTAGCTGAGGCCGTTCATGCGGGCGGCGGCGTTGATCCGGGCGATCCACAGCCGGCGGAAATCACGCTTGCGGCGGCGACGGTCGCGGTAGGCGTTGCAGAGGGCCTTCATGACCCGCTGATTAGCGGTGCGGAACAGGCTGCCGTTGCTCCCCTGGAAGCCGCGGGCGAGGCGAAGGATCTTGTTGCGGCGTTTGCGGGCGACGTTGCCCCTCTTGACGCGGGCCATGGGAGGTGATCTCTGGGTGGAAAAACAGGAAGGCGGAAGCTCCGGAAGGAGCCAGGCCGGACTCAGCCGGCGTAGGGCAGCATCCGGGCCACGTTGTCGTGGTCGCGCTCATCGACCACCGCCATCGTCCCCAGGTAGCGCTTGCGCTTGGGGCTCTTGTGGTCGAGCAGGTGGTTGAGGAAGGCGCGCCGGCGCATGAATTTGCCGGTGCCGGTGGCCTTGAACCGCTTGGCGGCCGCTTTGCGGGTCTTGAGCTTCGGCATCTCGGTAAGCGCAGGCACAAACAAGCACACTACGACGCGGGTGCACCCTCCTCCAACCCCTGCCGTGCCGATGTCGCTGCGTCCCCCTGTTCTGCCCAGGCTGCTGCTGGTGACGGCGCTCCTGTTCCCGGCCGGCTGCCGGGCCGAGCCGGGACCGCCCGCCCCGCCACCCCCGCCCGCTCCCGGCGCCGCCGGCCCGGACGCCCCTGCGGCGACCACCACCCTGATGCACTGGCCCGTGCCAGCCCCCGCCCGGTTGACGGCGGCGAACCCGGTGCTGTGGGTGGCCCTGGCGGCACGACTGGGCCCGGCGCCGGCGGATGTCCAGGCGGCCCAGCCCCTGCGGCTGCGCAGCCGCAACGGCCTGCTGACCCTGGTCGATGCCAGTGGGCAGCGCTTCCAGTCCCCTGAGCTGGTGCTGCACTGGCGCCGCGAGGTCCTGCCCCAACCCAAGACGCTGCGGCGCCGCGTGCTGGGGCCGTTCGCCAGCTTCGAAAGCGCCGAGCAGGCAGCCGGCCTCTGGCGTGCCATGGGGGTGGAAGCCGCCATCGCCAAGCCCCGGGACTGGGAGGTGTGGGCCCCGGCCGGGGCGCCGGATCCCACCCCCCTTCCCGATGGCGTGCGACTGACGGGCTTTGAGCGGACGGCCAGCGAGCGGGTCGGGCTGGAGCTGCGCCGGGCCCAGGGGGTGGTGCCCCTGGCGTCCCCGATCCGCATCGAGGCCCCCGGGGGCCTGCTCTGGAAGCAGGGGGTCTACGCCGGCCCCTTCCAGCTGCTGGCCGATGCCCACGGGAGCTGGAGCCTGGTGGAGCAGGTCCCCCTGGAGCGCTACCTGGAGGGGGTGGTTCCCCATGAGATCGGTGCCGGGGTGCCGGCGGCGGCCCTCGAGGCCCAGGCCGTGCTGGCCCGCACCTGGGCGGTGCGCAACCAGCACCGCTTCGTGGTGGATGGGTACCACCTCTGCGCCGACACCCAGTGCCAGGTGTACAGCGACCCGCGCGACGCCGGAGCCGCCGTGCGCCAGGCCATCGCCGCCACCCGGCTGGCCGTGCTGATGGGTGCCGATGGACCCATCCACGCCGTGTATCACGCCAGCAACGGCGGCATCAGCGCCGCTTTCCAGGAGGCCTGGAACGGCGCGCCGGTCCCCTACCTGACCCCCTTCCCCGACGGGCCCGCCCCGTTCCAGGCCCGGTTTCCGGTGCCCCTGGCTGCCACGGCCCTGCCGACGCTGCTGCGGGAGGGACGGGCGGCCTGGGGGGCCGACCATCCCGTCTTCCGCTGGCAGCGGCAGCTCACGGCTGACCAGATCGCCGCCGCCCTGGGGCGGGAGCGGGGGGTGGGGCGGCCCACGGCCCTGAAGGTGCTGGCCCGTGGCCCCAGCGGACGGGTGCTGGCCCTCGAGGTGCAGGGAACCGATGGCCGCACCGTGCTGCGGCTGGATGCGATCCGACGCACCCTGCGCACCCTGCCCAGCACCCTGTTCACGCTGCAGTCGGCGGGAGCGGGGGTGTGGCAGCTGGTCGGCGGGGGGTTCGGCCACGGGGCCGGTCTCTCCCAGGCGGGAGCGATCGACCTGGCCGGCCGCGGCTGGAGCACACGCCGGATCCTGGCGCACTATTACCCCGGCACCACGTTGCAACCCCTCGGTGCCGGCGGCGATTCCCCTTAGAGTCACGGCCTGGATGAGGATCACCATGGCTGCCGGCGGCAGTGAGAGCGATGGCCGCCGCGCCAAGGCGGCCCTGTTCCTCGCCTGCTGTGGCCTGGTAGGGATCGCCCCCCACTGGCTGCCCCCCGGTCGCAGCCTCCTGCCGGCGATCACCCTGGCCACCCTGTTGGGGGGCTACAGCCTGCGCACCGTTCTGCTGCAGGCCTTCCGCCGCAGCCCCATCGACACGCCGGCGTCGGCCCCGGTCACCCCGGCGACCGTCGATGTGGTGGTGGCCGCCCGCGACGAGCAGGCGGTGATTGTCCGGCTGGTGGAGCGCATCGCCGCCCTGCGCTGGCCCGAGGGCCAGCTGGCCCTGTGGGTGGTGGATGACGGCAGTGACGACCGCACCCCCGAGCTGCTGGCCGAGCTCCAGGGGCGCCATCCCTTCCTGCGGGTGCTGCGCCGCCCCCGGGATGCGGGGGGCGGCAAGTCGGGGGCCCTGAACCTCGTGCTGCAGCAGCTCGCCGGCCGCTGGATGCTGGTGCTCGATGCGGATGCCGATCTGCAGTCCGATGTGCTCGAGCGTCTCGTCCCCTGGGCCGAGGCCGGGGGCTGGGCGGCGGTGCAGCTGCGCAAGGCGGTGGCCAATGCCCAGACCAACCTGCTCACCAGCGCCCAGGCGATGGAGATGGCCTTCGACGCCATGATCCAGGAGGGGCGCCTGGCCAACGGCGGGGTGGCCGAACTGCGGGGCAATGGCCAGTTGCTCTCCCGGGAGGCCCTCCTCAAGGTCGGGGGCTTCAACGAGGACACCGTCACCGACGACCTCGACCTCAGCTTCCGCTTCCTGCTCGAGGGCCTGCCGATCGGCGTGCTCTGGGATCCCCCGGTGCAGGAGGAGGCGGTGCTGACGCTGCCGGCCCTGTGGCGCCAGCGCCAGCGCTGGGCCGAGGGGGGCCTGCAGCGTTTCTTCGACTACGGCCCGGGCCTGGTCTCCGACCGGCTCACGTTCACCCAGAAGCTGGATCTCACCTGCTTCTTCCTGCTGCAATACGTGCTGCCGGTGGTGGCCAGTGCCGACCTGATCGGCACGGTGGTCACCCGCACGGCCCCCACCATGTGGCCCTTCTCGATCGTGGCCCTGGCCCTCTCGGGCCTGGCGATCGCCACCGGTTGCCGGCGCCCGTCGGAGGGGCCGCCCCTGCCGGCGATGAACCCCTTCAGTGCCGGGCTGGGCATCCTCTACCTGGTCCACTGGTTCGTGGTGATTCCCTGGGTGACGCTGAAGATGGCCCTGCTGCCCAAGAAGCTGGTCTGGGTCAAGACGCTGCACCTGGGCCAGGAGCCTGGCGAAGCCCCCGAAGAGGCCTGCACGGCAGAGGCGGAGGAGACGGGCGATCTGACGACGGAAGTCAGTCAGGCCTGATTCTTCAGAGGCATCAATGCATTGCGATCCTGCATTGGGCCCAAGGCCGGTTGACGTGATTTGCAGGACCTTCAACTGCGAAGGCACCTTGCCCGCTGTCCTCAGGGCCATCGGGGGGAGTGAGGGAGTTCATCCCCGCTATCTCTTTGTCGACAACGGTTCCAGCGACAACACCAGGGGGATTTTCCCCGAGGGTGCCGTTGTGATCGATTACTCTCTGCCCCGATTCAATTATGCGATGGCCATCAATATCGCCATCCCCTATCTTGTTGCCGAATATGTTCTCGTGATCAGCTCCCATGTCGTGATTGAAAATCCCATGGCGCTGCGTAAAGCGATCGACATTCTTGACGCCCATCCTCGACTCGGAGGTGTCTGCTTCTCCTCCCATGCCCATGGGGAGATTCGATCGCACGTAGTGACGGCCACCAGTTTCAACGGTTTGAATGGTCTCTGGAATTCCTGCTCCCTCTATCGTTCCAGCCTGCTGAGGGAACGGCCGTTCAACCCGGAGGTCTACTCGGCGGAGGATCAGGAATGGTCCAGGTGGCTGCTGCAGTCCCGCGGGATGGAACTGGCCCACTTGGTCGGCACCGCCATGCAGAACCACAACCCGAAGCAGATGAGTCTCGAAAAGAGGATCAAGGAATGGGAATGTGTGGCCTGGTTCGTTGATCCCAGGTATCTGTCCTTTGGGTTCATCAAGGGGCGCTTCTACAAGGCGATCTATGAGCTTTACCGACGCCATCCAGCCAATGCCTGGTTCTGGTTTCTGGTCGGGATGGCCTTGATCAGGGTCAGGCTCTTCGGTGCCCATGGCCGATCCAGCTATCGCTGACAGGGTGGCCATGGCCGCCGTCCCGCCTGGCTGCCCGGGTAGGCTTGATGTGCTGCGGAACCAGCGATAGGCGGTCTGGTTGTTCGCCCATCACCATGAAGATCCTCCTGCACATCGGAACTGAAAAAACAGGTACGACGTCCATTCAGACCTTTCTTGGTCAGCATGGCCAGGCGCTTCAGGCCCAGGGCGTTCACTTTTACCCATGGCAATGGAAGACCTACCGACTGGGACTCGACGAATGGAAGGGGGAGTGGGCCTCCTATCTTCAGGGCCTCCAGACGGTGGCTGTACAGCATCCAGAGGCCCGGCTCATCATCTCCAGTGAATTGTTTCAGTCGCGTCTCGACAGTCTGCCGAAAATCAGGCGTCTTCACGACGCTCTGACCTCGTTGGATGGGGTGGATGGAATCGACTATCTTCTGTACATCAGACGACCAGCGGAAACGGCCAACTCGATGGCCTCCACGCCCGTGCAGTACGGAGCATCGGCTCCGTTGACCCACCGCTCGGAGCGGCTGGACACGATTTGCCACCATGCCCAGACCATCCAACGCTGGTCGGGGGTGTTTGGGGCTGACAAGGCCACCATCCGTTTGTTTTCAAGGGACTGTTTTGAGGGCGGATCCCTGATCATGGATTTTCAGTCGGCGGCGGGAATCATGAAGCCGATTGCGGACGATCACGCCCAGGTTGTCAATTCCCAGATCTCGGCAGACGGCATCTATCTGATGCAGCATGTCAACCGACTGATTGATGCAAGAACAGCCGAGCTGACGCGGCAAGGTTGTGATCCCAGGACCTTGAGACTGCGCTGCTTTTCAGTGATTGAAGAATTCCTGAACTCTCCAAAGTTTGTCATGCCAACCGAGGTTTGGTTGCACTACGACGAGGCCTTCAAGGCCTCTGATCAGTGGGTGGCCGATCACTTTTTCCCCGGCCGGGACACGCTGTGGAGCTCCAGCATTCCAGCGGAGTGCTGGCAGCAGACGATCCCCGATGGTCCGATGGCCCAGCTTGCCGCGATGGTCTACGCAACCACGCTGCAGCTCCTCGCCACGCCCGATGCCTCGCACGCCCCCAGGGACGTCCGCTCCACGGGCAGGGGCGCCCGGCGAGCGATCGTCGCGGGATTCAACGGCCTGAAGGGACGCATGGCCAGGGCCGTCGCCGGCCTGCGGCCCCGTGGGCTCGAAGCGCGAAGCCGGTCGACCGCTCCATAGCGTTGCCCGGCAGGAGATTGTGGGTCAGCGAAGGGCTGGGCCGTCCTGGGTGATGACCTCACCGTTGAAGAAGTCGGCAAGCCGTTGGGCCTGCTCGTCAATTCGCTGGATCTGCGGCGGTCCGGAATGGGCTGGCCCCGGGGTTGTCGCCGGAGCGACCGGAACCGGCCGGGCGGCGGGTTCCGCCGCCGAACGGCCGGGTGGTGTTGCCGCCATCAACTCCGGCGCAGACGTGGCTTCGGGAGGGCGGGCTGCCGGAGGCCTGGCGGGGGCTGGCTGGGCTGCCGGTGGCTGGGCCGGCGCCGACGGGGATGGCCTCGGGGCTGGACCCGGCGCCACGCTGGGGGGCCCATCCCCTCCCGCCTCCAGCGTCAGCTGGCGCGGGCTTCCCAGCGCGCTGGCCACGGCTTTCTCCAGCAGGGGCAGCCGGCTCTGAACCATGGCCATCCAGGTGCCGGCCACCCGCACCACCTCGCGGCGATCGTCCAGCCGCAGGAGCTGGGCCTGCTGGGAGAGCAGCATCCGCGTGGACGGCAGCTCCAGGCCGGCCAGGATCTGCTGCCACAGCTCCGCCAGGTTGTCGCTGGAGGGCGCCGCCGCCACCGGGGCCGCTTCCGGGGCTGCATCCGGGGCCCCATGCGGGGCTGCCGTCGGGGCGATGGCTGGGGCGGTCGGTGGCTCCACCTCCGCCGGCACGGGAGCGACGCTGCGGGCGGGCCGCGGGACCTCGGCGCTGGCTGGAACCGTTCCTGCCGGAGCGGGGGCGACGGGGGCCGGCTCGGCGAGGAGGCCCAGCAGCAGCACCTCCAGCCACAGCCGTGGCTGGACGCTGTGGCGCAGCTGCTGCTCGCTGCCCTTGAGCTGGGACTGCCACCGCAGCAGGCGGGCCTTGCCGATCCGGCGCGCCACCTCCGGCAGCCGCGGCCGCAGCTCGGGTGTCACGCTCGTGAGCTCCAGCCGGTCGGGCGCCACCCCCGCCAGCAGCAGATCCCGCAGCAGGCTGACCAGCCCCTGCAGCACGGCGGCCGGTTCCCGCCCCCGGTCCAGCAGTTCGCGGCAGCCCTCCACCACCTGCAGGGGATCCGCCGCCGCCATGGCCTCGGCCAGCTGCAGCAGTTCCACTTCCGGCACCGCCCCCAGCAGGTCCCACACCGCGTCGGCGGCGATCGGCGCCGGCAGCAGGCTGAGCTGGTCGAGCAGGCTCTCGGCGTCCCGCAGACCCCCCTGGGAGCGCTGGGCCACCAGGTGCAGGGCCTCCGGGGTGATGCCGATGGACTCCTCGGCGGCGATCCACTGCAGATGCCCCACCAGGGCCTCCAGGGGGATGCGGCGGAAATCGAAGCGCTGGCAGCGGCTCAGGATGGTGGGCAGCACCCGCTGGGGATCGGTGGTGGCCAGCACGAACACCACCCGCGGCGGCGGTTCCTCCAGGGTCTTGAGCAGGGCGTTGAAGGCGGCGGTGGAGAGCATGTGGCACTCGTCCACCACGTAGACCTTCCAGCGGGCCTGGACCGGGGCGAACCGGGAGCGTTCGATCAGTTCGCGGATGTTGTCGACGCCGGTGTTGGAGGCGGCATCGATCTCGATCACATCGAGGGCGTTGCCGCTGGCGATGTCCGTGCACAGCTGGCAGCGCCCGCAGGGCTCCGGCGTTGGGCCCGGGCTGGCCAGGCAGTTGAGCGAACGGGCCAGGATCCGGGCGCTGGAGGTCTTGCCCGTCCCCCGGGGCCCACTGAACAGATAGGCCGGGGCGATGCGGTTCTGGAGCAGGGCCTGGCTGAGGGTGTCGGCCACGGCCTTCTGGCCCACCAGCTGGTCGAAGCGCTGGGGCCGGTACTTGTGATGAAGGGGCTCGTAGGCCTGGACCATGCACCCTGCCCTGACCGGATGGAGAGCCTAAGGCGGGTCGCCTTCGGCTGGATCAGCGGGGCGGATCAGCGGTAGGTGGCGTTGATGTGCTCCTGGATCGGCGGATGGCGGTCGTACTGATGCAGGATCGCCGGGACCCGGCCATCCACCTCGACGAGCCCTTCGGCATTCAGGCGCAGATGCTCAGCTCCCGCCTGGGCGACGGTGGCCACAAACCCATTCCAGGGCACCGTCTGGAAGGGAAAACCGTCCAGCAGCAGCATTTTGATGTGAAAGGCCTGGTCCCAGACCGGCAGGGTGTCCAGGCACTTGTCCTGCATCACCCGAAGGGTTTCCTGGCAGAAGGCCTCGAGATAGTCCTGCATGGGGGCCAGCGTTCCGAGCGAAACCCCCGAGCAGACGGAGACCTTGTCAGCGAGCCTGGCGTAGATGTCTTCCCCGTAGGCCGCCTTGATCCAGATGGCATTGGAGGGGCAGTCCTTGACCTTGAGAATCTCGTCGCCCGTATACCGTCCGGACGTGATGTGAACAAAGGGATCGGATTGAAAGACCACATCCCGCACATCAGCCAGCAGAACCGAGCCGATCTCTTCGTTGACACTGGCGGCCAGCAGATCTCGAGCGGCGAAGTACCTTCGGATGCACACATGGACATTGATGAGGCTGAGACCAAGCAGCGACGGTCTCTGGTGGCGAATGATCGGCTTCAACCCCAGTTTGCTCTTGAGCAGCAACATCGCGATGTGCTTGTACGTCTTGAGGTGCCGTTGGGCCTGGCCGACAGCCGTGCCCTCGTCAGCCTGGTGAGATGGCTTCCGTTCAGGAATCAGGAAAAATCTCAGATTGCCATAACGCTCTGTGAGGCCGCTGTAGCGAGCCGCATCCGCCGCGGTGGTGATGATGACCACATCGGCGTCTCTGCAGGCACGGTGAGCTGACTCAAGAAACGGGAGAAGCTGGGCTGGGTGATAGTTGAAGGAAGATGTGATGATGAGATTCTTCACGCATCCTTGAGGATGAACGTGCTTTCACCCTACATCAGGTTTCTGCTTCATGCCTGATCTTCAGTGATGTCCGAGGCCGCTGTGGCGTCTTCTGGGTGGGCGATCCCATGGGACGCTGTCCCCGGCCCCATGGTGGAATGCGGCGTCAGGATCCAGGAAAAGAATGGTCGCATTTGCCCTTTTCAGGATGTAGGGTGAGTCGCTGGTTCGGCTAAGAACACAACTCCCAGTGGCGATCATCTCCCGTAGCAAGCGGTTCATTTTTATCTCCAACGGCAAAACGGGAACGACCTCCATCGAAGATCAGTTCGGTCCATTCGCCGATCTCCATGGTCTCAATGGTGGTTTGCCAGGCCTCTGGGCCAACAAGCACATGCCGCCGGCCATCCTCCGCTCGCTCCTGCCCAGGGAGATCTGGGACACCTGCTTCAAGTTCGTCTTCGTGCGCCATCCCCTGGATTGGTTCACGTCCCAGTACGCCTACAACCTGAGCCATCGGGCCCGTCTTTCCCAGGCGGCTGAGCGACCGAGGCGGTTCCGCAGGCTGCTCCACAGGCTCGAGCGGGGGCGGGCCGTGGTGACGGCTCCGCGGCTGCCGGCGCTGATCCGTTCCGGAGCGCCTGTGGCCAGGCGGCGCTACACGGTGGAGGACGTGAACCATCTTCACGATTATCTGCGCCGGTATCGGGGCCTGGCGATGGCCCCGACCCTGCTGCAGACCTCCTATGTCTGCGATGCCGATGGCAAGGTGATCGTCGATTTCATCGGCCGGTTCGAGAACCTCGCGGCCGATGTCAACAGCGTCAGCTGCCGCCTCGGCCTGGCCATGACCCTGCCCCATCTGAACCGGACCGACCACCTCCCGCCCAGCGAGGCTTTCGAACCGGAGGCGGAAGCGCGGATCCGGGAGCTCTGGGCCGTTGATTTCGCGACGCTGGGTTACGACTGATCCGCGGCCCGTTCGGTGTCGCCCGGCTCCAGCAGGCGCTGCAGCCTGGCTTCCATCTCCTCCACGGCGGCCAGCTGGTCGGCCAGGCTCTGCCCGGCGAGCCGCAGTTGCTCGAAGCCCTCGGCGCCCGTCGTGATCGCCCCATGGCCGTCTCCCCAGCGCCGTTCGGCCTTGGTGAGCTCCTCCTCCAGGCGCTCCTGCAGCCACTGCCGCACCCCGTCGAGCTGCTCCAGGCTGCGCCGGGCCAGGTCCCGGCCCCGGGCCAGCTGCTCGGGATCCAGCCCGGTGGCCAGGGTCTCCGCCAGGGACTGGCCCTGGCGCAGCAGCACCCGTGCCCCGGTCAGCACGGCGGCGGGCACGAACTGGCCGAGGGCGAGGGCGCCGAGGCTGCCCGTGTGCAGCCAGTCCTCCACCTGGGCGCTGCGGTGCCGGCCGGTCTTGCACCAGTGGGCGAAATGCTCACAGTTGTTGAACAACAGGTTGTAGCGCTGCTCGCCGATGCGGCCCATGGCCCGCCGCAGGGTGACGCCCACCGCGGAACAACTCCCCTCGGGGTACGCGACGGTGCTGATCGGCTCGCCCCGGCTGAAGTCAGTCCGCGGGCTGCGCAGGATCTCCCTTCCCTCCAGATAGTGGGCCACCGTGCCGTCCCCCAGGTCGATGCCATGGTGCAGAAACAGGCCGTGCTGGCGGGGGGCCTGCAGGTGATCGGCGGCGGCCAAGGCGAGGCAACGAGGAATGGTTCAGCTTCGCGCCGTCGGGGTGCCGGATCGGGAGACCTCCGGGTACGGATGGCCGCTCCGGGGCAACCCAGCCGGTGGACCCTCAGGCCGTGGCCTGTTCGCCCCGGTGCCCATCGAGGTCGGCGGCGGCGCTGATGGGCAGCACCTTGGCCTTGCTGCGCTGCTCCACCAGCTCCCGGGTGATGGTGAAGGTCTGCACATCGCGGCGGGAGGGCAGGTCGTACATGACGTCGAGCATCAGCTCCTCGACGATGCCCCGCAGGGCCCGGGCGCCGGTCTTGCGGCGGTGGGCTTCGGCGGCGATGGCCTCGACGGCCCCCGGTTCGAACTCGAGCCGCACGTTGTCCATGCTCAGCAGCGTCTGGAACTGCTTCACCAGGGCGTCCCGCGGTTCGGTGAGGATCGCCTCCAGGGCGCTGGTGTCGAGGGGTTCGAGCACGGCGCTCACCGGCAGCCGGCCGATGAACTCGGGAATCAGGCCGTAGCGCACCAGATCCTCCGGTTCGAGGTGGCGCATCACTTCGCTGGACTGCTTGTCCTTGCCGGATCGCACCCGGGTGCGGCCATCGGCGGGCAGGAAACCGATGGCGTTGCGGCCCATCCGTTTCTGGACCAGGTCGTCCAGACCCACGAAGGCGCCCCCGCAGATGAACAGCACCTGGCTGGTGTCGATCTGGATGCAGTCCTGGTAGGGGTGCTTGCGGCCCCCCTGGGGGGGCACGTTGGCGACGGTGCCCTCCAGCATCTTGAGCAGGGCCTGCTGCACCCCCTCACCGGACACGTCGCGAGTGATCGAGGGGTTTTCGCTCTTGCGGGCGATCTTGTCGATCTCGTCGATGTAGATGATGCCCCGCTGGGCCTGTTCGACATCGAGGTCGGCCTTCTGGAGCAGCCGCAGCAGGATGTTCTCCACGTCCTCGCCCACGTAGCCGGCTTCGGTGAGGGTGGTGGCATCGGCCACCGCGAAGGGCACGTCAAGCATCTCCGCCAGGGACTGGGCCAGGAGGGTCTTGCCGCAGCCCGTGGGTCCGATCAGCAGGATGTTCGACTTGTGCAGGCGGGTGGCGGTCTGGTCGGTCTCGCCCTTGCCGTCCCCCTGCCAGGCCAGGCGTTTGTAGTGGTTGTAAACGGCGACGGCCAGCACCTTCTTGGCCTCCTCCTGGCCCACGACCTGCTGGTCGAGGAAGGCCTTGATGTCCTGGGGCCTGGGGATGGTGGCCAGGGTGGGGGCGGGTTTCGGTGCCTTCTTGGCCGGGGCCTTGCGGCCACCATCGGCGGAGGGCCTGCCCTGGGGGCCCGGGCCGTGGTGCTCGACGAGTTCCTCATCGAGGATCTCGTTGCAGAGATCGATGCACTCGTCGCAGATGTAGACGCCCGGTCCGGCGATCAACTTGCGCACCTGTTCCTGGGACTTGCCGCAGAAGGAGCACTTCAGATGGGCGTCGAACTTGGCCATCGGCGAGGAGGCGGCGGGAGCGGCGTTGGTCGCCCGGGGGAGGGGTTTGGAGAAGCCCGGCCCCCAGGATCGACCCCAGCCGTCGTTTTGTCAGTCGTTCCTGAGGTGCGGACCGGTGGCGGAAGGGCGATTGAGGGGCGACGACCTAGGGGACGACAGGGGCTGGGGCATCATCGACCACCCGGTCGATGAGTCCGTATTCAACCGCTTCCGCTGGGGAAAGGAAGTAGTCCCGGTCGGTATCTTCAGCGATCTTGTCGAGCGGCTGACCGGTGTGCTCGGCCATGAGCCCGTTGAGGGTGTCCTTGAGGAACAGGATTTCCCGGGCCTGGATCTCGATGTCGACGGCCTGTCCCTGGGCACCCCCGAGGGGCTGGTGGATCATGATCCGGGCATTGGGCAGGGCCATCCGCTTGCCGGGGGCCCCGCCGGTGAGCAGGAAGGCCCCCATGCTGGCGGCAAGGCCATAACAGATGGTCACCACATCCGGAGCCACCTGCTGCATGGTGTCGTAGATGGCCAGGCCCGAGGTCACCGAACCGCCCGGGGAGTTGATGTAGATCTGGATGTCCTTCTCCGGATCCTCGGCTTCGAGGAACAGGAGCTGCGCCACCAGGGAATCAGCCACCTGGTCGTCGATGCCGGTGCCGAGAAAGATGATGCGCTCCCTCAGCAGCCGGGAATAGATGTCGAAGGCCCGGTCGCCGCGGCCGGACTGCTCCACCACCGTGGGCAGCACCCCCGGTGCGGCGGTGGGGCTCGGAGCGACCATCCCATTCCAGGGCATCGGCCCCTGCCAGAGGTTGTTCACGGGGTGGGGCCGCGCCCCCGACGGGCCCGCCAGGGCGGCAGGCAGCCAGTCGGGGATCAGGGGCGAGGGGGCGTCGATCACGCGGATTCGCTGGCGGACGGGGGGAGTGGGTTCAATCTATGGCTGGGCACCGTCCCCCTGAGCCTTGCTGGCCCCGGCACCGGCGGCTCCCTTCTTCGTTTTGGCCGTGGCCTTCGTCGCTTTGGGCTGCGCTTCGGTGTCGCTTTCTGTGGCGGTGTCGCCGGCGCCCTGGGCCTCTTCCGCCACCGGGGCCTTGTCGGTGATCGTGCTGTTGGCCTCGAGCCACTCCAGCAGTTTCTCCTTCAGCAGGTCCTCGGCCACCGCCAGCCGCAGCCGCTCCGGGTCGATGGCGGCGCTGTCGCTGAGGCCCTGGCGGATCTCCGTGAGCTTGGCCTCCAGATCGGCGGCGGCCACCTCGATCGTCTCGGCCGCGGCCAGGGCCTTGAGCGCCAGGCTGCGCCGCAGCCGCTGCTCGGCCTCGGGCCGGGAGGTGTCCATCAGGCTGCGCACCAGATCGGGGGTGAACAGTTTCTTGACGTCCATGCCCTGCTGGGAGATCTGACCGGCCGTCTGTTCGATCAGGTTGCGCACCTCCTGCTGGATCAGGGTCTCGGGCAGCTCCACCTCCAGCTCCTCCACCAGCACCGTGAGCAGGGCTTCGTGGCGGTTGGCCCGATGGCGGCGCTCGGCGTCCTCCCGCAGGCGCGTCTCGAGGTCAGCGCGCAGTTCCGCCAGGGTGGGCTTGTCGCTGGCCTGCTGGGCAAAGGCGTCGTCGAGGGCGGGGAGCTCCCGGGTCTTCAGCTCCAGCAGCGTGATGGCAAACAGGGCCTCCCGCCCGGCGGCCTGCTCCTGGGGGTAGCTGTCGGGGAAGCGGCAGGTCACGTCACGGCTGTCGCCGACGGCCATGCCGATGATGCCGGCCACGAAGCCAGGGATCATGCGGCCCTCCTCCAGCTCCACCTCCATCCCTTCGCTGCTGCCGCCCTCGATGGCCTCGCCGCTGTCGACGAAGGTGCCGCTGAAGGCGATCTGGGCCACGTCACCCTCGGCGGCGGCCCGGTCCTCCACCGGCACCAGGGTGGCCAGCTGGCGGCGCGACTGCTCGATCAGCTCGTCCACCCGGGCGGGGTCGAAGGCCACCGGTTCGGCTTCGGCCTTGAAGCCCTTGGTGCTCCGCAGGGTGGGGATGGGCTCCACGTCCATCTCCAGGGTGATGGTGAGCTCCTCGCCCGGGGTGAAGCGCTGCAGGACCAGCTCGAAGGCCTCGTTGAGCTCGGGCCGGCCAATGGCTTCGATGGATTCCTGTTGCATCGCTTCCCGCACGACCGCATCCACCAGGTCCTCCAGCGCGGTGGCGCGGATCCGCAGCGGTCCGATCTGCTGCAGCAGCACCGGCCGGGGCACCCGACCCTTGCGGAAACCGGGAAGTTTGACGCTGCGGCTCAGCTTCTCCAGGGCGGCGTCGTAGCTCTTCTGGCTGCGCCCCGCAGGCACGGCGACCTCCACGGCCAGGCGGCTTCCGGGACGCGGGGAGGTGGTCACCCGGAGGTTGGCTTCGGTGCTGGCGGCAGGACTCATGAAACGGGTTCGCTCGGGGCAGCCCCCCATCCTAGAAACTGGCCGTTTCGGGCCCCAGCCACGTATTGTGCGATCGACGCAACGGCGCGCCCATATCCCCAACTGAACACTGCTTTCCGGCCCCTGGTCGGAGGTTTTGTTTCAGGGTCCCGTTTCCGCAGTCCCCTTCCCGACCCCTCCCGCCACCTGTTCCTTTCCCCCCGTTGACCGTCTCAGCGACCCTGTCCTCCCCTCCGCGCCAGCTGCCCTCCCGCCCGCTGCGCATCGCCATCCTCGGCGCCACGGGAGCCGTGGGCCAGGAGCTCCTGGCCCTGCTGCAGGAACGCGGTTTCCCCGTGGCGGACCTGGTGCCCCTGGCCTCCCCCCGCTCCGCCGGCCAGGAACTCCAGTGGCGGGGTGAGCGGATCCGGGTGCAACCGGTGGGCCCTGGGGCCTTCGAGGGTGTCGATCTGGTGCTGGCGTCCGCCGGCGGTTCCGTCTCCAGGCAGTGGGCCCCGGTGGCGGTGGCGGCCGGCGCGGTGGTGATCGACAACTCCAGCGCCTTCCGCATGGATCCGGCCGTGCCCCTGGTGGTGCCCGAAGTGAATCCCCAGGCCGCCTTCACCCATGGCGGGATCATCGCCAACCCCAACTGCACCACGATCCTGCTGACCCTGGCCCTGGCCCCCCTGGCGGCCCGGCGGCCCATCCGCCGGGTGGTCATCAGCACCTACCAGTCCGCCAGCGGGGCCGGCGCCAGGGCCATGGAGGAACTGCGCCAGCTGAGCCGCACCGTGCTGGATGGCGGCGAGCCGGTGAGCGAAGTGCTGCCCCATTCGCTGGCCTTCAACCTCTTCCTGCACAACTCTCCCCTGGAGCCCAGCGGCTACTGCGAGGAGGAGCTCAAGATGCTCCATGAAACCCGCAAGATCATGGGGCTGCCGCAGCTGCGCCTGACGGCCACCTGCGTGAGGGTGCCGGTCCTGCGGGCCCATTCCGAAGCCGTCAACATCGAGTTCGAGGAGCCCTTTCCCGTGGACGAGGCCCGCGCCCTGCTGGCGGCGGCCCCCGGGGTCGAGCTGATCGAGAACTTCGAGACCAACCGCTTCCCCATGCCCACCGACGTCACCGGGCGGGATGCGGTGGCCGTGGGCCGCATCCGCCAGGACCTCAGCGATCCCCAGGCCCTGGAGCTGTGGCTCTGCGGCGACCAGATCCGCAAGGGGGCGGCCCTCAACGCCATCCAGATCGCCGAACTGCTGCGCGAACCCGCCGCGGCGTCTCCGGGTCCAGGAGGTGCCGCTTGAGCACGGCCACCCTGCGGGCGCCGAGCACGGCCCCTTCGCCCGAGGCCCCCTTCGGTCGGCTGCTCACCGCCATGGTGACCCCCTTCCAGCCCGACGGTGCCGTCGATCTGGAGCTGGCCGCCCGGCTGGCGGACCACCTGGTCAGCGAGGGATCCGATGGGCTGGTGCTCTGCGGCACCACCGGGGAATCCCCCACCCTCACCTGGCAGGAGCAGCACGAGTTGTTCGCCGCCGTGAAGGGAGCCGTGGGCACCCGCGCCACCCTGCTGGCGGGCAGCGGCAGCGTGTGGGACACCGTGGTGGCGCGGGCGCGGCGCGGGGCACCGGTGCCCACCGGCGCGCTTGCCGTGTCGCTGCGGGCCACACTGCCCACCGTGCGGCGTACGCTCACGTCACCGAATGTGGTGGGCGTCATTCCCGGCACCGACCCGGCGCTCCGTGATGAGATCGTGGTGTACTCCGCGCACAGCGATCATGTGGGCACCTTCAAGGGGCCGGTGCTCACCGGCGACAGCATCTTCAACGGGGCGATGGACAACGCCTCCGGTACGGCTACGCTCATCGAGACGGCGCGACTGGCGGCGGCGCGCGGCGGCAACAAGCGCACGCTGGCCTTCGTGGCCGTGACCGCCGAG
>QLAH01000491.1_pt1 | contig 19994 bp, 16 predicted proteins | sample 4693081 | NCBI WGS metagenome assembly QLAH01 (sample SAMN09425401, study PRJNA476045) | Lake water metagenome, whole genome shotgun sequencing project.
CCCCTGGCCACCGACAGGTTTTAGAGCTCGCCGCGGTTGTAGAGCAGCTCCGGCACCGCCAGGTTGAACCCCCAGCGGGCCTCCGGCACTTCCTCGGGCGGCCGGGGGATGCGGTGGTGGGGGGCGTCGCTGAGCAGGGACTCCCGGGCGGGCAGGGGTGGCGGCGGCCCGCTGTACCGGGTCTGCTCCTCCCAACCCAGACCGATCCTGTCGTCGAAATGGCGCCACCAGGGGCGCGCCGCCAGCCGCCGGAGCTGGGCGAGATCCTCCGGGTCGGTGCCTTCGCTGCCCAGGTTGCAGCGGGCCACGCAGGCGAAGTCCGCCTGCAGCTCCTGCTCCAGCTGGGCGTACTCCCGCTGCAGGGTGTCCGGGTCGCCGCCCGCCAGCAGCCCCTCGAGCAGGGCGATGCGTCCATCCCGGAGCAGCACCTCGAAGCGGGTGCGGATCTCGTGCAGCCGGTTGACGGGGGCGTCCAGCTTGGTGGCCTTCTCCACCACCGCCTCGGGGGTGACGATCTTGCCGCAGTCGTGCAGCCAGGCCGCCGTGCGGAACTCCCGGCGCTCCGCCTCCCCCTTGAAGCGGAAGGGGGCCAGGGGCCCGTCCTGGGTGGCCTCCGCCGCTTCCGCCAGCAGCAGGGCCAGCTCCGGCACCCGGGAGCAGTGGCGGCCGGTGTGGGAACTGCGGGCATCGATCGCTCCCGCCAGCAGGGCGATCATCGAATCGATCTGCCGCTGCTGGCCCTCCAGGGCCTGGGTGCGCTCGACGCAGACGGCCGCCAGGGCCGCCAGGGCCTCGATCAGCTGCTGGTCGCCGGCGTCGTAGGGGCGCACGAGGGCGGCGGCCGTCTCGGGGGTGAGCACCGCAGCCGCCTTCCGCTTCCTGTTGATCAGCTGCATCACCCCGACCACGTCTCCGGCCATGGTCCGCAGCGGCACCACCAGCATCGACACCGCCCGGTAGCCCATGCGGCGATCGAGGCCGGCATCGAACTGATAGGGACGGTCCGGGGGGATGGCGTACACATCGGGCAGGTTGAGCACCTCGGCGTGCAGGGCCGTCCAGCCCACCAGTCGCTCGGGGGTGATCGGGAAGCGCACATCCAGCAGGTCGGCATCGATGCCGGCCCCCCGCGCCGCCAGGGTGCTGTTCTGGAACGCCGTGAACCAGAGTCGTTTCTCCCCCTTGTCCTCCTCCACCAGGTAGATGCTGCCCGCATCACTGAGGGTGAGATCCCTGGAACTGGAGAGGATCTGCCGCAGCAGGGCAGGAAGGTTGGCCGCGCCACTGATGGCCGTGGCGATGTGGAGCATCTCCGGCAGCGCGCGTCGTGCCTGGTGGGCGTCGGAGGCGTGCGGTGGCGGGTGGGCGGCGCTCAAGGGGGTGGCCTGCCGTGGAGGGGAACCCCGGCCCCGGGGAGCCCCAGGGCATGGCCCGATGGCCGTGGTCGGAGCGGCGTCCGATGACCGGCCAGGGGAGGGTGAAAGGCTGGGGGAAGGGCTGTGCTGGTTCTACCGCTGGCAGGGCCAGCCGCACTCGATAATGTAAGCCTGCCGATGGCCAGGCATGATCGGGCCATCGCCAAGGCCTTGCCGTTGACCCAGGCGTCCGACGATTCCCGTGCCCGTCTGCGGCTGCAGTCCCTGTCGTGGGCGCTGCTGGGCGGACTGGCCGCCGCCCTGATCGGGCTGCCGGCGGGCCTGGAGAGCGGGCTGCGATCGGCGGGCTGTGGCTTCTTCTACGGCCTGCTGGCCTTCCATCTGCAGCGGGTCGACCCTGACGACGAGCACCTGGCCGCCGGGCTGGTGGGGGCGGTGTGCGGGATCCGCAGCCTGGGGGGACCCGTGGCGGTCACCTCCCTGACCCTGCCCGTTCCGGAGATCCATTCCCTGCTGCACCAGCCCTTGGCGCACAGCGTCCTTGCGGCCATCATCGAGCTGATGCGCGGCTGGTTGCCGCTCTGGCTTCCCCTGATCGGCAGTGCCCTGCTGCTGAGGGGCGCCCAACGCCTGCTGCCCGCCCTGCGGCCATGAGCCTGCTGCACGCCACCTGGCTGTTTCCGCCGGAAGGGCCCGGGGGCCGCCTACTGCTCTGGGCCGACACCTGGAGGGTCGCCACACCGGTGGCACCGCTGCGCACCGTTCCCGACCATCCCCTGTCCCTCAGTGTCGACGACCTGGGGGCCTGGCTGGATGACCATGGCCTCTGGTCGGAGGCCTTCCGCCCGGCGGAGGCGCTGCTCACCCTGCCCAGCCGCAGCCAGGGGGCCCGCGGTCGCCGCAAGGCCGCCAGTGAGGGGCTGGCGGCCTGGAGTGGCCTGCCGCTGCAGGCGGGCGAACCGATTCCGAAGGAGGTGCAGTGGTGGCCCTGGCGGGTGGAGGGCCTGGCCCTCGATCCCGCCGGGGCCGGCGAATGGCTCGCCGGGCTGCCCCTCTCGGGCGACGACCCCGGGCTGGCGGACGACCTGCGCTGGTGGAGCCACCTGGAGCGCTGGGCCCTGAGCCTGATCGCCCGCGGCCGCTGGTTGCCCCAGGTGGAGGAGGACCGGGCCCGCTGGTTGCCCCTGCTCAACCGGGAGGGGGACCGGCGGCGGCTCGAGTAGCTGGCCATCCGCCTGCCCCAGGTGGCCACCTGCGCCATGGCCGCCGGTGCCGGCGGGGAAGGGGCCCTGGCCTGCCGCCGACCCGGCAGCGGCCGGCTGCGGGTGGCCAGCCTGCTGGAGGCCCTGCTCGACGGGCAGCTGCGCAGCGGCTTCCGTCCCGGGTCCGAGGGGCTGGATCCCCTGCTGGGGGCCTGGCAGAAGGCGCTCGGCCCCGGCCCCGGCCGGCTTGAGCTGGACGAGGAGGAACGGGAGCGGCTGGCCGTGGCCACCCACCACTGGCGCGAAGCGGTGGCGGGACGGGTGGCGCCGGCCCGGACCTGCCTGGAGCTGTTCACCCCAGAGGAGGGGGAAGAGCTCTGGGAGCTGCGCTTCTCCCTGCAGGCGGAGGCCGATCCCAGCCTGCGGATGCCGGCCCGCACCGTCTGGAATGCGGGCGACGGCAGGCTGCAGCTGGGCGAAGTGGAGGTGGCCGAGCCGGGCCAGCTGCTGCTGGAGGGCATGGGCCGGGCCCTGCAGGTGTTCGAACCGATTGGGCGGGGCCTGGATGCGGCGGCCCCCGAAACCATGCAGCTCACACCAGCCGAGGCCTTCGTGCTGGTGCGCACCGCCGCCATCCAGCTGCGCGACGTGGGGGTGGGCGTGGTGCTGCCCGCCAGCCTCAGTGGGGGCCTGGCCAGCCGCCTGGGCCTCTCGATCGAAGCCGAGCTGCCCGAGCGCTCCCGTGGCTTCTCCCTGGGGGAAAGCCTGCAATGGAAGTGGGAGCTGATGATCGGCGGCGTCACGCTGACGCTGAAGGACCTCGAGCGCCTCTCCGCCAAGCGCAGCCCGCTGGTGCAGCACAAGGGGGCCTGGATCGAGCTGCGCCCCAGCGACCTCAAGAACGCCGAGCGCTTCTGCGCCGCCGATCCCAACCTCAGCCTCGACGATGCCCTGCGGCTGACCGCCAGCGACGGCGACACCCTCATGCGGCTGCCGGTGCATCGCTTCACCGCCGGACCCAGGCTGCACGCCGTCCTGGAGCAGTACCACCAGCAGAAGGCCCCGGACCCCCTGCCGGCACCGGAGGGCTTCGCCGGCCAGCTGCGGCCGTACCAGGAGCGGGGCCTGGGCTGGCTGGCCTTCCTGCACCGCTTCGACCAGGGGGCCTGCCTGGCCGACGACATGGGCCTGGGCAAGACGGTGCAGCTGCTGGCCTTCCTGCAGCACCTCAAGGTGGAGCAGGAACTGAAGCGCCCCGTCCTGCTGGTGGCCCCCACCTCGGTGCTCACCAACTGGAAGCGGGAGGCGGCGGCCTTCACGCCGGATCTGGAGGTGCGGGAGCACTACGGTCCCCGCCGGCCCTCCACCCCCGACAAGCTGGCCAAGGCCCTGGACGGGGTGGATCTGGTGCTCACCAGCTACGGGCTGCTGCAGCGCGACAGCGAACTGCTGGAGAGCATCGACTGGCAGGGCATGGTGATCGACGAGGCCCAGGCGATCAAGAACCCGGCGGCCAAGCAGAGCCAGGCGGCCCGCGACCTGGCCCGCCCCGGCAAGCAGGGCCGTTTCCGCATCGCCCTCACCGGCACGCCCGTGGAGAACCGGGTGAGCGAGCTGTGGGCCCTGATGGACTTCCTCAACCCCCGGGTGCTGGGGGAGGAGGGTTTCTTCCGCCAGCGCTACCGCCTGCCGATCGAGCGCTACGGCGACATGAGTTCCCTGCGGGACCTCAAGGCCCGGGTCGGGCCGTTCATCCTGCGGCGGCTCAAGACCGACCGCTCGATCATCTCCGACCTGCCGGAGAAGGTGGAACTGCGCGAATGGGTGGGCCTGTCGGCGGAGCAGACGAAGCTCTACCGCCAGACCGTCGACGACAGCCTCGACGCCATCGCCCGCGCCCCCCTGGGGCAGCGCCATGGCCAGGTGCTGGCCCTGCTCACCCGCCTCAAGCAGATCTGCAACCACCCGGCCCTGGCCCTCAAGGAGGGTCGGGTGGACAACGGCTTCGCCGGCCGCAGCGCCAAGCTGCTGCGGCTGGAGGAGATCCTCGAGGAAGTGATCGAAGCGGGCGACCGGGCCCTGCTGTTCACCCAGTTCGCCGAATGGGGCCACCTGCTCAAGGTCTACCTGGAGCAGCGCTGGCGCCAGGACGTGCCCTTCCTGCACGGCGGCAGCAGCAAGACGGACCGCCAGGCGATGGTGGACCGTTTCCAGGAGGATCCCCGCGGTCCCCAGCTGTTCCTGCTCTCGCTCAAGGCCGGGGGCGTCGGCCTCAACCTCACCCGGGCCAGCCACGTGTTCCACATCGACCGCTGGTGGAACCCCGCCGTGGAGAACCAGGCCACCGACCGGGCCTACCGGATCGGCCAGACCAACCGGGTGCTGGTGCACAAGTTCATCACCAGCGGCTCGGTGGAGGAGAAGATCGACCGCATGATCGAGGAGAAATCCAAGCTCGCCGCCGACATCGTCGGCAGCGGCGAGGAATGGCTGGGCGGCCTCGACGTGGGCCAGCTCCGGGATCTGGTGGCCCTGGAGGACGGACCCTGAGGATGGCGACGGCGGGGAGGCCGGTGGCTCTGGGGCGCTGGGGCCTCAGCGGCTGACCAGGGCCGCCACCTCCGGCTCCCCCATCACGGGAAGCAGCACCGACAGGCCCGGGGGGACAGGGGCTGCAGGTTTCTGGCCCATGCGGCGCAGCCAGCGGTAGTGGGAGGCCACCCCGGCCAGGAAGGACGTGTGGCTGCGGAAGGGGACGCCGCAGTCGCGGCAGGTCTGCTCGACGATGGCGGAGAGCTGGGGGTAGTGGACGTGGCAGATGCGGGGGAACAGGTGGTGCTCCACCTGGAAGTTCAGGCCCCCGAGCAACCAGCTCAGCAGACCGTTGGAGCGGCTGAAATCCACCGTGGTGGCGAGCTGGTGGTCGGCCCAGGGACCCATGCCGGAGTCAGGGGCGCCGACGGCAGGGAAGTCGGCCTCCTCCACGCAGTGGGCCAGCTGGAACACCACGCTCAGCACGATCCCCTGCACCATCGCCGTGACCACGTAGCAGCCGATCACCGCAGCGAGGGGATGGAACTGGAGCGGCAGCGCAAAGGCCAGCGAGAAGAAGATCACCTTGCCGCCCACGACCAGCAGCCAGTCGGCCGGCGCCAGGGGGGGCAGGGAGTGGTCGCCGCGGCCCCGGCTGGCGAGGTCGGCGAAGTCATCGAAGAACTGCCACTTGATCGGCAGCATGCCGTAGAGGGGCCAGAGATAGAGGTGCTGCCAGCGGTGCCACCAGCGGTGGGGCTGGTGGGGCGAGAGGCGCCCGATCAAGCCGAGGTTGATGTCGTCGTCGTGGCCGGAGATGTTGGTGAAGGTGTGGTGCAGGCCGTTGTGCTTGTGGGCCCAGATCAGGGAACTGCCGCCCAGCAGGTCGAGCGTCATGGCGGCGGCCTTGTTGATCCAGCGGTGGCGTGAATAGGCGCCGTGGCCCCCGTCGTGCTGGATGTTGAAGCCGATGGCGGCGATCGACAGGCCGAGACAGGCCGAGAGGGCCACCGCCGCCGGCCAGCTGCCGGCCTGGAAGACGAGCAAGACGTAGGTGAGCGCGAACCACATCAGGATCACGGCCGACTTCACCGCCATGGCCGGGGAATCGCGCCGGTCCTGGCCGGTGCTCTCGAAGTGGTTGTGAACCCTTGCCCTCAGAAGACTGTGAAAACCGTCGCCGGCGCCGAACGTGATGCGATTCAAGGACTCCACGCCCTGCGTCGGGACAACCTAGGCCAGTGGGTCCGGCAGGCGTCAGGATGGGGATCCGAGGCCGGCGCCATGAGCAGCTCCTTCCCCGGCGCCAGCGGCGCCATCACCACCCAGCTGGGCCAGCAGGGTCTGGGGCAGCAGCCCTGGTGGGTGGAGCAGTGGATGGAGCTGATCCACTCCTACCGGTTCAAGAAGCGCCTGGAGCGCGCCTGGACCTACGCCCGGGAAGGCAATGTCGTCTCGATCCGCTTCGAGGGTCGCCGCGTCCATGCCCGGGTGCAGGGCACCGACCCGGATCCCTACAAGGTGAAGCTCTGGCTCGACGTGCTCAACGACGAGGACTGGGGCTACGTGCTCGAGGCCCTCAGCCAGAAGGCCCGCTGGTCGGCCCAGCTGCTGGCGGGGATCATGCCGGCCGACATCGAGCGGGCCTTCGCCGCCAGCGGCAAGCGGCTGTTCCCCTTCAAGCTCCAGGAGGTGCGCAGCGAATGCAGCTGCCCCGACAAGGCCAATCCCTGCAAGCACATCAGCGCCGTCTATTACCTGATGGGGGATCGCTTCAGCGAGGACCCCTTTGTCCTGTTCCAGCTGCGGGGCCGCACCCGCAGCCAGTTGCTGGGCGATCTGGCCAAGCGCCGCCGGGAGGGCGTGGTGGCGCCCGTGGAGCACGCGCCCCATCCGACCCATCCCGCCATCGCCGATCCGGCCCGCTGGTGGCGCTACGACGCCCCCCTCGATCCCGACCTGGTGGTGATCACGCCCGCCATGGAGGGGGAATCGGGTCTCGATGGGGCCGGCCCCCTGCCCCTGGCCGAGGAGCCCCGCTTCCCGGAGGCCAACCAGATCTTCCTGGAGACGCTCAAGGCCCACGGCACCGGGATGGCCCAGCAGGCCATGGTCCGGGCCATGGCCACCGGGGCGGATGCCGAGGCCTGAGCCGCCCCCCTGGCTGGGCGACGCCGCCATCGCCACCGCCAGTTCCCTCCTCCAGGGCCACCGCCAGGCCTTCGATCGGCCGCTCCTGGCCGGCCTCGAGCACGGCCGCTCGCCGCTGCAGGCGGCCCAGGAGCTGTTTGTGGCCGCCACGGTGGTGCTGGCCCACGACGGCGGCGCCGATCCACGCCTGATCTATGCCAACCGTGCCGCGCTGCGGCTGTGGCGCCGCCCCTGGGGCGCCATGGTGGGCCTGCCCTCCCGCCTCACGGCCGAGCCGGCCGAACGGCAGAGCCGGGCGCTCGCCCTGGAGCAGGCCCGCCACCGCGAGGCCCTGGCTGGCTACACCGGCGTCCGCATCGACAGCGTTGGCCGCCGGTTTCGCATCGAGAACGCCAGGTTGTGGACCCTGCGGGATGGCGACGGCCAACCCTGCGGCCAGGCGGCCGCTTTCGCCTCCTGGTGGTGGCTGGAGGCACCCCGTTCCGGTTCTCCACCCCCGGGGTCGAAGAGGCCGAACCCGGTTGGGGGGACCGAACCCTGAGCGTCGGTTCTCCCCCTCGAGGCCTGTGGGCATGGCGGGCACATTGACGGGGCGGGTGGTTCCTCACCCGGCCATTCCCGTTCCCCGTATCGGAAACAACCACCATGCGTACCCTGCATTCGTCCCCTTTCGATCTCTTCGACCGGCTGGAGCAGCAGCTGCACTCCGCCGAACGGGTTCCCGCCGCCGAGATTCACGAAACCGAGGCGATGTACACGATCGCCCTGGAACTTCCCGGCGTCGACCGCGCCTCGATCGATGTGAAAGCCACCGACCGCTCCCTGATCATCACGGCCGAGCGCCGGGCCCCTCAGCAGGACGGAGAAACCACCACCTCCGCTGAAGCCGGGCGGCGTGCCCCCCTGCTGAGCGAAATCCGCTATGGCACCTGGAGCCGCAGTTTCCGCTTCCCCGGCGGCATCCAGCGGGACGCCCTCGAAGCCCACTACCGTGATGGCCTGCTCACGGTGACGGCCCCCAAAGCCCAGTCACTGACGTCGGTCAGCGTCAAAGTGGCGGACTGAGGCCCTCACTCCTCGATCCGATGGGCGGACTCCAGGGAGAGGCCGATCACCGAGATGTAGCTGGTGGTCTCGATCCACCGCACGGTGCCTCTCAGGTCGTAGGTCTCTCCCTCCCCGTCACCCATCACCACGTTGCAGCCGTGCCCGACCGCGAGTTCATGGCCGGCCTCGATGACCATCTTCATGCCGTCCAAACTCAGATCCAGGACCTCCCCCAGCACCCCCCGGGAAGCCGCCATCGATGGGTGATGAAGTCGGGCCTGGGCCAGGCCCGTCGGAGGTTTGAATCGGTCGGAACGGGAGGCTTCCTGAAGACGCTCCTCGAGGCGGCGGAAAGCCTGCCGAAACCGTTCCAAGTCTCCCATCGTCACCTGTCACCTATCCGCTGCGCGTTGGTTGTCTCTGACACATCCCTCACCCGCCCATATGGATCGTTGGGCGTGGTCTAACAGACCGAAAAGCAGGCTGCCTTGCCTACAGTCTCAGGCCTGCGGAAGGACTCGGACCCCATGAGCACCAGCACCGCCAGCGCCGCGCCCGCCACGGCCGCCCCAGCTGGCCGCCTCAGCCTTCAGTGCGAACCGATCGCGGCCGACACCACGGCCATCCGTTCCCTCGACTGGGAGCGCAGCCGCTTCGACATCGAATTCGGCCTGCGCAACGGCACCACCTACAACGCCTTCCTGGTGCGGGGCGAGCGCACCGCCCTGGTCGACACCAGCCACGCCAAGTTCCGCGACACCTGGATCCCCCTGCTGGAGGGTCTGATCGAACCCACGGCGATCGACCACCTGATCGTCTCCCACACCGAGCCCGACCATTCCGGCCTGATCGGTGATCTGATCGACCGGCACCCGGACATCGAGATCGTCGGCTCCAAGGTGGCGATCCAGTTCCTGCAGGACCAGGTGCACCGGCCCTTCCGCAGCCGGGCGGTCAAGAGCGGCGACACGCTCGACCTGGGCGTGAACCCGGCCAGCGGCATGGCCCATCACTTCAGCTTCCTCAGTGCCCCCAACCTGCACTGGCCCGACACGATCTTCTCCTTCGACCACGGCACCGGCATCCTCTACACCTGCGATGCCTTCGGCCTCCACTACTGCTCCGACGACCTGTTCGATGTCGATCCGGGGGCCATCGCCCCGGACTTCCGCTTCTACTACGACTGCCTGATGGCCCCCAACGCCCGCAGCGTGCTGCAGGCGCTCAAGCGCATGGAGGGGCTCCCTGAGATCAGCACGATCGCGGTGGGCCACGGGCCCCTGCTGCGGGAGCATCTGCCCCTCTGGGTCGGCGATTACCGCGACTGGAGCGGCCAGCGCAGCGCCGGGGAGGCCTACGCCGCCGTCTGCTACCTGAGCCAGTACGGCTTCTGCGACCGGCTCAGCCAGGCCATCGCCCGGGGGGTGGGCAAGGCCTCCGGCCAGGTGCAGCTTGTCGACCTGCGCGGCACCGACGCCCAGGAACTGGCCGCCCTGATCGGTGAGGCCAGTGCCGTGGTGGTTCCCACCTGGCCCGCCACCCCCGACCCCGACCTGCAGACGGCCATCGGCACCCTGCTGGCGGCCCTCCATCCCAAGCAGTGGGTGGGCTGCTACGACGCCTTCGGCGGCAACGACGAACCGATCGACACCCTGGCCGGCCAGCTGCGCAACCTGGGGCAGAAATGGGCTTTTGAGCCCCTGCGAATCCGCCAGGTGCCCGGTGGTGCCGACTACCAGCGCTGCGAAGAGGCCGGCACCGACCTGGGCCAGCTGCTCACCAAGGAGAAGACCATCGCCGCCATGAAGGCCATCGATGGGGATCTGGACAAGGCCCTGGGGCGCCTCAGCGGAGGGCTCTACATCGTCACGGCCCGCCAGGACGACGAGGCCGGCAGCCGCAGCGGCGCCATGGTGGCCAGCTGGGTGAGCCAGGCGAGTTTCGACCCTCCGGGGCTCACGGTGGCGGTCGCCAAGGACCGGGCCATCGAGGCCCTGATGCAGGTGGACGACCGATTCGTGCTCAACGTCCTGCGGGAGGACAACCACCAGCCCCTGCTGCGCCATTTCCTGCGCCGCTTCCCACCGGGGGCCGACCGCTTCGCCGGGGTGTCGATCCTCGAGGGCGTGGCGGCCGGGGGCCCGGTCCTGGGGGATGCCCTGGCCTACCTGGGCTGCCGGGTGACCCAGCGCATGGAAGGCCCTGACCACTGGATCATCTATGCGGTGGTGGAGGAGGGCAACGTGGCCGACACCACCGCGTCCACGGCCGTGCACCACCGCAAAGTGGGTAACCACTACTGATGACCACCTCCCCATCCGCGTCCGACCGGCGCGTCATCACCCTGGCGGTCGAACCCGGCCTGCTCTGCCTGCGCGGCCTCAGCCCCCGGCGCCTGCGTTTCGAAGTCGAGTACGGCCTCGAGCGGGGCACCACCGCCAACAGCTTCCTGTTCCAGCAGGATGCCTCCGGGGGCGCCCCGGTGCTGGTCCATCCACCGGGGGCCTCCTTCGCCGCCCCCTTCCTGGAGCAGCTGGCCCTGCTGGTGCCCGCCGACGCCCCCCTCAAGGTGGTGGTGGGCCACGTCAACCCCAACCGGGTCGCCCTGCTGAAGCAGCTGGCGACCGGCTGGCCGGCCACGGTGCTGGTGGCCTCCAACCCTGGCGCCCAGGTGCTCGCCGAGCTCTGGGAGCAGCAGCGGCCGGGTGCGGGGGGTGAGGCCGCCGCCCCAGCCGACCCGGTGCCCCTGCCGACGGTCGAGGTGGTGAAGCAGGAGACGAGCCGCACCCTCGCCGATGGCCATGTGCTCACCCTGATCCCCACCCCCACCCCCCGCTGGCCCGGCGGCCTGATCGCCTTCGAGGCCACCACGGGGCTGCTGATGAGCGGCAAGTTCTTCGCCGCCCACCTCTGCACCGAGGACTTCGCCGAGGCGAACCGCACCAGCACCGAGGAGGACCGCCGCTACTACTTCGACTGCCTGATGGCGCCGATGGCCCGGCAGGTGGAGACGGTCGTCGACCGGCTGGACGAACTGCCGATCCGCACGATCGCGCCTGGCCACGGCCCGGCCATTGCCCAGAGCTGGCGCAGCCTTCTGGCCGACTACCGCCGCTGGGGGGAGAGCCAGGAGCGGGCCAGCCTGTCGGTGGCCCTGCTGTATGCGAGCGCCTACGGCAACACCGCGGCCATCGCCGATGCCCTCTCCCAGGGGGTGGCCCGCAGCGGCGTGCGGGTGGAAAGCATCAACTGCGAATTCGCGCCCTCCGAGCAACTGCTGGAGGCAATCCACTCCTGCGACGCCCTGCTGATCGGCTCACCCACCCTCGGGGGCCATGCGCCCACGCCGATCGTCTCGGCCCTCGGCACCGTGCTGGCTGAGGGCGACCGGGCCAAGCCGGTGGGGGTGTTCGGCAGTTTCGGCTGGAGCGGCGAGGCCATCGACCTGCTCGAAGGCAAGCTGCGCGACGGCGGCTTCCAGTTCGCCTTCGATCCGATCCGGATCAAGTTCAGCCCCGACCTGGCCACCCTGCGCACCCTGGAGGAAACCGGCACCGCCCTGGGCCGCCGCCTGCGCAACCAGCATCGCCAGGCCCAGCGGCGCAGCACCGGCGGAGGCCTCAGCGAGAGCCGCACCAACCCGGCGATCCAGGCCCTCGGCCGGGTGGTGGGGGCCCTGTGCGTGGTGCTGGCCCGCAAGGGGGACGGCGCCGATGCCATCGGTGGGGCCATGGTGGCCAGCTGGGTCAGCCAGGCCAGCTTCAGCCCGCCAGGCTTCACCGTGGCGGTGGCCAAGGACCGGGCGATGGAGAGCCTGCTGCACGTGGGGGACGCCTTCACGCTCAACGTGCTGGCCTCCGGGCGGGAAAGCGGCCCGATGAAACGGTTCCTGCAGCCGTTCCCCCCGGGGGCCGACCGGCTGGCGGGACTGGAGCTCCAGGCCACCCCAGGCGGTCAGCCGCTGTTGCCGGAAGCCCTGGCCTGGCTGGAGGCCCGCGTCAGCCAGCGGATGGAATGCGGCGACCACTGGCTGCTCTACGCCGAGGCCCTCAGCGGCGACCTGCTGGATCCGGCCGCCACCACCGCCGTGCACCAGCGGCGCAGCGGCGCCAGCTACTGAGAACTGCGAAGGGACGTGCAGGGGGGACAACAGGGGGCTGGGGAACCGAGGGCAGGCCGATGACGGGATTCGGCACGCCAAGGACGGAACTCACGGAACTCGCGGAGCATCGTCATCGTGCAGTTGACGCAGATACTCACCATCGGCGATGGATGATTGCCGTCGATTGCGCCCCTGGAAAAGCCGGTTTCTCCCCCAGCCGGCCTGCCAGGATTCGAGCAGGGATCGTTCGCTGTTGGGGCGCTGTGCCCCAGCCGCGAATGCCACGGCGAGGGCCAGGGAGGAAACGCCAAGCTTCACAGCACTCTGGATCAATGACCAGATTCCCTCTTTGAGAGCGCCTCCAGCGCCGGCTTTCCGGGCCTCAAGATTCCCTTCGGCCTTATCGAGATTGCTCAACAGTCGCTGTTTGAGAATCGGCAAGGGCTGCCGGAGGTCGGCTGTCCTCAAGCGAGGGACGCCCATCGATTCAAGGCGCTGCTGCAGCTCTTCCGTCGTCGTGGCCGTCGTGATGGTCTGGCGGAAGTTTGTCAGCCTGCGGGCAGCATCCGATTCAACATTTGTCCTTGCGGTCTGAAGGTTGCCCAAGCCTGTCCAGACGGCGTAAACATTCAGAGGAATGAGGAGCAGAAAGCCGAGCGAAGCAGCAATCGCCAGGCGGGAAAACCTCTGCTGACGATCCCTGAGAATGGGATTGCCAGGATCAATAAAGGCTGAAAAGTGCACCAGGATCAATCCGAGAAGGGCAATCGGTGCAGCATCAATCAAACCGGCGGCAAACTCCAGCTGCCAGCTTGCCTGAGTCAAGCGAAATGGGATGATCCTCGCCAGCACACTGGCTACGTAAAGAACAAAGAGAGGAATGGCCATGGCGCCAAGCCGCCTGGCAAAACCAACCTGAGGAATCTTGGAGTAGCCGGGAGTGTCAGACACGGTGAACGTCGAAGGAAGGGGGAACGAATCGTCGGCCGTGAACGGTCGGCAGAGGATAACCGTTCCAGCGAATGTCTAAGAAAATAGCACTAGGATATGCACAAGAAACAAGTCGATCAGAGTAACCGCCACAATTCAGCCGGGCCGAGCACATTGGATGCCCATCAATCCCCACCGCTTCATGGCCCTCCCGTTAGGGCCTTGCCCCCCCGTGGCAACGCCATCCCTGGCCCCTCAGCTCAGGGCACCAGACCTCAGGCAGAAAAATCCAACAGGTGGCATTGACTAGGCTTCGGCCGACAAAAAAGAGGCCCTATTGTTAAGACAGGGCCCCTTCATCAGCACACCGGATCTTCTGCGACGCAGGAGATCAGGCCAGCGTTGCGAGGTTGATGCGCTTACGCAGGCGACGGCTGAAGCCGAAAGCGATGCCTGCCCCGAGGATGGGCAGGGGGCCGGGCACAGAATCGCCAACGATCTCGCGTGTGATCTTCAGAGCCACAGCCCGATCGAAATCAGCGAAGTTGTTGGCCGCGACAACGAAGCCATCCGCTGTCTTGACGTTGTCTTCATACCACTGGAAGAGACCAGGTTCCCCGAGGATGGCCAGGCCGTTGATCCGAATTCCCAAGGCAGCGGCAGCATTGCGGGCAGCAGAAGCGGTCGCGGGGCCATTGGTGGCATCCTCGTTCTGGGCACCATCTCCAGACACATCAATCACCAGTTGCTTGCCATCAAAGGTGTTGCCGGTGATGGAGGCCACAGCGGCATTGATTCCGCAGGCGACGCAGGTCTGGCCGCTCTGAAACTGGGTGAGGCCGCGGATAGCGGTTGCGAACGCATTGGCGTCAGCCGCGTTCTGCAGCAGGGTCCAGCCAATGATCGGAGGATCTTGTGCCACTGTGCTCCACTGCCCCAGGGCCACAGCGACGCCATTCGGCTTGCTGGCGATGGCGGCCTGAAGGGCTGCCGATTCAAACGCCTCGGCGTAACCCTCCCTTTGCAGTTCGTACTCGGCAGCGTTGATGCTGCCCGAGTTGTCCAAGGACAGGAACAGCTCCAGGTCAACAACCTGTTGAGCCGCCGCCATGGAGGCGCTCAGGATCGTGGAGGCCGCTACGGTGGCCGAGGCCAGAGCAGCCTTGGCCCAGGATAGATTTTGGGTGAACTTCACGGTGAATCGGGTGATGACTCCGTCGGAGTGTACTCAGCTTTCGTTCACCTGGATGCCACCTCAACACTCGTTCATGCAGCCCAGCGCACACCGCGGGGCAAAGCCCCTCATGCGTCCCTGAAGCCTGCGTCGGTTCGCATCACCACGTGCTGCCTGGAACGGCTGCTGCCCGCGGCAGCACCGAACAGCCGAAGCCTGGTTCGGGCGGTTGGCCGGAGGCTGCCCACGATCAGTCCAATCCAGGGGAGCACCCCCAAGGGACAAAGCGCCAGAGTCCTGCCCTGCGCCTCAGGCCGCGTGGGGCGGCGTGGGCGACCCGCCTCCCGCCTGGAACGGAAGCACGAGGGTGGCCCAGTGGTCGGGCCGCTCGGGGCGACGTCGCCGGGCCCGGCGCACCCCGAAGGGCACCCGCACCACGTTGGTGCCGTCCTCGCGCTGGCTGGCCTCCGGCAGGTCGGGGGAAAGGATCCCCGCGCCCGGCTCACCGCCTGAGTTGTCGTTGCCGTTCATGAACCCCATGAAAATGAAAGGCGGTTGCCATCGCCGTGAAGGGATGGCACAGCAATGATGCGCCATGGCGGGGACAAAAGGTACCGGCGGAACACTCAGGCGGCCAGTTCGGAGATTGCCACTTCCTCGACGCTCGGGCAGGTGCAGACCAGGTTCCGATCGCCGAAGGCGTTGTCGATGCGGGCAACGGCCGGCCAGAACTTGGCCTGTCGCTGGCTCTCCCCGGCCGGGAAGGCGGCCTCGCTGCGGCTGTAGGCCCGGTCCCAGTCGTCGGCGGTGACCGCCGCCAGGGTGTGGGGCGCCTGCTTGAGCGGGTTGTCGAGGGGGTCGGCGGCGCCGGTCTCGATCGCCCAGGCCTCGCGGCGGATCCCCTCCATCGCCGCGCAGAAGCGGTCGATCTCCGGCAGCGATTCGCTCTCGGTGGGCTCCACCATCACCGTGCCGGCCACGGGCCAGCTGACGGTGGGGGCATGGAAGCCGTAGTCCATCAGCCGCTTGGCCAGATCGTCCACCTCCAGGCCGCAGCTGCGCTTGAGGGGCCGCAGGTCGAGGATGCACTCATGGGCCACCCGGCCGCCCCGGCCGCGGTACAGCACGGGGAAGTGGGGCTCGAGACGCTCGGCGATCAGGTTGGCCGCCAGCAGGGCCACCTGGCTGGCGGTGCGCAGACCCGAGCCGCCCATCATGCGGATGTACATCCAGCTGATCGGCAGGATGCCGGCACTGCCCAGCGGGGCCGCCGACACCGGACCGATGGCCTCATCCGCCGCCCCTGCAGCCAGGGGGTGGGACGGCAGGAACGGCACCAGGTGGGCCGCCACGCCGATCGGCCCCACCCCGGGGCCGCCGCCGCCGTGGGGGATGCAGAAGGTCTTGTGGAGGTTGAGGTGGCAGACGTCGGCGCCGTAGAGCCCCGGCTTGCAGAGGCCCACCTGGGCGTTGAGGTTGGCGCCATCCAGATACACCTGACCACCGTGGTCATGGACCACCTGGCAGATGCGGCGGATGCCGGTCTCGAAAACCCCATGGGTCGAGGGGTAGGTGACCATCAAGGCCGCCAGGTCGGCCGCATGGGCGGCGGCCTTGGCCTCCAGGTCGGCGATGTCGATGTTGCCCTGGGTGTCGCAGGCCACCGCCACCACCCGCATCCCCGCCATCACGGCGCTGGCCGGATTGGTGCCATGGGCGCTGGTGGGGATCAGGCACACCTGGCGATGGCCCTCACCCCGGCTGCGGTGCCAGGCCCGGATCACCATCAGGCCGGCGTACTCGCCCTGGGAGCCGGCGTTCGGCTGCAGGGAGACCCCCGCAAAACCGGTGATCGCCCCCAGCCAGGCCTCCAGGTCCGCCGCCAGGGCGGCGTAGCCCGCGGCCTGGTCGACGGGGGCAAAGGGATGGATCTGGCCGAAGGCCGGCCAGCTCACCGGCGCCAGTTCGGCGGCGGCATTCAGCTTCATGGTGCAGCTGCCCAGGGGGATCATCCCGTGGACGAGCGACAGGTCCTTGCTCACCAGGCGCTGGATGTAGCGCAGCAGTTCCGTCTCGCTGCGATAGCGGTGGAACACCTCCTGGCGCAGCCAGGGACCGTCCCTCAGGGGCACGCCGTCGAGCAGCTCCACCAGGGGCCTGGCCTCCAGGGTGGACAGGCCGGCCCGCAGGGCCGCCTGGGCGGCGTCAGCGGCGGCGGCGTCCGGTGCCAGGGCGCTCAGCAGGGCAGCCAGCTCCTCGGGCGTGGAGAGTTCATCGAGGCTGATGGCCAGGCTGGCCTCGCCGTCGTCGCCATGGACTCCGCAGCGGAGGTTGAAGCCGGCGTCCACGGCCCGCTGGCGCAGGCTGGAGGCCGCGGCGGTGCGCAGCACCACGGTGTCGAAGCCGGTCCCCGGATCCGCCGCCAACCCCAGGGCCGCCAGCCCCAGCACCAGCCCCTGGCGCAGCACCAGAATCCGACGAGCGATGGCCTCGAGGCCATCGGGGCCGTGGTGCACGGCATAGAAACTCGCCATCACGGCGAGCAGCACCTGGGCGGTGCAGATGTTGCTGGTGGCCTTGTCGCGCCGGATGTGCTGCTCCCGGGTCTGGAGGGCCAGCCGCAGGGCCGGGTTCCCCTCCGCATCCTTCGACTGGCCCACCAGGCGGCCGGGGATCTGGCGCTTGAACTCCTCCCGGGTGGCGAAGAAGGCGGCGTGGGGCCCCCCGAACCCCATCGGCACCCCGTAGCGCTGCAGGCTGCCGACGGCGATGTCGGCACCGAGGCCACCCACCGGGGCCAGCAGCGCCTGGGCCAGGGGATCGACGGCCACCGTGCTGATCACGCCGCAGGAGCGGGCCGCCGCCAGCAGCGGCGAGGGATCCCAGAGCCGGCCCTCGACCCCCGGCAGCTGCAGCAGCAGGCCGAAGACGTCGTCACCCAGCACCGGATCGGGGCTGGCGCTGAGGGCCTCGGCGTCGACGATCTCAATGACGATCCCCAGGGGTTCGGCCCGGGTGTGGAGCACGGCGAGGGTCTGGGGCAGGACGGCCCGGTCGACCAGGAAGCGGCGGGCGCCGCGGCGCGTTGTCACCGCCGCCGCCATCGCCATCGCTTCGGCGGCGGCGGTGGCCTCGTCCAGCAGGGAGGCGTTGGCGATCGGCAGCCCCGTCAGTTCGCTGACCAGGGTCTGGAAATTGAGCAGGGCCTCCAGCCGCCCCTGGGCGATCTCCGCCTGGTACGGGGTGTAGGCGGTGTACCAGCAGGGGTTTTCCAGCACATGGCGCTGGATCAGGGCCGGCGTTGCCGTGCCGTGGTACCCGAGACCGATGAGGCTGCGCAGCACCCGGTTGCGGGAGGCCAGCACCCCCAGCTCGCCCAGGGCCTGGGCCTCCGGGCAGGGGAGGGGCAAGCCAACCGCGGCCTCATCCGCCGTCAGCAGGATGTCGGCGGGAACCACCTCGGCCGCCAGCTGATCGAGGGACCCCAGTCCGAGTTCCGCCAGCATCCGCTGCTGATCCTCGGCATCCGGACCCAGATGCCGGACCAGGAAGGAGGCGGACACGGGCGTCGGGGCAGGGGTGGCGGGATCCTAAGGAATTCAGCCCGCCTGCACCTTGGCCCCGTAGGTGGCGGCATCCATGAGGTCGTCGAGCTCGCCGGGTGCCCCGGGCCGCACCAGCAGCAGCCAGCCCTCCCCGTAGGGATCGTTCTGGAGCTCCTCGGGGCTGGCCAGCACCGCTTCGTTGCGGGCCTCCACCGTGCCGCTCACGGGGGCCATCAGATCCTCCACCGCTTTGACCGATTCGACGCTGCCGAAGCTGGTGCCCCGCTCCAGGGCGGCCCCCACCGCCGGCAGCTCGACGAAGACGATGTCCCCCAGCTGATCGACGGCGAAGGAACTGATCCCGAGCCGCACCAGGTCACCCTCCAGGCGCACGTATTCGTGGCTCTCGGAGTAGCGGCAGTCGTCGGGGAAGGTGTGCGCCAAGGCCGGTGCGATGCGGAGGTGCGGGCCTCAGTCTGCCTGCGCCAGGGACGCCAGGGCGGCCAGGGCCCGCTCCAGGGCCAGGGCCACATGGCCGTGGTGGGTGCCGCCCTGGGCGTAGAGCACAAAGGGCTCCCGCAGCGGAGCGTCGGCGGAGAACTCGCTGGTGCTGCCGTCGATGAACGTGCCGCCCGCCATCACCAGATCGCTGGCATAGCCGGGCATGGGGGCCGGGACCGGATCGAGGTAGGCCCCCACCGGGGAGCACTGCTGGAACGCCCGGCAGACGGCGATCAGCCGGTCGGGATGGCCGAGCCGCACCGCCTGGATCACGTCGCTGCGGTCGGCCCCGGCGGTGGGGTTCACCGGATAGCCCAGGCCGGCGAACACCTCGGCCACCAGATCGGCGCCGATCAGGGCCTCCGCCACCATCTGGGGGGCCAGAAACAACCCCTGGAACAGCAGGCGGTACTGGTCGAAGCCGGTGCCGCCCTCGCTGCCGATGCCCGGGGCGGTGAGCCGGCAGCAGGCCATCTCCACCAGCTCCCGCCGGCCGGCGACATACCCCCCCGTCGGCGCGATGGTGCCGCCGAGGTTCTTGATCAGGGAGCCGGCGATCAGGTCGGCCCCCACGGCGGTGGGTTCCTGGTCCTGCACCAGTTCCCCGTAGCAGTTGTCGACGAAGCAGACGCAGTCCGGCCGCAGCGCCTTGACCCGCTCGCAGAGGCGCCCGATCGTGGCCACAGGCAAGGAGGGGCGCCAGCTGTAGCCGCAGCTGCGCTGGATCAGCACCATCCGGGTCTCCGGGGCCAGGGCGTCCTCCAGGCCCGCCTCGTCCACCCCGCCGTCGGCGGTGAGGGCCAGCTCGTCGTAGGCGATGCCGAACTCGGCCAGGGACCCCTGGCCCGACCCCCGCAACCCGATCACCTCCTCGAGGGTGTCGTAGGGGCGGCCGGTGAGTGCCAGCAGCCGGTCACCGGGCCGCAGCACGCCGAACAGGGCGGCGGTGATGGCATGGGTGCCACTGACGAACTGGAGCCGCACGGCGGCGGCTTCGGCCTGCAGCACCCGCGCGAAGACCCGATCCAGCACCTCCCGGCCCAGGTCGCCGTGGCCGTAGCCGCTGACCGAGGCGAAGTGATGCACGCCGAGGCGTTCGGCGGCGAAGGCGTCCAGCACCCGCGCCAGGCGGGGCCGCACCGCGGCGGTGCGGCGGGCGGCGACCGGGGCCAGCCGCTCAAGGGCGGCGGCGACGGTGTCGGCCGGGTGCGCCGTGTCAGTGGGGCCGGTGGGGCCGGGACAGACCTGCTCCAAAGCCCTGGGGCCAGCAGGGGTCACTCTGCCATCGCTGCCGTGGGTCAGGATGGGAGGCCGAGCCCCAGACCACACCCGCCCTTCCACCGGAGAACCGCTTGGTCGCACGATCCGAAGCCTCCCGATCAGGCCAGAGCGCCCGGACCGTGCGCGTGCCCCTGCAGGACACCAGCCATTCCC
>QLAH01000492.1_pt1 | contig 19918 bp, 13 predicted proteins | sample 4693081 | NCBI WGS metagenome assembly QLAH01 (sample SAMN09425401, study PRJNA476045) | Lake water metagenome, whole genome shotgun sequencing project.
GGTGCTTCCTTTGGGTATGGTCATTGTGTTCCTAGACCCTGACAGTGGTTTACACCCCGAGGGGCTTCATCCCACACGCGGCATTGCCCCGTCACGCTTTCGCGCATTGCGGAAGATTCGTTACTGCAGCCTCCCGTAGGAGTCCGGGCAGTGTCTCAGTCCCGATGCGGCGGGCCGTGCTCTCACACCCGCTACCCGTCTTCGCCTTGGTGAGCCGTTACCTCACCAACTAGCTGATAGGAGATTCCCCGCTCCCAGAGCGTAAACTTTGCTCTTTCGAGATCATCAGGTGTTAGCCATCGTTTCCGATGGTTATCCCTGACTCCGGGGTACGTAGGAATCTATTCCTCGCCCTTTCGCCACTCGTGTATTGCTACACGCGTTCGACTTGCATGTTTTAGCCATGCCGCCAGCGTTCAATCTGAGCCAGGATCAAACTCTTCAATAAGTTTTAAGCAGCTTGCGCTGCGTACCGTTGAAGGTTTGCCCGGCCAAACCGACGATCGATTTGATGCGTCGGCCGGTCGTTCTCTCGGTTCCATTCACTTGCGTGCCGAGAGTGGTGGACGGCAAATCCACCATTCTTTGATGAACATCACTACCAGTCGAGATCTTGCGACTCGGACTGACAGCGACCACTGGAATTGATCATTGTCTATGGCATCACGGAGGATGTTCATCTGCCGCCACCGTGGTGGCGACGAGTTGCGCCTTGGTTGCCGGCCGTGCCGAACAACGGGCGCGAAACATCCTCGCGGCGTTCCAACTGCTGACTTGTCAAAGAAACGGCGGCCGAAGCCGCGCCCGCAACTGGAATCAGCCGCGGGTCGAGGAGTGTAGCGAAGCCAAGAGGGCTGTCAACCCTCTTGAAGCGTTGCCCTCGGCAAATTGCAAAGGTTTTCAGGCGCGTTCCGCCACGCGCCCGAGAACCGGGAATTCAGGACGGTTTCCTGTCCGAGAACGGAGTTTATCCTGACCAACGGTGGGCCGCAACTTTTTTTGACGCCCGAGAACGCTGTCCGCAAGCTCACGCTCGATCGGCGCGGCGCTCAAGGCGAAAGGTTGTCCACAATCGGCCCATCTGCCGTTCGCACCGCCTTCCATCACGATGGGGTCCGCTCGGCGCTGCGTCGGTCGCCATGGCGCCCCGGGGGGTCGGTTGCGGCCACGCAGGCGGCCATCACCCAGACGGCCCCCGCCGCTCGAAGCAGCCTCGAGGCCTCCCCAAGGGTCGATCCGGTCGTTCGAACATCGTCGACCAGAAGTACCGTTCTCCCTTGCACGCTGCGGCCTGCGCGCGTCACGGCGAATCGACCGCTCCGCTCGAGGCGGTGGCTTCTGCCGCCGCCTGTCTGTCGCAGCGCAAGCCGAACCCGCAGCGCACGAACGCACGGAACACCAAGTTCGACGGCCGCCGCACGGGCAAGTCGCTCCGAGTGGTCGATGCCTCGGAGGAGGCGCCTCAGTGGATGCGTCGGGATGAAGACGACGGTGTCGGGGCGCCGCATCAGTTCGGACGCACAGGCCTCGCGCGCCTGCAGGCCCAGATCACGGCCGAGGGCGTCCGCCATGCGCGCCCAGGCGCGCCGCTTGATCGCGGGCACCCATTGCGAGAGCGGTGGCGCGTATCGCCCGAGGCGCAACAGCGACGCGTAGGGGTGCGGACGCCCGCGACATGCGGAGCATCCTCCCCTGCGGTCCTCGAAGGGAACGAGCGTGGTGCCGCAGCGAAGGCAGAAGCGATCGATCGGATCGCGCGACCACCCCGCCGCCGCGATCAGCGTGGCCGGGTCGGGCATGCGCGAGCCGAAGACGGCGTCCTCGAGCCCGCGGAGCATGACAGCTCGGCGCGCGGCCCGCTGCGCTGAGCGTTTGGCGCGATAGGCGCCTCGCGCGGCCGCGCTCGCCGCGCGAAGCGCGCGATCGACCGCGGAGCGCGGAGCGGACGGCGGCGCCACTCGCGCACGATCGCCGTTCGAGGCGGACTCTCTTCCCTTCTGCATGGCTGTGCTCTCCTCTCCGCTTCTCTTCTCTCCCCCGCGACATGAGCCGATGGCCGCGCGCACGAGACGGCGTTGCGCCGAATGTACGGCGTGTTTCCTCGAAAAAGAGAAAGTGCCGCAGTTCTGCAGGAGAGAACGCGGCACTTCGCGCACCGCACGGGCGCGTCACGGCGTGTGGGCGGAATCACGCCATCATCTTGCGAAGCACGGTGTTGAGGATGCCGCCATTTCGGTAGTACTCGACCTCGACGGGCGTGTCGACGCGGCAGAGCGTCTCGAACTCGACCTTGCTTCCGTCGGCGCGCGTCGCGACGACCTTGATGTTCTGCCGCGGCTTGAGGTCCGTCGGGATGTGGACATCGAAGGTCTCGTCACCCTTCAGGCCCAGGGAATTGCGGTCCTGCCCCGCGAGGAAGGTGAGCGGCATCACGCCCATGCCGACGAGGTTCGAGCGGTGGATGCGCTCGAAGCTCTCGGCGATGACGACCTTCACGCCGAGCAGGAAGGTGCCCTTCGCGGCCCAGTCGCGCGACGAACCCATGCCATAGTCCTTGCCGGCGAGGACGACAAGCGGGATGTTCTTCGCCTTGTAGTTGACGCTCGCGTCGTAGATCGACTTCACCGTGCCGTCGGTGAAGTCGGTCGTGACGCCGCCGGTGGTGCCGGGCGCGAGCTCGTTCTTGATGCGGGTGTTCGCGAAGGTGCCGCGGGTCATGACGCGGTCATTGCCGCGGCGCGAGCCGTAGCTGTTGAACATCGCGGGGGCGACGCCGTTCTCGACGAGATACTTGCCTGCAGGGCCGTCCTTCTTGATGTCGCCCGCGGGCGAGATGTGGTCGGTCGTGACCGAGTCACCGAGCTTCGCAAGGCAGCGCGCGCCCTTCACCGAGGTGATGGTGCCTGCTTCCTTCTTCATCTCGACGAAGAACGGCGGCTCCTGGATGTAGGTCGACTTCGCGTCCCACGCGTACATCTCGCCGCCGCCGGTCGCGATCTTCTGCCACGCGTCCGAGCCCTTGAAGACGTCGGCATACTCCTTCTCGAACTGGGCGCGGGTGACGAACTGGTGCACCGCGTCCTCGACTTCCTTCGCGGTGGGCCAGATGTCCTTGAGGTAGACGGGCTTGCCGTCCTTCGTGGTGGCGAGCGCATCCTTCTGGAGATCGATGTCGACGGTGCCCGCGATCGCGTAGGCGACGCAGAGCGGCGGCGAGGCGAGGTAGTTCGCCTTCACGTCCTGATGGACGCGCGCCTCGAAGTTGCGGTTGCCGGAGAGCACGCTCGCGACCGCGAGGTCGCCTTCCTTGATCGCGGCGCCGATGTGGTCGGGCAGCGGGCCCGAGTTCCCGATGCAGGTCGTGCAGCCGTAGCCGACGGTGTTGAAGCCGACGGCGTCGAGCGATTCCGTGAGACCCGCCGCGTTCAGGTACTCGGTGACGACCTTGGAGCCCGGCGCGAGCGAGGTCTTGACCCACGGCTTGCGGGTGAGGCCGAGGGCGGCGGCCTTCTTGGCGACGAGGCCTGCGCCGATCATCACGCTCGGGTTCGAGGTGTTGGTGCAGCTCGTGATGGCCGCGATGACGACCGAACCGTGCTTCAGCTGGAACTCGTTGCCTTCGGGGTCGCGCACGCTGACGCCGTCGGCGGCGGTCATCGTGGTCGCGTTCGGCGCGGCCGCGTTCGGGCCCTTGTTGTAGATCTTGCCGAGATCGCGGCGCCAGCTCGACTGCATGTCGGTGAGCGCGACGCGGTCCTGCGGACGCGCGGGGCCCGCGAGCGACGGCACAATCGTCGAGAGGTCGAGGACGAGTTCGCTCGAGTACACGACCCCCGGGGCGTCTCCAGTCGAGTCGTCTTCGCGCCAGAAGCCGTTCTGCTTCGCGTAGGCCTCGACGGTCTTGACGAGACCCTCGGGGCGGCCCGAAAGCCGCATGTAGGCGAGCGTCTGCTCGTCGACGGGGAAGAAGCCGATGGTCGCGCCGTACTCGGGCGCCATGTTCGCGATGGTGGCGCGGTTCGCGAGCGGCATGTCGGCGAGGCCCGGGCCGAAGAACTCGACGAACTTGTTGACGACGCCGTGCTTGCGCAGCATCTCGGTCGCGCGCAGCACGAGGTCGGTCGCTGTGACGCCTTCAGGCAGCTTACCGACGAGCTTCACGCCGACGACCTCGGGAATCAGCATGTAGATCGGTTGGCCCAGCATGACGGCCTCCGCCTCGATGCCGCCCACGCCCCAGCCGACGACGCCGAGGCCGTTGATCATGGTGGTGTGGGAATCGGTGCCGACGAGCGAATCCGGATAGAGGACGCCGTCCTTCTCCCACACGACCTTCGCGAGGTACTCGAGGTTGACCTGGTGCACGATGCCCGTCGCGGGCGGAACCACCGAGAAGTTCGAGAACGCGCCCTGGCCCCACTTGAGGAACTCGTAGCGCTCCATGTTGCGCTCGAACTCCTTCTCGCCGTTGATCGTCAGCGCGACCTTCGAGCCGAACGCGTCGACCTGCACCGAGTGGTCGATGACAAGATCGCACGGGACGAGCGGATTCACCTTCTTCGGGTCGCCGCCGAGGCGCTTCATCGCGGCGCGCATCGCGGCGAGGTCGACGATGCATGGGACGCCCGTGAAGTCCTGCAGCACCACGCGGCCGGGCATGAACGGGATCTCGTTCTCGCCGACATTGCGCGCGTCGTAGGCCATGAGCGCCTTGAGGTGCTCCTCGGTCACGATGAAGTCGTCGTAGTTCCGGAGGCAGCTCTCGAGGAGCACGCGGATCGAGATCGGCAGCCTGCGGTAGTCGCCGAACTTCGCGAGGGCGTCGAGGCGGTAGTAGTGCTTCGCGCCGTACGGGGTGTCGAGCGAGGTGCGGGCGCCGTAGCGGTCGTGGGTGGTCGTCATGGTGGATTGCGTGGAAAGAGGTCCTGCCGAAGCCGAGTCGCCGAGTATAGAGGGCGGCGCGGCATGCGCTCAGGACGCGGGATTCGCGCGGTTTTAGGGCGTCTCGCGCGTCCGCGCGCGCGGCATCGCCCACGGCAGCGCGAGGAGCGGCGGCAGGCCGACCACGATCGAGAGCGCGAAGAACCCCCAATATCCCAGCGCTTCGACGAGGTATCCGCTCGTCGCGCCGGCCAGTGCGCCCGCGAGGAACATGAGGCCCGACAGGATCGAGTACTGGGCGGCCGCGAAGCGCGGCTCGCAGAGCGTCATGAAGTAGGCGACGAACGCCGCGCTCACGAGGCCGTTCGAGAGGTTCTCGACGACGACCACGCCCGCGAACGCCGGCAGGGACTTGCCCGCCACGATGAGGACGAGATAGCCCGCGTTCGACGCGACCTGCAGGATGCCGAAGACGACGAGTGCGCGGAAGAGGCCGTAGCGCTTCACGCAGATTCCGCCGATGACCGCGCCGACAATCGTCATCGCGAAGCCGAGGAACTGGCGGATCGAGCCGATCTCCTCGACGCTGAAGCCGAGTTCCTGTCGCAGGAACGGCATCGTCATGCGGTTTCCGAGGAGGTCGGGCAGGCGGAAGAGGAGCGCCACGAAGAGGACGAGCGCCAGGCGTGGGCCGAGCGCGCGCGCGAAGGAGATGAACGGCCCGACCACCGCGTCGCCGAGCGTCTCGGGCGACTTCCGCCTCGGCGGCTCGGGCGCGAGGAGCGCGGCCCCGATTCCGACGAGCATCGCAACCCCGCCGCCGGCGACCGCGAGCTTCCACGCGAGCGCCTCGGCGGCGGCGTCGCCCGCGGGCCCAAGCAACAGCGCGATTCTCCCGTGCAGCATGAGGATCGCCGCGCCGATCGAGACGAACGCCACGCGATAGCCGAGCACGAACGCGCTCGCGGCGGGGCCTTCCTCGCCGCCGCTCGCACTGTCGGTGCGGTGCGCGTCGACGGCGGCGTCGAGCGTGGCCGAGAGGAACGCGATCGCAAGGCCCGCGATCGCCACGGGAAGGACGGGCGAATCGGCCGCCGACGGGCCGACGGCAGCGAGCGCCACGAACGCGAGCGCAAGCAGCGTGCACAGCAGTGCGATCCAGCTGCGGCGCAGGCCGAGCCAGGCGAAACCGGGCGCCGCGAAGCGGTCGAGAAGCGGCGCCCAGAGCAGCTTCAACCCGTACGGCAGCGTGACAAGCGCGAGAAGCCCGATGTCGGCGGGCTTGAACCCGAGGTCGGAGAGCCACGCCGAGAGCGTGTCGTTGACGAGGACATTCGGCAGGCCGCTTGCAAAGCCGAGCACGCCGATCGCGGCGATCAGTCTTCCGCGCGCCGCGCTCAGATCCCACCGCCCATCGAGATCATCCGGAGCTCGATCTTGGTGCCGGTGACGACGTGACCCGGCGGTACGCTCTTCGTCAAGAACACGCCGCCGGCGACGACCGAGCCCTTCCCGATCACGGTGTCGCCGCCGAGGATCGTGGCGCCCGCGTAGACGACGACATCGTCCTCAAGGGTAGGATGGCGCTTGTATCCGCGGCGCATCGAGCCGTCGGGCTCGCGCTCGAAGCTCTTCGCGCCGAGCGTGACGCCCTGGTAGATGCGGCAGCGGTGGCCGATCGACGCCGTCTCGCCGATCACGACGCCCGTGCCATGGTCGATGAACACGGCGTCGCCGATACGCGCGCGGGGGTGGATGTCGATGCCCGTCTCGCGGTGCGCGTGCTCGGCCATCATGCGCGGGAGAAGCGGCACGCCGAGAAGGTCGAGCGCATGCGCAAAGCGGTGGACGAAGAGCGCTCGCACGCCCGGATAGCAGACGACGACCTCGAGCTCGCTCTGCGCCGCGGGATCTCCCTCGAAGGCCGCGCGCACATCGAGCCCGAGGCGCGCCGAGATCGCGGGGACTTGCGCGAAGAACGCCGCCGTGCTGGCGCCGTCGTCCGCCGCGCCCACCGCACTGAACGCCGCGCGAACAAGATCGTCGAAGGCGTGCGCCACCTGACGCGCAAGCAGATCGCCGTGCGCACCGGCCGCGCGCAGCGGCGGGAACACGAGCGCGCGCAGCGACTCGGTGGCCTCGATCAGCTGGCGTTCGCACGGAGGTGGAGGCATGGACGCTCCGCGCGCGGCCAGCTCCGAGAGGTGCGCGAGGCACGCGTCGGTCGTTCGTTCGTTCACAGGGGCAAGATAGCGCGGGCGCCGCGCGCGTTTCCGCTCACGACGCCCGCGGTCACGGGTGAACGAGGCCGTTCGACGGAGCTCAGGCGCCGCCTTCTCCGCCACGGCCGCCACGGCCGCCCTCCCCACCTCCCCCGTTGTTACGGAAGTTGTTGAACTGCTCGCGCATGTACTGGCCCAGGGCCTCGCGCTCGTCCTCGTCGATCCGACCGTTTCCGTTGCGGTCGACCGCCTGCATGATCTGACGGCGCTGCTCCTCGGGAAGGCGATCGAGCATGCCCTGCATGCCTTCCGCGCTGCCGAAGCCGCCACGCGCACCGCCCTGCCCGCGCGTGCGCGGCAGCCGCTCGATCTGCTCGGGCGTCAGGAGCGCGCGCAGCCGCTCCATGTAGCGCTCGCCGAGGTCGTTGCGCTGCTCGAAGACGGGGCGCATCGGATCCTCTTCGGCGCCGCCGAAACCCTGACCGCCGCGCGCGGCGCCGAGCGCCATGCCCGAGATCCCCTGGCTCATCATCGAGACGAAGCGCTCGCCCTCCGTGACGAGTCGCGCGGGCTCCTGCGTTCGGGCCATCGACTTGAGACGCTCGTTGATCGGGAAGAGCTCGCCTTGGTACTGGGCATAGAGCTCCTCGATCGAGGCAAGCACGGAGGGATCGAGATCGGAGAATCCGACGGCCTCGCGGAACGCGCGGTCTGTGCCCGTGGCGCGATAGATGCGCTCCCAGCCTCCCTCGAGTATCGCGGCGTCGAGTTGGCGCGCCCACTCGGACTCGCCGAGCGCGCCCACCATCGACACACGGTACTCCTCGTTGACGTCGCGCACGGCGGCGCGCAGTTCGGACTGCCGCTTGAAGATGCGGCCCGCCACGCCCGAGTCGCCCGACTGCATCGCCTCGAAGAGGCGCGGCAGCGACTGCTCGATGTAGGTGTTTCGTGCGCGCAGCGCGTCGTCGAGGCGCGTCTCATAGGCGTCGAACAGCGGCTCGAGCTTGGCGAACTGCTCGGGCGGGAGACGCAGCTCGTCGACGACGAGGAAGAGATTCACGTTCTCACCCGAGATGCGACCGCGCGGCAGGGTCTTCTCGCGGGTGAGGAAGCGCTCGAACGCGGGCCACTGCGCGACCTGGTCGTCGTCGAGGACCACCTTCAGGCCCGCGGTGAAGTCGTCGCGCAGCTGGTTCTTGCGCGTGCTCCACGCCTCGAGCTTGCGCAGCATGTCGCCCATCACGGCCTTCACCTCGGCGTCGAGGCCCGAGGCCTGCGCGTCGGCGGCGAACTGCTCGGCCATCTTCTGCATGCGCTCGCGGAAGAAGTTGCGGCGCGCCTCCTCGTCCATCGGCCCGTTGGCCGCCTCCGCCTCCTCGATCTCGCGGCGGATCGAGTCGGTCATGTCGCGCATCTGCTGCTGACGCTCGGGCGTGGCGAAGCTGCGCATCAGGTTGCGGCCCATGTCGGCCATCGAGGTCATGATCGCCTCGGCCTCGGGCTGGAACGCGGCCTCGTAGTCGACAAACAGCGTCTCAAGTACGACGCCCTGGTCCTCGGTCAGGTTGAGCTGCCGCACGAAGATGGGCACGTCGCGGCGCTGGAAGTCGGCCTCGAGCACCTCGCGCACATCCTGCATGCCGCGGCCCATGCCGCCGCCCATTCCACGGCCCATGCCGCCACCCATGCCGCCGCGCTCACCGCGCTCGCCGCGCTCGCCCCGCTGACGGCCTCCCGGGGGGCCATCCTGCGCGAACGCCAGCGTTTCGCTCGCAACGAGTGCGGACAAGGCGACAATGGCGCCAAGGAAGGCGCGGGCGCGAGCGTGGACGGCGTGGCGGAACATGGTGGGGACTCCGATTTGGAAGCTGATTGCGGACGATCTGCCGGAACGCCCGGGACTGCGCCGACTTTCGACGGTGAAGGCCTGAACGACTGGGCCGCGACTGTATGGCATGCGAGCGACGCGAATTCGCCGATTCGCCCGTTCGCCGACGAAGGGATCGACTGTTGCAGGTCGCGAGAGAGAGAACCCCCCCGTGCAAGACGCGGTCGACCCCGATCCGGTTATTCGCGTCCTAGAACTGTTTCCTCCTGCCAAATCCACCCTCTGAGGCGCCGAAGGCCACGGCGGGAGTCGACACAGAAGGACGACATGGCGTCCGAAACCCGCCGCCAGCCTCCCGAAGACGGCTCCCCTGCGCCCTCGCGGCCTCGGGTCGTGGTCTTCGAGCCCGATGCGCACGCGTCGAGGGCGGTCCTGCGTCACCTCGAGGCCCTTGGAGTCTCTGCCATCGCCGTTCGCGAGCTGCGTTCCGTGGCCGACGCCGTGCGACGCCACGCCGCCTGCATCGTCGTCGCGGACCTCGCGGATGACAGCCGAAGGCTGCAGGCGCTGCTGTCGGACCTCGCGGACCTCCATCCGCGCCCGGCGCTGGTGGCCGTGGCAACGCATCTTTCGGCGACGCGCGCCGTCCGCTGGATGCGCGGCGGTGTCGACGACCTCGTCTTCAAGCCCCTTCGCGCGTGCGAGTTCAAGGGCGCCATCGAGCGGGCGCTGGCTGCCGAAACGCTTCGGCAGCCCGAGCATCTCCAACAGCCACTCCCCGAGCGCGTGACGCGCGACCGGTCGCATGGCGAGGCTGCGCTCACCGCCCTTGTGGGCGACGACCCGAGGCTGCGACGCGCGCTCGAACTCGCCCGAGCCGCCAGCCGCGTGCGCTCGACCGTGCTCATCCAGGGTGAGACGGGAACGGGCAAGAGCACGCTTGCCCGCGCCATCCACCTCGCATCGCCGAGGCATGCGGCGCCGTTCGTCGAACTCGCCTGCGGCTCGGTGCCGGAGTCGCTCCTCGAGAGCGAGCTCTTCGGACATGTGAAGGGCGCCTTCACGGGCGCGCTCGCGGACAAGAAGGGGCGCTTCCTCGCAGCGGACGGCGGGACGATCTTCCTCGACGAGATCAACGCCGCGACGCCGCAGATGCAGGTGAAGCTCCTGCGCGTCCTCCAGGAGCGCGCATTCGAGCCCGTCGGAAGCGACCAGACCATCGAGGTCGATGTGCGTGTCGTCGTCGCCGCGAACACGCCGCTCGAGCAGCTCGTCGAGCAGGGGCGCTTCAGCCCCGACCTCTTCTACCGTGTGCATGTGCTCCAGATCGACCTGCCGCCTCTGCGCGAGCGCATGCGCGATCTCGAGCGGCTCGCCAACCACTTCCTGGGGAGCAAGGCCGCCGAGTTCGGGCGGGCGCTCCGCGGGTTCTCGGCGGAGGCCTTCGACGCGCTCCTTCGTCATCCGTGGCCGGGCAACGTGCGCGAACTCGAGCATGCCATCGAGCGTGCCGTGATCCTCTCGGACGGAGAGTGGGTCGAGGCGTCGGCGCTTCCCGAGCGCGTGCAGCAGACTTGCGCACATGCGAAAGACCCGTGTGCGCAGGCACATCGACACGACGACTGCGCGCCACGGGGCGGAGCCTCGATCGAGCCGCTGCGGCTCCACCACGGGGCCGATCGCGCGGAGCGCGTGGATATCGGAAGCGCGCGCAGGGCCGAGGCCCCCGCTCCGAGATCGATGGACCGAGAATCGCTCGCACAGTCGATGCGGGCGCCGGAGCGCGCTGCGCTCATCGCAGCGCTGGAGGCGGCGGCATGGAACCGCTCGCGGGCGGCGCGGTCCCTCGGGATCGACCGTTCGACGCTTTATAGGAAGATGCGCGATCTCGGACTCCACCGCGGTCGAGCCGCGGGATGAAGGGGATCAGACGGGAGATTTCTCCGCTCTTGCGCATCTCTTGCCGCGATTCGACTTGATCGCGCGAAAAACGAACACATGTTGCGAAGTGCAGCGGAGGGAGAACCATTCCCGCCTGCACCGTGTACATTGGTCGACGAGGGAACGCCTCGTCGAGGTCAGGGAAGATCTCACCCGCGAGGGCACGGACGTGCCGACAGCGGGCTGATGTTCCGCCGCAAGAGGCTTCCGGGGAAGCCCTTCGGCAAAGTGTGTGGGCTTCAGGAAGAGGAATACACAAATGAAGAAAGTCTCTCTGCTCTCGGGTTCTGTTCTCCGCGGCGCTGCGTTCGTCGCACTCACCACGACCGTCGCCATGGCCGGCGGCGGTGGCCCCAACCTGCCGCGCGTCGACGGGTACCGCTCGTCGGAAGACACCCCCACTTCGGGCCCCGTGTCGGTGCCCGGCTCGCTCTTCATCGAGAACTTCGAGTCGCCCGTGCGTCAGCAGGGCCTCTCTCTGAGCGGCGGCCTCGTCTCCGACGGCAGCTCGGTCGACATCGATGACGGCGTGCTCGACGGCATCGCCAACGGCAAGTCGCTTGGCCTCGGCTCGTGGTTCCCCTTCGAGCCCTCGAACGTGACCATCAGCTTCTCGGCCGACGACATCGGCGGTGCGCCGCGCTTCGCGGGCGTCGTCGTGACGAACGCGAGCGGCGTCGAGGACAAGCTGGGCAACCCCGTCGATGTCCCCGTGACGCTCACGGTCTTCCTCAACGACGGCACGAGCCTCTCGAACACCTTCGGGATCCAGAGCCAGCCCGGCAACGCCACGGACGACGTCTTCATCGGCGTCGACCTCGGCGCGCTCGCGCTCGTCGGCATCGATTCGATCGCCGTCTCGGCCGCGACGCCGATCGCCATCGACCACGTGCAGTACACGGGCGCGTCGCTCCTCGCGCTCCAGTACGTGCGCGACGACAGCGACGGAGACGGCCGCTCCAACATCGCCTGGTTCGACGAGCCGGGCACGAAGAGCGCGCTCTGGCGCGTGAGCGGCACGGAGATCACCGGCGGCTACACCTCGATCGACCCGGCGACCTCCTCGGCCCGCATCGTGGGCACGGGCGACTTCGACGGCGACAACCGCGCCGACATGCTGTGGTACGACGCCGTCGCATCGCGGTACTCGATCTGGCTGATGAACGACCTGTCGGCCTCCGCCACGCAGATCGTGCGTCACGTGAACTCGAGCTGGGCTCCCGTGATCGGCGACATCAACGCCGACCGCCGGGGCGATGTCGTGTTCCGCCGCACCGCAGGCGGCAAGACCGACATCGCGGTGTGGGTCATGAACGGGACCTCGATCGCCAGCACGGGGATTGTGACGCTCGACGGCGAGTTCGACGAGATCTTCCTCGGCAACTTCGACAATGATCCGGCGAGCGAAGTGCTTCTTCGCAAGCTGAAGGGCCCCGACGCGGGCGCGCTCTTCATCGCGAACTTCAACGGCGCCGAACTCGGCACGCCGGTGAGGCTGATGGGTGCGGGCGGCGTGATGGAAGCACCGCTCCCGCTCGCAACGACGATCGCGGGCGTCGCCGACACCAACGCCAGCGGCATCGACGACATCATCCTGCGCGGCCCGAACGGCTCCGTCGAGCGCTGGGGCATGTCGCTCGCAGGCGTGTCTTCGAAGGACGTGATCTCCCCATCGACGGGCTCGCAGTGGTCGATCGTGGGCTTCCCCGACTTCAACGGCGATTTCCGCCGCGACATCCTGTTCCGCGCAAACGACGGCCGCACCTGGATGTGGGAGCTCAACGGAGCCACCATCACCAAGTCGAATGCGCTCCGCACGGTCGGCACCAACTGGAAGACCCGCGATCTCCGCAAGTGACCTGAGGCGGGTCGGTGGACCCGACCTTTCACAGGACGCCAGCTGACAGGGTTCTGACATCCAAGCCAGAGAGGCCCGCGCCCTCGGCGCACTCGGGACACAACCCGCTGTGCTGCCGAGGGCGCGGTCGTTCCGCGGCGGCGGAGGCGGAGCGCCAGGTTCGTCTGTACGGTCTGTGCGGCCTGCGAGGGGCCGCCGCAGGCACTTCCCGCGCGCCGCTTCGTGAAGAAACGGGACTTGCGGCCGACCCGGCGGACGGGCTCACTCGAGCCGAAGGCCCCGCCGATCCCCATGCCACACAGGAGGTGTTGCATGAGGTGGTCGTTCGTTTCCATGGTTGTTCTCGCTGCCCTGACGTCCCCCGCCCGCGCCGACTTCGCGGGCTTTACGGCGATCCGATCGGATGTTGTGGGCGCAACCGACACCTACCGCGTCGTCCGCGTCTACGCGAACTTCACGCGGGCAGACGACCGGCTTCTGAATCTCTTCAACGTCAGCTTCTCGATGTCGGGTTCGGGCAGCCCGAACTTCGTGCAGGCCTCGCGAAGCGACCTCGGAATCGCGCCATCCTTCCTGCCGATGCCGTTCCTCCCGCCTGGAGACGAGTGGCTCGTCGACAGCTTCGTGACGATCGGTGCGGAGCAGGGAGACCTGACGAACGGCACCCTTGGCGACCCCGACTTCGACAACTCCGGAGCCGTGAGCGGCGCCGGCGTCGGCGGCGGCGGCTGGTACGCGATTCCCCCCTCGGGTCCGCACGGCCTCGCAGGCGCGGGGCACCGCGTGCTGGTCGGCCAGTTCACCGTGAACGCGAGCGAAGTGACATCCGATGCAGAGCTCTCCTTCACGGCAACGGTCGGCCTCGCCTCGGGCGGCGTGATCCAGAACGCGCAGCAGTCGCGCTCGTGGAACCTCGCCGCTCCACCCGCCGACTCTGCGTCTGTCGACGACATCGACGGCGACTTCAAGAGCGACATCATCTTCGTCCACCCGACGAGCAACCAGATCTTCGCCTGGCTCCTCGACGGCTTCGACCTCAAGGGCTTCTCGCTGATCGACGGCCAAGGGCCCACCGGCGCCGCCTTCCAGGGGATCGGCGATCTCGACGGCGATGGACTCTCGGATGTGGTCTGGCGCCACCGCACGACGGGCCGCTTCTCCGTAACGCAGCTGAACGGCCTCGGCGCAGCATCGACGGTGCAGTTCGGCCATAACCCCGGCCTCCAGTGGCGCACCATCGCCGTCGGCGACGTGGACGGCGATCGCAAGGCCGACATTGTGCTCCACAACCCGAGCAATGGGCAGGTCGCGGTGTGGCTCCTCGATGGGGCGGCACTTGTCGGCGGCGGCGTGATCGGCGGCTTCCCCGGAGCGAACGTGCTGGGCTTGGGCGACTTCAACGGCGATGGGAAGCGGGACATCCTCTGGCGTCGCACCAACGGCGAGATCTGGGGCTGGCTCCTGAACGGGACGGCCAGCCCGACGAGCCGTCGCATCACGAACTTCAACGCGACGGTCGGGAACAGCTGGCGCGTGGCTGCGATCGCGGACCTGAACGGCGACGGCATGGACGACGTGGTGTGGCGCTCGTCGACGACGGGGATGGTCTCGAGCTGGCGCATGAGCGGCCTCTCGATGACGGGCTCAGCGGTGCTCCATGCGGGGCTCGCGGCGACCTGGCGCATCGAGGGCTCACCCGACATCGACGGCGATGGACGGCGGGAGATCATGTGGCGCAACGCGACGACAGGTCAGACCGCGATCTGGACCATGAACGACTTCGACAGCTATGGCGGCGGCCTCTTCACGAGCGCAAGCACCTCGTGGCGGATCGCGCGGCCGAGCGACGCGGAGTGAGCGGCGTGCGGCGCGGCCGCGAGAGCGCGGTGAAGGTGCCGAGCCGATACGCTAGCGGGAGACCTTGGTCGCCCCGCCATGCCTGAGAGCGCAGTCCAGCATCACACGACCCGTCGGTCGGGGTTCCCGAGCACGCTCGGGGTCCTGCGGTCAGTCCTCGGCAGGAACCGCGAGCTCGTGATCGAGCTCTCGCGGCGCGAACTCGCGGACCGCTACATCGGCAGCGCGCTCGGCGGCGGTTGGGCGGTGCTTGCGCCGCTCCTCACGATGGGCGTCTATGTCTTCCTGTTCGGCGTGGTGTTTCCCACACGGTTCGGCGTCGACAGCTCGCCGTGGCTCGGCGCAGCGCTCGTCCTCGCTGGGCTCCCGCCGTGGCTTGCGCTCGTCGAGGTGCTCACGCGCGCGCCGGGCGTCTTCCTCGCGAACCGCTCGCTGGTGCGGCAGGTCGTGTTCCCGACAGAGGTGCTTGCCGCCCGAACGGTCGCTGCGACGACCGTGGCGTGGGCGGTCGGAAGCGCGGTGTCGCTGGCGATCGCGCTCGTCTCGCACGGCTTCTCCGCGACGATGCTCCTCTTGCCCGTCCTCTGGGCGCTCCAGCTTGCCGCGATGCTCGGGCTCTCGCTCCTTCTCTCGCCGATCGGTGCGTGGCTCCGCGACACGCGCGAGGTGATGGCGTTCGTGGCGACGATCGGGCTCTTCCTCACGCCGATCCTCTTCATGCCTGCCACGCTCGAGTCGCTTCCGAGGGCCGCGCAGGTCGTGATCGACCTGAACCCCGCGAGCCACATGGTGCACGCCTATCGCGACGCGCTTGTCGCGGGGCGGTTCGAGCACCCGTGGTCGTGGGCGATCTTCGCGGCGACGGCGCTCGTCCTCCTCGAACTCGGAGCCTTCGTCTTCGCGCGCGCGAAGCAGGGCATCGCGGAGGCGCTGTGACCGACGCGGCGCGACCACCCGTGATCGCGGCGACGGGCCTTTCGAAGGCCTTCCGCCGCTATGCGCATCCGCGCGACATCCTGCTCGAAGCTGTCCTCGGCGGCACGCGGCACACGGAGTTCCGCGCGCTCGATGCGGTCGACCTCGAGATCCGGGAAGGCGAGATCGTGGGAATACTCGGGCGAAATGGCGCGGGGAAGAGCACGCTCCTGAAGCTCCTCGCGGGCACGCTCGAGCCAAGCGCGGGGTCCGCGCGCGTGCGCGGGCGGCTGTCCGCGATCCTCGAGCTCGGCACGGGCTTTCATCCAGACTACAACGGACGCGAGAACGCACTCCTCGGCGCGATCTGCCTCGGACTCAGCCGCCGCGAGGCACGCGCGAAGCTCGACGCGATCATCGCCTTCGCGGAGCTCGGCGAGTTCATCGACCAGCCGTTCCGCACCTACTCCTCGGGCATGCAGGCGCGACTCACCTTCGCGACGGCGCTCGCGGCCGACCCAGAGGTCCTCATCGTCGACGAGGCGCTCTCGGTCGGTGATGCGCGCTTCCAGCTGCGCTGCTTCGACAGGCTGCGCGAGCTGCGCGCGAACGGCTGCACGATCCTCTTCGTCACGCACTCGACCGAGCAGGTCGGCGCCTTCTGCACGCGCGCGATCATCCTCGAGCGCGGGAAAAAGATCGCAGACGGCGACCCCGACTTCGTTACGCGCGCCTACACGCGCCTTCTCTTCGCGGAGGAGGACGCGCGCGCCACCGATGCGCGCCTCGCCGAGGGGGCGTCGCGTGCGTTCGGCGTGGGCGGTTGGTCGATCGACAAGGTCGCGCTCCTCGGCGAAGACGGCCTTCCCACGCGCAGGCTCCGCGCGGGCGAGCGCGCCACGCTTCGGTTCCGCGCGACGGGAAGCGTCGCGGTCGCAGACATGGTCGCAGGGTTCCTCGTGCGCACGCCGCAGGGGCTCGTCGCCTACGGCACGGACACGACCGCCGCGATGCCCGATGGGTTCACCGCCGATCCAGCGCGCGCGCTCGAAGTCGCGATCCGCTTCACCTGCACGCTCGCGGGCGGGCGCTACTTCGCGAGCTACGGCCTCGCGCGCCGCGACGGAACGAAGCTCGACTACCGCTACGACGGCCTCGACTTCGAGGTCGAGCACGCGAAGTCGACCTACGACGCGAGCATCGCGGAACTCGGTGCGGAGATCGCGATCGAGCCTTGCACCGAGTCTGCCGCGCGCGCCGATCACAGGGAGGCGCGATGGGCCTGAGCGCGCCGCTTCTCGCAGCGCTCGGCGGCGTCGCGCGGCAGTACGCGCTCGGCGGGCGCCTGCTTGCGCTCGGCGTGCAGACGATCCGCTGCGACGGAGAGACCGCCACGCGCGTGATCCGCGCGACGCGCGGCTCGTGCGCGCTGGCGCTGCCGAGGACTGCGGATCATCGCGCCATCTACGGAGCGCTCGGCTTCGGGTCGTCGACGAGCGTCGACCTCTTTCCCGACGAGGGGCCCGATGAGCTCGTCGATCTCTCGCAGCCGTTTCCGGCGTCGTTTGTCGGCGCGTTCGACGCGTTCCTCGACGCGGGCACGCTCGAGCATGTCTTCGACGCCCCCGCAGCCCTGCGCGGACTCATGGGTTCGCTCGCGCCGCGCGGCGTGGCCATCCACATCTCGCCGATGGACGGGTTCGCGAACCATGGCTTCTACCAGTTCGGGCCGAAGCTCTTCGCGCGGCTCTACGCAGCGAACGGCTTTGCGGAGTGCTCCGCGTGGCGCATCACGCTCGGCGAGGACGACAACGCTGGCGTCGTCGAGCCGATCGCGGACCTCGACGCGGCGATCGCGCCGTCGGAGACAGGCGCACGCACGCTCGTGCTCTTCGCGGCACGGCGCGTGGTCGCGGTGTCCGCGTTCACCGCGCCGATCGACACGCACATCGCCACGCATGCAGGCGCGCACGACGCAGCGCTCACGGCGCGTCCCCCCACGGAAGTCCTCGACGGCCTGCGCGAGCTCGGCTTCGCGCCGCGGCCCGCGCGCGGCGGGCTCGGGAGGTTGATGCGATGGCGGTAGGTCGCGGCGACGGATTCGGCGCGCGTCTCGCGGCGCTCTTCGCGGGCGAAGGCCCAGCGCTCTTCGTGCGCGATGGCGCGCTTCGCGCCGTGCGCACCTTCACGGCGGAGCATGCGCATGACGCGGTCGAGTCGGGAACGCGCATCGCGATCGCGGCGGGCGCCGTGGTCGGGGTCGGTACGCGCATCGAACTCCTCGGGGGCTCAGTCTCGATCGGCGCTGGTGCACGCATCGGCGAGGGCGTCGTGATCAGGCCCGCGGGCGCTGTCGCGATCGGCGCAGGCTGCGTGGTCGAGGACCTCGCGCAACTCGAGTCGGACCTCGCGGGCAGCGCCTCGCTGCTCTCGCTCGGCGACGGAACGCGCGTCGGACGCGGCACGAGGCTCTGGGCGCACAGGGCGCCGCTTGCGGTCGGTGCAGCATGCGACATCGGCGCGTCGAACACCTGGATCGCGACGGGCCGCGGAATCTCGGTCGCCGAGCGCTGCGACTTCACCCACGCCGTTACGCTCGACAGCGCGGATGGATCCATCACGATGGGCGCGGGCTCTGGCGTCGGGCCAAACTCGATCCTCTACGGACACGGCGGCCTTGCGATCGGCGCGGGCTGCGCCATCGCGGGACTGACCATGATCGTGCCCGCGAACCACCGCTTCGCGCGCATCGACCAGCCGATCCGCGCGCAGGGTTCTGAGCTGCTGCCGATCTCGATCGGCGACGACGTCTGGATCGCGGGGGGCGCTGTCGTCCTCGGCGGCGCCTCGATCGGCGATGGCGCCGTCGTGGGCGCTGGAGCGGTCGTGCGCGGTTCGGTCGCGCCGCGCACGGTCGTCGCAGGCGTGCCCGCGCGGGAGATCGCGAGGCGCGGCTGATTCCGCGCTGATTCCGCTGGGAAACGCGTGTGTTTCGCAATCCGCACGAACCGTATACCATCGCACTCGTGACATCCGTGACGACAGAACAACCAGCGCACATCCGAAACCCGCACTTCGACGACGACCTCGTGGTCTGGGACGACTCGCTCTCGGGCCGCTACCAGCCCGTCGCCTACGACCAGCAGTTCGACGACCAGTGGCGGCTCTTCCTCGAGGGCCAGACGGGCTTCCACACCCACACGGGCGTCGAGACCACCGACGAGTACATCGACGACCGCATCGCGGAGCTGACTGGGGTCGAGGACTACCTCTGGGGCAAGCGCTGGGGCGCGCTCGCGCCCGTCCTGTCGCGGCTCTCCGGCCGCCACGCGCGCCAGGTGCGCAGAGGCCTCGGCGGGCGGCTCATCCTCGAGCCGAAGTTCCCCGTCGACTTCTTCCAAGGCAAGCGCTGCCTCGACGCCGGCTGCGGCGCGGGCCGCTGGTCGAAGACCCTGCTCTCGCTTGGCGCCAACATGAAGTCGATCGATGTCTCGCAGCACGGGCTCGAGTCGACGCGGCGCTTCCACCCCGATGTCGAGAAGCTGAGCCTCTTCGACATCCCCACGCGGCCCGACCTCCAGCGCGCGTTCGACTTCACGATCTGCTGGGGCGTGATCATGTGCACGCACGACCCGAAGAAGTGCTTCGAAGCCGTCGCCGAGACCGTGAAGCCCGGCGGGCACCTCTACATCTTCGTCTATGCGCCGACCTACCACTCGTCGCCGCAGATCCTCGAGTGGCGCCGCGAGTACCACCGCACCTGCCGCAGCTTCGAGGAGAAGCTGGCGTTCGCGTACCGCATCTCGGATCAACCCGAGAACTGCATCAACCAGCTCGACATGCTGAACACGCTGTACAACTGGGTGATTCCGCTCGAAGTCGCGAACGGCTGGTTCGAGCGCGCGGGCTTCGAGACACCTGTGCTTCTCAACAAGCGCGAGACGAACGTGTGCGGGCATCACCTGCTGGCGAAGCGACGGGGCTGAGCGGTCGCCGCGTGTTTGAGCGGTCGCCGCTGCGGCGGCTCCCTTTGGTGCTTGGGGAAGTTCTTCGGCGACTCCGACGATTGGCGTTCCGTGGACTTCGTCCACGGGCACCCTTGATTTGAGCGGTCGCGGCTGCGGCCGCTCCCTTTGGTGCTACCGAACGCACGGGTGCCCTTGGACGAAGTCCAAGGAACGGATGGTGTCAGCCGTCGACTCCGGCGATCGGCGTTCCGTGGACTTCGTCCACGGGCACCCTTGGTTGTCGACTCCGACGGTCTGAACCATCCGACACGACCCACACGGGTGCCCTTGGACGAAGTCCAAGGAACGGATGGTGTCAGCCGTCGACTCCCACGATCGTCGTTCCGTGGACTTCGTCCACGGGCACCCTTGATTTGAGCGGTCGCGGCTGCGGCCGCTCCCTTTG
>QLAH01000493.1_pt1 | contig 19836 bp, 24 predicted proteins | sample 4693081 | NCBI WGS metagenome assembly QLAH01 (sample SAMN09425401, study PRJNA476045) | Lake water metagenome, whole genome shotgun sequencing project.
CCTTGGGGTGCACGTCGTTGACGTTGCGCTCCCCGATCACCACGTCGCCGCCCGAACTCGGCTCGAGCCCGGCGATGATCGACAGCAGCGTCGATTTCCCGCAGCCCGATGGCCCGACGAACACGGTGAACTCGCCCGGATCGATGGTGAGGTCGATGCCGTGGATCACCTCCACCTCGCCATAGCGCTTCACGGCCTGATTGAGGACGACGCTCGTGGACATCAGCGGAACTCCTCGGGCAGCCAGCTGCCATACTTCGGATGGGTCGGGGTGACCGGGAACGACACTTCCTCGCGCGTTTCGGACGAATGGTAGAACGCCGTGACGATCTCTAGCGCCCGGCGGCTATCGCGCGATGTCACCGGCAGCGGCGCCTTGCCTTCGAGCGCATCGTGGAACAGCCGCATCTGCGTCTCGAACCGGCTCGGCACATCAACCCAGTTCGCCAGCAGCGCGTCGATCGCCGCCTTGGTCGCATCGTTGCGCGGCAGGATCTTCCAGATTGCCTTGCCCGGATTATAGGCCTCGTGGTCGCTCTCGATGGTGACGTTCTCGAACATCAGCCGGATGCGCGAGATCTCGTCAGCCGAGCCCAGCGTCGCCGTAAAGCTCGCCAGCGCGCCAGACTCCATCTCCAGCGAAGCCGAGATGCAGTCCTCCACCTCGATGTCGTTCACCCGCGTCGCCACCCGCCCGAACAGGCTCTTCGGCTCGCCCATCAGGTAGGTGAAGATGTCGTGCGGGTGGATCGCATGCGTCATCAGCACGCCGCCGAGCTCGGTCTTCCACTTGCCGCGCCACGGCACCGCGTAATAGTCCGGCCCGCGCCGCCACAGCGTTTCCACCGTGCCGACATATGGCTTCCCGGCAATCCCGGCGTCGATGATCTTCTTCGCCTGCTGGATGCCGTTGCCGAACCGGTACTGGAACACCGGCATCAGCATGCCCTTCGACTTCGCCTCCTCGGCGATCACCTCGTCGACCTCGGCCAGCGAGCCCACCAGCGGCTTCTCGCAGATCACGTGTTTCCCAGCCCTGAGCGCCGCCACCACCATGGGGTAGTGCACCATCGGTGGGGTGCACACATCGATGATATCGAGGTCATCCATCGCCAGCAGGTCGTCGAAATTCTCGACCCGCCGCTCGATGCCGAACTCGTCGGCCAGCTTGTTGCGCCTGCTCGCATCGAGGTCGCAGATGGCGATGACCTTGTAGAGGTCCGAGTTGGTCGCGTAGCCCTCGACGATGTGGCTGCGTCCGATGCCGCCGCCGACAACGGCGACCGTATAAATCCTGCTCATTGCTGCCACACCGTGCCGCGCTCGGCCAATTCCTGGGCCTTGAGGGCCAGTTCCATTGCGTTGAAGGCCCGCGCCTGGGGCATCGCCGTCTCGGTGCGGTCGTGAATGTCGGCAATCAGCTGCCGCGCGTAGGGCAGGTCGACGCCGGAGCAGTCGATGTGCTGCGTGCCCTTGCCATCGACAAGGAACAGGTGGTCCTTTCCCTCGCGCCCGGCGATGTCGATGTATTTGCGCAGCTCGATATAGCCCTCGGTGCCCAGAATGGTCAGCCGCCCGTCGCCCCAGGTCGACAGGCCCGCCGGGGTAAACCAGTCCACCCGCACATAGCCGGTGGTCGTCGGCGTCCTCAGGTGCATGTCGCCGATGTCCTGCAGTCCCGGCTTTCCCTGATTGCCGCGGTTGTTCACGGTGGCCGAGATCACCTCGGCCTCCATTGCACCCGAAAAGAACAGGAACTGCTCGCACTGGTGCGACCCGATATCGGTCAGGATGCCGCCATAGCGCTTGCGGTCGAAGAACCAGTCTGGCCGCGAGTTGTTGCGGATGGCGTGCGGCCCCAGTCCCACTGTATGCACCACCTGGCCGATGGCGCCCGCCTGTACCAGTTCCCCGGCCTTCACCGTCGAGCGCGTCTCGAAATGCTCGGAGTAGCAGACCGAGTAGATCCGCCCGGTCTCGGCCTGCACGGCCTTCAGTTCGGCGAGCTGCGCCAGCGAGGTCATCCCCGGCTTGTCGCTCATCACGTCCTTGCCGTGCCGCATCGCTGCAATTGACACCTCGGCCCGCTCGTTCAGGATGGACGCCGTCGTCACCAGCGCAATCGACTTGTCCTCGAGGATCGCCCGCCGGTCCGCCACCCGCTTGGCCTGCGGATACTTCTCTCCGAACGGCACGGCGAGGTCGTCCTCCGGCGCGTAAAACGCAACCAGCTCCGCCCCCTCCCGCAGCAGGCAATCGACCTGCCCGTAGATATGGCTGTGGTTGAGGCCGATGGCGGCAAACTTGATGGTCATAGTCTCTTCTCGGTCATAACTCTGGTCACCGGCGGCGCAGCCGCCTCTGCACCTCCCCCTTCATGGGGGAGGCCGGGAGGGGGCCGTCTCGGATCGTCGCTGGCTGAGCGTCGCCTCGGCTTCGGAGGCGTAGACGCCAGCGCCTCGGCGACAACGGCATACACACCGTCTTCTTCGCGCATCACCTCGTCATTGGTGAAGCGCAGCACCGTGTACCCTTCGTGTCGCAGGAAGGCGTCACGGAAGGCATCGGCCTCCAGACCTGCGTCGGTGAAATGTGTGTCGCCATCGACTTCGATCACCAGCCGCGCCGCGTGGCAGGCAAAATCGACGTAGAATGGTCCGACCTGCTCCTGCTTGCGGAAGTGGTAGCCGCCGGAGCGGAATGGGTGCAGCAGCCGCCACATCCGGACCTCCGGAACGGTCGGGTCGGCGCGCAGCGCCTGTTCGCGACGAGAAGTCACCGGGACGGCCCCCTCCCAGCCTCCCCCATGAAGGGGGAGGTGCCACGGAGCGGTTCTTGCGAAGTCCTGCCAACGAACGCCCTCTGCACCTCCCCCTTCATGGGGGAGGCTGGGAGGGGGCCGTCCTGGACTGTAGTGAGAAACACCCTCACCGCTTCATCCCCGTCGTCGCAATTCCTTCGATCAGCAGCCGCTGGAAGAACAGGAAGAACACGAAGATCGGCACGAGGCTCAGCACGCTCATCGCGAACAGCCCGCCATAATCCGATTGCCCGGTGGAGTCGGTGAAGGTGCGCAGCCCCAGCATCACGGTGTAGTCGCGCAGTTCGCTCAGATAGATCAGCGGCCCGAAGAAATCGTCCCAGGTCCAGATGAAGGTGAAGATGGCGGCCGTGGCCAGCACCGGGGTCGAGAGCGGCAGCATGATCTTCCAGTAGATGCGCCACGGCCCGGCGCCATCCATGCGCGCTGCCTCGTCGAGTTCCTTGGGGATGCCGCGGAAGAACTGCACCATCAGGAAGATGAAGAACGCATCGGCCGCGAGGAATTTCGGCACGATCAGCGGCAGGAAGGTGTTCACCCACCCCAGGTTCAGGAACAGCACATATTGGGGGATCAGTGTCACCTGGTAGGGCAGCATCAGCGTCATCAGCATCATGGCGAACCAGAACTTCCGGCCCCTGAACTCGAGGCGCGCAAAGGCGAAGGCGGCGAGCGAGCAGGCCGCCACATTGCCGATCACGCTCAGGATCGAGATGATGAACGAGTTGCTGAAGAACGTGCCGAACCCCACCTGCAGCCCATTCCAGCCCCGCGGGTAGGAATCGAGGTCCCAGCTCGCCGACGGCATCACCGAAATCCCCGAGGTGAAGATCTCGTTCTCCGGCCGGAACGACGAGGCCAGCAGCCACAGCAGCGGATACAGCATCAGGATCGAGGCGCCGATCAGCAGCAGGTGCGCTACCACCGAGAACACCCGCCGGCGCAGCCGGCGGCTGGCATCGTCTTCTGTCACCACGGTCAGGCGTTGCACATCAGTCGTCATAGTGCACCCAGAACTTCGAGGTGAAGAAGGAGAAGGCGGTGAACACGGCGACGATGGCCAGCAGCACCCAGGCCAGCGCGCTGGCATAGCCCATGCGGAAGAAGCTGAACGCCTCGTTGTAGAGGTAGAGCGTGTAGAACAGCGTCGAGTTGATCGGACTGCCCGTGCCGCCCGAGATGATGAAGGCCGGGGTGAAGCTCTTGAAACCCTCGATCGTCTGGATGATGGCGTTGAAGAACACCACCGGGGTCAGCATCGGCAGCGTGATCTTCCAGAACACCCGCCACTTGCTGGCGCCCTCGAGCGAGGCGGCCTCATACATATCCTGTGGAATTGACCGCAGGCCGGCGAGGAAGATGATCATCGGCGAGCCGAACTGCCAGATCGACAGCACGATCAGCGTCCAGAGCGAGTAGTTGGGGTTCGAAATCCAGCTCGGGCCGACGATGCCGAACAGGGAGAGAAACTGGTTGACGAGTCCGTCGCCGGCAAAGATCTGCCGCCACAGGATGGCGATGGCCACCGAGGCCCCGAGCAGGCTCGGCAGGTAGAACAGCGCCCGGTAGAGCGGCAGGCCGCGCATGCCTCGGTTCAGCAGCAGCGCCACGCCGAGCGCGAAGGCCAGCTTTAGCGGCACCGAGAAGATGACGAAGAACATCGTCACCCGCATCGAGGCGACGAAGTTCCGGTCGTTGGTGAACATGCGGATGTAGTTGTCGAGCCCGGCCCAGCGCGGCGCCGTCAGCAGGTCGAAATGGGTGAAGCTCAGGTAGAGCGAGGTGATGATCGGCCCGATGGTCAGGCCGAAGAAGCCGATGAACCACGGCAGCAGGAACAGGTAGCCGGGGGCGTGGTTTTCCCACGCCCGCGACCAGATTGATGAGCCGACCGCGCCGCCCTTGTTGCGTGCGCTGGCAGAGATGGACTGCGCGGTCATCTGCGATACCCGATCAGGCGGCGCCGCGCTCGAGCACGGCAGCCGCTTCGGTGACGAAGAACTTGCCGGCATCTTCGGCGGTGCGAGCACCGAAGGCCACTTCCTGGCTCACTACGCGCAGCACCGACACGTCGATCTCACCAGCAGCGGCCGGCGGCGGCGGCGGCAGTGCGCCGAGCAGGTCGCCGAGGTTCGCCACAAAGTTGAGCGCGATCTGGTCCTTCGCGTTCAGCAGCGGCGCGACGACATCGCGCACGGCCGAAACGCACGGGATGCCGCGCTCGACGCCAAGCACCTTGCCGGCTTCCGGGTCGTTGACGAAGAAGCTCAGATACGCCGCTGCGGCTTCCTTGTTGGCCGACGAACCGCCCACCGAGAAGAACATCGACGGCTTGCGGTAGTGGCCGCCACCGACGCCCGGCGCGATGCGCGGGTAGCTGGTGATGGTCAGGTCGTCCTGCGACAGGGTCTGGAAGGCGACCAGCTGGTTCGAGTTCGACGGCATCATCGCCGCCTTGCCAAGGATCACCATGGTGTTTTCCAGCGGGCCGTTGGTGTCGAGCGCCTGGGTTTCGGCGTCGACGCAGATGCCGTCGGCACGCATCTGGCTCCACATCGTGAACCACTCGATCGCCTCGGCCTCGGTGAAGCCGAGCTTGCCTTCGGCGGTGTAGAGCGCGAGACCCTTCTGGCGCAGCCAGTTGTCGAGCATCGGCTCGGAGCCCGAGCCGTCGGCGATCACCTTCATGCCGCCGCGGATGTTCTTGGACTTGAACGCCTCGCCCATGGCGCGGATGTCGTCATAGGTGGTGTCGCGGTTCGGCGGCTCGACGCCGGCTTCGGCGAAGGCGGCGAGGTTCACCAGCTGGGCCACAGAGTTGGCGCCGAGGCTCACGCCGTAGAGCTTGCCGTCAACCTTGCCACCCTCGAGCTGGTCGGCATCAAAGTCGCTGAGGTTGAGGGCCGAGCCGACGAACTCGTCGAGCGGAGCAATCGCGTTGCGGCGCGCGTATTCGACGATGAAGCGGTAGTCCATCTGCACGATGTCCGGCGAGTTGCCGCCGGCGGTCTCGGTGGCGAGCTTCGGCCAGTAGTCGCCCCAGCCGAGGAAGCTGCTCTCGACGTCGTTGCCGCTCGAAGCGGTGTAGAGCGCGTTCACGCCATTGGTGCGGTCGGCGCGGGCCTGGCCGCCCCAGAACAGCTGACGCAGGCGGTTCTCCTGTGCCAGCGCGGCGGCCGGCGACAACGCAGCGGCGCCGAGTACCGCAGTGGTGCCCAGCAGGAATTGACGTCTGTCGAGTGACATACCCATGAAAGTCCTCCCAATTCTCTCCCTCGGGGGGCGTCGCGCCGTCCCGAACCCGTTTGGTCGCGCTCTTACGGGGCGCTAAATAACCAACTAGTTACAACCTTGGTATGGTATCGCGGCGCTGTCAACCCACCCTGAATATGGCCTGGCCGGGCTTTTGGGCTGGCAGAGGTTTATGGCCCATGCGCGCGCAAAGCGGCTGCATCGCGCGATATCGGCGCATTTTCGGTACGAATTTCGACGAGAATCGCCGGTGGTCAGCGGCGGGCGCGCAGGTAGTCGATCACCATCTGCACGGCCTGCGCCTCGCGGTCCTGGATCAGGGCGAACTCGCTGAGATCACGGCCGAAAACCACGCTCAGCGTCGACATGTTCGAGACGTAGAAGTAGCACAGCGAGATGATCGAGATGTAGAGCTGCATCGGATCGACGTCGGTGCGGAAGGTGCCCTCGGCGTGGCCACGTTTCACGATCTCCTGAAGTTCGCCGACGATAGGCGAGCGGATCTCGTCGACGTTCTTGATCTTCTTGACGAAGCGGGCGTTCTGCAGGTTTTCCACCGACAGAAGCCGCGGAAACCAAGGGTTGGCGAGGAAATGCCGGAAGGTGAACCGGATGATCCGGTCCACTGCCTCGATCGGATCATACTGGCTGATCCGCAGTTCGCGCTCGCCGCGCCTGATCTCCTGGTAGGCGTCGAGCAGCACCGCCTCGTACAGCGCTTCCTTGTTGCCGAAGTAGTGGTAGAGCAGCCGCTTGTTGGCCTTGGCCCGGTCGGCGATGGCGTCGACCCGGGCGCCATTGAAGCCCTGCTCGCAGAACTCGTCACGCGCTGCCTTCAGGATCGAGGCCTTGGTCTTTTCCGCGTCGCGTGGGCGCACCGGCGCATCCGGGCTCACCCGGTTCCGCGGCTTGGCCGTCGCCACCTCATCGCTCGACATCTTATCCCCTCAGCCAGAATCTGGCGCATGCTCCGTCCGGTTGCCGCAATCGCCAAGCTGGCAAATAGCAGGGGAGGGAGAGTGTTTGAATATGATCGGGCGTTTACATTGGAATTCACCCGGCCGGCCGATGGAGCCGCCCTTGACGGTGCACCCTAGTCGCTTGTAAGCAAGTAACCAACCAGTTACAAAAATCGATACCGGAGGGGAAGATGGCCGAGCGGCGGTTGGGGCTGATCATGCATGGCGTGACCGGCCGCATGGGGTACAATCAGCATCTGGTGCGGTCCATCCTGGCCATCCGCGAGCAGGGCGGGGTGGTGCTGTCGAACGGTGACCGGCTGGTGGTCGATCCGATCATCGTCGGCCGGGATCGTGAGAAGATTCAGGCGCTTGCGGCAAGGCACAACATCGCCCGCTGGTCTACCGACGTCGAGGCTGCGCTCGCCAACCCGGACGATACCGTCTTCTTCGACGCTGGCACGACCCAGATGCGCGCCACCCTCCTCGGCCGCGCCATCGACGCCGGCAAGCACGTCTATTGCGAGAAGCCGGTCTCCGACGACCTGCACTCGGCAGTCGCCCTCGCAAAGAAGGCGAAATCGGCGGGAATCAAGCACGGCGTGGTGCAGGACAAGCTGTTCCTCCCGGGCCTGCTGAAGCTCAAGCTGCTGCGCGATTCAGGCTTCTTCGGCCGTATCCTCTCGGTGCGCGGCGAGTTCGGCTACTGGGTGTTCGAGGGCGACTGGGGCCAGCCGGCGCAGCGCCCGAGCTGGAACTACCGCACCGCCGATGGCGGCGGCATCATCCTCGACATGCTCTGCCACTGGCGCTACGTGCTCGATAACCTCTTCGGCGAGGTGCAGGCCGTAAGCTGCCTTGGCGCCACGCATATTCCGCAGCGCGTCGACGAGAAGGGCAACACCTATACCGCTGATGCGGACGATGCCGCCTACGCCACGTTCCAACTGGCCGGCGGCGCCGTCGCCCACATCAATTCCAGCTGGGATGTCCGTGTCCGCCGCGACGACCTCGTCACCTTCCAGGTCGACGGCACCCACGGCTCTGCCGTCGCCGGCCTCCACAAGTGCTTCACCCAGCACCGGGTCAACACCCCCAAGCCCGTGTGGAATCCGGACGAGCCGAGCAAGTTCAACTTCTTCGACCAGTGGGAAGAGGTGCCGGAAAACTACCCGGCCCAGAACGGTTTCAAGGCGCAGTGGGAGATGTTCCTGAAGCACGTCGCCGAGGACGCGCCGTGGCCTTACGGCCTCGAAGCCGGCGCCAAGGGCGTGCAACTGGCCACGCTCGGCCTCCAGTCCTGGAAGGAACGCCGCTGGCTGGATGTCCCGGCGCTGGGCCTCTGAGCATGGAAATCGCGCTCCCCAACCCTGATCGCTCGATCTCGGCGTACCGCCTCACCGGCACGCCGATCCCGTTCGTGCGCCACTCTGCGACGGATTTCCCGCGCATCGCCTATGCCGCGGCCCACGTCGTCGCCGACCCGCTGGCCAGCCACGATCCCTGGCTGACCCCCGCGATCGACTGGGACACGACGCTGAAATTCCGCCACCGCCTCTGGGACCTCGGCCTCGGTGTGGCCGAGGCGATGGACACCGCCCAGCGCGGCATGGGCCTCACCTGGGCCGACGCGCAGGAACTGATCCGCCGTGCCCAGTCCGAGGCGCGCACCCGCACCGATGGCCTGATCGCCTACGGCGCCGGCACCGACCACCTGACGCCCGGCCCGGATGTCACGGTCGATGACGTCATTCGCGCCTACGAGGAGCAGGTCGGCTTCGTCGAGGGGCAGGGCGGCCGCGTCATCCTCATGGCGTCGCGCGCCCTCAAGGTGGCAGCCCGCTCACCGGACGACTACGCCCGCGTCTACGGCCGCATCCTCAGCCAGGTGCAGCAGCCGGTCATCCTCCACTGGCTCGGCGAAATGTTCGACCCGGCGCTCGAAGGCTACTGGGGCCGGCCGACGCACGAAGCGGCCATGGATGTCTGCCTCGACGTGATCGCCGCCCATGCCGACAAGGTCGACGGCATCAAGATCTCCTTGCTCAGCAAGGAAAAAGAGATCGCCATGCGCCGCCGCCTCCCGGCCAGCGTCCGCATGTATACCGGCGACGATTTCAACTATGCCGAACTGATCGCCGGCGACGAACAGGGCCATTCCGACGCACTGCTCGGCATCTTCGACGCCATCGCCCCGTCTGCGTCGGCTGCGCTAGCGGCCCTTGGTCGCGGCAGCGACAACGAGTTCTTCGAGCTGCTCGAACCCACGGTCCCGCTGAGCCGGCACATCTTTGCGGCGCCCACTCGCTTCTACAAGACCGGCGTGGTTTTCCTCGCCTATCTCAATGGCTTGCAGGACCATTTCGCCATGGTCGGCGGCCAGCAATCGACCCGCTCGCTGCAGCACCTCAGCGAACTGTTCCGCCTCGCCGACAAGGCCCGCGTCCTGGCCGATCCCGCCCTCGCAATCGACCGCATGAAGCGCGTTCTCGCCGTCCACGGGGTCGCATGAGCACGGGTCAGATCTCGATGAACTTCGCGACCCTGCGGAACGGATCGACCTTCCCGCAGATGGTTGATGACTGCCTGCGCCACGGCGTCACCGCCATCTCCCCCTGGCGCGACCAGATCGCCGCCGTGGGCCTCAAGGAAGCGGCGAGCATCGTTCACGCCAACAACCTGCGCGTCACCGGCCTCTGCCGCGGCGGCATGTTCCCTGCCGACACACCGGCCGGCAGGCAGGCCAACATCGACGATAACCTGCGCGCCATCGATGAAGCGGCGGCGCTCGGCGCGGACTGCCTCGTCCTCGTCGTCGGCGGCCTGCCGGGCTCGTCCAAGAACATTGCAGGCGCCCGGCAGATGGTGGCCGATGGTATCGCCGCCATGCTGCCGCACGCCCGCGCATCCGGCGTTCCGCTTGCCATCGAGCCGCTGCATCCGATGTATGCCGCCGACCGGGCCTGCGTGAACACCATCGACCAGGCGCTCGACCTCGCGGCCCAGGTGGGCGAGGGGGTCGGCGTCGCCATCGACGTCTATCATGTCTGGTGGGACCCCAACCTCGCCAGCGCCATTGCCCGCGCCGGCCGCGAAAACCGCATCTTCGCGCATCACATCTGCGACTGGCTGGTCCCCACCACCGACATGCTGCTCGACCGCGGCATGATGGGCGATGGCGTCATCGACCTCCGGTCGATCCGCCGGATGATCGAGACCGCTGGCTATCACGGCCCACAGGAGGTCGAAATCTTCTCCCGCGACAACTGGTGGAAACGTCCGGGCGACGAGGTCGTCCGGACGTGCGTCGAACGGTTCGAGGCCGTCTGTCAGGCATAGGGCTGCCCGGCCTCGAACAGGCGCCGGGTTGCGGCCACCGTCCGCCCGGTCGGAAGCTGATAGTGCGGCACGTCCGGCAACGACGACCAGTCTCCGCCCCATTCGAGGCCCAGCGGCCGCGCCAACTCGCCTAGCCGCCTGTACTCGCCGATCTCGGCAGCAGTATCCCCGTTGAGATATCGGCCCTCTGCGTCGAACAGCCCGATATCCCAGGCGATACCGAAATTGTGGTTGGATTGCCCGCCCCGCGCATTGGTCACCCGCGGCCTGGGGTTGCCGTAGCGGCCCTGCGCGTGCAGCCGGTCCTGCTCCGCGTAGGACCGTGTCCCCGACACCAGCCGAGCGACAAACCCGCCCTCCCGCCCCAGCGCCAGCAACCGCCGCGCCGCCGCCTGCGCCGTAAGGTGCAGTCCGGCCAGCACCCGCTCGCTGCGTGCCTCGAACTCGCCGAGCGCCCTGAGCCCGGCGCCGCGGCGCTCGAACTCGGCGTCCGCTGCCTCGGTCTGCGGCCCCCAGCGGCCATCGACGGTTCCGCCATAAAGCCCCTGCGCCTTCAGCAGGCGCTGGTGAAAGATAACGTCGTCCCCGAACAGTTGTCGGCTCATGCTCCACTCCCCGCGACCCCATCGTCGCCGGGTGAGTGTCGCCGGGCCCGAAGGCGCGGGGATTACTCGCTATCCGACTTGCTTCCAGCTTGCGCCCGGCGCGAGCCCGATTAATGTGCGCCACCAAATGGAAGAGGGAATTCCCATGCATATTCTGATCATCGGGGCGGCCGGCATGGTCGGCCGCAAGCTCACCTCGGCGCTGGTCGCGGCCGGCGAAGTTGGTGGCAACCCGATCGGGCGCCTGACGCTCGCCGACGTCGTGGTGCCCAGCGCGCCAGCTGGCTTCACCGGCAAGGTCGAAACGCTCGCCTCCGACCTGTCCGCCCCCGGTGCCGCCGCCGCGCTTGTCGCCTCGCGCCCCGACCTGATCTTCCACCTTGCCGCCATCGTTTCGGGCGAGGCCGAAGCCGATTTCGAAAAGGGCTACCGCATCAATCTCGATGGCATGCGCTATCTGCTCGAGGCCATCCGTCTCGAGGGCATGCGCGAAGCCTACAAGCCGCGGCTGGTCTTCACGTCGTCGATCGCGGTGTTCGGCTCGCCCTATCCCGAGGTGATCGAAGACGAGTTCTTCACCACCCCCCTCACCAGCTACGGCACGCAGAAGGCGATCTGCGAACTGCTGCTCAACGACTATTCCCGCAAGGGCTTCGTCGATGGCGTCGGCATTCGCCTGCCGACAATCTCGATCCGCCCAGGCAAGCCAAATGCGGCGGCGTCAGGCTTCTTCTCCAACATCCTGCGCGAGCCGCTGTCGGGGCTGGAGGCCGTGCTGCCCGTCTCCAAGGACGTGCGCCACTGGTTCGCCAGCCCCCGCGCCGCCATCGGCTTCCTGATGCATGCGGCCGAACTCGACACCTCACTGCTCGGCTGGCGCCGGTCGCTTTCGGCACCGGGCCTCTCCGCTACCGTCGGCGAGGAGATCGAGGCCCTGCGCCGCGTTGCGGGCGACAAGGCCGTGGCGCTGATCAAGGACGTGCCGGACGCCCGGATCATCTCGATGGTCGATGGCTGGCCGAAGAATTTCTCGACCAAGCGCGCCGAGGCCCTCGGCTTCCGGGCCGAAAAGACCTTCGACGAGATCATCCGAATCCACATTGAGGACGAACTCGGCGGCAAGATCGGCGGCTGATCAGGCGATGGCTGCCGCTCAGCGGCGCGGCAGCCATTTCTTCTCGACCTTGCACACCATGGTGTAGGCCGGGTCATAGACGTTTCCGACTTCGTAGCGCACGACCTGGCCGAGCAGGTGGCTCGCTGCGGTGCGCGACAGGCCGTAGTCGGCCATCAGCCAGTTGAACATGTCGTTGGTGGCGTGCTGCAGGGCCTGGTCGAGCGGGCGGGCATTGCCGACCGAGAAGATCTCGCGCTCGTTTTCGCCACGCGGCCAGACCAGCTTCTTGCCCTTCTCGACGGTCAGGCGAACCTCGACTTCGTAGCTGGTCTCGACGCCGGTGCCGACGATCTCTCCGTCACCCTGCACGGCGTGGCAGTCGCCAAGGAAGAACAGGGCACCGGTGGCCGACACCGGGAACCATACTGTCGCGCCGGGGCCGAAGCCGCGGTAGTCCATATTGCCGCCGTTTTCGGCGCTTGTCGCGGTCGAGAAGGCCTGGCCGAGGCCGGGGGCGACGCCGAAGCAGCCGATCATCGGCTCGAGCGGCAGCACCAGGTGCTCAAGGCCGGGGACGGGCGGCGACAGCTGAAGCGTGCCGCCCTGCCGGTCGATCGACCAGTTGGCCTTTTCGCGCGACGGCAGGTCGCGCACGGTTTCCGGATCGACGACGTTGGCGGCGAGCGACGAGCGGGTCCAACCGGTGGCGCGGTTGGGCGTCATGCGCAGGATCTCGACCTTCAGGGCATCGCCCGGCTCGGCGGTCTCGACGAAGATCGGGCCGTTCATCGGATTGGGACCTTGGCTGACCTGCACCCCGTCCTTGTCGACGCCGGCGGCATCAAGGGTCTCGGTGATCACTGTGTCGCCCGAAGCAACGGTGAAGGCCGGCGGGCGGGTGCCGAGCACGTTGTGCCAGTGGTCGGCGACGAAGCGGTGGGTAGCCATGAAGTCAATCTCCCTCGGATGCCAAAGGGGTAGCGAGCGGACGGGGGATTGTCATCCCCCGCCAAAGGCCAACGGCCGGATGAAGGGCATCCGGACCGTTGGCGGTGAGTCAGCCCATCGCGGCTTCGAGCAGGGCCCGGTAGTCGGCAGCGCTTGCGGCGCGCGGGTTGGTGGCGTGGCTATGGTCGGCGAGCGCACGCTCGATCACCCAGTCGAAATGGTCCACCCGCACACCCAGAACGCGCAGGCCCTTGGGAACCCCGAGACGGCTGTTGAGTGCGTCGAGTTCTGCCGCCACGTCGGCGGTGGCAGACAGGCCCATCGCCGCCTTCAGCTGTTCCAGCTTGCCGGCGATCTCCGGCGCGTTGAAGCGCACCACCGGGGGCATGATGATGGCGTTGAGCGTGCCGTGGTGCAGCGACACGTCCTTCAGGCCGCCGAGCGCATGGCTGAGGGCATGGACGGCGCCGAGGCCCTTCTGGAAGGCGAGGCCGCCCATCAGCGCGCCCATCAGCATCTCGGTGCGGGCGTCGAGGTTCCTGCCGTCGGTGCAGGCGGTCTCGATGCTGCGCCAGATGCGGCCGGCGCCGTCGAGCGCGATGGCCTCGGCCGGCGGGTTGTAGCGCGGCGAGCAAAGCGTCTCGATGCAGTGGCTCAGCGCATCGAGGCCAGTTGCGGCGGTGAGGCCGGGCGGCAGGCCGAGCGTCAGTTCGGGGTCGGAGATCGAGCGCTTCGGGATCAGGTGCGGGCTGATGAAGCCAAGCTTGCGGCCGTCGTCGAGCGTCAGCAGCGCGGCGCGGCCGACTTCGGCGCCGGTGCCGGCTGTGGTGGGGATCGCGATGACCGGCGCCACCTTGTCGGTGATGCGGGCGAGGCCGCCGTAGATCATGGCGTACTGCTCGAGCGGGCCGTCATGGGTCGCGAGCAGGGCGACGCCCTTGGCGAGGTCGATCGGCGAGCCGCCGCCGAGCGCCACGATGCCATCGCAGTCCTCTGCCTTGTACATCGCCAGCGCGGCAAGCACCGCGGACTCGGTCGGGTTGGGCGGGGTGTCCAGAAAGACGGGCGTGCCCGTTGGGAGGTGTGCGGTGGCCTTCGCGACCAGCCCTGCGGCCAGCACGCCCTTGTCGGCGACCAGCAATGGCCGGCGCATGCCGAACTCCCCTGTGGCCTCCGCCAGGCTGGCGATCGCGCCCGGGCCAAACTCGACGCCGGTGAGGTAGGCAATTCTGCTCATTGGCGTTTCCTCCCATGGTGACGCGGCACGACCTTAAGGCCGTTTATGCGCGGTGCAGCAAGGCCTTTAGTTCAATTCAGGCCGGTCGTCCGCTAGTCGTTTGCCGGGTCGATCAGGATGTCGGCGTGGCATAGTGTGCCGGGCCTGCACCAGCAGGCCAGGTTGTGGCCGCCCAGTTCGTGCCTGATGGTTGCAAGGCTCGGGGGATCGCCCGGCGACAGGGCAGGGTCAAGCCCGCCCTGCAGCCAGTCTCTCGCCATCGCGACAGCCTTCGCCTGGGCAGCGGCGCGATCGAAGGTGGTGGCCAGTTCGTCGATCGAGAACGGATTGCCCCATGGGCCAGGGGCGTCATCAGCTTTGCCGGCAGGCCGTTGAGAGCGTGCGAGGCCTGCTGCAGGTTGAAGCCGGCCCGGCGCGACACCTGCATGCGGGCCGGACAAGGCATCAGTGCAAGTCCTTCTTGTCGTAGACGAACTTCGGCATCTGCACTTTCCAGACGATGGCGGCGACGCGGAGGCCGAAGCCGATGGCGAGGGTGGCGAGGATCACGATGTCCTGCGGCAGGCCACTCTGCAGGCCGAGATAGTAGAGCACCCCGGCGACGATCGAGACGGTGGCGTAGAGCTCGGAGGCGAAGACCAGCGGTACGTCGTTGCAGAGGATGTCGCGGGCGATGCCGCCGACGATGCCGGTCATCATGCCGGAGACGATGACGATGATCGGCGGCTGGCCCATGGTCAGCGCCACGTTGCAGCCGATGATGGTGAAGACCACGAGACCGACGGCGTCGAGCAGCAGGAACGGCCAGCGCAGCGCGTCCATGAAGCGGGCGAGGGCGATGGTGACGAAGGCGGCGGCGCAGCAGATCAGCAGGAGGTAGGGGTTTTCGACCCAGGTCAGGGGGTAGTGGCCGAGGACAACGTCGCGGAACGTGCCGCCGCCGAGCGCGGTGACGCAGGCGAGGACGCAGACGCCGAACCAATCCATCTTGCGACGGCCGGCGGCGAGCGCGGCCGTCATCGCTTCGGCCGTGATGGCGATGTAGAAGATGACCTCAAGAAGCATGCGAAACCCCGGAATCTCGGGGTTTGACTAGAGCAGAGGCTTACTCCGCCGTCGACTGGATGGTGATGATCTTCACGTCTGAGTCGGTGCAGGCGTCGTCGAGGCAGATCTCGCTCATCCAGACCTGGCCGTTGCCGAACATAGCGCCCTCGGCGTTGACGAACAGGTCGTTGAAGGTCTGGTCGGCGACGGCGCCGGCGATCTCGGGGGTGACAATGGCCTCGTAGTGTTCGGCAAACTCGGCGGCGTCGCCGATCACCATCGGTTCGCCGTCGGCGACGACCTCGATGGGGTAGCTGACCCAATCGGCGAACGAGGTGCTGTCACCTTCGGCGACAGCCTGCTGGATGGCGTCGAAAGCCTGGCGATAGGTCTCCGGCGACTGAGCGAAGACGGTGGTCGTTGCGAGGGTGAAGAGGGTGGCGGCAATGAGACGGGACATCTGAAATCGGGCTCCGCTAAAATCGGGTGGGCACAGATCGAACATGATGATGAACGCTACGGGATCCATTTCTGAACGGATTCTGAACGATGCGTAAACCGCAAAGCATGAAGGCGCTGGAGGAACTTGGCCGGATTCGTCTCAGCAAAAACTTCTTCATGCGCGATTTTCTCCACTCGGAGATTTCGCAGTTCTATTCGATCCCCAACATACCAGAAGACCCCGACCTTGCGATAGAGGTCGGCACGCGGCTCTGCGAGGAGGTGCTGGAGCCACTGATGACGCGGTTCGGGCGGCTCTCGATCCGGTCGGCGTATCGCTCGGCAGCGGTCAACGACTTCGGCAACAGGAGCAACCTCAACTGCGGGCGCAACGAGACGAACTTCGGTGGCCATATCTGGGATCGGCGCGACGCACAGGGTGCGATGGGGGCGACCGCCTGCGTAGTGGTGCATGCGCTGATCCCGTACTACGAGGCGACGGGGCGCTGGGAGGCACTGGCGTGGTGGATTCACGACCACCTGCCATATGACGAACTCGAGTTCTTTCCGCGCTTCGCAGCGGTTAACATCAACTGGCGGGAGACGCAGTGCAGCCGGATCATGTCGTGGATTCCGCCGCGGCGAGGATTGCTCACCAAGCCGGGCATGAAGAATGCCGTGGGCTCACACGAAGCGGAGTATGCGGAGTGGATCGACTCGTTGGCGAGTTGACAGGTTTCGGGCCGCCCTCTAGCACCGCCTGACATACTCGGAGGAAAAGATGCGGCACACCTGGCGCTGGTTTGGCCCCAAGGATCTGGCCAAGATCGACGACATCGTGCAGGCGGGCGCCGAGGGTGTGGTGACTGCGCTTCACCACGTCCCCAACGGGATGGTGTGGTCGCCCGAAGAGATCGCGAAGCGGCAGGCGGAAATCCGCGTGCGCTCGGATGGCGCAGCCTCCGGCCTCGAATGGGAGGTTATCGAAAGCCTGCCGGTGTCCGAAGACATCAAGAAACAGAAGGGCGACTGGCGCCAGCACATCGAAAACTACAAGACGAGCCTGCGCAATGTCGCGAAGGCCGGGCTCGAGGTGGTCTGCTACAACTTCATGCCGGTGATCGACTGGACGCGCACGGACCTCCGTTACCAGGTGAGCCATGGCGGCACCTGCATGCGCTTCGACATCTACGACTTCGCGGCCTTCGACATCCATGTGTTGAAGCGCAATGCGGCGATCCACGACTTTTCGGTCGAGGTGGTCGAGGAGGCGGAGCGGCGGTTTGCGCGGATGGATGAGGCGGCGCAGCAGGCGCTGGCGCGCAACATCACCATGGGCCTGCCGGGTTCGACCGAGAGCATGACGCTCGACGACGTGCGGGCGCACCTTGCTGAATACGGCCACATCTCGGCCGACCAGTTGCGCCGGCACTTCATCGATTTCCTCAGCGAGATCATCCCGGTGGCGGAAGAGGTCGGGGTCCGGATGTGCTGCCATCCGGACGATCCGCCGTTCGAGCTGCTCGGCCTGCCGCGCATCATGTCGACGGCGGCCGACTACCGGAATATCCTGGGCGCGGTCGACAGCCCCGCCAACGGCATGACGCTTTGCTCGGGTTCGCTCGGGGCGCGGCCGGACAATGAACTGCCGGCGATCATGAGCGAGTTCGGCGCCAAGGTGCATTTCCTGCACCTGAGAAACGTCAAGCGCGACAGCGACGCGATCGCCGGATCGTTCTACGAGGCCGAGCACCTGGGCGGCGATACCGACATGGTCGCGCTGATCGCGGCGATCCTCACCGAGGAGTCGCGGCGGCGCCAGCAGGGCCGCACGGATCACCAGATCCCGATGCGGCCGGACCACGGGCAGGACATTCTCGACGACCTGCAGCGCCGGGCCCAGCCGGGCTACCCGACGATCGGCCGGCTGAAGGGCCTCGCCGAGTTGCGCGGCGTGGAACGGGCGCTGAGCCACGCGCAGTACGGCATCGTCTGAACTCGACGCGTCGCATCAACCGCCCGCCACCTGCTCCAATGCAGGTGGCGGGCTTTTTTGTTGTCCGGCGCTTGACACCCATAGCTGATGGGCTATGAATAACCCATAGCCAACGGGGTATGGATTGTGGCGCCGGACGCGCAGGACCTTTTGTTCAGATCGCTTTCCGATCCGACGCGGCGCGGCCTGTTCGAGCGGCTGTGCCGCGAGGGCGAGCTTTCGGTTGTGGCCCTGACGGCGAAAGCCGGGGTGTCGCAACCGGTGGTCTCCAAGCACCTGGGAGTGCTGCGGGACGCCGGGCTGGTGACGGGGCGGCACGAGGGGCGCGAGACGCGGTATACGGCGCGGCCCGAGGCGCTGCGGCCGCTGGTGGACTGGACCAAGGATATGGCCGGCTTCTGGGAGGGCCGGTTCGACGACCTCGAAAACCTCTTGCGAAGGATGGACCAATGAGCAGGTTGATCAGGCAGTGCCACCGGTGGATTTCGGCGCTGTTCGTCGTGACGGTCATCATCACCACGGTGGCGCTGGCTCAGCTGGAGCCGATCGTCTGGGTATCGTACATGCCGCTGCTCCCGCTGATCCTTTTGCTGGCGACGGGGCTCTACCTTTTCGTGCTGCCCTATGCGCAGCGCTGGCGGGCGCGGGGCTAGATCGATGGCGAAGAAGTCAGCCGGCAGGCCGGGGGTCGACGCGCCGTGGCAGGCGCCCGCCGAGGTGGTGCGGCTTTCGGGCGGTAACCCGCAGGTGCCACTGGGGTTTGGCGAGGAGCCGGTACGCTGGTTCATCGCGGCGATGCCCGGATGGCAGAGCGCTATGGGAGAACGACTGGATGCTCTGATCACGGCGGCTGCCCCGTACGTGATGAAAGCGGTGAAGTGGAATACGCCGATGTACGGCATGGAACTCGACCACTACTTCGCGGGCTTCCATTGCTTTGACCGCTACATCAAGGTCAGCTTCAACTCCGGGTCGCTGCTCGATCCGATGCCGCCGGGGACATCGAAGCAGGCGAAGGTGCGCTACCTCGATATCCACGAAGGCGATGCGCTCGACGAGGCGCAGTTCAAGGACTGGGTGAAGCAGGCGAGCCAGTTGCCGGGGGACAAGCTGTGAGGACGGGACGATGAGTGATGCGGAACGGGAGATCGACAACCGGATCGGCCAGCTCGGCGGCTGGCGTGGGACCAAGCTCGCCAAGGTGCGCGAACTGGTGAAGCAGGCGCTGCCCGATGTGGTTGAGGAGTGGAAGTGGGAGAACCCAGTCTGGAACAAGGACGGGATCATCTGCACCGGCGAGGCCTACAAGGCGGCGATCAAGCTGACCTTTCCAAAGGGCGCGTCGCTCAAGGACCCGGGGCGGCTGTTCAATTCGAGCCTCGAAGGGGCGGCGCGGCGGGCGCTCGACATCAAGGAGGCCGACGAGATCGACGAGGCGGGGCTCGTGGCGCTTTTCGTCGCGGCGGCGGACCTGAACGCGGCGACCGCGAAGGCGAAGAAGAAGTGAGGGCGCCGGCCGATGCGCCAGAAATCCGCTCGGTGGTGGTGGAACGCGAGATGCCGTTTCCTCCCGCGCGGATCTGGCGGGCGCTGACCCAGCCGCACCTGATTGCTGAGTGGCTGCTGAAATCAGACTTCGCGCCGGTGGTGGGGCGCGACTTCAAGTTCAAGCAGGAGTGGGGCGCGATCGACTGCCGAGTGACCGAGGTCGAGCCGGAGCGGTCGCTGGCCTATACCTGGGCAGCGTTCGGGCTCGAGAGCAGCGTGACCTGGACGCTGACGCCGACCGGGCAGGGGACGCTGCTGCGGATGGAGCAGGTTGGGTTCCGGCGGGACCAGGAAGAGGCATTCCGCGGGGCTCGGGCGGCCTGGACAGGGTATTTCCGGCAGTTGGAGAGTGTGGTGGGGCGGAGCGAGTAGTCCGACCAGTCGTCAGGTGCCCCCTCCACCACGCTACGCGTGGTCCCCCTTGTTTGTCGTTGTTGTGGTAGTGTTGGGGTGTTTCCGGGCTGTCCGCCTGACGTTTCACCCCGTCAGGCGGACGACTGTCGGAGGGGCCGCGTTCCCCTGAGTA
>QLAH01000494.1_pt1 | contig 19798 bp, 15 predicted proteins | sample 4693081 | NCBI WGS metagenome assembly QLAH01 (sample SAMN09425401, study PRJNA476045) | Lake water metagenome, whole genome shotgun sequencing project.
GTCGTCGAGGCTCAACTCGCCGGACTCCATCTGGCGCACCAGCTGGTCGAGCTCTTGGAGTGCCTGCTCGAAGCTCAGATCCGCCACCGGCACCGCGTCGTTATCGCTCATCGGCTTATTGTAGGGCGGGCGGCGGCGGACCCGATAGACTGCCTTCATGCAATCGCTCTGGATGCTGGTCGCATCACTGCTGTTCGCGGTGATGGGCGCGTGCGTGAAGCTGGCTGCCGCGCAGTACAGCATCGCCGAGATCGTGTTCTACCGTTCGCTGCTCGGCGTGATCGGCCTGGGGGTGTTCGTCCGCCTGCGCGGGCTGTCGCTGGCCACGCGGCTGCCGTGGATGCACCTGCGGCGCGGCGCGGTCGGCACGGTCTCGCTGTCGCTGTGGTTTTTCTCGACCACGCTGCTGCCGCTGGGCACGGCGTTCACCTTTCCGTGTGTCACGGCCATGCTGTCGCGCGTGGTGAGCAGTGCGGAGCGCGGCCTGTACATGGGCGTGCAGCAGACGTTCGGCGGGATTACGCGGGTGGCGTTTCCGATCATCCTGGGGATCGCGTTCGACGCCATCAGCCAACCGAGTCCGTTCTGGATCAGCGCGGCGGTGGTGCTCATGACGCTGACCATGGGGCGTGATCTGGAGAAGTATGCGCCGCGGGTGGTGAAGGGCTGAGCGGTGCGGTGGTGCGGGGCACCGCGTCTTTGGAAGCGGTTGACTCGCAAGGGAGCAGGAGGGAGGGGGTCAGGGAGGAGAGAGGAGGACACCCACGCGCGCGCCGCACGAATGCGACGCGCGCGTGGGCAGCACCAGCAATCCTCGTCCGATTCGGCGCTTACGGGAGCGAAGCCACGCTCGGACCGAGGCTCCTGACGTAGATCTGGAAGACACCCGTCGGCGGTCGGGGGGTCCACAGATTGGACGCGCTGGACCCGAATGCTACGTGCGAGCCCGTGCGCGAGACCACGGCACCGGTGGCGCTCCCATTACTCGGCGTGCCGCTGGCACTGCTGCTCACCAGCGTCTCCACGCCAGTCGCCAGATCGCGTGCCACAATCCGCGTATTGAACCCGCTGTAGATGCGATTGAAGACGGCCAGTCGCGCATCGCCCGACAGCACCGCCGAGCTCCCGCCCTCGCTGTCACGAAGCAGTAGCCGTAGTGCTCCCGACGCGATGTCCTTCAGATAGAGGCCGCGATCACCAAGGCTGCTGTTGCTGCCAGTGCCGAAGGCCAGCTGCGTGTTGGAGACGAAGGCGGGCCTCCAGTAGATGCCACCAGCAATGGCGGGTGCACCGCTGCTCGTGCTCGAGGCCAGCACGGTGGTCCCATCAGCAAGGTTGCGCACGAACAGGTCCGGCCGGCCGTTGGTGTCACCGGCGACGAGGGTGGATGACGAAGAGCTGAACGCGACCCGCTGGCCGTCCGGCGAGATGGCGAATTGGATGGCGGTGACCTCACCATCCGCGACGTTCCCATTGTCTGTAGGCAGCGTCACGAGGGCACCCGTGGTGAGATCGCGCAGCATCAGCCGCGCCGGGATCACGTTGACCCACCGGTAGGCGCCGACATACACCTGCTGCGGCTTGGTGATGAAGACGACCTTGGTCCCGTCGTCGGACAGTGCGCCGCCAAAGAAGCCGGTCACCTGGGGTACGGCGCCCGAGTCGGGTGAGACCTGGGTCAGCGCCCCCGTCTGTGTGTTCTTGACGTACACGGTGCCACCGTGGTCCACGGAGTTGAAGGCAACGAGGCGAGCATCTGGCGTCATGGTCGACCCGCCACAGCTGCCGCCCCGCGCCAGCGGCAGGCCCGGGTCGAGTGGCAGGGCGGCCAGCCAGGGGCCCGTCGCCACCGCCGTCAGGTCCGCCAGGCCGGCATCGGGATTGCCGGCGCCGGCCAGCCCCTGCAGGGCCACACCCTCGGCGGCAGCCAGCCGCGCCGCCACCGCCGTCAGGCCCTCCAGCTCCTGGTGCCGCCCCAGGCCCACCAGCAGCAGGCCATCGCGGCGCTCCGTTTCGGTCCCTGAAACCGACATGGTTGTTTGCACTGTCCGGGCCGGCTCGCTTCTACCATCGTGCTGCGAAGCAACGCCGCCTGCGCCCTTGTCCACTTTCTCGACCGCTGAACGGGTGGAGCAGAGCGGGCAGCCGCCCCTCACCAGCCACGACCCTCGCCGGTTGCGGTTGTTCTGCGGCAACGCCAACCCCGATCTGGCCCGCGAGATCGGCGCCTATCTCGGCGTGCCCGACGGCCCGAGGGTGATCAAGCGTTTCGCCGATGGCGAGCTCTACATCCAGATCCAGGAGTCGATCCGCGGCTGCGACGTCTTCCTGATCCAGCCCACCTGCGCTCCGGTGAACGATCACCTGATGGAGCTGCTGATCATGGTGGATGCCTGCCGGCGGGCCTCGGCGCGCCAGATCACGGCGGTCATCCCCTACTACGGCTACGCCCGGGCCGACCGCAAGACGGCCGGACGGGAATCGATCACGGCCAAGCTGGTGGCCAACCTGCTGGTCAAGTCCGGCGTTGAGCGGGTGCTGGCCATGGACCTGCACTCCTCCCAGATCCAGGGTTACTTCGACATCCCCTGCGACCACATCTACGGCTCACCGGTGCTGGTCGACTACCTCTCCACCCGCGACCTGGGCGAAGTGGTGGTGGTGTCCCCCGACGTGGGCGGTGTGGCCCGGGCCCGGGCCTTCGCCAAGCAGATGAAGGATGCGCCCCTGGCGATCATCGACAAGCGCCGCTCCGGTCACAACGTGGCCGAAAGCCTCACCGTGATCGGTGACGTGGTCGGCAAGACGGCGATCCTGATCGACGACATGATCGACACCGGCGGCACCATCTTCCAGGGCGCCCAGCTGCTGCGGGCCCGGGGGGCCGCCCGGGTGCTGGCCTGCGCCACCCACGCCGTCTTCTCCCCCCCCGCCGTCGAACGCCTCTCCACCCCGGGACTGTTCGAGGAAGTGGTGGTTACCAACAGCATCCCCCTGCCCCCCGACCTGCACTTCCCCCAGCTCCGGGTGCTTTCGATCGCCAACATGCTGGGGGAAACGATCTGGCGGATCCACCAGGAGAGCTCGGTCAGCTCGATGTTCCGCTGAGCGGCACCGCCATGCCCGCCCCACCACCGCCCGTCCAGCGGGTGCCCCTGAAGCGCTTCGCCCACCTCAAGCGCCGTCTGCCGGTGCCGCTCACCGTGCTGGTCACGGCCCTGCTCGCCCTCACGGTGGGGGCACCGCGGCCTGCTGCCGCCGAAAGCCGCCTGCCGAAGGGGTTCGAGCGCCGCGTGGGGGTCTGGCTGACCAACAGCCCCAGCCCCCTCTATTACGACGCCGCCCGCATCGAGACCGCCGTGCGGCAGCTGGATGAGGCCGGCTTCAACACCCTCTACCCCAACGTCTGGAGCCGGGGCGCCACCTTCCACCGCAGCCGCTGGGCGCCGCTGGAGCCGGCCCTGGCCCGCTCCAACCCTGGCCTCGACCCGATCTGCCGCTTCACCAAGGCGGCCCACCGCCGCGGCATGCAGGTGATCCCCTGGTTCGAGTACGGCCTGATGGAACCTGGCGATGCCGAGGTCGTGCAGCGGAATCCGGAGTGGGTGCTGCGCCGCTCCGACGGCAGCGCCCTCTACGCCATGCACGGCGCCAACCTGAAAACCTCGCCCCTCAAGGATCTGCGGGTATGGCTGAACCCGGCCCACCCGGGGGTGCGGGCCCGCTTCATCGGCCTGATCAAGGAGATCGTCCAGCGCTGCGGCGTCGACGGCATCCAGCTCGACGACCACTTCGCCTGGCCGGTGGAACTGGGCTACGACCCCTACACCCGCGCCCTCTACCTGGCGGACACCGGCCGGGAGCCGCCCGCCAACTTCAACGACCGCTACTGGATGAAGTGGCGCCGCCAGCAGCTCACCGCCCTGCTGCGGGAACTGCGGGCCACGATGCAGGAGGTGGGCGGTCCGCGGCGCACGGTGATCAGCCTGTCGCCGGGCCCCTTCCGCTTCGCCTACAACCACTGGCTGCAGGACTGGGAGCTCTGGGCCCTGGGCGAGCTGGTGGACGACCTGATCGTGCAGAACTACGCCTATTCGGTGAAGGGCTTCGCCCGCGACCTCGACCAGCCGGCGCTGGTGAAGGCCCGCCGCTGGGGCATGCCGGTGGAGATCGGCATCCTCTCCGGCTTCGGTGGCCGCACCCCCGACATGGCCACCCTCGAGCAGAAGGTGCGCCTCTCCGCCGCCCGCGGCCACGGCGTGATCTTCTTCTACTGGGAGGGGCTCTGGGGTCAGTACGCCGGGCCCGAGGGGGCCGCCGCCCGCCAGGCCGCCTTCCGCCGCCTCAACAAGGAGGTGTTCGGCGGCCGCTAGGCGTTTTCGGGAGCCGTGCCGAGGCATTGCCCCACCACCTCGCGGGTGTTGGTGGAGAGCTCGGCTGCCGCCAGCCCCTCGAGGGCTTCCCGCATCCGCTCGCGCCGTCCGGGGCCATAGCTCTGCCAGCGGCTGAACACCTTGGCCAGCCGCGAGGCCGTGATGGGATTGCGGCGATCGACGGCGGCGATCTGGTCGGCCATGAAGCGGTAGCCGCTGCCATCGGCGGCGTGGAACAACGGGGCATTGCCCGCCAGCCCACCGAGCACCGCCCGCAACGAATTGGGGGCCGCCGGATCGAAGCGGGGATGGTCGAGCAGCCGTTGCACCCGCTCCAGTCCATCGGCGAAGGGGGCGGCGGCCTCCAGGGCGAACCAGGAATCGAGGATCACCGGCTTCTGCTCCCAGCGGGCGTAGAAGGCATCCACCGCCTCCTGGCGGGCCGGGATCGGATGGTCCTGCAGCGCCCGCAGGCCCGCCCGGGCCAGGGTCATCGAGGGGCCGTCCACCGCCGCGCGGGCCGCGGCGATCGCCGCCGCATCACCCGCGGCCACCCGCCAGCTCCAGATCGAGCCCGTCAGCATCCGGTCGCCCACCCCCTCCGGCCAGGCCAGAGACCACTGGGCGCTGACCCGCTCCAGGGCCCGCTCCAGGGGCTCGGCCAGGGCCTCACCGAAGCGGCGGCGCAGGGCCTGCAGGGCGGCGAACAGGGCCGGCGGATCGGGCTCCGGCGCCCCATCCTCCAGTTCGGCCAGCCCCGGCAGGGACAGCAGCACGCTGCGGCTGGCCTCCGAAAGGGAGGGGTCGGCCAGGATCCGGCCGAAGGCGTCGATCAGGGCGTCCTCCAGCACCCCATCCACCCGGCCGGCGGCCCGGCGCAGCAGGGCGCGGCGCAGCAGCACCTGGCCCGCGTCCCAGCGGGCGAAGGGGTCGCTGTCGGCGGCCAGCAGGTGCACCAGCTCGCTGGAGGGCCGCCCCAGCGCCACCTTCACCGGCGCCGAGAACTGGCGCAGCAGGGAGAGGGCCGGCGGCGGCGCCTGGGCCGGCAGCCCCTCGAAGCGGAAGACCTGCTCCCCCTGATCGATCAGCAGCAGCCGGGTGCCCGCCCCCCAGCGGCGGCCCAGCAGGGGGGCGGCGCCGTGGTCGGGGTCCTCGGCCACCAGCCGCATCGGCAGGGGCTGGCCCGCCTGACCCACCAGCCCGACGGCCAGCGGGATCACCAGGGGCTGCTTGTGGGGCTGGCCCGGGGTGGCGGGGGTGGACTGGCGCACGAACAGCTCCAGGGTCCCGGCGGCCTTGTTCCAGCGGCGCCGCACCTGCAGCACCGGCGTGCCCGCCTGGTGGTACCAGCGGCGGAACTGCACGAAATCGAAGGGCGGCAGGCGGCAGCTGTCGGCCAGCTCGCCGGCCGCATCCTGCATCGCCTGGACGAAGTCCTCGCAGGTGGCGGCGGTGCCGTCGTGGCGTTCCACGTAGAGCGCCATGCCCCGCTGGAACGTTTCCTCCCCCAGCAGGGTGTGCAGCCCCCGGATCACCTCCGATCCCTTTTCGTAGATCGTGGTGGTGTAGAAGTTGTCGATCGCCTGGTACTGGTCCGGCTGCACCGGATGGGCCGTCGGACCCGCATCCTCCCGGAACTGGGTGTTGCGCAGCATCGCCACGTTCTCGATCCGGTTGAGCGCATGGCCATGCAGATCGGCCGAGAAGCTCTGGTCCCGGAAGACGGTGAGCCCCTCCTTCAGCGACAGCTGGAACCAGTCGCGGCAGGTGATGCGGTTGCCCGTCCAGTTGTGGAAGTACTCGTGGGCGATCACACTCTCGATGCGCTCCAGCTCGCCATCGCTGGCGGTGGCGGCGTCGGCGAGCACCAGCTTGGAGTTGAAGATGTTGAGGCTCTTGTTCTCCATCGCGCCCATGTTGAAGTGGCGCACCGCAACAATGTTGTACTCGTCGAGGTCGTAGGCCAGGCCATAGACGCGCTCGTCCCACTCCATCGCCCGCTTCAGGGACGCCATGGCGTGGGCGGTGAAGGGGGCATCACCCGGCTCCACGTGCAGGCGCAGCTGCACCGTGCGGCCATCGGCGGTGAGGAACGTGTCGCCCACCTCCTCCAGCCGGCCCGCCACCAGGGCGAACAGGTAGGAGGGCTTGGGGAAGGGGTCGTCCCAGACGGCGTAGTGACGGGCTTCTCCGCCTGGCCCGGGGGGCAGGTCGCCGGCCTCGATGCCGTTGCCGTTGGAGAGCAGCACCGGGCAGCTGTCCCGGTCGGCCTCGATCCGCACCCGGAAGCGGCTGAGCAGGTCGGGACGATCCGGGTGGAAAGTGATGCGGCGGAAGCCCTCCGCCTCGCACTGGGTGGTGACCATCCCCCCACTCACATAGAGCCCTTCGAGGGTGGTGTTGGCCCGGGGATCGAGCCACACCGTGCTGGTGAGAACGAACGGTCGCTGGGGCGGCTGCAGCAGCAACAGGCGGTCGCCCTCGATCGCGAAGGCAGCGGCGTCCAGGGGCACGTCATCGAGCTCCAGGGTGCGCAGCTCCAGATCCACGCCCCGCAGCTCCAGCGGCTCGGGGGTCCCCTCCGGCGCGTCGGACCTGGGCCGGAACGCCAGCCGCGCCTCCACCAGGGCGTGGTCGTCGAACAGGCGCACCGTCAGATCGGTGCGATCCAGCAGGTAGGGCGCCGGCCGGTAATCGGCGAGGTGCACAACAGACATCGCAGGGGTGGGGAAGGGGGGGAAGGGATGGGGGAGCGCCCGAGGATGTGCGTGGCGGCGCCCTGCCGCTGGACGGCTGCGAGGGAGTTCATCATGCCGTCAGCGGGCACTCCCACGGTGCTGGTTGTCCACGCGGCGGGCATGGCGGAGTGGCTGGCCGGCCGGCGCAGCGTCGGGATCACCGTGTTGGCTGCTGGGCAGGGCTTTGGGATCCGCAGGAGAGGCTCGCCAACCCCTTCAGTTCGTTCGGAGTGGGAATCGCCGCCGCCTGCAGGGCCCTGCGAACGTTGGACACCGAGAGGCCCAACGACACCAGCTCCAGCTTCTGGTTCAACAGGACGTCAACCGGCTGACCCGTTGCATCAAGAAGCGCCCCCGACCACAGGGGGTCGGCATGGGTTCCACTGATGCCGATGAGGCGAGCGTCAAGAAACAACCCTCCGCCGCTCATCCCCTTACGCACGGCGGCTGTGGAGGTGAGATCAAAACCCCCCTGCAGCGGCCGGGTGAGCAGGGGCAACAGCAGACCGCTGGCTTCGGTGTACTGCGGTACCGGCAGAGTGGCTTGGCTGGGTGTGGGAAAGCCGCTGGCTGTGACCACGGGAAACTCCCCAGCGGAAGGCGGTGGGCCATCAATGTTGGCAATGATGGGTGTCTTCCTTTTCTCAGCGGAGTCGGGAGCATCAGGCTGCCACACCAGCGCCAGATCCACGGACCTGGGCTGTTGATTCCTGCCCGTTGGGCGCAGGACTTGCGCCGCCGATGCTCTGACATCGAATCGGCTGACACACACACGCTGGAGTCCCTCCACCACGTGCTGGCTCGTGGCAACGAGATAGCCTCCCTTCCTGTAACCGACCACCACCCCAGAACCGAGGGGATCGCCTGCAGCGGTTGTCAGCAGGGCCGTGACGTGACGACGATGGGCTTCAATTTTCGTGGATTCGTCGGCCCAACTGGGTGGAATCACCAGGCATGACAGCAAGGCAAACCCACGAAGAACAAACCGGCCGTTAAAAGAGGCGATTCGCATCCGCTCCCGTCTGCTCAACAGCCGGGACAGCAGGAGTGGTGACCGGCGATGGATCAAGAAGCTCGTTGATGCTGACGTAGGTGCGCCCATTCGACTCTACCAATGGAGCCCTGGCCTTCACGCGCACATCCAAGAGATTCTGCAGGGTGGCTGATGCACTTTGCCCAGGTTTCAACGTGTAAAGGAGGCGATCGCAGCCACCGCCCATGCTCGCTGTTGTGCAGATCACGGGCACATCATTGATTCTGCCAGTTGTTAGATACTTCAATCTTCCTTCGCGATGATAGATGTCAAAGCGAGCGGATACGTCCCTGCAGCGGCGCTCCGGCGTCCACCCAGAGTTATCAAATGCACGGCTCGTCCAGCGAATCACGGGAACCGAACGACCATCAGCCGTGGTCGCGACAGTTGTGGGCACGCCCCCGATGGTGGAGCAGAGGAAGCTTCTGGCGCGGGCTTCCGCTGGATGGGGGACGACGGTCAAGGAGGCACCGGCCACCAGGGCCGAGAGCATGAGCAGACGCCGGCTGGAGCTCGCGCGCATGGAATGGATTAAACTCTATTTCAAATAGACTAACGCGAACCCATCTGCCGTTGGAGCGGGTCAACAAATCTGAACATCGGGCAACGTCGCGAAAGGACGACCTAGGAGCCGTCTCGGCCTGGACGCCATCAGTAGGGTCGCAAAGGCTACAAAGTGAGGCCTTCAAGTCAGGAGTTGAGAGAAAAGCCGGTCGAAATTACTCAAAGTCCTCCCCGCCCAAAGCGAACCATCATGCTCAAGGGACCTAGTCCGCGTCACAGGTTGACGTCAGCTTGGCAAGCTCCTTCAGCTCTTTCCCGGCGATGTGGTGCCGACCTGGCTTCCAGGCGGGCAGATCAATGGTGATCGGCTGACCCTGATTCGCTGCCTGTACCAGCTCTTTGGCGGAGAAGTAGTGGATATCCGTAATGAAGCCTTGATCGGCTGTGGTCTGATTGCCAATGTAATCGCGCTTTCTGGGAAAGTACTTGTAATTCGTGCCATGGGGGCCCGTCAGCTGATCTCTGTTCAGCGGTGGTTCGACGGTCACGCCGTTTACAGCAATCTGCAGGATATTCGTCGCCTGAGATGTGTAGCGGACCCGGCCAGTTTCCACCGTGCTTCCAGTGAAAAGACTTCCTTGAAACTTCTCCTCTTTCTCCGCCCAGCCAATGCCTCTCACGCCGATGGTGCATTCTCCTTTCTTCTGGATCACATAGACATAACTGGCATCGATATCGGATGTGCCGACTGGGCAGAAGAACAGGCAATGGCGTCGATGGGTATCCGAGCCGACCTCGCCAATGATTCCTACTTTTGGGTGGCCGAGGACGGAGCGTTTCGTGACGAAGATCGTTCCGACTGGGGCTCCATCAAAGCTGTCAACCAAAGGGACGACTCGGTTAAAGACGAGCCTGCCTGGATTAAGGATATCTTCGTCGCTGAGTTGATTGCGTCCCGCAACTGCAGGTTGCGCCGACAGGCCCAGATTCACCATGCCGATAGCCAGCAGAATCAAGCGGAACGGCTTCATGGGTGTAACAAGCGTTGACTGAATGGATTCAAGATTCGACCCGAGCGGGATGCGGTTGGCGCGAGAAACTTTAGGTGCATCCTGCTAAAATTGTATTCAACGATGTCTCTTCTCGCCTTCCAAGCTGAATGTCGAGAAAGTCTGATCCAGAACCCGAACCACGGGTGATACGCATTTTTGCGGGATTGGGCTTGAGGTTTTCAGGTTTGACCGTCAAAGGGCTTTCCAGTTCAAGCCAATGCAATCCGCTGATGGAAGGACCTGCTCTTCTATAACGTTGGTCCGTCGTAGCGGAACGAATCAACACGGAACTGGGCTGCTCCATAATCGCGGCGTTAGAAACCGGCGTGAATGTGATCCGACGAGCCACCCCTGGAATTTCAAGCTTCTGGATCCACTTGCTTGGATTGTTGCGGAGACTATTCTCCCTGAGCTGAACACCAAGCAGCGCTGAGTTCACAAGTGCATAGCATTTGTTGGTTGCCGTGTTGCGAAGAATCTGGGCGTAGGCTGCGAATGTGTCGCACTGCCCAAGAAGGGACAGGGCATCGTTGTCACCGGTAAAGCAGTTGTTGCGCTCTGAATATTTAAAGATTGCGGACTGATATTGCTGATTATTGTCGTCGGTGCGAATCTGAACCTGGCCAACATTCAGTGCAAAGATGTTGCACTGGGCAAAAATCGATGAAGCTGCTAAGCCTGAGCACTCGGCAACGATGTCACGCGAGAAGGTGCATGTTGGCTTGCTGTTGGTTTGAACGGCGGGGGGTGTACAAATGAATTCTTCCGCCTTGGCCAAGGAAGCAAGCCCGAGCTCACTGCAGAGCAGCACGCTCGCCAGTGGTTTGAGGCAGAAGGTACGTTGCGTCTGGGTCATGGTCTGAAAACTGAAGCGTCAGGTGGCATGGCTTAAGCGTCAGCAGACACCGACCAGACAGACGGCACGCTCTGACCTGGACATCGTAAATCCATGACGCCTAAGGAATCGGTGCAGTAATGGTGCCGAAACACCTCTTCCACCAACTCTCAGCCGCTCGCGAGAATCCACATCCTGGCTGTCACCGACAGTGTCAGACATTCCGTGGACAGCAATCAGTTCTCCACTGCCATCGCTGATCACAGGGCCCCCGCTGTAGCCAGGACGCGTCGGAGCATCATAGCTAAGATCATACCCTTCTTTGTCATTGTACTGGCTAATCCTGCCCGTAGCTGTAGCCGGAGCTACCCTCTGTCCAGCACCTTGCTCCTGATCAAGGGGATATCCCTTTATCTGAACTCTGGTTGAAACTGTGATCGCGCTTGCTCTGGCGAACGGAATCGCGAGACTGTTGCTGCAGGTGGCGGCAGGGGCGAAGGCAAGGTCCAGTGCTTCATCGACGATGAAGGCCGATCGCGACAGGTTGAACTTCTGACCGAGGGGTGTATGGACGAACAGTGGTTCGCTAGCTGCATTGGCTTTGATCACATGAAAGGCCGTGATGATGACGCAACGCCCGTTGCTGTCAGGACCGACCACGAAGCCACTGCCATGGTCTCCTGCGGTGTTGATTTTTAGGATCCGTTGGTCAAGTTGCTGGTTTGGAGCGGCCTTCGCATCGGGAGCCTGCGGGGCAAAGGCCATCGCCACCAGGTTCAGAGTTGACAGTACCGTGAAGACTCTCCGAGTGGACAACGTCATCTCAGGGGGCAGTTGTCGAAATGTCGTGGTAACCAGTATTCATCCGAGCCGATGATTCTCAGACCTCCTCAACCACCTCAACGGGGCCCACGGCTCTTGTGATCCTGATGGGGGACCCTGAGGTGGTGAATGGAAGACGGGTGCTCACCAGCTGAGCAATTCTAATCCGGATGGAGGGCCATGCTTCATATTGGTTAGCACATTGATGGAAGGCTGCGCAGGCCACTCGCAGAAGGCCCCGTGATGAATGAAATCCGGGCTCAGATGCCCCTGAGCTGTCATGACGCCGACCCGTTGATGCTTGTGCCTGCCCATCGTTGCCGCGGATGCAGCCCTGTCTTCTGCGCTGCAGGCCCGTCAGGCCATGGCGATGGCTTTGGCGGCCGTTCTCCAGGGCGAGATGGCCGAACGACGATGGTGATGGGGGTCGTTCGGCCTGCCAATCACTGACTTCACGATAAAGTGAGTGCCTGTGATGTGACTCGCATGCCAGAGGCAGAGCTGGAGCGCAACGGAGTTGTTGTTCGTCGTCAAATCGCCTCCCGATCGACGCTGACGATTGGTCGAAACGATGTCAGCGATGTGATCGTTCCGATCGACTGGAGTGAATGCTCTCGGGTGCAGGCACAACTTTGGTGGCACGAGGGCTTCTGGTGGTTGCGGGACGGCACGACGGAACGTCCGAGCATCAACGGCACCTATCTCCTGGATGGAACTCCCGCCGGCCATGGCCTGGCCCTCAGCGCGGGAACGGTTCTCTCCTTCGTGATCGGCCGCGGGCCTCTGGCGATTGTCGTGACGCTCCGCGAGCTTGGCCATGGGGACCAATCACCATCCGCAGTGGATGCTGGCGATGGTGCCTCTGGTGACCGCCCATCGTTGAGCCCTAAAGACGATGGTCATGTGGTCAGGATCGGTCGCAGTCCCGATTGTGATGTGGTACTAGAGGATCCCAGTATCTCGCGTCTCCATGTGGTTTTGCGGCCCCATGTCGATGGCAGCGCCACGGTGGAGGATTGGAGCCGGAATGGGATTTATCTCAACGGCCAAAGGGCGAGCCGTCTCAGTCGTATTGAAAGTGGCACGACCTTGCATATCGGTCGGGCTCGCTATCTCTGGCAGTCGGGAATGCTGCTGCAAGCCAATGATTTTCAGCATTATGACCTTCACGTCCGAGAGTTGATGTTGAAGGGCAGACTTCAGGATATCTCCCTGTCGATTAATGGAGGTGAATTGGTTGCTCTTGTTGGGGGCAGTGGCGCCGGCAAGTCAAGTCTGCTGACGACGATGGCTGGCCACAACCGTTCCTATCACGGTCTGGTTACTGTGGCTGGAGAAGATTTACGTCGCTCGATTAATGCCCTTCGCCCTCAGATGGGCTTCGTGCCTCAGGATGACATTCTTCATGAAGAGTTGACCGTTCAGGAGGTTCTTCGGTTTGCAGCACGGCTACGACTGCCCGACCAGGAGGCCCAGGAGCAGGCTGTTGAGCGGGTACTGGACGTTCTTGAGATTGGTCATCGCCGCCTCTCGCGGGTGCGTCAACTCAGCGGGGGCCAGCGAAAAAGGGTGAGCATCGGCATGGAGCTGGTGGCGGATCCACGCCTGCTCTTTCTTGACGAACCGACCTCCGGTCTGGATCCCGGACTTGATCGCAGAATGATGCGCCTGTTGCGTCAGTTGGCTGACAGGGGGCAGACGGTTGTACTCGTCACCCACGCCACTGCCAATGTCGCTTTGTGTGACCAGGTCGTCTTCATGGCCCGGGGTGGCCATCTCTGCTTTGCCGGGCCACCAAGGCAGTGCCTTGATCATTTTGAGGTGGGGGATGACTTCGCCGCTGTCTACGAGCACCTTGACGGTGATGATGATCGGATCCGGATGTGGTCAGAGAAGTTCCGCAGCTCACCCCATGCCGTGTTGCCATCGATCAACCCTCAAGGCGTCGGGGTTCCAGTGTCTGGATCCATTCGCACCCCCTTCGTCTCCTTTTCAGATGTCGGCCGTTTCTTTTCCCAGGTGCGAACTCTGGCCCATCGCGAGCTATTGATTACCTTGCGCGATCGGGTGACGCTGGGCCTCAACCTGTTCACCGGACCGTTCGCCATCCTGCTGCTGGCTTTGGCCATTCAGGATCGTGGTGTGTTCATCGTGCCCACTGCCGAGATTACGGCGGAGAGCCTGCCATTGGCGATCAAGGTTGTCTTCTTGATCACCTGTGCCTGCCTATGGAGCGGCATCAGCAGCCAGGTGACCAGTGTGGCTAGGGAGCGTCCCATTTATGAGCGTGAGCGTGGTTTCGATCTCATTCCAGCTGCGTACCTATGTTCCAAGATGCTGCAGATGTTTGTACTTGGGCTGGCCCAGGCTGCCCTGATTTCTCTCACGGTTGCGTTGCTTTTTGATCTGCCGGAGAGTCTTTCCATCGGCGATCCTCGACTTGGGTATGGTCTTTCAGCGTTACTGACAATTCTGGCGAGTGGCTCCCTTGCCCTGCTGGTCTCCACGTTGGTCCGTGATCAGCGTCAGGCCAGCAGCACCTCTCCACTGTTGTTGATGCCCCAATTGATTCTTTCTGGCGTCCTATTCCCTATTGAGCAGCTTGCATTCCTGTTTCCCCTTGTGGCCAGTCGCTGGTCGGTGAAGCTTTTTGGAGCCTTCTCTTCCCTCAGCAGCCTCTCATTGGACGTGGAGATCCCAGGTCTCGAACCACTGGATGTCAGTCCCTATGCTTCAACGACTGGCAATGTCCGTGAATCGCTTGGGGTTCTTCTGACCCAATGGCTTTGTTTTGGTCTCCTGGCCCTGATCAGCCTCTCTCGGCGGAGAGGGTTGTAATCGTGCCGGTCTTTCGCGGTAGTCTGAGCCGACGGCAGGGCTAGGGATGGACGACTGGCTATTGGGACAGCGGCTTGCTGAAGCGTTGCAAACGCAATCTCACCCACCCCCGTCGCATGCCATCGCCGTGTTGAGCGATCTGCTCGGGGCGGACGTCAGTCTGTTGCTCCCGCTGAGGGACCTGGTGAGTCGTCCAGGGTTCCAGTCTCTTGACTCCTTGCGCTTGGGTCAAGGCAGTCGCAAGGCCCAGCGCGATGCACTGCTCCAGTCGCTGGGAGAAACCTATAACCCCCAGGTTTTGGCTCGCCTTGCAGCTTTTCTTGATGGTTACCTGGAGTCCCAAGCACCAAACAGTGTCTCGGACGGAGGTTCCATTCTGCCGAAGTCATCTGCCCAGCCATCGACGGTGCCGGTCTCTTCCTGGAACCCCGCCTCCACGGTGCCGATGACCGTCATCGCTGACCCTCAGGACCTGGCAACACCGCCACCTGGTGTTCCTTTCGCATCGCCGCCTGCGTCAGCTTCAACCGCAAGCATCTCCGACACGCGATCAAGCCGTGGGCGGATGCCGTTACTGGTTGCCGGCTCGGTTGTGGTGATGGCCTTGGCGGTGGGCGCTGCCCTTCGATCCAATGTTCTGTGCGCACCCTTTGGGCTGTGTTCAGCCGCTTCCATTGATGCCGCGAATGCAGCGCTGGATGAGGCGCAGGAAGCTGCCGTCGCCTTGGGCAAGGCCAAGGACCTCACTGCCTATGAGCAGTCCCTCGATGATCTTGATCGTCACCTTGACAAGATTGACACCGATGCGCTGCTTGGCCGTAGTGGCCAGGACACCAGGAAGCAGCTCGAAGAGAAGGCACGCAAGGGGCGTGACCGTTTGAAACAGGAGAAGGGTCATCAGTTGACCGTTCGGCAAGTCAAGTCCGGTCTGGAATCGACGGATGCCATGCCTTTGGAGGCTGCGACTGAGCGTCGCTCCGCTCTGCTGCGTCGCTTGGAGTCCGTTCCCAGCGAGAGCTTTGCCTCTTCACAGGCCGTGGCACTGCGTGAAGAGCTTGCTCCACCGCGGCTGCAGCCAGTCACGGTGCCGACGGCTCCAGAGCCAACTCCGTCTCTTGATTCTGCTCCTTTGACGCCCCAGGCTCCAGCTCCGGCACCACGCTACGTCCCACAACCATCTTCATCTTCACCTGCAGCAACGGGTGGCCGATCGACTGGCCCCTACCGTGAAGTACCTCTTTGGTAGAGAGCCAGTCTGCTCTTTGATTCCCTAGGGCTACAAGATCTTTCTGTCATGCCACGACAATAGCTTTCAATTGGCGCACCATTTGTGAGTGAGGTGGCTTGGCTCGCAGTTTGCTGTGACTGACTCTGATTTCCAGCCGGCCTCAGATTTCACAAACTCAACCGATCCTTTCAACTCCTGCACCGCCCCTTTTGCCTGAGCATTCCCTGTCGGCAGGAGGCAGATGAACACGTTCTTGCCGGCTGGTGGAGACGGGTTGGAGTCAAGACAGAATGAATTATTTCCACTGGGATATTCTAACTTTGCCTCGTAGTCAAGCCGGTACTTTCGAACATCATTCTCAGTGCTTGCAAGTCCATCTGTCTTTTTGAAAGACGATACCCGCACATCACCCAAGCTGAAGGATCCTAGCCATGGATGTGGCCAACTCGACAATCGTTCCTCCAATACTTGCCTCGCCTGGCCTTCCGAAGGAGTTCCCTGCAGGGAGCAACTGCTCAGACAAACAGTCCCCGTCATGACCACTAGCTTGAAGATGGCTGTTGTTCGGTGCATTGTTTCTTCTGGCAGTGTCTGGAGTGTGGGCGCTTGGCCTAGAACTGGCCTCCACCCTAAGCCGTGGAATCGTTGGCTTGAAGCAGAGCATAGGACTAGATTCTGTCCCTGTCCCTGATTAAGGCCAGACAGCGACGAGAATCTTAGTTAGCGTTGTGGCCCCACCGATCTATGGCCTCTAGGCATTGCATTGATTCGCTGCAAAGCTCGACCATTGGCATGGTCGACTTGTCGTTCAAGGAATGTTGTCTGATCCTTTTCGCGCGTGCCGCAGCTCTACCAGACTGTCTCCTTGAAAGCCGCCCATCCCAATTCCGCTGCAGCCATGGTGAGAGGCTCAGCTAGATCCCTGGTTGGAGCAATGAGAGCAGTCGAGTAGAATCTCGAAATCTTGCTAAGGACGTTCGTATTGGTATCAGTTGGGCGCAACTATGCCGTGTTTCACTTGCCTCAAACGTCGTTCCTACGGAAACGTGTTCACCCGTAGTTGCCGTCCGGTTCCCCGCAATGCCAGGTGAGATGATTCTGCAGTCATTACGAATGATTCGACGACTACCCGTGAGCTTGCAAGCTTCTGTGATCTCGCTGGCACCGTCGACGCAACCAGCTTCAGCCTCTGTGCTTAGTGTAAGTGAGGAGTCTAGAAACCAAGATGTATACTTCTCTCCCTTAGGCATACATTACGATGTCCGTGAATCTGCTGACTTCCTTGATACCAGGCTCTCCTGCTCTCAGCGCCGAACGCACGATTGCCCCTGCCTGTGTAGCGGTTGGAGATTCCCTGATCTTCACCTCAAGTCGGCTACAGGTTCCTCCGTTTCGCCTTGTCCGATTCAGGCCGCTTGACAGAAATGGAGATACGGGAGAGCAACGAGGGGCTTTGGTGGGATCCTGTAATGTACTGCGCCAGAGAGTAAGTCTGTCTCTCAGGAGAGTGGGGTGTGGCTACCATCTTTATCTATGTGTCTCCCATCAGGCGCATACAGGCTGATTTCGGGGCGCAATGGTTCCGAGTTAGCGCGGATCATCAAGCCTCCACCAGCCAAGCATGAAAATGCTGGAAGCCGTGGTGTCGGATTCCCAGGACGATCAAGGCACTCGAGGTCATAGGTATCAAGGTACCTCCCATCGGTTGTCCGCTGGTCATTCTCAGTCAGGGTGCTGGTCTTGGGGAATCTATTTCCGCGTCATCATTGGGAACACCACCCATGGCTCATATGGCCTCGCTCACATCTTACCGTCATTGTTTCTGGCGTCCAACCTTTTTCCGTCTTAACAAAGGACATGGATCCATGCAGCTTCTGAATGGCCCCGACGGCTTGGACGTTGTACGAGGGAAGCAAGCATGAGAAGTGACTTTTCCCACGCGGCGGCATCGAGTTGTCAATGCAGTAGCTGTTGTTCCCTTCTGGGTACTCAAGCATGGCCGTATAGTCTAAGCGATACTTGTTTATCCCGTCCACATTGCTAGCAAGACCATCGGCCTTCTTGAAGGATGTCAGCCGAAAGTTTCCGAGAACGGAATGCCCGTCGTCTCCACGCTTGCTGTTGATTGCTTGATCAAACAGCTGCTGTGCATGACTTTCGCTAGGTGGAGGATCAAGAGCGCAAGAGCTGACCCATGCTCCGGAAATTGCGACAAGGAGAACCTGACTGACCGTTCTCAGGCGATTCGCCGTTAGTGGTTCTATCGAGCCGTCTGTCTTGGCTGCTCTTTTCTGAGCTATCGTCGTGGTCAATGCCATGGTATATACTGAGTTGAATAGGGCGTGAATGGTGTTGATAAGTCTTGTGAGAGCTTGTTCTGTAGACCATCCATAGGAGAGGACGGCCATGACTTTGTGGCTCTTCGCGTAACCACGCAGGTCACACAGCCAGCACATGTCTTCGGCCATCGAACAGCTAGTTGCTTGACGACCAGTTGTTTCCAGGCCTACGGACCTATCGGTTTTCAGGTTGCTGCGTTTCGGTGCATCGGTCGATGGTGTGCTCATCATCCTCGTTGATTCCATCGCGATTGGCGATAGCTCGAATGCGCGGATCATGACCTCCGGATTCGAAGGATCCCTGCCTCACTATTGCGATGCAGCATGACCTCCTCATCGGCTCTGCCTCCCTTGGAGTGTTGTCACCATCGCCTCGCTGAACGGGAGAGGCCAACCTCCTTTGGCAAAAGTCAATCCTACGTGGTAATCGCTGCCTTCTGGCAGAAGCTTTTCCCATGGGGACTCTCAAATTGGCTGATCGGTTGGAGTCATCAGCTCTGGAGTGTCTGTTTCACTGCAATCATCCATGGATTGCATTCTCCCCATCGACGGGCATCTTGTCCTGCAGTTTGCACCCGGCGCGTATCCAGGGGCTGGCCTCCACAGTCGCGAAACCTAGCTCAGAAGCATCAGTCCATGCGCTTCCCCATTGATCCAGTGATCGGAGCGTGAGGATGCCGCCCGAATCTGTTGTCCCATGATGCTCGGATGGGTGGGCTTTCCTCTGCAGAGATCTTTTGCACATCCCCTTGTCTCCACTCACAGCAGAGTTGATGGAGAAAGGGCGGTGCCATGCGAAGGGTTACCGCCCAGCTTCCCACCGTGGCCGTTGTGGCCACGGGTCGTTCCAACAGGAACGAAGGGGTTAGGCCGAAGCCTGCAGCTTCATGGAAATTTCAGCCCGATTACCTCCGCCGACGATGGGCCAGGAAGCGATCGGCCACGGCGAGGGTGACGCCTGCCACCACCAGACCGGTCAGGAGAAGGCCTCCATGGGCGTTTTCCAGCGCCTCGTCATTGAGTGGGGTCATGCCCAGAGGGAGCGACGAATCGGTGCCCTCGGAAACGGGGCGGAATGGGTTGGTCATGGTTGATGTTGGTGTGGAACTGTGGCGCACCCGGCATGCCTGGCCCGTCACACTGCTTCGTCGTTCCAGCTCCTGGGGGGTGATTCCATGGCTTTGTTCCTGGTACACCGGATGGAATCAGCGCTGCTTTAGGCGAACGAATGGGGGCTGTCGATCACCAGGCCCTTTCACCGTGCCGCCATGCCATCCCTTTGAACGCCTGCCCGGTGGCAGCGAGCAGCCCTGGCCGCTGGACACCCTTGCGCTGGTCAGCGGTGAGGTGCTGCTCCTGGCGGAGTCTCCTGGGCCCGACGGCCAACCTCTGGTTCGCTTAGCCCTTGCTACCTTTCGTGCCCCTTGCCGGCTTCCCAGCCAGCCAGCCGCCTCCGCGTCCTTTCGGCTGTTGCTCAGGTCGATTGGCTTTGCCGAGCTCCGCCCTGCTGCAGATCTTGGCCTCCCAGCTCCTGCTGCCCTTGAGGCGGCGGACATCGACGCTCGCCTGTGCCGCGAGCTTGCCGCCTCTGCCGATAGCCACGTCGCATCCGATCGTTTCGACCAGGCGATGGAGCAGCAACTCCTGACGTCATTTGATCGGGCCCACCACTCGGAGGGGCCTGAGTCGGCTCAACGGGTCATGGCCCCTCCAAGCGACCCCCTTCTGCGGGCGGTTGCCCTGCTCGCTGATCGCCATGGCACCCGCTGCCTGCCGCCCAGGCAGCGTCCAGCGGCGGCAGACGCCGATCTGCGTCTGCTGCTGGATCGCTCGGGACTGCTCTGGCGGGAAGTTGACATCGATAGATCCAACCTCAGCCGTGACTGCGGGGACCTGATCGGCTTTCGGTCTGCCAGCCCCGACCAACCTCTGGTCCTGCTTTCCGAACCGGACGGCTATCACCTCTGGGGCCCCTTCCAGAGCTCCAGACCGGCGCGGTTGGGACGCTGGGACCCTCACTGGGCGGCCTTGCCGTC
>QLAH01000496.1_pt1 | contig 19712 bp, 16 predicted proteins | sample 4693081 | NCBI WGS metagenome assembly QLAH01 (sample SAMN09425401, study PRJNA476045) | Lake water metagenome, whole genome shotgun sequencing project.
CGCCCCTCGACCCTCGGACGCCTCGGTGCCCGGGGGGCGAGGGCGTTCGGCGGCGCCCGCTTCCCGAGAGCCTCGCTCGTTCAGGAGGGGTTACCATCGGCCCCCCCATGTCGGACCTCCTCCTCCTTGCGGCGGACACTGCTGCGAACGCTCCCAACCTGAAGGTCTGGGCGTACGTCGGCTTCATCGGTCTCGTCGTCCTCTTCCTCGCGCTCGACCTCGGCGTCTTCCACCGCGAGGCGCACGAGGTCTCGATGAAGGAGGCCGTGACCTGGTCGGTCGTCTGGCTCTCCTGCGGCATCGCCTTCGCAGGGTTCGTCTACAAGGCCTACGACGCGCACTGGCTCGGGCTCGGCCTCGACACGCCGCGCTACAACACACATGAACTCGCTGGGCAGGTGCCCGAGCAACCGATCATCGTCACGGGCGAGGTGCTCGGCCTCGAGGCGGCGAAGCAGTATCTCGTCGGCTACGTGGTCGAGAAGTCGCTGGCGATGGACAACATCTTCGTCATCGCGCTGATCTTCTCGTTCTTCGCGGTGCCCGCGAAGTACCAGCACCGCGTCCTCTTCTGGGGCATCATCGGCGCGCTCGTGATGCGCGGCGCCATGATCGGGCTCGGGGCGGGGCTGATCCTGAAGTACCAGTGGATCCTGATCGTGTTCGGCGGATTCCTGATATTCACGGCGCTGAAGATGGCGCTCATCAAGGGGAACGACGACCCCTCGCAGAACGTGGTGGTCAGGCTCGCCAAGCGCCTCGTGCCAATGGTCGAGTTCTACGACGGGCAGCGCTTCTTCACCAAGCGGACCCTGAAGCCGACCTACAGCAGGGACCCCGTGACGGGCAAGGAGACGATGGATCCGCCGCCGGCCGGGTCGCTCTCTGCGAAGTGGGCGATGACGCCGCTCTTCCTCGCGCTCATCCTCGTCGAGATCACCGACCTCGTCTTCGCCGTCGACTCGATCCCCGCGATCTTCGCGATCACGCCCGACCCGTTCATCGTCTTCACGAGCAACATCTTCGCGATCCTCGGCCTGCGCGCGCTCTACTTCTGCCTCGCCGCGCTGATCGCCAAGTTCCGCTTCCTGAAGCCCGCGCTCATCCTGATCCTCGCGTTCGTCGGCGTGAAGCTCCTGCTTCTGAGCGTGCCGCCCTATCTTGACGTGGTCGGCATGGCGCCGCAGAAGCCGATCAAGATCGACACCACGGTGTCGCTCGTGGTCGTCCTCGCGACGCTCACGATCGCGACGGTGCTCAGCATCGTCCTTCCCGCGAAGGCTATGGAAGCATCGGGGCAGGGGCCTCGGGCTCACTGAACTCGACGTCCTCGATGACGATGTCGGGGCCGTCCCATGCGGAGGTGAAGCCGACGGATTCCTCGGCAAGCCGCACGGATGGCCGCAGGATGATGTCGTAGCGTCCGAGTTCGAATCCCTCGACGAATGCCGTTAGGCTTCGGAGCCGCAGGGATGTCGCTCGAGAGAGCTTGAGCGCGAGAAACGCGTGTTCCCGCCGCGTCGCACCGCCGTCGCGCGCGCGGAGGAGCACTTCGAACGCGGCGTCGGCCGGCGTCTGGCCGATGTCGAACGACAGGTCGACCATGCATCCCTTGTTCCGATGCGGGTGCGCCTTCGCGCCGCGGAGAGCGATCGCCGCGCGGAAGCCATCGCCGAGGCGCTCGTCGCGCACGACCTCGAGGATCGGCTCGCCCTGGCCGACGATGGTGACGGGCTTCGACAGCCGCAGCGTCTTCGAGAGGAGCACCGTGTCGGAGGAAAGGTCGCCGTCGAGGATGTCGCACGCGAAATCGGCCTCGATCGTGCTCTCTCCGAGCGGAAGCTGCGGAAGCAGCAGCTGCGTGTGCATCGATCCTGTGCCGACGTCGAGATCGCTTCGCTCGATCATGCCCGTCCTGCGGTCGCCGCCGATCTCGACGCCCGCGATCCGAACGGCGACGAGCGAGAGGCGGATCGAGCCGATCGGCGGCCACACCTGGCCGAGCTGCATGGGCCGCGTGGTGCGCGAGAGCCCGTACGAGATCGTCGACTCAGGCCTCACCTTCGCGGGTGCGTCCAGCTCGAGGCTGACGAGCCGTTCGAAGAAGGCGCCCCAGGCCGCGTCCGCGAGGTGCCCGCGCGCGCGCAGCGTCGCCGCGAGCGGATCCCGCGCGGGGCTCCAGGCATGATCGGGATCCTCGAGCTGTTCCGTGATCAGCGCGGCAAGCGAGCGCGTCTGGGCATCGGAGAGGTCGCCCGCGGCGAGGCGCGTCGCGAACTCGGTTGCTGCCTTGTCCGCAAGTGGCTGCGTGCCGTGGGCGAGGACAAGCGAGAGCACCGCTGTGGGAAGGCTCGTCCAGGGATTCGCCTTCGACAGGATCGGCCAGAGGCCGAGCCCTGCGCCCGCAAGCGCGGAGGCGAAGAGCCACTCGCCTGCCACGGCGAGCGTCCGCGAGCGCGTGCGGCGGTCGCGAATGCCGCGTGGCGCTGCGAGATCCGCGCCGCACTCGGGACAGGCCGCGGTGCGTGTGGTCGCCTCCGCCGTCGGATCGACCTCGTGCCTGCATCGCGCGCACTCGCGGACGCCGGGGATCGGCCTCCCGCGCAGGCCGCGGACCGTCATCCACGCACCGAGCGCAACCAGGGGAGGCGACAGGAGCAGTGGAGAGTCTCGAGGGGCATCGGCGCGGCTGCGTGCGCGGCCTCACGCGGGTCGACGCGTGCGGAGCCCGTCTAGGCTGTAGTGCCCGGCGCCCGTGAAGAGGAGCACCGTGAAGCCCACGAGGTAGACGAGCGCGAGTTCCTTGTCGCCGAACGGATCGCTCCAGTGGACGACGAACGCAGCGACCGCCATGGTCGCAGCCGCAGGGATCGCGGCGAGGCGCGTGAAGAGCCCGAGGATGATGAACGCGGGCGCAACGACCTCGCCGAACACGGCGAGTGCGAGCGACGCGGTCGGCCCGACGCCGATCGGATCGGGGAACTGGATCTCGCCGCCCGCGACGAGCTTCGTCAGCTTGGGGATGCCGTGCGTGAGCATGAGCCCCGACATGCCGACGCGCAGGATGAGGACGCCGAGGTCGTGGATGTTGCGGGTCAGATTCTCGATGAGTGCGGACATGCACGCATGCTACGAGGATTGCGCGTCCGCACAGCCGCGGTTCTGTCTGATCGATCCCTTGCGGCGGCGGCAGGCGGACGCACACGCAAAAACAGGGAAATCCGATTCTCTCGAAGAATCCGTGCAGCGTGTGGCGCGAACTCGCCCGTACGCGCGGGGGTTCTGGCTGCGCCTGCGCGTCACCTCTTTCTCAGCCAGCTCGAGTTCCCCTTTCGGAGCGAACCAATGTCTTGTGTGATGCGAGCCTTCGTCGCGGCCGCTGTCGTCGCAACTTCTTCGTCGGCCATGGCCGACGTCCCCTTCACGCCTCTTGCGGACTTCGGTCTCGGTGGCTCGCCCTTCGATGTGAACGCCGCGGGCGTCATCGTCGGCGGCGTGCGCGTCGAGAATGGGCCTGGCTCGTTTCTGCCGGTCTTCTGGCCGACCTCGACCTCTGAGCCGGTCGAACTTCCAACCGTGAACGGCGGCTACGCGGTCGCCATCAACTCGAACGGCGACATCGTCGGCACCGAGTTCCAGCCCGCTGGCATCTATGGCGTCGCGGTCCTCTGGTCGAACGGCAAGCGCATCGAGCTGCCCGACCTCGGTGAAGGCGCGTTCGCCGTCGACATCAACGAGTCCGGCGTGATCGCAGGCAATGTGATCGTGAACGGCGAGTACCGCGCTGCGCGCTGGGTCGACCGCGAGCTCGAGGTCCTTGCGCTTCCGCCGTTCGATGTCGGCGGCGGCGAACTGTGGAGCCTCGCGAGCAGCATCAACTCCGCAGGCGTCATCACAGGCACGATCCAGTCGCCGTTCGGAACCCCGTCGGCCGCGCTGCGCTGGGATTCCGAGGGCGTCTCGTTCGTCCAGAGCGATGGCCTCGAGACCAAGGGCATCTCGGTCAACAACCAGGGCGGCGTCCTGATCAACGGCTACTTCGACGGTGGCTCGAGTCGCGCACCGGGAATCGTGGATGTCGACGGCACCGTGACGGTGCTGCCGATCCCAGACGCACTGTTCGGCGGCGCCGCCACCGCGATGGGACGCAACGGGATCGCGGCGGGCTACTACTACGGCTCCGGACCGGCCGGCGAGTTCCAGATCAAGGCCGCCGCGTGGCCGAACGGCGAGTTCACGCCGCTGGCGATGCCGGAAGGACAGCGCTTCGCGTTCCCCGGCGCGGTCGGCATGAACGGCATGGTCTTCGGCGCCGCGACCGATGGCGAGTCCGGAATCTCGGTTGGCGGCTTCTGGCAGCTTGAGATCGAGCAAGGCTTCCTGCAGGCATCGACCGTGAGCGGCGCGCGTGGCGAGACGGTGGAGCTTTCGGCTACCAGCCTGCGCGCGTCGGGCGCGAACGCCGGCTACAGCGTGACCGCGCGCATCGACGGCGAGTCGATCGGACAGGCGATCACCGACGCGCAGGGCATCGCGCGCCTCCCGCTCACCATCCCCGCCGACTTCGGGGGCAGCTCGTTGGTGGTCGAGTTCGTCGATGAGACGGGCGCCAGCATCGAGACGATCGTGGGCGTCGCACGCAACTGCGTCGCGGGGGACCTGAACTGCGACGGTCGCGTCAACGGACAGGATCTGACGGCACTTCTCGCGTCGTGGGGCCAGGCCGGGGCGGCCGATCTCAACGGCGACGGCGTCGTCGGAAGCGCCGATCTGCTGGCGCTGCTCTCTGGCTGGACCAACTAAGCCCGATGCAGGTGCGGCACGAATCGCATCCTGTTTCCTCTTCTCCTTGATGAAGGCGCCCCGGCGTGCACCCGGGGCGCTTTCCATTTCGGAGTGATCGAAACCGATGCGGGTTCGTTCAGATTGAGTGGCGCGACCCTTCCGCCGCGTTGCGCGCAGCGCCGATTCAACCCTACACTGCCGCCCCACTGCGGGGCTACGACGGATCGTGGCCGTGCAGCGCCGACGACTCCGACCGATGGCAGGCACGAACGACCACTCCTCAGGCGGGCACGGTGGCCACGGCGATGGACACGGCGTCGCCCTGCGCGGGCAACCGATGGGAATCGCGTCGCGGGCGGCGTTCACGCTGCTCCCCGCGGGCGCGCTTGCGCTTCTCCTCTGGGCTCTCTGGAACTTCGAGCTGCCGCAGGTCTGGCGCATGCCGTGGGTGCCGTCACTCGGGATCGACCTCGCCTTCCGCTTCGACGGGCTCTCCGCGCTCATGCTTCTCCTCATCACGGGGGTCGGCACGGGCGTCTTCATCTACGCGGGCGGGTATCTCGCCGGGCACCCGCACCAGCGGCGGCTCTACGGCGCGCTGACGGCGTTCATGCTGGCGATGATCGGCTGCGTCACGGCCGACGACCTCTTCGTCCTCTTCCTCTTCTGGGAGATGACGAGCCTGACCTCGTTCCTCCTCGTCGGCTTCAACCACCACGACCAGCAGAGCAGGAAGTCGGCGCAGCAGGCGCTGCTTGTGACGGGAAGCGGCGGGCTCGTGATGTTCGCGGGGTTCGTGCTGCTGGCGCAGGCATTCGGGACTTCATCGATCTCCGCGATCATCGCCGCGGCGCCCGCGGCGGAGGCGACGCCCGCCCTCACGGCCGCCATCGCGCTCGTCCTCGTGGGCGCGTTCACCAAGAGCGCGCAGGTTCCGTTCCACTTCTGGCTCCCGAACGCGATGGCTGCTCCGACGCCTGTGTCGGCGTACCTCCACTCCGCGACGATGGTGAAGCTCGGCGTCTATCTCGTGGCGCGGTTCGACCCCGCGTTCGGCGCATGGCCGTGGTGGCAGTGGACGCTGCAGGCGGTCGGCGCGCTCACGGCGGGGTGGGCGATGGTGCTGGCGCTCCGTGAGCGCGACCTGAAGCGCATCCTCGCGTGGTCGACCGTGGCGACCCTCGGCACGCTCGTCCTCCTCGTCGGGCTTCCCGGTGCCGGCGCAACAGCCGCTGTCGCTGCGCTCCTCCTCGCGCACGCCCTCTACAAGGCGCCGCTCTTCTTCGTCGCGGGCAATGTCGACCACGAGGCGGGCACGCGCATCATCGACAGGCTGGGCAACCTTCGTCGCGCCATGCCGTGGACGGCGACCGCCGCGCTTCTCGCAGGCTTCTCGATGGCGGGCATCCCGCTCACCTTCGGATTCGTCGCGAAGGACGCGATCCACAGCGCGAAGGCGGCGGAGGAGCTGCTTCCGCTTGTTCAACTCGGCTACGGCGTGTTCGGCGCGATCGCTGTCGCTGTCGCAGGCGTCGCGGCCGTGCGCATCTTCTGGAGCCATCGCGGCATGAAGGAGCTGCCGACGGCACACGAGGCGCCGCTCGCGCTCGTGCTGCCGCCGCTTGTCCTGGCGCTCGCGGGGGTGGTGCTGGGCGCGGTGCCATCGCTCTCGAGGCCGCTTGTTCTTGCCGCAGCTGAAGCGATGCGCCCTGGAGGCGCGGTTGGAACCGCAGGTGCGATCGACCGTGCCTTCGACCACGCGCTCGACCACGCCCTCGAGCCCGCGTTCGACCTCGCCTCGATGGTCGGCACGCTTGCGACGACGCTTGTGATCGGCGCACTCGTCTACGCGTTCTGGGATCCACTTCACCGCGCGTTCGATCGCGTGGCGGGGCGCCTCGACTGGCTCGGCTCCGCTGCGCACTATGCGCGCATCCTGAAGGGGATTCCGCGCGTCGCTGCATTCCTCACGCGTGGGCTCCAGCATGGGCGGCTTCCGAGCTACAGCGTGGTGCTCCTGCTGGCGGCGGCTGCGTTCCTCATCGGCGCGATCCTGGTGGGTGGGGGCCTTGCCGAGGGCGGCATGTTCGGCGGCGCGTTTGCGAAGGGCGGGCTCGCGCTCCCCGAGTGGACCACGCCGTCCGCAGGAATCACGGGCGCGTGCCTGTTGATCACGCTCGGCGCGCTTCTCGCGGGCGTCTTCGAGCAGCGGCTCGCGATGATCCTCTGCGCGGGCATCGTTGGCTTCGGCAGCGCGCTTTTCTTCCTCTTCGCGGGCGCGCCCGACGTTGCCTTCACGCAGTTCACGGTCGAGACGGTCTTCGTCATCGTCGCCGCCTCTGTCCTCTTGAAGCTCAAGCGTCTCGGCCGCTCGACGAGCATCCGCGACCCGCGCAACCGCCCGGTAGCGCTGGTTGCGTCGATTGCGTTTGCGTCCGCAGTCACGCTCGTCTATCTCGTGACGGGTGCGGAGCCGATCGACCCGAGCCTTTCCGCGTACTTCGCCGAACGGAGCGTGCCCGACGCGAACGGCCGCAATGTCGTGAACGTCATCCTCGTCGACTTCCGCGCGCTCGACACGCTCGGCGAAATCACCGTGGTGATGCTCTCGTTCCTCGCGACCGTGCCTGTCCTGCTCGCGCTGCGCCTTTCGCGCGGTGCATCCGACGGAGAGAGGGGGAGGCCGTGAAGCGACGGATGAGCGCGCGCGTCGTGGTGCTCGAGACGGTGGTTGCGCCGCTCTACTGGCTCATCCTCGCGGCATCCGTGTGGATCCTCTTCCGCGGCCACAACGAGCCGGGCGGCGGCTTCATCGGCGGGCTCGTTGCAGTCGCTGCGACCGTGCTGTGGGGCGCCGCGCGCGGGCCAGCGGGCGCGCGGCACAAACTTCCGTTCCGCGACCCCGTGTTGCTTGCGGCCGCTGGCGTGTTGGCATCGCTCGTCTCTGGCGTCCCTGCGTGGTTCGTGGGCGACAGCTACCTCACGCACCAGTCGTTCACGCTGCCGCTCGGCTTCACGGACCTCTGGCTCTCGACCGTCATGCTCTTCGACGCGGGCGTCTATCTCTGCGTGTGGGGCGCGGTGGCTGGCTTCGGTCTCGAGCTCCTTGCGATCGACGGCGACGTGGACGAGGGGAATCTCAGCGGGGCGGATGACGCCGCGGATGCGCGCGCGCGCGGCCCGCGGCGGGAGGCCCGGCGATGATGTGGGTGATCGCGCTCGCCATCTGGACGACGCTTCTCGTCGGCGCGAGGCTCGCGATGTCGCGCGACCTCTTCCGAGTGGTGGTCGGGCTTGCGCTCATCTCGAGCGGCATCGTGCTGATGCTCTTCGCATCGGGCCGTGTCTCGTCCGCGGAACCCGCGGTCATCGCGGCGGGGGGGACCGTTCTGCCCACGACGGCGGCCAATCCGCTGCCGCAGGCGCTGGTGCTGACCGCGATCGTGATCGGCTTCGCGCTCATCTGCTTCGCGTTCATCCTCGTGGTGCGCGTCGTGCGCGACGCCGACACGGACAGCGCGGAGGACCTCCGCTTCGCGGAGCCCGTGCCGACCCACGCGGTCGAGCCGCCTGCGTCGCCCGAGGGCTGCGACCCGCAGCACCCTGACGACGTGATTCGCGCCGCGCATCCGCATGACCGCGCGGGAACGCACGCACGCACGAGCGCGGGAGGCCGGCCGTGACCGTCCCCGTCAGCATGCTGGTCACCAGCCCGATCGTAGTGCCGCTCCTCACCGCGGTGCTCGCGACCTTCGCCTATCGCCGCCCCGCGCTCCAGCGCGCGATCAGCTTCGCGGGCATCCTCGCGCTCCTCGCCTGTGCGGTCGTCCTCGTCCAGTTCGCGATTGAAGGGCGCCCGATGGCCGTCAGCTTCGGCGGCTGGGAAGCGCCATTCGGAATCGAGTTCAAGGTCGACCGCCTCGGCGCGATCATGGTGCTGCTGACGGCGCTCATGGGCCTCGCAGCGCTCGTCTTCCAGATCGGTGACCCCGAGACGAACCCCGAGACGAACCCCGAGACGAACCCCGAGAAGAAGCCCGAGACGAGCGCTCGAAGCGCGCAGCGCACGCCGTTCGTCCTTCCGATCCTCCACGGCATGCTCATCGGCGTCGGCGGAGCGTTCGTCACGGCCGACCTCTTCAACATGTACGTATGGTTCGAGGTCATGCTCATCGGCGTGCTCGGCCTCTTCGCGGCGGGCGCGCGCATCGACCAGCTCGAGGCGACCTTCAAGTACTTCGTCCTCAGCGTCGCGGGCACGCTCCTCCTCGTCGTCGCCGTGGCAGCGGTCTATGCGGTCACGGGGCAGCTCAACTTCTCAGCGCTCTCGGAGGCGGCCGCATTCCTCTCGCCAGGGATGGCGCTCCTCCTCCTCGCGTCGCTCGGCGTCGCGTTCCTGGTGAAGTCGGGCGCGTTCCCGCTCTTCGCGTGGCTGCCTGCCGCCTACCACACGCTTCCCGGCCCCGTGCTCGCGCTCGTCGCTGGGCTCCTCACGAAGGTCGGCGTCTACGCGCTCCTGCGCGTCTTCGGCGATGTCTTCGCGCCTGCGCCAGAGGCCGCGCTCGACCTCGCGCTCGAGGCGCTCGGCTGGATCGCGGCCGCGACGATGCTCACGGGCGTCCTCGGCGCCGCGTACCACTGGGACATGCGGCGCATCCTCGGCTTCCACATCATCAGCCAGATCGGCTACATGCTGCTCGGAATCGCGCTCGGCACCGACACGGGGAACGGCGGCACGCTCTTCTACACGGCGCACCACATCATCGTGAAGGCGAACCTCTTCTTCATCGCCGCGATCGTCTGGCGCATGACGGGCAGCTACGACCTGCGGAAGATCGGCGGTCTCGCCAACGCGCGCCCCGCGCTCGCGCTCGTCTTCGCGATCCCAGCGCTCTCGCTCGTCGGGATCCCGCCGCTCTCGGGCTTCTGGGCGAAGCTGATCGTCCTGCGCGAGACGCTTGCGCTTGGGCATGTGGCGTGGACGGTGGTCGCGCTCGTCGTCAGCTTCCTCACGCTCTACTCGATGATGAAGATCTGGATGGAGGCCTTCTGGAAGCCCCATCCCGATCCATCGCGCCCGCTCGCGGCGCGCGGGCTTCTTCCAGCGTGGTGCGTGACGGTCGGGCTTGCGCTCATCACCGTCCTGATCGGCCTCTTCCCCGACACGCTCGCGGCCTACTGCCTCGCTGCGGCCGCCGAGATCGGGGGCGCGCCATGACGAAGGCGATTCCCGCGACCCTGCTCCTCCTGATCTTCCTCAAGGCGGTCGTCATCTCGGGCCTTCAGACGATCCGCATCATCGTGGTCACGGGAGTCACGGGCCGTGGCCCGCAGGCGGGGCTCGTGCGCATGCGCTTCGCACCTATGACGGAGAACGGCGCCACGCTCCTCGGATGCCTGATCTCGCTGACCCCGGGCACCACCACGGTCGACATCGACATGGAGCGCGGCGAGATGCTGCTCCACCTTCTCGATGTCGCGGGCGCAGAGGAGGCGGTGGCGGGAATCCGCGCCGACTTCGAGCCTTCGATCATCCGCCTCTTCGGCACGGAGGGGCGATGACCGCTGCGGGTGTCCTCATCCTGACCGTCGGTGCGCTCGTCGTGGCGGCGCTCGGCACCGTCCGCATCGTGAAGGGGCCGACCTCCGCGGACCGCGTGCTCGCGCTCGACCTCTTCCTCACGGCCGCGGTCGCCCTCTCGATTGCGGCTGCGCTCGGAACGGGGCGGACCGTCTACCTCGATGTGGCGATCGGCCTCGCGCTTCTCGGCTTCGTCGGCACGATCGGCTGGGCGCGGCTCATCGACCGCGCCGCGCTGCGACGGCAGCAGGGGAGGGACAAGGAGAAAGAGAAAGAGAGAGAGCGCGCGAAGGCCGACTCCGCGCGCGGTCCGGCGAAGAAGGAGGCGCGCCCATGAACGACCCGTTCCTCGCCATCGCCTCGCTCGTCCTGCTCGCGCTCGGAACCGTTGCGCTCCTCATCGCAGCGTGGGGCGTCCTTGCACTTCCAGACGCGCTTGCGCGCCAGCATGCGGCCACGAAGGCGGGCACGCTCGCCGCGGCGCTCATCACGCTTGGAGCGATGGCCGCCGAGGTCGACACGGGCTGGTGGGTTCGCCTTGTCGTGATCCTCGTCTTCCTCTTCGCCACGCTCCCCGTGAGCTCGCACATGCTCGCGCGCGCGGCCCTGCGCGAGCAGGATCCGGACGAGCACATCGACGAGATCCCGCTTGCAGGCGGCGAGCGCTCGACGAACGCGCGCAAGTCCTAACAGGCCCTGACAGGGCATGCGCGAGTCCTCAGTCCCGCATCAGGCGATCACGGGCAGCCGCCCCACGCGCCAAGGAGCGTGGTGAGGTCCGCAGCGTCGACGGTGCCGTTTCCGTTGAGATCGGCTGCGCAGCCCGTGCACGGGCCCCACGCACTGAGCAGCGCCGTGAGGTCGCCGCCGTCGACGCCGCCGTTTCCATCGAGGTCCGCAGCGCAGGTCGACGCAGACTTGACCGTCACCGACATGTAGTCGTGGAAGGTGCGGTCGTTCGGGCGCTCTCCGTAGACGAGGAATCGGATCGAGCCGTCCGCAGCGATGAAGTCGGTGAGATTGGCGGAGAGCCGACCGCGCAAGGTTCCGTCACGCGTGCCTGCCCAGCTGTCGAGGAAGCGGTTCTGGCCCGTGCGGCCGAGCGCATCGCCCCACTGGTTCGCCGCCGTGTTCCACACATAGAGCTCGACCTGCGTGCAGTTGTCCGCGAAGCCCTCCCACGCGACCTCGATCTCGTCGATCTCGGCGGGCGATTCATCGAGAATGAAGCGGAAGACATGGGTCGACTCGAACCCCGAGGAAAGCGTCGCGGAGATGTAGCGGTTGCCGTCCGTCGTGCCGCCCGTCGCGTTCGGCGTCGCAAGCGCCGCATAGTTGGCGGTGGTGAGCGCCGTCGACACGGGCTCGGCGTTCCCGCTCACGCCTGTCCAGCTCGAGGTCTGGCGGCCGAAGCCGAACTTGTTCACGCCTGCGCCTGTCGAGAAGTCGTAGATTCGCGCAACGCCGGGAAGGTGGCGATACGGATTGCTGAAGGCGACCGCGGTGTCGCCGTCCGCCGCGCGGGCGACGACGCGCACCAGGGCCTGCGATGCGCTGCCCGAGGGCACGAGCCAGTTGAACGAGCCAGAGTCGGGGATCGCGGTCGCGATCGCCGTCCAGCTGCTGCCGCCGTCGAGGCTGTAGGCGAGGTCGACGCTCCCGAGCGCTGCGTTGCCCGTGTCGGTTGCGTTCCACTGAATCGTCTGCGTTGTGCCCGTGATCCACAGATCGCCGCCCGCGGGGGCGATGACATGCGCCTCTGGCATGGTGTCGACGAAACGCGGCACCTGCTTCACGATGCAGTGGATCGCGCCCGACGCGCCGATGATGCTCGAGCACTGGATCGGCACGATCTGCACGCCCGGACCTGCGGCCGCCTGCCACTTGGCGAGCGCGTCCGCGTCGCGCGTGTTGTAGGCGGAGTTGCCGCCGGGAACGAGCGCCGTTCCGTAGACGGGAATGAAGATGCGGTTGTTCACGCGGAAGGCGTTCGCGTAGGTGTAGTGCGCGCCGCTTGCGTTCCACGCCTGCGGGCGGAAGACCTCGAAGCCCAGCGCCTCCATGTACGGAACGGCGTTGTTCGTCACCGAGATCGCCGTCGCGTTCGAGCCCGAGATGAACTGCGAGATGATGACCGTGTCTTCGTCGACGAGGTACATCCACATGTCGATGTGGCCCGTGCCGTCGACCGTGGGCGGAAGTTGCGGCATGATGTGCAGCGTGTCGACGCCCTTGAAGGTGTCGTGGAGCTCGCGGATGAAGGCCTCGTTGAAGCCGGCCGACGACGGGTTGTCAAGGTTGATCAGCGCCGTCACGAAGCCAGAGCGGTTCGGGCCCGTCTGGTAGTTTCCGCCCGAGTAGTAGAGCGGGATGTCGTAGGTGGGCATGCCGAAGTCGTCGTCGCCCACCTTGGTCGGGACGAAGTTGTCGAGCGGCCGCGTCGGGTAGTAGTGGCTGTCGAGGATGGCAAGCGTTCCGTCCTGCCAAAGGAAGTGGGGGCCGTAGTCGCGCAGCCACACGCTGTTGTTCGGCGCGATGAGGAAGACGACCTTGCTCATGTTCGCGCCCGCCGCCACGAAGGCGGTGGTCGCCGAGTTGGCGAGGCTCTGGCTCGAGACGACGACATAAGCGATCTCGTCGTGGGAGGCGCTTCCCGTCAGGGCGGCCACGCACGCGGTCACGACCGAGTTCCAGCTGTTTCCGTACTGGAACATCACGCCGCGCGTGGGGCCGTACTCTGGCGGCGACTCGAGGAGTCCCGTCGTCGGCGCAAATGCCACGCCTCCGTCGCCAGGCGTGCGCAGCCTGACCGGATAGGGGTGGAGCGACTGCCGCGGGTCGTACGGCGTGCCGCCCTCGCGCACACGGGTCAGGGTCGAGGTTTGGTCCGCCGCCGTATCGGAACCTTGCCCGAAGGCGGGAGAGGCCGCAAGGAGCGAGGCTGCGAGGGTCGTGCGAAGGATGGCGCTGGTCGCGTGCTGCTGCATGGTCTTGTTCTCGGATTTTCGTGTCTCGCTGGGCGCGAATCTGCCGGCATCCGCCCAGCCCCGCCACACTACGCCGTCCGTTGCCGTTCCCAAAGGCCAGGGTTCGCGAAACTTGCAATTCGACAGAGGATTCAGCCCCGAAAGGCTCCACCCGCCTGGGCCCCGCGCGTATAACGCGACCGCACAGCGGCCTGCTTCGGGCCGAGTTCCGCGCCTCTCGCTCCCTCGCCAGCCATGCTTCCCATCGTCGCCCTCTATGCAGCGTCGGTCGTCTACTCCGCGATCCGCTATGTCGTGTTCGCGCCGAAGAACCTCGACAACCTGCCCGTCTTCGTCGTCAACAAGGGCGTGTCGATGGCGGCGGCGCTGTGCTTCGCGCTGGGATTCTGGGCGCAGCTGCGCAAGTTCCGCGGGAAGTCGCCGACGGTCGCGCCCGCGGACTGGTTCCGCGCCGGTGTGTTCGGCGCCATCTGGCACATCCCGATGTCGCTTGCGATCCTCCGCCCGAGCTACTTCAAGGAGTTCTTCGCGAAGGCGGCCGACGGCTCAGTGCCCGTCGACGCGCGCTTGAGCTTCGAGGGCGAGCTCGTCTTCATGTTCGGTGGGCTCGCCGCGGCGGGAGTCTTCCTTCTCCTGCGGCCGCAGTGGAACGCCGTCACCCGCTGGTGGCTCTCGCTCGGCACCATGGGCGTCCTGTTCGCGCATGTGGTCGCGATGGGCTACTGCCGCGGGCTCAACATCAACAAGACCCACGCGTACCTGCCGCCGATGTGGTTCCTCAGCGCGATCGGGATCGCGCTGGCGCTGTGGTGGCTGCTGAGGACCCCGCGCCGCGAGCAGTAGGTCACGCGCCGCGAGCATTAGGTCACGCGCCGCGAGCATTAGGTCACGCGCCGCGAGCTCAGCTCACGGCCGCGAGCACCGCGAAGACCACCACGCCCGCCGCTGTGCTGGCGATCGCGAGGTTCCGCGACGGCTTGCGCGTGAACGCCATCACAGCGCCACTGACGACGAGGGCGAGGAGGCCGATCATCCACGCCGCGGCGAAGTAGCGGAACAGGTCTCCTCCCTTCGCCTTGTGGAGCTGCACGAAGCGGCGATAGGCGGACGCCTCCTTCACGCGGAAGAGCGCCGTCGACGCTTCCGCCGTCGGGTGGAGCTCGATGTCGCGCGTCGAGCCTGACCACTCGAGGTGGTAGGAGGTGCCGCTCTTCCTGATGCGCGCTTCGCCTGTCGGCTGCGCGATCCCCTGCGCGCGGAGCTCGGCGTCTGCGATCGCCACGAGCCCCGCGAGGTCGCTCGGCAGCGGCGCAGCGAGCGCAAGCTTCGTGTCGGTCGACCGGTGCGCCCCCGTGTAGCGCAGTCCGTAGAGCCCGCCCGTGATGGCGTAGAGCACGGCCATCGGCAGGAAGAAGCATGCGAGGAAGACATGGGCGCGGACGATCTGCTTCTGCATGGGCGCGGATGGTAGCGGCCTCGAAGGGGTGTTCCCGCGAACGACTGCCGCAGGCGGGGCGCCATCGTGTCGACCGTGTTCAGGCTCGATGAACGCCCAGCGCCCCGCCTATCGTCTCCGCCCATGGATCCCGTGTCACATGCGTTTCTCGGCGCCTGCGCGGCGCTGGCCGTGCTCGGCCCGCACATCGGCCGTCGCGCCGCCGTTGCGGGTCTTGCGGGAGGGCTCATCCCCGACGCCGACATCTTCCTCGCGCCCGTGTCGGACCCCGCGCTCCCGTTCGAGCTGCACCGACACTTCACGCACGCGTTCGTGCTGGCGCCCGTCTTCGGCGCGCTGGCTGCCGCGCCGCTTCTCGCCGTCCCGCGGTGGCGCAGTGCGCCGTGGCTCCTTCTTGCAGCAGGCGCCGTCGGCTGCCTCACGCACGGGCTCCTTGACCAGTTGACCAGCTACGGCACGCATCTCTGGTGGCCGTTCATCGCGGAGCGGACGGCATGGGATGCGCTCAGCATCATCGATCCGTTCGTCACGCTGCCGCTTCTCCTCGGTGCGATCGCAGCCTGCCTCCTGAAGCGGCCCGCGTTCGCGACGGCCGCACTCGTCTTCGTCGCGGCCTATGCAGCGCTCGGAATCGTGCAGCGGGAGCGTGCGCTCTCCGTGCAGCGAGACCTCGCTCGAGCGCGCGGCGACGTCATCGAGCACGGTCGCGCCATGCCCACGCTTGGGAACTCGATCCTGTGGCGCTCGCTCTACAGGACGCCCGAGGGCCTGATGCGCGCAGACGCGATCCGCCTGCCTCTCTGGTCTGCCCCCGGCGTACGCGAAGGATCCGGCGCCGAGCAGACGGCGAACCTCGCCGAGCACGCGGAGCCGAAGAGCGGCGAGGCGGCGCGCATCGCGCGATTCGCGGCGTTCTCCGATGGCTTCGTCCTCGCGCGCGGATCCCCTGACCAAGCGGCCACAGTCCTCTACGATGCCCGCTACTCGATGGACACCGCTGGCTTCGAACCGATGTGGGGCGTGCGCGTCTCGACCTTCCGCCCGATCGGCGGCGACCGCCTCGCGTGGCACTCGGGAGTCTCCGCGCGCCGCGAGCGGATGAGCGGCCTGCTCGCCGAGATCCTCGGGACAGGTGGTGGAGGCGGCGATGGAGCAGGCGGCGCCGAACGCAGCGCGCCGGTCGGCGACGAGAAGGCCCCATGACACCGGTCGCGCTCACCATCGCAGGCTCCGACCCGTCCGGCGGCGCCGGAATCCAGGCCGATCTCAAGACCTTCCACCAGCACGGGGTCTACGGCGAGAGCGTGCTCACGCTCCTCACCGTGCAGAACACGCGCACGGTGGGGGGAATCGAGTTCGTGTCGCCCGTGTTCGTGGGCGCGCAGATCGACGCCGTGGTCGCCGACATCCCGCCTCACGCCGCGAAGACGGGCGCCCTCGGCCGGGCCGACATCATCGAGGCCGTGGCGGAGCGCGCGCGCAGTTTCGCCTTCCCGCTGGTCGTCGATCCCGTGATGATCAGCAAGCACGGCCTGCCGCTCCTTGCGGACGATGCGGTCGATGCGCTGGTCGCGCGGCTTCTGCCGTGCGCGGCGCTCGCGACCCCGAACCTCCCCGAGGCGGCGCGGCTCACGGGCCGCGCGGTCGAAGATGCTGCGGGCATGGAGCGCGCTGCGCGCGCGATCCACGCCATGGGTGCCCGCGCCGTGCTCGTGAAGGGGGGTCATCTCGCCGAGAGCGCGATGGACCTCCTCTTCGCCGATGGTCGCGTGACCGTGTTCCCGGGAACGCGCATCGAGTCGACCCACACCCACGGCACGGGCTGCACGCTCGCAGCGGCGATCGCGGCGCGCCTGGCCCGTGGCGATGCGCTCGAAGCGGCGGTGGCGGGCGCGCGCGTGTTCGTGCGCGAGGCGATTCTCACGGCGCCGCGGCTCGGCGGGGGCTGCGGGCCCGTCAACCACTTCGCGCCGATCGCGTAGCCTGCCCGCAACAGCGGCGCGATCATCCCCACGCAGCGAGGAGGATCGTGAGGTCCTGGCCGTTCACGATGCCGTCGTTGTTGAGGTCCGCGCTGCCCGAGCCGCCCCACCCGGCCAAGAGTGCGGTGAGGTCCTGCCCGTTCACGCTGCCGTCGCAGTTCAGGTCTGCGGCCGCGCAGCCGGGGTCGTGGTAAGCGCGGAAGTCGTTCCCAACGCCTGCGATGAGAAGCGTGCCGTCGCCTGCGAGGACCGGGCCGCCTTGGTTGAGGTTCGGCACCTCGACCGTCCAGCGCAGCGAGAGGTCGGGGTTGAAGGCGAAGACGGTGCCCGGGAATCCACCGTTTCCGAAGAAGATCTTCCCCTCGCCGTCGACGACGATGTGCGGGGACGTGAGGAAGGTCGGCACAGCTGCGACGGGAACCGAACTCGTCGCGCGCAGCTTGCCCGTCAGTTGGTCGCGGATCTCGAGGAAGCCCTCGTAGTTCACGAAGATGACGCCTCCATCGGCCGTGATGCCGTGCTCGCCGCCGAATGCGACGCAGGGGGCGGACCAGCGCAGCTCGAGCCCCGTGCCCGTGTCCTCGTAGGCGTAAAGACGGTCGGTCTCCGGAGAGCTGTGCAGAACGACCGGGAAGAACACCATCCCGTTCGATCCCGCGAAGACCTCGGTCTGCGTGAAGAACGCAGGAATCGCTTCGCTCGAGTATCGCTTCTCGCCCGTCGCCGCGTCGATGCAGCCCACGCGAACCGTCAAACCAGGCCCTCGTTCGTGCACGTAGATCGAGTTTCCGACAAGCGCGGGCCCGGAGCTCCCGGTGATCGAGAACTGATGCGGCGCCGTCCAGACGACCGCGCCCGTATCGCCGTCGATTCTGCGGATGCTGAAGCCCGCGACCGCAATGAGGTCGCCGTCCTCCGTGAACACGACGCCGTCGTAGAGGCCAGGCGCGCAGGTGTCGCACTCCGTCACCCACAGCAGCTTGCCCGTCGCCGCGTCGAGACAGTGGATCTCGGAGCTGCGGTTGTAGCCGTCGTCCGCGCGTCCGGTATAGACACGGCCATCCCTCGCACCGTAGAGGACCATTGTCCAATCACCTGGTTCCCACGGGAAGTCGTAGGTCCAGAGCTGGTTGCCCGTCGCGAGGTCGAACGCGTAGAGCATCGAGTTGTTCGGGTCGAGCAGCGGGCTCTCGGCGACGGTCTGCCGAATGTTGAAGACGCGGTTCCCCTCGACGATCGGCGTCCAAGCGATCAGCGACTCGGACGCGCCCGACCAGCGCAGCTTGGGCGTGGCGGGGCCGACGGCGGAGGTCAGGCCGTTGCGGCCTGGGTTTCCACCGAGGTTCGACCAGTCGGCGTGGGCACTCGCTGCGGGAACCGCTGCGAGAAGACCGAGAACAAGACAGAGAACAGGCTGGATTCGCGTGCGTGGCATGGGTGTTTCCTCCAAAGGGCGTCGTCGTGCATCGAGGATTCGCCGCAAATCCCGCTCCCGCAAGCGATCTCTTGGGAAATCGTCAGGTTCGCGTCTCCCGCTGCCCTGCGCAGGGTACGGCGGGGTGGCGAGGCGGGGACTCAGTCGAGGGCGAAGCTGTACAGTTGCGCGTGTTCGTGCGCGAGGCGATTCTCACGGCGCCGCGGCTCGGCGGGGGCTGCGGGCCCGTCAACCACTTCGCGCCGATCGCGTAGGCTGCCCGCAACAGCGGCGCGATCATCCCCACGCAGCGAGGAGGATCGTGAGGTCCTGGCCGTTCACGATGCCGTCGTTGTTGAGGTCCGCACTGCCCGAGACGCCCCACCCCGCCAAGAGTGCGGTGAGGTCCTGTCCGTTCACGCTGCCGTCGCAGTTCAGGTCTGCGGCCGCGCAGCCGGGGTCGTAGTAGGCGCGGAAGTCGTTCCCAACGCCTGCGATGAGAAGCGTGCCGTCGCCTGCGAGAACGGGGCCGCCTTCGTTGAGGTTCGGCACCTCGACCGTCCAGCGCAGCGAGAGGTCGGGGTTGAAGGCGAAGACGGTGCCCGGGAATCCACCGTTTCCGAAGAAGATCTTCCCCTCGCCGTCGACGACGATGTGCGGCGACGTGAGGAAGGTCGGCACGACTGCGACGGGAACCGAACTCGTCGCGCGCAGCTTGCCCGTCAGTTGGTCGCGGATCTCGAGGAAGCCGTCGTAGTTCACGAAGATGACGCCGCCGTCGGCCGTGATGCCGTGCTCGCCGCCGAGCGCGGCGCAGGGCGCGGACCAGCGCAGCACGAGCCCCGTACCCGTGTCTTGGTAGGCGTAGATTCGATCCGTTTCAGGCGAGAAGCGAGGGACGACCGGGAAGAAGACCATCCCATCGGATCCGGCGAAGACTTCAGTCTGTGTCCAGAACACGGGAATCGTCTCGCTGGAGTATCGCTTCGACCCCGTCGACGCATCCAGACAGCCGATGCGCACCGTGTTGCCTGGGCCCTTCTCATGGACATAGATCGAGTTTGCGACAAGCGCGGGCCCGGAGCTTCCAGTGATCGAGAACTGATGCGGCGCGGTCCAGACAACATTGCCCGAGCTGCCATCGATGCGGCGGATGCTGTACCCCGCAAGTGCGATCAGGTCGCCGTTCTCCGTGAACACGATGCCGTCGCTCATCGCAGGTGCGCACGCACCGCAAGCCGACGCCCAGAGCAGCTTGCCTGTCGCTGCGTCCAGGCAGTGGATCTGCGAGGAATGGGAGAGTCCGTCTCCCGCGCGTCCCGCATAGACGCGGCCATCCCTCGCACCGTAGAGGACCATCGTCCAATCACCTGGTTCCCACGGGAATTCGTAGGTCCAGAGCTGATTGCCCGTCGCGAGGTCGAACGCGTAGAGCATCGAGTTGTTCGGGTCGAGCAGCGGGCTCTCGGCGACGGTCTGCCGGATGTTGAAGACGCGGTTCCCCTCG
>QLAH01000497.1_pt1 | contig 19699 bp, 14 predicted proteins | sample 4693081 | NCBI WGS metagenome assembly QLAH01 (sample SAMN09425401, study PRJNA476045) | Lake water metagenome, whole genome shotgun sequencing project.
GTTGACCATAGTAGGGCAACAAATGCAGGTCAATGGCTAAGCGATGACGGTGATTCACGATGCCCGATGGCAGGTGGCTTTGCAGCGCCGCATTCACTTGCCCCTCGACGGTCGTCATCTCCTCAAAGTTATTCAGGTGGTACCGGAGATCGTTGCCGCTGGGCACTCCAGTCAGGTGCCGGGCGGCATGTTCAATGCTGTCACGATGACTCGCCGCCCACAGCAACACGGCGTAGAGGGTCTCCGACGGGCACTCCCCTTGCATGGGCACCGGCAGATGAGCTTTCATGCACGCTAGGGCCGCACTCAAGGTCGCCTCGTCCGTCAACGCTGGCGTAGGAGATACTGAAGAAGGGCAGGTTGTCATGGCTTTTCATCCAATTCGTCTAGCCTGACCCTACCCCTTTTCTACAGATTCAGCCCCTGGCTCGATGCTTTGTGATCTACTGATCCTGCATTAGCGTAAGTCATGCTACCGGAGCCTCTGGAATGTTTATTGCCTTACCACCATAGGCCGAATCAGACGACTTCGGTACTTCAAAATGCCAGTCTATAGGAATGTTAAATTTCTGGCCCCCAGACAGATTTTCTTAGGAAGGCTCCATGCGAGCATTGCGTTCCTAAAAAATGCCGTCGATATAGCCCTGAATGCTAGGGTATTGGTCGGCTAAGGCTAACCGCTTTTCGGCTAGACAGCAGTAGTCTAAGTCTTTCTCAATGCCGACGTATTGCCGACCTAACTTCTTGGCAACTACCGCCGTCGTGCCGCTGCCCAGGAAGGGATCAAATACTACGTCATTTTCCCTAGAACTAGCCAAAATGCATTTAGCCATCAGCTTTTCTGGCTTTTGGGTGGGATGATCGGTATTTTCTGGCATCGACCAAAAGGGTACGGTAATATCCGTCCATACATTAGAGGGATGGGTAATGCGATATTTTTTATCACCATCTTCCCAGTCTTTAGGTTGGCCAGCTTGGGTGCGATAGGGAGCCATCACCTGACGTTTTAGCTTAACGGCATCTACATCAAAAAAATAGTTATTGGAAACAGTACAAAACCAGATATCTTCACTGGTATTTTTCCAGTTATGCTGAGCCCCTCGTCCCTTTTCTCGCTCCCAGGTAATGCGGTTTCGCACGATAAAATGTCGTTCCAGAACTGGATAAAGCAGTGTCGAAGTTAGCCAGTCGGAACAAAAGTAGGCAGAAGCCGTTGGCTTTAGGAGTCGCCTGACTTTGCTGATCCAGTTCTCTAGCCAGTGGCTATAATCGTTATCTCGCTGTCGCTTAAAAGCGTGTCCATTGAAATTTTTAGTGAGGTTATAGGGCGGATCAACAATGAGTAAATCAACGAACTCAGCAGGCAGATAGTCGATTGCCTCAAACAGATCTTGCCAGATAATTTGGTTGAGAATTAGATCGGGTTCAACACCTTGATGAAGCTGCTGAAGGCGCTGAGATAATTCCCCACGTTCAGCCTCTGTTAGTTCTAGGGTGCGGTTGCGGGGAGATCGAGCTTTCATGGGGCTTTGCAAAGCTACCAACTACAGGGTTGAAAGGTAGCACCATTCAAGATGACGACGCTATCCCAGGGTTACACCATCATAACCAGTCCTTAGAGATAGGCCTAGTAAGCGCGGCATCACCATCCTAGCCATGGCTTAAATAAAGACCATAGGTTTATCTTTTAGGGGTTCAAAGGCGGCGGCATTAAAGCGGTAGAGGCTGGCGGGCCGTCCGGCTCCACGAGATGTTTTTTGGCCTGTATCTTGCAAAAAGCCAAGCTTTAGTAGGCGGGTTCGGAAGTTGGAATAATCCGAAAAACCCTCCCCCAAAACGGTGACATAGAGCTGATACAAATCCCCTAAAGTAAACAGCTCGGGTAGCACATCAAAGGCGATGGGGCTATATTCTAGTTTGTTGCGTAGCCGCTGATAGCCGTAGGCCAGAATTTTGTTGTGATCAAAGGCAAGCTGGGGCACTTGGGCGAGGGGATACCAGGCAATACCGCTCACCCCGTCGGCAATCAGTTCGGCATCTTCAAAGCGCACTAGGGCAAAGTGGCTGACCGAGAGATAGCGCACATCGTAGGCGGTGGGGGCTTCGCGGGGGTCGCGGTGGGGGCCACCAAAGGTATAAAGCTGTTCTAAGTAAAGGGTGTTGACCCGAATTTTTTCGGACAAGACTCGGTAGGCGGCATCTTCCAAAGACTCGCCCTGGCGCACTAGGGTACCGGGCAGGCTCCAGGAACCCATGTAGGGGTCTTGATGGCGCATCACCACCAGCACCAACAGCCGATTTTGGTTGGTATCCACGGAAAAAATCACGTTGTCTACCCCCACCTTAAAGTCGGCTAGGGCAGGTTTTGCGAGGAGGTGATCAGCGTTTTTCTGGAGTTTTCCGGGCATGGGTAGAGGTGATGTTGGTCAATGTAGGCTTGCACGGCAGGGGTGAGAGCGATGTCGTCGCAGGTTTGGCGATAGTTGGAGGAGGCCACATCCACGGGCTGAGGGAAGTCGGCCACGGTGACGCGGGTGTACTGGCGCAGGTATTGCAACTCGGCCTCGGTGAGGGCATAGCCAGGGCGCGGAATGACAACGATCTCCACCGCCGCAAATATAGCCTCTGCCCGATACCAGGTGGGCAGTTGAGTCACAAGGTCGGCCCCAATTACCAGGGCAAAGGTGGCGTGGGGCCAGCGCTGTTTGGCCCGCTCAATGCTGACGATGGATCGCAAATGGCTGAGTTCGGGATGTACCTGCACCCGTCCGGCGGGGACATTGAGGTCGTCGATCAGCAGTTCCAACATTTGGAAGCGATCGCTCAAGGGCGTGGGGTGATCTTTGAACGGATTATTCGCCGTCCACACTGCCACATGATCAAACTGAGTCGCCAGCCAAGACAGCACGGCAGCATGGCCCCGGTGGGGCGGGTCGGCACTGGTTCCAAATAGGGCGATGCGGGTCATGGGGTTGGGGTTGGGAGAAGGAGGATGATCGAGAGTTGGGGGTCGGGGGTCGGGAGTCGGGAGTTGGGAGAGGTGGAGGACTAGACCTGAACGGTCATCGGTTACCGTTGGCGGGTGGTCTCGGTCAGGGTTTGGAGATCGGGGGAAAGGGTCACGGGGTAAGCCTCAGGGTGGGTTAGGGAACGGATGTTTGGGGGCAAATTGGCCACGGAAGTCGCCGCACGGTCGGCAATCTGTGTCAGAGATTCGGGCGCTTTCACGGTCTGTCCCTGGCGTATCACCCATTCTAGGAGGGGTTGCTCGTTTGGGGCAGCGGCCTCCGTCATCAAACCTAGGCGATCACCCACCGCTTGACCGTTCTCAAACCGCCGAAAAATTTGCTTGCGACCGGGATAGGTGGCCTTGCTGGCGGATTCCTTCATCACCGGAATGCCGTCGATATCGACTAATTTATAGACGCCGTTCACTGGTTCTCCCGTCACCAGCTTGGTGCCTAGGCCATAGCCGTCAATCGCTGCGCCCTGCTGTCTGAGGCGTTCCACCGCATACTCATCTAAATCGCCGCTGACGAAAATTTGCGCCTGGGGCAACTGCCGCCGTACGGCTTGGGCAAGGCTGAGCAAATCCCCCGAATCCAGCCGCACCGAGGCCACCTGGGTTTTGCCCTGGGCTACCGCCGCCGCCAGTCGTTCCGCCGCTGCTTCGGGGTCGTAGGTGTCAATCAATAACGTTGCCGTGGGAAAATAGCGCTGAAAAGCGGCAAAGGCATCGTCTTCGCTGCCCTCAATGGCGGTAATCGCCATCACCAGGGCATGGGCCATCGTGCCCGCTGGTTTCTGCCCCAGTTGCAATGCTGCGAATACGTTGGATGTGGCATCCAGCCCCGCCGCCAAGGCTGCCCGCGCCGCCCACACCGCCCCCTGGGGGCTAAAGGCCCGCCGACTGCCAAACTCCAACAGCTTCACCTTTGGCCCCGCCACATCCCGCAGCCGCGCCGCCCGCGTGGCCACCAGGGTTTGATAGTTGAGGGTATTGAGTAGGTAGGTTTCGGCAATTTGGGCCTGCCACAGGGGCGCTTCTACCCGCAGCAGGGGTTCGTTGGCAAATACCACCGTGCCCTCTGGCACCGCCCACAGGTCGCCCATAAAACCCTCGGATTGCAGCAATTGCCAATAGCGATCCGGCACCTGCGGAAACAGTCCGGTATGTTGCAATGCCGTCACCTGATCCGCCGAAAACCGCAGATGTTGTAGATAATCCACCGCCTGAGCTAGCCCCATAGCCACCAGGTAGCCGTAATCAGCGGGCAAGCGGCGAGTAAACAGCTCAAAACTGGCCCACCGCTGATCTAGGTTCTCGCCCACATAGCAAGCGGCCATGGTGATTTGGTACAAATCGGTCAGCAAACCGTAGTCGGCAGGAGACACATACAACGCTGGCTGAGTCATATCGACAATAGCCTCAATTATTTATAGTATTTTACACCATAAATATCAGGGATGTGAAAAATAAAAGTAGGGATGTCTCATCGGCATAGGGATTCAGTTTCTTAGTTTTTTATCAATGTTTATCCCCATAGTGTCCAGGTTTTTGGTGTTTATCCCCTAAATCCAAGCTCTTCTACTAAGCCAATCCACCAAAAAGAAGCCCTCCGACAAGGCAGTCCCTGATCAGGCTACGATCTGGCTTAGGAGATCATTGATGATTATGCCTAAGGTCGATAACCACGAATATAGCGGTTCTCGATAGGGTGAGATACACCATTTCAGGCTGGTTTATTGGCCGCATCCGAGGTGATCACGACCATAACGACCCAGCAAACCTGATTCGCATGTCCCTGTATAAGTCCGTCGTCAGGCATGAAGACTGGATACTTCCGTATCTAGCTTTACCGGCGGGAGGGTTGCTGTAAGTTGACAAAGTCGGCCAAGCGTTATTCATGAACGACAAGCCACTTAAAGTCAGGAAGGGGTCGCATCTGACCACACTACTTAAGAAACGATAGGCAGCGAACAAGCGCGTGAACCAGACGCTCGAAAGACGTGGTCGGTTTTCCAACAACTTGGTCGGCTCACGCTGGTTACGCACACCGTTAGCTTCCTCTACCACTGAATTAGAAGATATACTGATTGCTGCGTTGTTCTATAGGATAGTGCAATATGCAGATACAGACTGATGCACAAGTTATTGTCAATGCAAAAATTGAAGCCGTTTTTGATGCGTCAATAGATTGCCAGAATCTCCCAAAGTTTTTCACTGGATATAAAGGAATCCCTGCGATCACAAGTGCAAAAACTACAGATGGACTACCCCTTCATGAAGGAAGCATACGAATTGTTGACAACAGTGATGGATCATTGATTGAAGAAGTTATCATCTCATTACAACGACCTAACACACAGAGATATGAGTTGGCCAAAGGATTTAAGCCACCATTTTCTTGGTTAGTCCGAGTTGCATCTGGAAAATGGTCATACGAAACTCTGGATGCCAAAACAAAGGTTGTATGGAGTTTTTATTTTGAGACTCCTAATATTTTTGCTTATCTAGTGTTTCAATTAATCGTGAAACGCCCATTCCAACAAGCTCAAGAGATTTGCCTTAGAAACTTGAAGAAGTATGTTGAAGATGCTGAAAATAGCATATGGGATAACAACCTAAATACAGGGGAATAGTTAAGCCCATTTATCAATAATGAAGTATGCTTCTTAGCCGATTATTTTGAGCGTTATGCCGCTTAGCTTTGGGTAGAGATAGGCAACCGAATCCCTACTATATGTATAGGAAAAAGGCGGATAGAAATCGACTGGTTGCAAACAGTCCATATTACTAACGATACGTCACAGCTCTTCCCCAGAATAACTTTCTAATGATCCAACTCGACTGAGTGGAACCAAGCCAAGACCAATCACTTCACTTTTGTGTACATTGATGGATGTCATCTGAGCATTGCCAGCATGTCTCTCACTCATTTTTCTCTGTTAGACCTACTTCAACACCAGTCACTACGGCGATTTCCCCCTGAACTTGAAGCTGCTTTTTACGAGGATCTCTATCAGCGCACAATTCGATTGACCCAAATCGCCATGCTAGGAGTGAGTATTCCCACTGCGGCCTTTGCGATTCTAGATGTTTGGGCCGCACCATCGAGCTGGTTGGTCTTCTGGGCCATTCGTATAGGGATTGTTGTCCTCTTTATCCTCCTAACACTTGCATTGCGGCTTCCCTCACTCAAATCCTGGTTTTTGTGGATAACAACCTCTGCCGGATTTGTGTTTGTTTTAGGTATCGCAATGATGATAGGCTTTAGCCAACCTCAAGAACTCTCGTTTCAGGTATATTTTGTAGGGATTGTCATTGCCATTGTTGGTGCTCCAGCCGTTTTTGGGTTGCTATTTTGGCAAAGTTTAATCTTAGGGATAGCTAGTATTAGCCTGTATAGCTGGATTGCAATTGTGATGCAAGGCTTGCTGTCTATCCCTGAGTCACGGGTACAATTCTTGGCTGCAATATTTTTCTTGGTAGGTGGATTTTGGGTGGGGGTCACCCACGGCTATCACAACGAACGTCTCCATCGGCAAAATTTTTTACAAAGTTGCATTATTGAGCGTCAACGCCTTGAGGCTGAGAACTTGCGAGAGGAATCCGAACAACTTTTGCTCAATATCTTGCCTTCTGAAATTGCCGACCAGCTCAAGGCTCAAACTAAGCCCCAGATTATTGCGGAAGATTTTCCCCAAGCCAGCATTTTATTTGCTGATATCGTCAACTTTGCAGTGATATCTGCTCAAATGAAACCTACAGAATTAGTGGAATTCCTCAATCAAGTCTTTTCCCACTTTGATCTTCTCACTGACAAGTATGGGCTAGAAAAAATTAAAACGATTGGGGATTGCTACATGGTCGCAGCGGGAGTGCCTCGCCCCCGACCGGATCACGCCCATGCGCTTGCCCGGATGGCATTAGATATTCGCAACTACAGCGCAAGCCAAGAGATTTATGGTGAGCGACTTAACTTTCGGATTGGGATTAACTCAGGCCCGGTCACTGCTGGGGTAATTGGTCGCCGTAAATTTATCTATGATCTATGGGGGGATGCCGTAAATACCGCTAGCCGGATGGAATCTCACGGTCTGGGTGGAAAAATTCAAGTTACTGAAGCCACTTACCAGCTCATTCAGGCAGATTTTCTATGCCAACCCCGTGGTTTAGTGTCCATCAAAGGAAAAGGAGAAATACCCGTTTATTTGCTACTAGATGCCAAGCCTAAATTGCTTGAGCTTGGAGGTGCATGATTTTACATATGAATTAATTCCTTGAAGCCAGCGGTCGTAGCCTAATACGCCAACGCACACCGACCGCCGAGAGATATTAGTTGTGATCTAAAGGTTATCGGCGGCGGGTGATGGGTAGCGTGGTTTTGTGCTAGCCTCCAAGACTGATCTGTGAATTCATACAGGTTAGGCGCTCATGGCTGAGTAACCACTGCTTATGCTCAAGGCCACCGCCATATCCTGTTAACTTACCATTGGCTCCAATGACGCGATGACAGGGCACGATGATCGACACGGGATTGCGTCCGTTGGCGAGACCAACCGCACGGGATGCCTTGGGTTGTCCAAGGTATTGGGCTAATTCTCCGTAGGACATCGTTGTACCGTAGGGAATGGTTTTGAGTGCGTCCCAAACCCATCTTTGAAAGATCGTGCCTTGCACCTGCAACGGTAGGTCAAACTCAGTTAACTGACCTGAAAAATACGCCGCCAGTTGTTGCTTGGTGGCTGGAAAGGGATCAACAGACGCATCTTCTAGCCAATCGCTTTGAACCCTTCGATCATGCTTTTCAGATACTAGGTAAAGCCCAATCAGGGATTGCCCATCAGAAACGAGCCGGATGTCTTGAATTGGACTTTTGCAGAAGGTGAAGTAAACCATGCCAAGTCTATCTGTCGTCTCAGAATCATGAGTCCACGGGATGCTGGCCGTAGTAGGGCACCACTTCAGCCCATTGGGAGCGATGGCCCGAAAGCCAATCTTGATGGGCAAGGGCGAGGACTTGGGCAACCGTGGGAGCGAGATTGTCGGTGGCGGTGATGGTCTGGACAGGGCCAGGGAACTCCGCTAGGGTCTTTTCCCAATCGGCGGGAGATGCGACCTGCTCGGTTTGTAAGGTTTTTAGGCCAGTGGGCGTGGGTTGGTAGATGGCGGTGAAGCACATCTCCCGCTGGGCCTTGAGGTCAACGGCTAGGGCTGGGGCGGTGGCGAGGTCGAGGTTAGGGGTTTGATCCACCACGGACTGGGCCAGGGCGGCGAGGCTGGATATGCCAAACAGCGGGATATTCAACTGCTGGGCCAGGGTGCGGGCGGTGACCACGCCGATCCGGGTGCCCGTGAATCCCCCAGGGCCACGGGCTACCGCCAAAAAGGAGAAATCTCCCCAGGCGTAGGGCTGCACAAAGTCTGCCAGGGTGCTGTGCAGGTGCATAGACAGGTCGCGGCCAAAGTTCCAGGTTTGGGTACGGGTAGGCTGTTCAAAGTCACTGATTGCCAAGCCCAGGGCCGGACTGGAGGTGTGGATGGCCAAACCTAACATAGGAAAACTGGATCACAGGTGGGGACTGCCCCCGGTCGTCGCTATCATGCCATAGATTCAGGGGCTATCGATGGAACACGCGAGGAAGCGTTGCCCCCTAGGCGACGAGAAGATCCAGCCCCAAGGATTGGAGTGTCAGAGAAGCGTCTGGGACGCCAGATCAGGCTGATCCTTACCCCTTAGAGGGGCCAGGGGGGATCTTGGTGCCGCAGGGGCAGTTTCTCGATAGCTCAGCAACCGATACACGGAGGGAATGTAGTAGAGGGCCAGCAACGTAGCGCCACCAAGGCCCCCGGCAATGGCAATGGCCAGGGGGGGCCAAAATCCGGTGGGATCCAGCAGCAGCGGCACAAAGCCAATGATGGTGGTGACGGTGGTGGCAATGACGTGGCGGGTGGCATGGAACACGACGGCTTCTACGGCCTGGGGATGACCAAGACGCGCTTCGGGGTCTTCGCGCAGGGCGGCTAGCACCACAATCGAGTCGTTGATGGCTAGGCCGATTAACCCCAGGGTGCCCAGGATGGCGGTGAACCCAAAGATGGAGCCAAACAGCTTGAGGGCCAAGGCCGCCAGCCCCACCGCCAGCACGGCCACCGAGCCAATCAGTGCGGCAAGGCCAAAGGAGTTAAAGGACAGCACCAGAGTAGCCGTCATCAGAATGCCGAGCACGCCCACGGTGGAGAGCAGATTGCCGATGGCAGACCCTCGGGCGTCGGCTTCACCCCCATACTCAATGCGGTAGCCGGGGGGGAGTTCAAAATCCTGATCGACCAGCCGATTTTGAAGGTTGGCGAGGACGGCGCTGGGCAGTGCTCCGGCGGTGATGAAGCCCTGGACGGTGTTGATCCGCTGACCGTTGCGGCGGCTAATGCTGGCGGTGTCAGGCACTAGGTCTAGCTGGGTGATCGCGTCTAACGGCATTGGCCCCCCAGCGGTCACAATATCTAGGGCGGCGATGGCTCCTAGGTTCCCTTGCTCCTGATCCGGCACCCGCACCCGCACCGGGATATCGCGATTACCGTCGAGGATGGATCCGCCGGTGCGCCCGTCTAAAGCGGCGTTGATCTGGGCGGCAATGGCCTGGTTATCTAACCCTAAACCTCTGGCCTGGGCTTCGTCCACGGTTAGGGCCAGCTTGGGTAGGGTTTCGGTGAGGGTAGCGCGGGTATGTACCACGTCGGGCACCTGTGCTAGTTCAGCCCGCAGGCGATCCCCCCAGTCCCGCAGCCCAGCCATGTCTGATCCGTAAAGCCGTAGCTCAATGGGGGCATCGAAGGGCGGCCCTTGCTCTAGCTGCTTCACCAACACCTGGGCTTGGGGAAAGGCGGCATCCAGATCCCCTTGCAGGGTTTGGATGGTTTGGCGAATGTGGTCGGTGTTTGCCAGTTGCACAATGCCTTGAGCGTAGTTTTGGGCATTGCGGCGGTTATCTAGCACGTTATAGAAAAAGGGCGGTGCGGTGCGGCCCATGAACCAGTGGATGTCCTCAATGTCGGCATACTGGAGGGCCAGATCCCGCGCCTGACGCACCTGGGCCTGGGTGGCGGCCAAGGAGGCCTGGGTGGGCAGCTCAAACTCGATCTGAAACTGGTTGCGATTGGTGGGTGGAAAGAACTGCTGGGGTAGCGTGGCAAAGACGGCAAAGCCCATGACCGGCAGAATTAACGACAAACCCACCCCCAGCCAGGGCCGACGAAAGACCGCCTTCAAACTCCACCGATAGGCGGCGGCTAGGGTGTCGTTGCTAAAGCCCTTGTGCAGCCATGCCCAGCGCTCCGGCAACGGATTCCACTGATGTAGCCGCCCCACCAGGGAGACAATCACCGTCAGCGATAGGGCTAAGGAACTCAAGAGGGCTAGGATCACCGTTAGGCCAATGGTGCCGATAAACTCCCCCACCCCTCCGGGGGAGGTGGCGATGGGCACAAAGGCCAACACCGTGGTTAGGGTGCTAGCCCCCAACGGCACCAGCAAATGGCGCACCGTTTCCGCCACCGCCACTCCTGGTAACATACCCGTGCGCAGTCGCCCCTGCGCCTCATCCACCACAATGATGGCATTGTCGATCAGTAGCCCCAGGGCGATGATGATGCCCGTCACCGACATTTGGTGCAAGGGCACCCCCAGCATTCCCATGGTGCCGAACACCATGAGCGTGGTGAGGGGCAGGGCCAGACCCACCAATAGGGCCGACTTCCAGCCCAAAATCAGCAGCGATACCCCAATCACCAGCAGCGATCCCAGGATGAGGTTACTGACTACCCCATTCAGCCGTTGCTGCACGTACTGGCTCTGATCGAGCACTACGGATAGCCCCATGCCCTGGGGCAACTCCCGGCGAAAGTCCTCCAGCACCGCCCGCGCCTGCACCGCCCACAGATCCACCCGTTCCGCCGACTCCACCTTAGCCGCCACGGCAATGGCCGGCTGCCCATCCACCAAGGCCAGATCCGTCGGTGGATACTGGGCCGCCTTGGTGACGGTAGCCACATCCCCTAGCCTCGCCACCTGGCCCCTTTCTCCTGCCGCAATGGGGATGGCGCGAATTTGCTCTAGGGTGCTGAGGTTACTGTCTACCTCCAGCAAAAATTCTGATCGGTCGTTGCGAAACTGCCCCGCCGACACCTTGGCATCACTGGCGGCAATCTGTTGGGCCAAGGCCGCCGCCGATAGGCCCAACCGAGAGAGTTCCGTCGCCGCGATATCCACCCGAATTTCTTCGTCCGGCTCGCCAAACACATCCACCGTCTCGGTGCCTGGGATGGCCCGTAGCCGATCCTCTAGCACCGCCGCCAGCCGTCCCATAATGGCGTAGTTGGGGGCATCGTCCTGCCGCCAGGTGAGGCCAACGATGATGGCACTCGCTTTGGTTGAGCTATCGGCATACTCCGGGACAGAGGCATCGGCGGGCAGATCGGGCACGGCGTCATCCACCTTACTGCGCACCTTGGCCCACACCGAATCCACCTCGGCCACGGTCTCCTTCAACTCCACAGCAATAACGGAGATGCCCGTGCCGCTGGTGGATTGGAGGGATTCGACCTCCTCCAGTTCAAACAGTCGTTCTTCCAGCTTTTCGGTCACCAGGGTCTCCACCCGTTCTGGGGTTGCCCCCGGCAAGAAGGTGGTGATACGGGCAAACCGCTGGACAATTTCGGGATCCTCCAGGCGCGGCAGGGTAAGGAAGGCGGAGAGGCCCCAGACCACGATCAGCACCAGGGTAAGAAGCAGGAGTTGGCGGTTTCGGTAAAAGAGGTTCATGGCATGGAGGAATGGGGACGGGGGAATCCGTGGTCGAAAGAATGCCTATAGGGGACGGACGATCTGCCCTGGGACAACCCGATGGGTGCCGCTGCGGATCACCCGATCCCCGCCCTCTACCAACCCTTGAACCAGGACCCGGTCTCCTTCGGTGTGCAGAATTTCCACGGGCTGACGGGTTACGGTTGCCCCAGTTGCCCCAGTCACCCCAGGATCAGACTTCCTAGGGCCAGACTCCTCAGGATCAGACTCTCCAGGGCCAGACTCCCCCTCATCCGCCACCACATACACCGACCACAGGCCCTGTTCCCCTTGCACTAGGGCCGTGGTAGGCAGCCAAAATCCCTGCACTGGCTGCGTCTCGCGCAGAACAAACCGGGCCGTTTGCCCCAGGGTGAGATCCTCTGACGTATCCAAGGTCAGCACTGCCGTCACGGTGCGACTGGTAGATTCCAACTCCGGCAGCAGGGCGGTGAGAGTGGCGGAGAAGGGGCGATCCCCTACCACGACGGTTTGAACGCTGCCTAGGGCAAGGCCATCGGCCAGATCCGCCGGAATGCCAATGCGGGCTTCGGCCCTAGAGCCTTCAAGGATCTGCACCACGGGCTGACCACCGCTGACCACCACCCCCTCATCCACCAGGCGATCACTGATGCGCCCAGCAAAGGGGGCTGTAATCACCGCCTTCGATAGATCCACCTGGATGGCCTCAAGGCTGGCATCGAGCTGGCGCACCTGGGCCGCCTGAGCCGCGATTTGCTCCGGTCGGGTGCCAGCCAGTAGCTCATCTAGCTCGCTTTGGGCCGAGGCCAGTCGCTTTTCCAGGGCCTCAGATCCAAAGGTTTGCTGATCCAATTCCTCGCGGGAGATGGCCCCTTGCTGGTAAAGATCGGCACGGCGATTGCGCTGGGCCACCGCTAGGGACAATTGACGCTCTAGATCCCCCACGGCGGCTTGGGCCGCTGCAATCACCTGGGGGCGAGGGCCGTTCTGCAATTCCCTCAGAAGGGCCATGGCCTGATCCCGCTGGGCCACCAACTGCTGACGCTGAGCCTCTAGGGCGCGAGTGTCGAGGCGGGCGAGGGGCTGACCAGCGGCCACCGAATCCCCCTCCTGCACCAGCACCGCCACCACCGTTCCCCCCTGCTCAAACCCCAGGGCACTGCGCCGTTGGGCCACCAGTTCCCCCACGTACTCGCGTTCCACCGGGTAAGACTCCACGGGGGTCAACGCCACCACCTCCACGGGTAGAGCATTGGCCTCAGGGGTTGCCGGGGCAGGACGGCCTAGCCGCAGACCCACCACCGCCACCAGGGGCACCGTAGCCAGGGGCAACAGCCACCATCGACGGGGGCGAAGCCGCCAGCCACTAGGCCGTTTGATCATCAGCCCCGAAGGTTGAGACCCCGTTGGACTAGCCGCTAAATTCACCGAATCAGAAGCGTGAGCCATAGCAACACCTTGTTGAGAGACAGCCACCAGCAAGAAAATCAGCCGTTCGTGACTGAGATCGATAAACCCACCGAACCCGCTACCCTGGCCCACTAGCCGCCAAGCCAACCAGCGCTGAGGGGTTGGTTTGGGTGGTCGGGGATCAATGTTCAGATATTCAACCTTTAGATATTCAACTTTTTTGCTATTACCCTAAAAAGTTATACTCAAAATGTTGAATATGTCAACGATGTTTCTGGCATCCACCTCCCATGGCCCTGTCCCACACAATTTTGGCGGTTTTGTTTCAGCAGCCCTACAGCGGCTACGACATCAGCAAACGGTTTGAAGAAAGCGTCAGCTGTTACTGGCGGGCTAGTCCGCAGCAAATCTACCGGGAGCTGAGCAAAATGGAGCAGCAGGGCTGGGTTGTCTACGAAGCTGTGCTCCAGGAGGGCAAGCCAGACAAAAAAATCTATAGCCTTACCGAGGCGGGGCAGGCGGAACTGCGCCGCTGGTATGCCGAACCCACGGAACCGACCCCCATCCGCGAAGACTTACTGGTTAGGGTGTTAGCCGCTCCCTACTTGCCTGACAACGGACGGCTGATCGACGAACTGCGCCGCCGCCGCCAGATTCACGCTGACCAGCTCGCCAGCTACCAAGCGATGGACGATCAGTACCAGGCCCTAGCCGATCCCCCGGTGACTGAGCAGTTTCGCTACCTCACCCTGCGTCGGGGAATGCGCTACGAGCAGGACTGGATTGATTGGATCGATGAAGTCCTTGGTTTTCTGAAAGACTTCGAGCTTAAAAAGCATTAGGGCCATGGCACCTCGGCACCTCGATGGCCGCCTACTGAGCGGTTATCGCCCAAGGGAGCGTACCGCTACGCCATGTCCGGGGCCATGGTTCACCATAATGAAATTGAGTTATTTCAATCTCATCAATACTTGAGATTGAAATAATTTTCCAAGCAGTTACTCCCCAAAACAAACATCTTTCTTAAGAAATAGGTCTTGGGTTGGCTAGATCGCCACAATAGCCCTACAGCAAGGGATACAAACACCTCAGAGCAGGCCGATCCAGGGAACATTTGGAGCGAGATATCAGGCATTTCGCCTAAACTGTGTCGTTAATCTCATTATTCCCTGGGTGCGGGTATGTCAAAATGTAAGCGGTTTTTTGCCAACTCACCTCAGCTCTTGGAGTAGGCAGTCACAATGGACTCGATGGAACTTCTGTATCAATACGCTTGGCTGGTGCCGGTGCTGCCCTTGATTGGGGCGGCGGTGGTAGGCACGGGGCTTGTGTCCTACAGCCAAGCCACCAACAAACTGCGGCAAGCGTCCGCTATCTTCATCGTCTCCCTTACCGGGATGGCGATGGTGCTTTCGTTTTCAATTTTTTGGAGCCAGTGGCAGGGCCACCCCGCCTACACCCAAATGTTTGAGTGGGCCTCGGCGGGCGACTTCCGTATCGAGATGGGCTACACCGTAGACCACCTGGCCTCTCTAATGCTGGTGATCGTCACCACCGTTGCCTTTTTGGTGATGATCTACACCGACGGCTACATGAGCCACGATCCGGGCTATGTGCGGTTCTACGCCTACCTCAGCCTGTTTAGCTCCTCCATGCTGGGTCTGGTGATCAGCCCCAACCTGCTCCAGGTGTATGTGTTCTGGGAGCTGGTGGGGATGTGTTCCTACCTGCTGATTGGCTTTTGGTACAACCGTAAACCCGCCGCCGATGCCTGCCAAAAGGCGTTCGTCACCAATCGAGTGGGCGACTTTGGCCTGCTGCTGGGCATTTTGGGCCTGTTCTGGGCCACGGGCAGCTTCGATTTCGACATCATGGGCGAACGGCTGACGGAACTGGTGAACGTGGGTAGCCTGGCCCCCAGCGTCGCCGCCATCTTTGCCATCTTGGTGTTCCTCGGCCCGGTGGCCAAGTCGGCCCAGTTCCCCCTCCATGTGTGGCTACCCGATGCCATGGAAGGCCCCACTCCCATTTCGGCCCTCATCCACGCGGCGACGATGGTGGCGGCTGGGGTGTTCCTGGTGGCGCGGATGTATCCCGTGTTCGAGGAAATCCCCACGGTGATGACCGTGATCGCCTACACGGGCGCATTTACGGCCTTTATGGGAGCCTCCATCGCCATCACCCAAAACGATATTAAAAAGGGCCTCGCCTACTCCACCATGTCCCAGTTGGGCTACATGGTGATGGCCATGGGCGTGGGCGCTTACTCGGCGGGTCTGTTCCACCTAATGACCCACGCCTACTTCAAGGCCATGCTGTTCCTCGGCTCCGGCTCCGTTATCCACGGTATGGAAGCGGTGGTGGGCCACGATCCGGTGTTGGCCCAGGATATGCGGCTGATGGGCGGTCTGCGCAAGTATATGCCCTTCACCTCAGCTACCTTTTTGATCGGTACCCTAGCCATTTGCGGGATTCCTCCCTTCGCTGGGTTCTGGTCGAAGGATGAGATTCTAGGCTCCACCTTTGCGGTCAGCCCGGTGCTCTGGGCGGTGGGCTGGCTAACGGCGGGGATCACCGCCTTCTATATGTTCCGCATGTATTTCTCGACCTTTGAGGGCGAGTTTCGCGGCAACGACGAAGGCATCCGTAGCGACCTAAAGCGGGCACAACTGCAAAAGATGGGCCTCTCCCTTGGCCCTGGGGCGATGAACCCCCAAGAGCTGACCCTCGATGCCGATGATCACGGCCACGACGACCACGATCATCACCACGCCCACGAACCCCACGAGTCGCCCCTGTCCATGGTCTTCCCGCTGGTGGCCCTGGCGGTGCCCTCGGTACTGGTAGGTCTGCTGGGCATGCCCTTTGCCAACTACTTCGAGGCCTTCATCCATCCCCCCAGCGAGGTGTTTGATGCCGCCGAAGCCGCCGAAGCCTTCGACCTCAGCGAGTTTGCTCTGATGGCCGGAAGCTCTGTGGCCATTGCCACCGTGGGCATCATCGTGGCGGTGCTGATGTACCGCACCAAGGTGATCGATCCCAAGGCCATCGCCGACAAGATCCCCGCCCTGTACAACCTGTCGCTCAACAAGTGGTACGTGGACGACATCTACGAGGTGGTCTTCGTTCAGGGCAGCCGCAAACTGGCTAAGCAAGTCCTGGAAATCGACGTTCGGATCGTGGATGGCCTGGTCAACCTGGCGGGCTTCGTCACCCTAATCACCGGGGAAGGGCTGAAGTACCTAGAAAATGGCCGCGCCCAGTTCTATGCCCTGATTGTGTTTGGGGCTGTGTTGGGCCTGGTGCTGCTGTCTGGTGTTACCTAAGGTAGGCCCTCACCCTAAATCCCTCTCCCCAAGGGAGAGGGACTTTGAGAAAAGCTTCCGGCTCCCCTCTCCTCGTAGGAGAGGGGTTGGGGGTGAGGTCTTCCAGGGACTTTGCGTTCTACGGAGGCTCTCAGGTGGGCAGTGCCCACCCTACCGGGATGCCTGGAGGGTTTCCCCCTAGACCCCCTTTGTAAAGGGGGGAACTGAATTTAAAGTCCCCCTTCCCAAGGGGGGGTTAGGGGGATCGCATTTTGATTTCCTTCGTTCGTATAAAAACTGTTTCAATTTCTCCCCATTTTCAAAATTTTCCCGTTAGATACATAGCAAGGCCAGATACAAGCAAGGCCCGCCCCCCGGCAGAATGTCTCCCCGACACCATGCCCCGTTGACAAACCGCGACGAGAAACAGCTCTATGGACCTCGCGACTTTTCCTTGGTTGACTACCGTTACCCTGCTGCCGTTGGTGGCCTGCATTGCCATTCCCTTTTTGCCCGACGACAACGGCAAGACGGTGCGCTGGTATGCCCTGGTGGTGGGGTTGATCGACTTTGTGTTGATCGTCACCGCCTTTTATTTGAACTACGACTTCAGCAACCCCGGCCTGCAACTGGTCGAAAGCTATACCTGGGTACCCCAGCTCGACCTGAAGTGGTCGCTGGGGGTTGATGGCCTCTCTATGCCGCTGGTACTGCTAACCGGATTTATCACTACCCTGGCGGCCCTGGCGGCGTGGCCCGTTACCCTCAAGCCGAAGTTCTTTTACTTCCTGCTGCTGGCTATGTACAGCGGCCAGATTGGGGTGTTTGCCGTGCAGGATATGCTGCTGTTCTTCCTGTTCTGGGAACTGGAGCTAATCCCGGTGTACCTGCTGCTGTCGATCTGGGGCGGCAAAAAGCGCCTCTATGCGGCGACGAAGTTCATCCTTTACACGGCGGGCGGGTCGCTGTTTATTCTGGTGGCCGCTCTGGCTATGGCCTTCTACGGCGATACCGTCACCTTTGATATGACCGCCCTGGCGGAAAAGGTCTACCCGATGCGGCTGCAACTGCTGCTCTACGGGGCGTTCCTAGTGGCCTACGCCGTTAAGCTGCCGATTATTCCCCTGCACACCTGGCTCCCCGATGCCCACGGAGAAGCCACGGCCCCGGTACACATGCTGCTGGCGGGAATTCTGCTGAAAATGGGCGGCTATGCCCTAATTCGCATGAACTTTGGCATGTTGCCCGATGCCCACGCCTATTTCGCGCCAGTTCTGGTGATTTTGGGCTGCGTCAATATCGTCTATGCGGCGTTGACCTCCTTTGCCCAGCGCAACCTGAAGCGCAAAATCGCCTACTCCTCCATTTCCCACATGGGCTTTGTGCTGATTGGGATTGCCTCCTTCACCAGCCTGGGCCTGAGCGGGGCGGTGCTGCAAATGATTTCCCACGGGCTGATTGGGGCTAGCTTATTCTTCCTGGTGGGGGCCACCTACGACCGCACCCACACCCTCATTTTGGAAGAAATGGGCGGCGTGGGTAAGAAAATGCCCAAAATCTTCGCTATGTTCACCGCCTGCTCCCTGGCCTCCCTGGCCCTACCGGGGATGAGCGGCTTTGTGGCCGAGCTGATGGTGTTTGTCGGCTTTGCCACTAGCGATGCCTACAGCCTCACCTTCCGGCTGATTGCTATCACCTTTATGGCGATTGGGGTTATTCTCACCCCCATCTACCTGCTCTCCATGCTGCGGGAAATTTTCTACGGCCCCGAAAACAAGGAACTGGTAGAACACGAAGAACTGGTGGATGCCGAACCCCGCGAGGTGTTTATCATCGCCTGTCTGCTGGTGCCCATCATCGGCTTTGGCCTCTATCCCAAAATGCTGACCCAAATCTACGACTCCACCACCGAAAAGCTAAACACTCGCCTAAACCAGGTGTTTGTCTCCCAAGGCGATACGGCGGAACTGACGGTGCCCCTGGCGGCTCTGCCTGTGCTCAAAGCGCCCTCGGTGGGCGAGCCTGGGGTCTAGATCGTCCGGTTATGTCTCAGCTCGGCGGGTTTGTCCTTGGACGACCCGCCTTTTTTTCGTTAAAGAGTCTTAAATTACAGGGCACCCAGAGCATCGGGTGTTTATACTGAAACTTTCCACCTAAGATCCCATATTCGGCATTTAGGCTGAAATTTTTCCATCTAAGATCCCATCGGAGGTATTCAGGCAGACAGATTTCCACCTAAGATCCCGTATAAGGGTATTAGGTAGAAAATTTCCCTCTAATAAGTAGTTATACCGCCAAAGGCTATACTCAGGATTCGTCTCAGGCGCTAGCTAAGACCCTTTCCGGTCTTGATTTTTAAATCAACTTACTGAAGCACCGCGACATAAAGCCAATCCCTTTGCTGATTCGCTTGCACTAAGATCGGATAACTATGGTAAATTTGAGCATTGTGATTCAATAGCACGGATATTTAAGTGACTACTGTGCCAATACCGTTTGTTGATCTTTTTTGTGGTGCAGGTGGCTTATCAATTGGCTTTGAACAAGCTGGATTTAAGTCCGTTTATGCAATTGACAATGATCCCTTTGCTTGTCAGAGCTACGCCTTAAACCATCCAGATACTTTTGTTAAGTGTGAGAATATAGAGTCGATCAATGGACAAGACATATTACAAACTACAGGACTTAAAAGAATCCCCTTACTCATCGGAGGTCCAAACTGCCAAGGAGTGAGTTTAAGGGGCAAAAGAAATCCTAGCGACCCCAAAAATTCAACTTTTTTTCATTTCAGAAGGCTAGTTGAGGAATTGAATCCTGACTGGTTTATGATGGAGAATGTTCCAGGACTATTACATCGCCATAATAGAGAGCTTTTAACTACTATTTTTAGATCTTTTAGCTCCATAGGATATACCTGTGGAGGTGAAGTTTTACTAGCTGCGGATTATGGAGTACCTCAGTTGAGATACAGATTTATATTAGTTGGGAATAGGCATGATCAACCGATAGTTTTTCCAAATGCCACACACGGGTGCAACCCAGTTATGTAATGAGTAGAAGTGCTTAGTGCAGATCAAGGGCAAACGCTTTAGTCTCTGAGCAGTTGCACCAAGGATCGCTGAAATGATGGATGTCGCCAAAGCAGCCCAAATCAAA
>QLAH01000498.1_pt1 | contig 19637 bp, 20 predicted proteins | sample 4693081 | NCBI WGS metagenome assembly QLAH01 (sample SAMN09425401, study PRJNA476045) | Lake water metagenome, whole genome shotgun sequencing project.
AGACGCGCCAGAGTTCGCCCGCGACGTGGCTGGCAATCTCCTCAAATCAGTGCGTAAGGCGTAATGGCCCGCCGCGACACTGTCTAGGCACCGAGCCCGTCGGTGCCGTGAATTATTTGCGGGATCAGTGGTCTAGTAGACCCAGTGTGCTCAAGAGTTCGCGCGCGGCCGTAGCCCCTGCCCGATTGGCGCCGATGGTGGAGGCTGAAGGGCCGTAGCCCACGAGGTGGATGCGCGGGTCGGCCACCACCTCCGTCGCGAGCCGCCCACCCATCCGGATGCGGCCCGCCTCGCCGCGCAGCAGCAGCGGCGCCAGATGATCGAGCGAGGAGCGGAACCCTGTGCACCAGAGGATCACGTCGGCCTCCTGCTCGCGGCCATCGGGCCAGCGGATGCCGGTGGGGGTGATCTCGGCGAACATCGGCTGCCGGCGCAGCACGCCACGTGCCTGCATCGCGGCGATGGCTGGGGTGAGAGGCAGGCCGGTGACCGACACCACCGAGGTCGGCGGCAGGCCCTGCCGGACCCGGTCTTCCACCCGCTTTACCGCCGCGCGTCCGGCCGCCTCGTCGAACGGCGCATCGCGGAACTCCACCGGCCGCCGGGTGACCCAGGTGGTTTCGGCGACGCGGGAGATCTCGTCGAGCAGCTGGATGGCCGAGATGCCGCCACCGACGATCACCACCCGCTGCCCGCGGAAGTCGTCCGCCGTCCGGTAGTCACGCGTGTGCAACTGGCGCCCCCGAAACAGCTCGCGCCCCGGATGGTCGGGAATGAACGGCGTCTCCCAGGTGCCCGTGGCATTGACGATTCCGTCAGCCGCGAACTCGCCCCGATCCGTCTCGACCCGGAAGCGGCCGCTGCGCTGGCACACCACCTTCACCTGCACCGGCCGGACGACGGGGAGCTCGAACCGTCGTTCGTATTCGGCGAAGTACTCGGGCACCGCCACGGCCGCTTCGACGCGCTCGGCTCCCGCGCCAACCGTCTCGGCGAAACTCAGGCCCGGCAGGTCGTGGATGCGGTTGACGGTGGAGAGCGTCAGGCTCGGCCAGCGGAACTGCCACGCCCCACCCGCCCGCGGCGACTGATCGAGCACGAGGAAATCCCGTCGCGGCAGGCCGAGCTTGGTCAGGTGATACGCGGTGGATAGTCCGGCCTGGCCGGCGCCGATCACCACGACCTTGAATTTCGGGATGGCGCGGGCAACCGGTGCCCCGCCCGCTTCGACGACATCCATCAGGCGGCCTCGCTGGTAGCGCTAGTAGATGGGACGTGAAAGCTCCGGCGTCTAGCTCGCCAGCCGCGCCCGCTCGCTGGTGCGCGCCGAGAACTCCTCGAGCAGCGCGGGCACCATGTCGGCCGGCACCGGGCGGGACAGGAAATGACCCTGCGCCTCGTCGCAGCCGGAGCGGATCCAGTCGAGCTGAGCGGCGGTCTCGACGCCCTCGGCGGTCACCCGCATGCCGAGCGCCCGGCCGAGCCCGATCACCGCGCGCACGATCGCCTGGCTCTCCTCGGACTGCGGCAGGCCGGAGATGAAGGAGCGGTCGATCTTGATCTTGGAGAACGGGAAGCGCTGCCGGACGGTGAGGGTCCGCAGTCGTCGACACTCCAAGCCACGGAACTGGAGCATCGACAGAAAACGCTACGGAATTGCCTAAGCCGGTTGGCGAAGATTGAGTGAACGCGGCCCGAACTTACTCAGCCGCCAACATTCAGCTGATCGGCGGTGATGCGATCGAGCAGTGGCGTCAGTTCGCTCGGCGTCTCCGGCTCCTGCAACCGCTGCGTCAGGTGCATGATCGGCTCGGCGAGGACCTCGTCGAGATCCTCGGAGCAGCTGAAGTCACCCGCCACGGCCTTGACCTTGGAGTTGTCGAACAGGCTCGCGAGGCTCTTGTCGCCCCAGAGCGGGCCAACCCAGTCGGGGCGGTACTTCACCAGCGTATCGGAGGGGACGCAGACGATATTGGCTTCGGCGCCGATGCCTTTGGCGATGGCCTTGTAGATCTGCGTCCAGGTCCAGGCCATGTCGCCAGTGATGTGGAAATCCTCGCCGATCGCCTTCGATTTGCCGAACAGGCCGATGAACGGATTGGCGAAATCCACCGAGCGGGTCAGCGTCCAGGGCGCCGTGCCGTCGCCGGCGACGAACACCGGCTTGCCCTGCAGCATGCGGCGCGGGATCACGTCGCCCTCGCCCACCATGGTCGGCAGCCCGGTGCGGACGGTGTGGCTCGGGCGCACGATGGTCCAGGGCAGGTTCTTTGAACCTTCGAGCAGCGTCTCGCAGGCGATCTTGGCCTGGCTGTAGGCCCAGAACGGGTTGTGGACCGGGGTCACCCCCTCCTTCACCACGTAGTGGTTGGACTTGTCGTACACCGAGGCGGACGAGATGAAGACGTACTGCCCGGTATTGCCGGCGAACACCTCGATGTCCTGCTGCAGCTGTTCGGGCGTGAACACCATGAACTGGGCCACCACGTCGAACCGCTTCCCTCCCAGCGCACCGCGATAGCTCGCCGGATCGCGCATGTCGCCGACGATCGAGGTGACGCCCGCCGGGAGCCCCGCATCGCGCTGGCCGCGGTTGAACACCGACACGTCATGACCCGCGGCAACCGCCTTCTCGACACACGGAAGCGAAATCTGGCCGGTACCACCGACGAACAGCACTGAGCTCATAGCAATGACCTGAAAGGGCTAGGGAAACCGCGGGGCACTCCTCCAGCGCCCTGCTCTGCCCAACCTTAGCCCGGCGGCTCGCAAACCTCCAAGCCCGACCTTTGGGGCGAAGTGTGCCGGTATGTGGGTGACAAAACCAGCTCGTCCGCAACAGCGCCAACCCGCCCCCTTGCGGGGCGGGTAGCGCAGCTTGTGAGCGAAAGCGAGCTAGCGAAGCTAGGGAGGGGGTACCGGCCACCCACCGCCGTTCTGCACACCCCCCTCCTAGCTTCGCTAGGCGGCGAGCCGCCAAGCTGCGCTACCTCCCCCGCAAGGGCGGGAGGTGGCGCTTCGCTCTTCGGTTCTGCCTGAGATCGGCCGAGAAGGCCGCCGCCCGCCCTAAAGCACCGTCACCTGATAGAGCCGTGCCAGCACCTGTTCCTGGTCGAGCTCAAGCTCCAGGCCGGCGCGGTACGATCGCCACCAGGCCGTATCCACGTCCTTGACCATCACCTCGAAGATCGCCACGCGGTCGTGGATGATCGCCCGGCTCTCCGGTTTCCAGGCGCCCTCGGCCGGCGACTGCATGAACGCCGTGACGCCACCGAAGCGCTCGACCAGCTCGTTCTTGATCCGCTCCAGAGTCTCTGGCGGCGTCGGCGTGCCGTCGGTCTTTTCGAGCGGGATGAACAGTTCGACCACGAACATGGCTCAGCTCTTCAGCTTGTCGCGGATGTCGTCAAGCGACTGGATGAACTTGTCGACTTCCCCCCGCAGCGCCATGCGATCGGTGGGCGTCAGCGCCGCGGCGCTGGTGCGCGGCCGGCTCACCAGTTCGCGCAGCGCCTCGATCTCGCGCTTCAGTCGGGTGAGGTCGCCGGTCACGGGCACGGGGCTGCTCCAGTTGCTACGCGGCCCATTTAGCAGCCGCACCGGCAGATGCCTACAGACTTCGCCCGAGATGCTCAGTTGCGCAGCAGCATCTCCGCCGCCTTCTCGGCGATCATGATGGTCGGCGAGTTGGTATTGCCCGAGGTGATGAAGGGCATCACCGACGCATCTGCAACCCGGAGCGCGCCAACCCCGCGCACGCGCAGTTCGCCGTCCACCACTGACCCCGCGTCCGCCCCCATGCGGGCGGTGCCCACCGGATGGAAGATCGTCGTTCCGACGTCACCGGCCAGCCGGGCGAGCTCCTCGTCGGTCTCGTACTGCACCCCCGGCGCGTATTCCTCCGGCGCGAATTTCGCCATGGCCGGCTGCGCCATGATGGCGCGCGCCTTGCGCAGCGAAGCCACCGCGACCTGCCGGTCGGCATCGACGCCGAGGTAGTTCGGCGCGATGACCGGCGCGTCCTCGACCCGCGCCGAGCGGGCATGGATCGAGCCGCGACTCTGCGGCCGGAGGTTGCAGACGCTGACCGTGATGGCGCCAAAGGGGTGCAGCGGATCGCCGAACTTGTCGAGCGACAGCGGCTGGACATGAAACTGCAGGTCGGGCGTCTCCACGTCAGGCGACGAGCGGGTGAAGGCGCCGAGCTGGCTCGGGGCCATGGTCATCGGGCCACGGCGAAGCAAGCCGTACTCCACCCCCATCCAGGCCCGGCGCGGCAGCGAGCGGTAGAGGCCGTTCATCGTCGGCACGTTAGAGACCTTGAAGATCGGCCGCAACTGCAGGTGATCCTGCAGGCTCTCGCCCACGCCGGGCGAGTGCTGCACCACCTCAATGCCGAGGCGCTTCAGCCGCTCGCCATCGCCGATGCCGGAGCGTTCGAGAATGGCCGGCGTCGCCACCGCCCCGGCGCTCAGCACCACCTCGCGACGGGCCACGATCTCGATGCGTTCGCCACCCCGCACAGCTTCGACACGGCGCGCCGCGCCGTCCACGAGCTTCACACGGTCGACCAGCGTCTGGGTAAACACTGTCAGGTTGGGCCGCCGCAGCGCCGGCCGCAAAAACCCCCGCGCCGCGCTCCAGCGGAAGCCGGCCTTCTGGTTGACGTCGAAATACCCGGCGCCCTCGTTGCTGCCGGTGTTGAAATCGGCGGTGCGCGGGATGCCGGCCTGCTCGGCGGCGGCAATGAACGCGTCGAGGATGGCCCAGCGGGTGCGGGGCTGCTCGACCCGCCACTCGCCGCCGACGCCGTGCAGCGGGCCGTCGCCGCGCCAGCTGTCCTCCTGCCGTTTGAACACCGGCAGCACGTCGTCCCAGCCCCAGCCGGGCAGCCCGAGGTCGCGCCAGCGGTCATAGTCCGCCGCCTGCCCGCGCATGTAGATCATGGCGTTGATCGCCGACGAGCCGCCCAGCACCTTTCCGCGCGGGTAGGCCAGCGAGCGGCCGTTCAGCCCATCGACCGCCTCGGTCCGCAGCATCCAGTCGGCGCGCGGATTGCCGATGGCGAACAGGTAGCCGACCGGGATGTGGAACCAGATCCAGTTATCGTCGCCGCCCGCCTCGAGCAGCGCCACCGTGTGCTTGCCACCAGCCGACAGCCGGTTGGCCAGCACGCAGCCGGCCGAACCGCCGCCGCAGACCACATAGTCGAACTCTTGCGCTGCCATCGATTCCCCTCAGGGCAGCCATGCCACGAGTCTGCGCGCATTGACATCCGGCCGGCCTGTCATCATATCCGCGGAGTGCTGCTGGCGCCTGCCGCTCGCCGGGGAAACCCGATGGTGAAGTCCAGCCGCGGCCCCTTCCGCGCCCAATCACATGATCGCTCCCGACGTTCGGCGGTTCATGGCAAGGCGAGCCCCCATGATGAAACTCCGCCTCAGCGACGTGAGGACGACATGACTTTTTCTCTCGATACTCCCAGCACCGCCACGCTCAAGGCCGAGGCCAAGGCGCTGCGCGCCGCGCGCACTCTCGCCGGCACGCCGATCAGCCACGGCAGCGCCCTCGAAGAGGTGGCGCGCGCCCACGGCTACCGCGACTGGAACACGGCTTCCGCCGCGCTCCCCGAGCGGGTGGCGAGCCCGGTTCAGGTGGGCCAGCGGGTCAAGGGCACCTATCTCGGCAACCCCTTCACGGGTCTCGTGATCGGCGTCAATCTGCTCTCGAGCATGCAGCACTACGAAGTGACGGTGAAAGCCGACAAGCCGATCGACGTGTCGAAGTCGGCGCTGATCGGGCCGATCTTCCGCCACCGCCTGCGCTCGACTTTGGACCTGCACGGCGTCTCGGTGTCGCATACCAGCGACGGCGAGCCGCACCTCAGGATCCAGCGGATCTAGCGACCCGGCGGGGTTGGGTTGCCATTCATCGGCAAGTGCCGATAGAGTGACGACTTGTCCCCGCCGGGCGCCCTGCCCGCATTCTCCCTGCAGCAACCAAGAAGAAACTGATGCCCACCCAGAACAAGCCGATCGAGCTCTATTACGCCGCCACGCCCAACGGCCGGAAGATCACCATCATCCTCGAAGAGCTCGGGCTGCCCTACAACATCACGCCGATCAATATCGGCCGGGGCGACCAGTTCACGCCGGAATTCCTCGCCATCTCGCCCAACAACAAGATCCCGGCGATCGTCGACCCCGAGGGCCCGGATGGCGACCCGATCTCGATCTTCGAGTCGGGCGCGATCCTGAAGTACCTCGCCGAAAAATTCGGCAAGTTCTACGGCAAGACCTCGCGCGACCGGATCAAGATCGACGAATGGCTGTTCTGGCAGGTCGGCGGCTTCGGCCCGATGCTGGGACAGAACAACCACTTCTCGCGCTATGCGCCCGAAAAGGTCCCCTACGCCATCAAGCGCTACCAGGACGAGGCGCACCGGCTCTATCGCGTGCTCGACACCCAGCTGCAGGCGTCCAAGGCCGCCGGCCAGGACTATGTTTGCGGTGATTACTCGATCGCCGACATGGCGATCTTCGACTGGTCGCGCGGCTCGGAAGGCCACGGCGTGACCGCGGGCGAGTTCCCGACCTTCGAGGCGTGGCGCCAGCGCGTCACAAATCGCCCGGCCGTCGCCAAGGCGCTCGCCATCACGCTCGACCCGGCGCAGAACATTTCGGCCGCGACCGACAAGGACGCGTTCAAGATCATGTTCAACCAGCGCTGAGCCGTTCAGGACCGTGTCAGGCGCCGTTCATATGGATGAACGGCGCCTTCGTTCATGTGCATTCATCGGCGCGGCGCTTTCGTGGCGCCCTCGCCGCCAGAAAAACCGCTTGCCCATCGCCGGGTGAGCCGCTATGCGAGCCGACGACGGAGAGGTGGCCGAGTGGCCGAAGGCACGCCCCTGCTAAGGGCGCATACCTCAAAAGGGTATCGTGGGTTCGAATCCCATCCTCTCCGCCACCTTCCCCTGTTTCGCGTGCGCCGGACCACCGGCCGAGCTTCGTGACCCCGCCCGGCCCCATCACTGCTCCTGATCAAACCGATCACAGCATTGCGTTGGCAGGGGCGGTCGCGAGGGGCTAGAGAGACCCCGAGTGAGGGGACTGACTTGATTGAACTGATGCTTCTGGTTGCCGGCGTCATCGCCGGCACGCTCAACACGCTGGCGGGCGGCGGCTCGTTCGTGGCCTTTCCGGCACTGCTGGCGGCGGGGGTGCCGCCAGTGATCGCCAATGCCACCAACACCTTCGCGGCCCTGCCCGGCTATATCAGCGGTGCGGCGGGTTTTCGCGAGGAGCTGATCAGGCATCGCGCCCGGCTGCTGCCCTACACCATTATCGCCTTGCTGTTCGGCTATGCCGGGGCCGAGCTGCTGCTGCATGTCAGCAACGATGCGTTCAACCGGATCGTGCCGTGGCTGATGCTGCTAGCGGTCCTGCTGTTCGCTTTCGGCAACCGGCTCAACGCCCTGATCGTGGCGCGCGCCGGCGGCATGCGGGGCGCAAGGCTCACCGGGGCCATCCTGCTGCTCGGGCTGCTTGCAGCGCTCTGCGTCTATGGCGGGTTCTTCAATGCCGGCCTCGGCATCATGCTCCTGGCCTACCTGGCGCTCGCGGGGATGACCGACATCCACGCCATGAACGGCCTGAAACTCTGGATCTCGTCGGTGGTGGCGGTGATCGCGGTCGTGCGGTTCGCGCTGTCGGGCTCGATCGACTGGTACTACGGCGGCATCACGCTGGTCGGCGTGGTGGTCGGCGCGTACGCCGCCGCGCGCCTCGCACACCTGATACCCCGGGACCTGCTGCGAACGCTGGTGATCGTTTACGCAGGCGCGCTCACCGTCTGGTTCTTCTACACGGCCTACTTCGCCGGCTGAGTTATCCCCGCGCCAGCCACACCGACGTATCGTGGAATGCTGCTCCACCGAAGGGGCGGACAGGGTCCGAGCCGATCAGCGTATTGATGCCGGCGCCACCATGGTGGGCGGAGTTCGGATGGATGCCTTCGGCGATGACCACGCGACGCTGCATGCCATCGAAAAGCTGAGCCTTCAGAGTCACTTCGCCCCGCGCATTGCCAAGCCGCACGAGGTCGCCTTCGGCGATCCCTAGTTCGGCCGCGTCGAGCGAATGGATCATCACCGACGGCTCAGGATGGCGCTTGCGGCTGCCCGCGGTCTCCGAAAAGCTGGAGTTGAGGAAAGCGCGCGCCGGGCTGGTGGCGAGGCGGAACGGGGTGACGTCGTCGATCCGCTCGGTGACGTCCCAGTGGTCGGCAAAGCGCGGCATCTCGGTGGGGTCGCAGGCCCAGAGGTAGCCGCCCTGCTCGAACACGCCCTGCCAGTTCGGGGCGAAGCGGTAGCGGCCATCGGGCCAGCCGAAGCCGTCGGCGAAGTGCGCCTTCGCCACCGGCTGAGGGCTCTCGATGAAGCCGGTCTTCTCGATCTCGTCGAGTTCACCGAACCCGGAGCGCCGGAAGGTCTCGGCCACCATCTGCCGGTCGGTGAGGTGCATCGAGGCGTGATCGGTACCCAGTCGGCGGAGGAGGTCGTTGATCACCTCGAAGTTGGAGCGGCACTCGCCCGGCGCCTCGACCAGCTGCGGTCCATAGAGCACGCGGGTGTGGCCGCCGCGGCGGTAATAGTCGTTGTGCTCGAGGAACATGGTGGCGGGCAGCACTATATCGGCCATGCGGGCCGTATCGGTCATGAACTGCTCGTGCACCACGGTGAACAGGTCGTCGCGCGCAAAGCCGGCCCGCGTCAGCCCCTGCTCGGGCGCGACGTTGACCGGGTTGGTGTTCTGGATGAACAGCGCCTTCACCGGTCCGCCGCCCTTCAGCGCCACCCTATCGCCGGTCAGCACCTTGCCGATCTCGCTCATGTCGAGTTCGCGGCCCGCCGGCCCCAGGTCGGCGCCGTAGATCAGCGACTTGTCGATCTTCCAGCTGCCCGAATTGGAGTGGAAGGCCCCGCCCCCGGTGTGCTGCCAGGCCCCGGTCATCGAGGCGATCGACAGCGCCGCATGCATTGCGGTTGCGCCGTTGCGCTGCCGGGTGAAGCCGTAGCCGAGGCGGTAATAGGTCTTCGGCGTCGTGCCGACCAGCCGTGCGAACGCCTCGATCTCGTCGACCGTCAGGCCGGTGATGGCGGCCGCCCATTCCGGCGTCCGGGTTGCGAGGTGCGCTTCGAACTCGGGCGAGAAATCGGTCCAGCGGGCCATGTATGCCCGGTCGGCGAGGTTGTCGCGCAGCAGGATATGCATCACCGCCACGGCCAGGGCGCCGTCGGTGCCGGGGCGCAGCAGCAGGGCCATGTCGGCCTGCTCCATGGTGGCATTGCGGTAGATGTCGATGACCACCAGCTTGGCGCCCCGCTCCTTGCGGGCGCGGACGGCGTGGGTCATCACGTTGACCTGAGTGGTGACGGCGTTGGTGCCCCAGATCACCACGCAATCGGACTCGGCCATTTCCTCGGGGTTCGGGCCGGTCAGGCGGCCGGCGCCGGCGAGGAAGCCCGGCCAGGCCGTGCCGGTGCAGATGGTGTCGTACTGGCGCGAGTAGCCGCGGGCGTGCCGGAGGCGCTCAATGCCATCGCGGTGCACGTGGCCCATGGTGCCGGCGTAGAAATACGGCCAGACGGCCTCCGCGCCATGCTCGCGCTCGATCTGGAGCAAACGCGTGGCGATCTCCGCCATCGCCCCGTCCCAGCTAATGCGCTGCCACTCGCCGCTGCCCTTTTTGCCAACGCGGCGGAGCGGATAGAGCAGCCGGTCCGGATTGTGGATACGCTCGGCGTAGCGGGCCACCTTCTCGCAGATGACGCCCGCCGTGTAGGGATCATCCTTGGCGCCGCGCACCCGGCCAATGGTGTGCGCATCGATGATCTCGACATCGAGGGCACAGGTCGACGGGCAGTCGTGCGGACAGACGGAGCGGGCGGTGCGCGGGGCGGTGATGGCGTTCATGATCGCGTCATAGCACGGTCAGACAGCGCCGGTCAGCCGGTCGGCGCCTTATTCCTCGGCGCGAATGCGGGCCAGTTCGGCGTTGTAGATCCTGAGGCTCAGGAAGATCGCAAACAGGAAGCAGACGATGCCGGTCATCTGCGACAGCGGCAGCGCGCTGGTCAACGGGATGTGCTTGGCGATGAGCAGGACGACGATGAGCGTCAGCACGGACACCACTTCATGGAAGCGGAACAGCATGGCTGCGGAGTACTTTCCAATTGTGCGCTGACGCTATGCGCGGGCCAGAGGCGGACCAACCCGGCCACATGACCGAGCCCCCGAAAGCCCACGTTAGGCGAATCGCGAAAGGGTTCCATCAACTTTCGCGTTATTCGGCATTTTCGGGGAATCGGCGTCGCCCGGCGGCAACACCTAGCGCGACAGGGCCCGGATCTCGGCATTGGCTCGGCGGAGCCGCTCGGCAAGAGTGGCCCCCACTGCCAGCACCAGCGCCGCATGAAGGTGCGGCTTTTCCTCGGCCAGCGCATCGAGGCCTTTCCGGTCGAGCACCAGTACGCGGCCATTGCTGGCGGCGATGACGTCGGCAGTGCGGGGTCCCTGCCCGAACAGGGCGAGTTCGCCGAACACGGTGCCGGCTTCGACGGTGCTGACGCGGTGGCTTGGCCCGTTGCCGACCCGGACGGCGATGTCGACATGCCCCTCGACCAGGAAGAACAGCGCGTCGGCGCGCGAGTTCTGGGCGATCAGCGTCTCCCCCGGCGCGAACGAATGGCTGCGGACGCGCAGGTCCAGTTCCTTGAGCATCGGCTCGTCGAGTCCAGCCAGCATCTCGAACTCGGTGAGCGGCACCTCGCGGGCGTCGGCCTTGGCGTCCGCCTGCTCCAGCAGGCGCTCCTCGAAGAACTCCAGCGCTTGGTCGATGTTGGGAAAGTGCATCTGCTGCTCGAAAGCGGCCGGATACTCATCGGATACCGTGACGATGGCGAAGCCCTTGCCCGCTTCCTGCAGGGTACGGCGAGCCGTGTTGAGGAGGCCGAGTGCCACGCTGTCGAGATGCAGCACGCGGGTGAGGTCGAGCACGAAGTAGTAGGCTGTCGAGGTGTCCTCGATCAGCCGGCGGGTGACCCGCTCCGCCTCGATGAAGCTCAGTTGGGCCTGCAACTCGTAGACCGAGATCAGGTGGCCGAACTGATCGAGCTTCTTGGCCTGCTCGGGACGGCGGACGCGCTTCGAATGCACTTCGTCGCCGCGGTAGAGGCGGCGGAAGGGCAGCACGCCGCCGCCGTGATCCTCGAACAGATGCAGGCGGAAGCTGGCCGAGATGTCCTCGCAGACCGCAACGCCACGGGCGCTGTTGCCGACCTCGTCGAGGCGCGGCGAGAACGTGCCGATGCCGAGCTGGCCAGGCAGCACGGCGGTGATGCCGCCCCCGACGCCGCTCTTGGCGGGCAGGCCGATGGAGAACTGCCAGCCACCGGCATAGTCGTACATGCCGCAGGTGTTCATCACGCTCAGCACGGCGCGCACATTGGCCGCCGACAGGGCCCGCTTGCGGGTCACCGGGTTGACGCCGCCATTGGCGAGTGTCACCCCGAGCATTGCCAGGTCGCGGGCGTTCACCAGCAGCGAGCACTGCCGAAAATAGAGGTCGAGATGCTCGTCGACATCCCCGCCGATCATGTTCGAGTTGAGCTCAAGATAGGCGATGGCGCGATTGCGGTGGCCGGTGAGTTTTTCGGAGCGGTAGACGGCGTCGTCGAGGTCGAGCACGCGGCCGGTGAAGCGCTCGAAGATGTCGATGATGCGCTGGTAGCGCTCGGCATGGTCCTTGCCCTTGATGAGGGCGCTGGCGGCAATGGCGCCGGCATTCACCATCGGGTTGAACGGCCGGTTGTTCTTCTCGTCGAAGACGATGGAGTTGAAGGCCTCGCCCGAGGGCTCGACCCCGATGCGTTTCAGCACCTCGTCGCGCCCGTGGTCCTCAAGCGCCAGGGCGTAGATCACGGCCTTCGATACCGACTGGATGGTGAACTGCGCTTCGGTGTCGCCGACCTCGTAGAGGAAGCCGTCGGCCGTTGCGAAGGCGATGGCGAAGCGATCCGGCGGAACGGCAGCCAGTTCCGGGATGTAGCTTGCGAGTTCACCGGAGGTGTTCGGCAGGTGGCGGCCGTAGAGGTCGTTGAGGTAGCGCCATACAGGCAGGTCGTGCGCCGGAACATCCGCCGCCCGCAGGCTTTGATACTGCATATCGAAATCTCGTCAGCGCCCAAATTCCAGGCAAACTAACCACCGTCACAAACAATGGGCAAGAGTGCAGCGGCGCTGGCCGACAAGACAATGGAGCGCTATGGCTTCGGGCACACCAGAGGAGCGCCGCTTGGACCAGCCCGCCGCCGACCGCACTTCACGACTGCGCCTGAAACTGCGGCAGCTCTACCATGGCAAGAGCGCACAGGCGCTCCGTTTCCAGTCGATGGTGCTGATCGTCGATCTGGTGATCATCGCCTTCTTCATCGCGACACCGACGCTGCGCGACCGCCAATATTTCATCTGGGTCGACTATGCAGTGGCGGCGGTGCTGCTGATCGACATGCTCGCTCGTGGCCTCGCAGCCCGCGAACCTCTGCGCTGGATTCGGCAGCCGACGACGCTGGTCGATGTCTTCGTGCTGATTACGCTTCTGTTTCCAGCCTGGCTGGCGAACTTCGGTTTCCTGCGCATCTTGAGGCTATGGACACTGTCCCGCAGCGGCGCGCTCTGGCGTCCGCTCAAGCGGCGCGGTCTGAGCCAGTATCAGGAATCTGGGCAGGCGGTCGTCAACCTCGTGACGTTCCTCTTCCTGCTGTCCGGCTTCGTGCTGACGTTTTTCTTCAACGAAGAAGAGGGCATCGCCGGTTATGTCGACGCGCTCTACTTCACGGTTGCCACGGTGACGACGACGGGCTTCGGCGATGTGACCCTGCCGGGCACCGCCGGCAAGCTCACTTCCATCGTCGCCATGATCGTGGGCATCACGCTGTTCGTGCGGCTGGCGCAATCGGTGTTCCGGCCGAACAAGGTAACGTTCCCCTGCCCGCAATGCGGCCTTAGCCGGCACGAGCCGGATGCGGTGCACTGCAAGGCCTGCGGCCATGTGCTGAACATTCCGGACGAGGGCCGGTAAGCCGTCGGCTTACCGGGCTCGCTCTACATCTCGTCGAAGGCCACGCCGCCGCGCATCTTGTCGGATTTCGGGCTCTCGACGATCTGCACCACGACCCGCTCGGCGGGCACGGCGGGCACGGCGAAGTTCTTTACCACCGCCTCGGTGATGTCCCGCATCAGCGCCTTCTTGCTGTCGACGCTGCGGCCTTCGACGATGTGGACAAGGATTTCCGGCACGCCGTCAGGTCTTCCCGGCGGCTGCCGCCTCTTCGCGTTCCTTCGCCTCGCGCATGCGAATCTCGTGAACAGAGGTGCCCATATGGCCCCAGCTCTTGTTGTCGACTTCCTCGATGACGATGAAGGTGTACTCGGGCTTCTTGTTCAGGATGCGCTGCAGCATCTCGGTGGTTTCCTTGTAGATCTGCAGCTTCTGTTCGTAAGTCGCGCCGTCGGTAATTTCGATCCGGACGTAAGGCATATGTTCGTTCCCCTCAGAATGCGGAGAGAATTGAACATTGATGCACGTCGGTCAATCGAGCGGATCGTAGCTTTTCTTTGTGCGCGGCTTGGTGCCGGCATCGGCCGGCGGCTCGTGCTTCACCCGGTTCTTGTACTTGGGCTTGCCCTTGTCCTTGGAATTCGGGCCTTTGACCTTGGCAGGACGCGGCCGCTCGGCGGGCATCTCGGCCACGGGAGGAGCAGCCTCGCTGGCCGGCATCGAGTCCAGCTTTGCCCCCTTGTCCGTCCGCACCTTGTAGTGGGGACCGTCCTCGCGTGGCTTGTACTGACGTGTGCCACGATGGGCGAAGGGGGCGACAAACTCCCCGGTGGCCTTGCGTTCGCGCTGTGGCGCGCCGTCATCACGCGGCTTGTACTCGCGGCGCGGGCGGTCATCAGCGCCCTGGGGCCGGTCACTGCGCGGCTTGTACTCGCGGCGTGGCGTCTGTTCCCGATACTGCGGCGGGGTGTCGCCGGTAGCGGGCGAAATCTTCACCTCGCCACTGGCCGTCGCGACCTTCTCGGCGAAGCTCGCGGCCTTTTCCGAGGAAATCTCGAAACGCGTCTCGGTCTCGCCGATCTTGATCGAGCCGATGTCGGCCTTCACCACATCGCCGGCCTTGCAGATCATCGGCAGGATCCACTTGGGATCGGCGCGATGCTTGCGGCCGATCGGCATGACGAACCACTGCCCGCCCTGCATCGGTGCGCGCTTCTCGCGCGGTTCGCGCGGCTCGAACGGGGCATCGTTGTCGAAACGACTGCGGGCCGGCTTCTCGTTGATCGGCGGGATGCGATCCTCGGATACATCCTCGGCAGCCGGGCGGCTCGCCAACTCGCGGCGGAGGTAGGCGGCAGCGAGCTGCTCGGGCGTCAGCAGCGCCATCAGTTCGGCGACCAGCGCCGCCTCATGTTCGTCCGGCGGCGTGATCGCCTGCGCGCGGGCCAGCATCTGGTCGTGATTGTGCCGTTCGATCTCGGCGATGGTGGGGGCGCCGCGCTCGGACGACTTGATGTTGGCGTAGCCGAGGGTACGGGCCACCGCCTTGCGGCGATGCATCGGCACGATCAGCACGCAGGTGCCCTTGCGCCCGGCCCGGCCGGTGCGGCCGGAGCGGTGCGTCAGCGTCTCGGGGTTGGACGGGATGTCGGCGTGAATGACGAGGTTGAGGTTCGGCAGGTCGATGCCGCGCGCCGCAACGTCGGTCGCCACGCAGACGCGGGCGCGGCCATCACGCATCGCTTGCAGCGCGTTGGAGCGCTCGGCCTGCGTCAGCTCGCCCGAAAGGTGCACTACCGCGAAGCCGCGATTGCCGAGCCGTGCGGCCAGGTGCTTGGTCGCCTCGCGGGTGTGGCAGAACACGAGGGTGTTGCTGTCATCGTAGAGCAGCAGCGTGTTGATGATGGCGTGCTCTTTTTCATCGGAGCGCACCAGCACCTGCACGTAGTCGATATCGGCATGCCGCTCATGCGCAGCGGTCGCGGTCAGGCGCAGGGCGTCGTTTTGGAAGCTCTGCGCGAGTTCGGCGATCGCCTTGGGTACGGTCGCAGAGAACAGCAGCGTGCGCCGGCCTTCCGGCGCGGCGGCGAGGATGAACTCGAGGTCCTCTCGGAAACCGAGGTCGAGCATCTCGTCGGCCTCGTCGAGCACCACCGCCCGGATGTTGGTGAGATCGAGCGCACCCTTGGAGATATGGTCGCGCAGGCGGCCCGGCGTGCCGACGACGATGTGCGCGCCGCGCTCCAGGGCCCGCCGCTCGGTGCGGATGTCCATGCCGCCGACGCCGGCGGCGATCCTCGCGCCCGTGTCGGCATACAGCCACTGCAGTTCGCGCTGCACCTGCAGCGCCAGCTCGCGGGTGGGGGCGATCAGCAGCGCCAGCGGCGCGCCGGCCTCGCCGAGCGTCGCCTCGTCGCCCAGAAGCGTCGGGGCAATGGCCATGCCGAAGGCGACCGTCTTGCCCGAGCCGGTCTGCGCCGAAACCAGCAGGTCGCGCCCCGCCGCCTCTTCGCCTAGCACGGCGAGCTGCACGGGGGTGAGTTCGTCATAGCCCTTGGCGGCGAGGGAGGTCGCGAGGGCGGGATGGATTGAGTCAGGCAGCATGGTCACATGATCTTTCTGGCATTGCGCCAGGACCCGGCCGCTATGGGCACAGGGTCCGAAGGAGGAGCCGGATCGTATGACTTCGGCCTACCCCAAGCCTCGGCCCGTATTCGGGCAACGAGGGCATCAGGCCCCTGCATGCAACCTGGCAATACAAAAGGGCCGCCCGGAGGCGGCCCTCGGAACTTCATATCAACCGGCTGGGGATCAGCCGACGATCTCGTCGTCGCCAAAGAAGAACTCGATCTCGATGGCGGCGTTCTCGGGGCTGTCCGAACCGTGCACCGAGTTCTCGCCCATGTTGAGCGCGAATTCCTTGCGGATGGTGCCCTCGGCAGCGTTGGCCGGGTTGGTGGCGCCCATGATCTCGCGGTTGGCGAGGACGGCGTTCTCGCCTTCCAGCACCTGGATGACGACGGGCGAAGCGACCATCTGCTCGACCAGTTCGCCAAAGAACGGACGTTCCTTGTGGACCGCGTAGAAGCCTTCGGCCTGCGCGCGGGTCATCTGGATCTTCTTGAGCGCGACGGGCTTCAGGCCCTTTTCCTCGAACTTGGTGAGGATCTTGCCGATCAGGTTACGACGGACGGCATCGGGTTTGATGATCGAAAAAGTGCGCTCAATGGCCATATGTCTGGTCCTTGGATGACGGGAAAGTGCGCCTTCTAACGGTAAGCCGTGACGGGCGCAAGACGGGGGCGTGGTGCGTCGATCAAGTGGCTTGTGGTGCTGAAGCGGTCGTCACCAACGTCGGCAAGGAAGGTACAATGATGCCCTTGCGTCGTGCACCGGCCTGAAGCACCAGTGCGCATACTGCGCCGATCCCCGCAAATATCAGCGGATAGTACTGGTCCAGCGGGTCTTGCGACATGCCCCAGAGCAGCCCGATCGGCGCTGCTGATAGAGCAGCGGCGATCACGAACTCCAGCGTTGTCGGCGCGCGAAAATGCGACATCAGCAACAAGATGCACCCACCCGTCATGCCCGGCAGAAAGCCAAGGATGACGCCGAGAATCGCGGCTAGCGGCGACATCAACAGGCCGGTTAGAAACAGCATCGGAAGCTGGGAGAGCCCGTATACGGAGAACCCCGGCACATACATGACCGTGCCCGCGCCAAGAACAAAAAGCACGCCACCTAGCGCCGGAGCGTGCAGCATGCACCTAAGCAAGAAGGCGGGTGGGTTATTAATGCGCCAGCGCTGCATTCACACCACCACCAAGTAACTTTCAGGCGAATACTAGCAGCGATCGCAAAACAACACCCTGCGACACAAACGACCTTCACCGCTTACCGCGCCGGCAGGCAGTCCGGCCCGTTCGGCGCGATCTCGGCCTCGCTGGCCGCAACGACCTCGCCGCCCGGGCTCAGCACCTGGACGTCGAGCCGTGCGATCGTCTCGGGCACAGGGACGATGCCGGCGAAGTTCACCTTCACGACCTGCATCGTGCAGACTTCGGCCGTGGCGGTGGTGGGAATGCTCACTGTCGCGCCAGTGCCCTCGATGATCTCGACCCTGGCGTCGCCAGTCTGCTCGCAGGCGCCGCCATCGCAAATGAAGGCGAGCGAGACCGTGGCTGGGTCGATGCGGCAGGCCCTCAGATCGTTCAGCGGCGCTAGGTCCTGGGCGAGCGCGAAGCTGGGCACTGCGATCAGCACAAGGGCGAGGCTCAGCGGGCGCATTGGACTTCTCCGGCGGTTTTGACTATTGGCTGCGGTTCAATTGCGACCCCAACGCGCCGGGCGCTTGTCCGGATGCACCATTGCCATGCTGACCATCAACAACCTCCACTACCGTATTCAGGGCCGCCCGCTGTTTGAAGAGGCGAGCCTCGTGCTGCCCGATGGGGTGAAGGCCGGCTTCGTCGGCAAGAACGGTACCGGCAAGACCACGCTGTTCCAGCTGATCCAGGGGTTCATCGCCCCCGAGCAGGGCAGCATCGAAGTCAACCGCAAGGCGCGGATCGGCGGGGTGGCGCAGGAAGCCGTGGCGAGCGACATCTCGGTGCTCGAAGTGGTGCTGTCGGCCGACAAGGAGCGCACGGCGCTGCTGGCCGAAGCAGAGACCGCCACCGATCCGCACCGCATCGGCGACATCCATATCCGCCTCGCCGAGATCGACGCCCATACGGCGGAGGCGCGTGCCTCCACCATCCTCAAGGGCCTCGGCTTCGAGAAGGACCGGCAGCTCGCGCCGACCTCGGAACTCTCGGGCGGCTGGCGGATGCGCGTGTCGCTGGCGGGCGTGCTCTTCAGCCAGCCTGACCTGTTGCTGCTCGACGAGCCGACCAACTATCTCGACCTCGAAGGCACGCTGTGGCTCGAGAAGTACCTCGCGACCTACCCCTACACCGTGTTCATGATCAGCCACGACCGTGACCTGCTGAACAAGGCCGTCACCTCGATCGTGCATCTCGAGCACAAAAAGCTGACCTTCTACAAAGGCAACTACGACACGTTTGAAGAGACCCGTCGCATGCAGATGGAGCTCAACAACAAGTCGCGCGAGAAGACCCTCGACCAGATCGCGCACCTGCAGAAATTCGTCGATCGCTTCAAGGCCAAGGCCACCAAGGCCGCGCAGGCGCAATCGCGCATGAAGATGATCGAGAAGCTGAAGCCGCCGGCGGCGATGTTCGACGAGACCTCCCTGCCCTTCAACTTCCCCAATCCCAAGAAGGTGCCATCCTCGCCGATGATCACTTTCGACAACGTGTCGGTGGGTTACGGCGAAAAAGTCATTCTCCGCCACATCACCAACCGCATCGACCCGGATGATCGCATCGCGCTGATCGGCGTCAACGGCAACGGCAAGTCGACCTTCGCCAAGCTGCTGGCCGGCGACCTGAAGCCGATGGGCGGCGAGATGCGCAAGGGCAAAGGGCTCGAGATCGCCTATTTCGCCCAGCACCAGCTCGACAAGCTGAAGCCGGAGCAGTCGCCGTTCGAGCATGTCGTCGACCTGATGCCCTATGACAGCGAGGCCAAACGCCGCTCGCGCGTGGCGCAGATGGGCCTCACCACCTCGCGCATGGATACCAAGGTGAAGAACCTCTCCGGCGGCGAGCGGGCGCGGCTGATGCTGGGGCTCATCACCTTTGGCGGGCCGGGCATGCTGATCCTCGACGAGCCGACCAACCACCTCGATATCGACAGCCGCGACGCGCTGGTCGCTGCGCTCAACGACTACACCGGCGCCGTGCTGATCATCAGCCACGACCGCCACCTGATCGATGCCACGGTGGACAAGCTCTGGATCGCCCAGAACGGCACGATCGAGGAGTTCGACTACGACCTCGACGCCTACCAGAAGATGCTGACCAGCAAGGACGGCAAGGGCAAGAAGGGCGGCAAGGACGAGCCGGCGCCGGTCGAAGACAAGAAGGCCCAGCGCCAGGACGCTGCCGCGAAGCGGGCCGAAGTGGCGCCGCTGCGCAAGTCGATCAAGGATATCGAGCAAAAGCTCAGCCGGCTGCAGACCGAGTTGGCGCGGGTCCAGGGCGTGCTCGCCGATCCCAAGACCTATGACGGCGCGCCCGAGCGCGTCGCCCTGCTAGGCAAGGACAAGGCGCGCTTCGAGGCCGAGATCGCCACGGCGGAAGAGCGCTGGCTCGGCCTCAGCGCCCAACTCGAGGAAGCGCAGCGCGCATGATCGGCATGGTTAGCCCGATCGTAGCGGTGTAGGGTTGTTGGCCTTCAGACGGATTCCGCCTTGTCCACTTTCTTACCGTTCCTTCAGGGTATCTGGCGGCGGATGCCGATGTCGCGGACGGTCCGGACAACGCTCGGGCCCCCGTTTTGGCATCTGCTGACCACGAGGGGCCGGGCGAACCTGCGGCGGCTCAGCGATCCGGCGACAATTCCGCCCGGCCCGCTGGTCATCTCTGCCTGCGTCTCCGACGTCACCGGCA